>Ga0209063_1000223_pt1 | contig 53794 bp, 42 predicted proteins | sample KloWWTmeKNB19Kit_FD_187177 | JGI IMG/M metagenome (GOLD analysis project Ga0209063, IMG submission 187177) | Active sludge microbial communities from Klosterneuburg, Austria, studying microevolution and ecology of nitrifiers - Klosterneuburg... | ecosystem: Engineered > WWTP > Aerobic digester >... | reverse complement strand
ACAGCGCCTGTCAATACAATGGTACTGATCGAAGATGCTGAACAGATGGTTTGTGATGCCGGCGTTGCAACTGCGTTTGGCGTTGGATTAACCAATACCGTTGCAGTGATAGCTGCTCCAGGACAACTATTTGCTGTCGGTATGATCGTAAAGGTCACTGTCACAGGCGCATTGGTTGTATTGGTCAGTGAGCCTGAGATATTTCCGCTACCTGAAGCTGCGATGCCTGTTACTGCAACTGCATTATCCCTGGTCCAAGCGTAAGTAGTTCCGCTTACAGCGCCAGATAATACAATTGTGCTTATTGAAGCGGCTGAACAGATGGTTTGTGTGGCTGGCGTTGCAACTGCATTTGGTGTTGGGTTAACCAGAACCGTTGCAGTGATAGCTGCTCCAGGACAACTGTTTGCTGTCGGTATGATCGTAAAGGTCACGGTCACTGGCGCATTGGTTGTATTTGTTAAAGAGCCTGAGATGTTGCCGGAACCTGAAGCTGCGATGCCTGTTACTGCAACTGCATTATCCCTGGTCCAGGCATATGTTGTTCCACTCACAGCACCTGAAAGTACAATTGTACTGATCGAAGCTGCAGAACAGATGGTTTGTGTGGCTGGCGTTGCCACTGCGTTCGGTGTTGGGTTAACCAGAACCGTTGCTGTGATAGCTGCTCCAGGACAACTGTTTGCTGTCGGTATGATCGTGAAGGTCACGGTAACTGGCGCATTGGTTGTATTTGTTAAAGAGCCTGAGATGTTGCCCGAACCCGATGAAGCAATACCCGTTACTGTGCCGGAATTATCCCTTGTCCAAGCATACGTTGTTCCACTTACAGCGCCAGATAATACAATCGTACTGATCGAAGCGGCAGAACAGATCGTTTGTGAAGCAGGTGTTGCCACTGCATTCGGAGTTGGATTAACCAGAACCGTTGCAGTGATAGCCGCTCCTGGACAACTGTTTGCAGTTGGTGTGATCGTAAAGGTCACGGTGACAGGAGCACTTGTGGTATTGGTCAATGAGCCCGAGATGTTACCTGATCCACTTGATGCGATGCCGGTGACACTTGCTGCATTGTCTCTAGTCCAAGCGTAAGTTGTTCCAGATACGTTTCCTGATAATACAATCGTACTGATCGAAGCTGCAGAACAGATGGTCTGTGAAGCCGGCGTTGCCACAGCATTCGGTGTTGGATTGACCGTTACTGTAATATTGTATGGTGCACCCGTACAACCAAGAGATGACACAGGAGTAACAACATATTGTACAGTACCTGCTGCTGAACCCGGATTGGTCAATGTTTGAGCTATGGAAGTACCACAACTACTTGCACAAGCGCTGGCGCCTGTTATTCCACCCGTGATAGTACCTATCATCCAGGTAAAGGTAGTTCCAGGATCTGTACTTGCCATCAAAGCAATACTGGTGGCAGTGCCACTACAGATAGTCGCCGTAGCGGCAGTTGTTACTACCGGTACAGGATTAACTAATATACTTGCCGTCGCCGATGGCCGACAATTAACATCAGTAGGAGTCGGTGAAAGAATAGCATATATAAAGTTATTACCGACTGGTAAAATACTTGTAGTAGTCGTGGCTCCTGTTCCTCCACCTGTAAGGCTTCCATTTGGAATGGTTGCAATGTCTGTTCCACCAGTATAAGGATCAGCAGGAGCTGCACTGAAGTATTTAAATGTGATGCCGTAGCTATTAGGATTCATCGTTGTTAAACCCGAAGCTGTTAGGATTACGTTACTTCCTGAACATACTTCTGGAGTTGGATTAGTTGTCAGCGTCGGTATCGTAGGGCAACAAACATCCACTGTTACATCTACGGTGAATGGTGCTCCGGGGCATCCGTTGGCTGTTGGAGTGACTGTATATCTTACCACTCCGGATGTTGTTCCTGTATTGGTCAGCGTCTGAATGATCGAAGTGCCACAGGCTGCAGCACAATTACTGAATCCAGTGATAGTGCCACCCGAAGGAGCAGTTTGTATCGTTGCCGTCCAGGTATATGTGGTACCGGTTACTGTTGAACTTAATGCCACATTGCTAGCTGTTCCCCCACAGATTGTTTGCGGCGAAGCGGAGCCAACTGGGGTTGGATTGACAGTGATTGTGAAGGTTTTTGGAGTGCCTGTGCAATTAGTTCCAATATAGGATATGATTACTAGTCCATTGCCTGACTGCATTCCAGATGTCGTAGAACCTCCGGTCACACCACCAATATAACTGGAACCTCCTCCTCCACCGGCACCTGCACCACCTCCATACCAGCCGCCACCGCCACCGGAGCAATTGAAATTACCTGAATTATTGCCTCCCAATCCAAATGTGCCCGGCAAACATTCCGGATCTCCCGGAGAGCCAAGGCCACCAGCTATTTGTGTTCCTCCAAATCCCTGAGATCCAGGATAACCTCCGTCTCCGCCGATTAAGCCACCACCGCCACCGGCTACAGCAGTTGCACCACTACTTCCACCGCCACCGGCTCCTACAAGTATTCTGTTATTTAAAGTTGTTCCTCCAAAGCGAATATCAGAGGCTCCGCCTCCAGCTCCACGAAAACCAAAAGTTCCACCTGCATTACCTCCTCCATTCCAACCACCGCCAGTTGTAGTTGGTGTTCCACCTACATATATATTCAAAATTTGTCCCGGGGTAACAGCTAAATCGCCTTTAGCGTATCCACCTAAGCCTCCCGGATCATTACCACCATAATTACCCGGGCCTCCTTGCGCGCCCCAAGTTTCTATGGTTAACTGAGTAACTCCTGCAGGCACAGTCCACGTTTGCATTGATCCAGTATAATTAAAGTTGACAAGTCCTGAACCTTCTGTCGAAGGAGTCACTATAACAGTAGCTACTACCGGAGCATTAGTTGCATTAGTAGCAGTAAAGCTCCCAATATTGCCACTTCCACTTGAAGCCAGACTAATGGAAGGTGTATTATTCGTCCAGTTAAATGTTGTACCAGGTAATGAACCGGTAAAATTTACCGCCGCAGTTGACGTATTATTACATACAGTTTGATTGGCAGGTTGTACTACATCAGGTATTGGATTAACTGTTATGCCACCGGTTGCGATTACAACTCCACATCCTCCTGTCAAGGTGACGGTATAACCGAACGGTGAACCCGTTGTTGTATTTGGTGTCCCTGATATTGTCACCACATTGGCCACCCAGCTGCCAGAGACGCCCCCAGGTAAACCACTAAAGGTGGCACCTGTAGCGCCGGTAGTTGAATAGGTAATATTCGTAATTGGGGTATTAAGACATACAGTCTGTGCATTTGTTCCTGCCGTCGAAGTTAATGTAATTGTATTATCAGGGTTGGCTGCTACCACAATAGGATTGGATGTTGAGCTGCAACCTGTTATACCTGACTCCGCTGTGTAGCTACCTGAAACACTAGCATTGTATGTCAGGGCATTTGCACCACCAATGGGACTTGCACCATTATGCCATTGTATATTGGTAATAAAAGGGGTAACGATGGTTTTAAAGTTTAGCCTAGATGCAGGATATCCATATACATCTGAAAAATAGGTTCCATATGATCCGTTATTTGCAGTTAGGCTAAGACTAGACGCTCCTAAAAGCTGAAATGTATATGTATTTCCTGGGGTTAAATGTACCGGTGTAATATTTATAGAGTAAAAACCGCCGGGACCATTTATTAAAACACTTTGCGTGCTTACCAGACTTCCGAATGTACCTATGCCGCTGTAAATATTGAATGCATATGTATTGTTGGTTGTACCATTTAATTGGATCTCTATTGTCCCCGTCATACCATCGACTGTGGGTACAAAACTCTGCCATTGATTAATACCGGCTGTACCGGTATTAACTGTAGTAAATGACAGATCAGTGACTGGTGTTACTTCCGCCGTTAATGTTACTGTACCCGGAATACAGAATGTTGTAGGGCCTCCTGCAGTTATTACCGGTGTTACAGGTGGTGTATTTGTAACAGCTATGTTATTTGACGGAATTGAATAGCAACTTCCATTATAATTTTCCGCTGTATAATTTCCAACTGCTGCGGGGCTATAAGATGACATCGTTGCGCCGGGTATCAACAAGTTATTTTCAAACCACTGAACACTTCCCAATGCAGGTGTCATAGTGGTTATAAAAATGAGTCTCCATGGTGGATTTAATCCGTAACCGTCCGAAAAGTATGAGCCATAGCCGGAATATGTCCCAATCAAACTAAGATTACTTGCAGTTACTAATTGAAAAGTATAATCATTTCCTGCCGTTAGGTTTAAAGCGCTGATATTAAATCCAAGAAATGCACTACAATCACTTATTGTGACAGTCTGAGTATTCAACAATGTTCCTCCTGTGCCAACACCACTATATATGTTCAGAGTAATATTTCCACTAGGGCAACCATTAGGTTTAATTTGTATTGCATTCAAAGCCCCGGTAATATTTGGTTTAAATGATTGCCATTGATTTGTGCCAGATGTACCGATATTTGATGTAGTGAATGAAAGGTCGGTAACCGCTTGTGTAGTGGCAGTTAATGTAACTGCTCCAGAAGTACACAAAGATGCTGAACCGGTTGAGCTTATTACCAATGCAGAAGGAATCGAATTTACATTTATGCTACCTGATGCTACATTACTACAACCTCCGCCAGTAAGCGTAACAGTATAGTTAGAAGTTCCGGGACCTGAGGGTGTACCACTTATGGTTACTACATTAGCAGCCCAGCTACCAGATACTCCGGCAGGCAAACCTGCAAAGTTAGCGCCTGTAGCAATGTTTGTAGAATAGGTTATTGTATTTATTGCAGAACCATTGCAAATTAATTGTGCATCAGTACCTGCTCCAGATGTCAATATAATGCTACATGCAATTACAGTTATTGTTCCTCCAGCAGTTACGGTTCCGCAACCACCGTTAAGTGTTACTGTATAATTGAAAGGTGAACCAACAATTGTAGATGGCGAACCACTGATAGTTACTACATTGCTAGCCCAGCTACCTGATACTCCGGCAGGCAAACCACTGAAAGAAGCTCCTGTAGCTCCAACAGTTGAATAGGTAATATTGGTAATAGGTGTATTTACCGACACCGTTTGATTATTCGTCCCGAGTGCTGAAGTTAGCGAAATAGTATTAAGCGGATTAACCGTTATTGTACCAGTAGCCGTAATTGTTCCACAACCTCCATTAAGTGTTACTGTATAACTAAATGGCGAACCTACAGTAGTACTTGGTGTACCGGTGATCGTAACCACATTTGATGCCCAACTACCTGACACACCTGTCGGTAATCCACTAAATGAAGCCCCCGTAGCTCCTGTAGTAGAGTAAGTTATATTTGTCATCGAAGAATTTATACAAACCGTTTGCGAATTGGTACCGGCTGCAGACGTAAGGGTGACTGTGTTGTTTGGAGTTACGGTAATCGAACCTGTAGCTGTAATTGTTCCACAACCTCCTGTAAGTGTTACTGTATAGCTGAATGGAGAACCTGCGGTCGTAGATGGTGAACCACTAATGGTTACAACATTGGCTGACCAACTGCCGGATACGCCTGCTGGTAATCCACTAAAGGTAGCGTCTGTAGCACCAGTCGTGTTATAAGTTATATTTGTTATTGGAGAATTTATGCAAACCGTTTGTGCATTCGTACCGGCTGCTGAACTAAGAGTGATCGTATTGGCCGATAAAATATTGTACGAACATTGGCTACTGGAAGTGCCTAAAGGAAATGCACTGTTGTTATAAGTCCAATTGGCAGTATTGTAAATTATGGCTGACATCTGCGATGCTGAACAGGCACTTGCTAAAGCACAAGCACTGAATTTTCCGTTATCAGGCTCAATGGTTCCATTTGTCACAGCCGAAGGTAAAGGCCCTGGTGACATAAGAAAGCAGGTTTGGCCATTTACCAAACCAGGTGGGACACTACTTTCATTGAGTGTTACCGGAACCAAATCCCATGTTGCATACACAGTAGTATTAGTCACAATGTTAGCTAGCAATGCTGTTATAAATCTGCGTGTAGCATCATTATAATTTGTTGCAGGGCCGGCGGGGGGACCTGTTTGAAAAACCAAAAGGTTGTCACCACCAACTGCAAGATTCAAACCATCTGTATAGCCATTTGGTGGAGGAAGCGCGGTAGGGATAATAGGTGTTTCATTTGTAATAGTTCCAAGAAGTGTTACTCCTGCTTCATCAGAAGATGCTCTCCATTCGTAATATTCAGAACCGGCCGGCAACTCATCATGGTAGTAATTAATAAAAAACACTTCTGTTCCCTGTGCTATGCCACCTGCGGGAACCACCCATTTAATCACGGCTTCGCTGCCCAATCCAAATGTATTGGGCGGATATGCTTCATCAAGCCAATTGTTGGACACAGCATTCCAACCACGATCTGTAAAATAAATTACTGTTCCAGCCGCAATCCCACTAGGCTTCAATACTACTATTGAAAACCGATCTTCTTTCTCTACAATTCCAACAGTAAAGGTGTTGCTTGGATCAAAATCTGACTGATAACTTGCAATGGCCAGGTCTCCAGCAGCAAGGTTATTTTGGGAAAAAGATTTAGAGGATAAAAACAGTAAAGCTAGCAATAAGCCAAGTAATTGGAAACACTTTTTCATGTACGTGGTAGTTTAGAATTAAGGGTAAAGGGGTAAAAAAACGGCATTTCCATAAGCTTTAATTACCTAAAATTGAAGCAATGTCAATGTCGACAATAAAGGTATTTTATTTTATTCTAAATTCCTATCAATCAGTCGATATATTGATCATTTATTTTATTTCTAAGATTGTGGTACCCTTTATATATAAATCACTATTTCTAAGAATAGTAAGCCACCCCATTTTATACCCCCATCCCATCTACCTAACGTCTTTCCAAGCGAAGCGAGGAATCTTTATGCTATAGGGATTTTCTTTTTTGGCTTAGTGCAATTTGTTTTACACACGATTTTTGAAGTTGGATGTTTGTCTATAAGTTAGTGTTGATCATTGTACAATATAAAAATTTATTGGGCGGATCAATACTATTTACTTTGTTCGACGTGGAAATATATGGACTTCAATCGTTAAATAATTGCACTTAATCATGAAGTGAGTAAGAACAATTTTAAGCTTGCTTTTACAACTTTTAGTATTTAATTACGCTACCAAAATATTTTGGTGATCAAATTACATCACTCCATCATTTCCTTTCAAATCCATACACCTTTTCCCTTTCATCTTCCTTGCCCTTCAATTTATTTAAAATGATCTGTGCTGCAATCATAGAAAAAGTAATTCCATTGCCGCCATAACCCAGTGCAAAAAGCATGTTTGGATAACCCGGATATTCTCCGATGTAAGGAAGCCCGTCCTTAGTCTCACTAAAGGTGCCACACCAAGCCATTTCGCATTTTAATTCGATGTCAGCAAATAGTGTTTTAAAGGTAGCAAGGAGTTTGTCAGTTTTACGCTGAAGCAATGCATCCCTCAATTTTTCATTCTTAAACTTAATGTCCTCCCCACCGATCATGATGCGATTATCATTTGTGGTTCGAAGATAAAAATAAGGTCGGGCGGTCTCCCAAATCAACGATTCTTCATGCCACAATTCGTCCTTCCGCATTGGTTCCGAAACCAAGGCATAAGTGCTGAGTAAATTCATTACTTTTTTTGGAAGAAAAGCACCCGCCTCAAATCCTGCCGCCACAATGAGGTATTTGCATTTTATATATTTTTCTGAGGTAGTGAGGAGTTCATACCCATCAGATGTAGCTTGATGTTTTTCAATTTCGGTATAAGGATAAAGATCCAGACCATTTTTCTCATGATGATGACGGATGAGACCTGAAGCGGCTTTGTAAGCATCCAGCTGCCCGGAGACATTGTTGTAAAGCCCACCTTTACGGTCTATATTATAGGTATCTTTAAGATCCTCCTGAGACATATATTCTACAGGAAGGCCATATTTAATGCGCGCATCATATTCTTTTCCGATCTCTTTTAAACCCTTTTTATCTGAAGCAACATAAAGACTGGAACGGCGCTCGAATTCTGCATCCACCTTTGTTTTTTTAAAGACATTTTCGAGGTCAGTGATGGATTGTAGGCAGCCTCGGTAAGCTGTTACCGCTGTGCGTTCGGTTACTTTTTTCAATAACTGGTGCAAGGGAACATCGATCTCGTACTGTAGCTGCGCTGTACTCGCCGCAGAACTTCCCGTCCCGATAGACCTCTTGTCGAATATGGCACATTTAAAGCCATGACTACACAATTCATGTGCCACCAGTGCTCCTGTGATCCCCGAACCGATGATGGCGACATCTATTGAAATGTCCTGTTCAAGTTCATGCACATGATTAAATAAAGGGTTTTTGACCAGCCAATAGGGAAATCCAGCGTATAAATCCATGTGTAATTGTTAGGTATTAATTGTTAATTGTTATTGGTGGGAGGACTTGAAGACATGAGAAATAAATGAGGAAAAAAGGAAAAAAGTTCCTGTTGAAAAGGATAATTGTAGTCAAATTAATGAATATTAGATTGTTGAATACAATGCCAATTTGCCTAATTACTATGTATTAAATTCACAATTAAAATTTATACAAATATCCTATTCTTATGACCTGAGTTTCATAATAGTCTGCACTTTTATAATTAAAATTCTCAGCTATGATCTCCTTTTTAATTCTCATAGTATTTAATAAATCTGTACCATTGATAAAGAATTCACCCTTACCGTTCTGAACAGATTTCTTTATTCCAACATCCAACGAAAATCTTGACCCAATTTTTCCTTGTGGAATGATATCAGGAGCAAGATATACAAGGGAAATCTGAGCATCCAATTTCTTCGTGAAATGAAATTGATTATTTAATTTAATATTTCCTGAATAAACTTTTTGTTGCACGGCAGAAAAAGTATTAGGAACAGGATATAAGTTCTTCACACTAAATGCATTGATCTGATTGTAATAAACATTTATATTCAAATTCATTGAATACATTTTCGTCATATCCTGACCCATTATGATTTCAATTCCTGAATTTAAACTTTTCCCCGCATTCTGAAATATGGCATAAATCAAATTATCATCGGAAACCGAACTCAATATTCTGGTAATGGTGCCCTTCCCCGTCCTGTGATAAAGTGCTGAATACAAATATCCATTTCGCCAATTTCTCTTATACCCCAACTCCAAAGCAGTCGTAAACTGTGGTCTTAGGGCAGGATTGCCTACTTTTATAATTTCGGCGTCATCATACTTTGGAAAAATTCTAATATCGACCTCATTCGGTCTGTCCACTCTTCGGTTAAAAGAAACAGATAATTTATTTTGATCGTTTAATTTATAGCCCAGACGAATATTTGGAAATGGTTGAATGTAATTATATCCATCACTTTTATATGTATTATGATCAGGATTAACATCATACTGCAAATCTACATACTCAAGTCTTACCCCTACTTCAGCTTCAAACTTTTTATTCTCAAATAAATAATTACCATATACCGCGGGGATTATTTCACTATAAGTTGCCCAGCCCCCGGCATTAGTATCCAAAGGTGAATTAAGTCCGGGAAAAAATTGCATATTAGTTGGGATATTCCTTCTGCGCAATTTAAGGCCGGTTTCTAATTTCCCATACCTTAAAGGTTTGGAATAATCGACATTTAAATCTGCGACATGTTCGTCGGACAATAATTTAAAAGCATCCTTTCCTGTATAGTCCTGTAAAATATTATTAAAAAAGTACTTTTCGTCCTCTCTATGAAAGGTATAATTTAAACCAATATTCAAAAAGCGACCCGGTTGACTAAATTTGTGTTGAAATGACGCAGTTGCCATTACAGTCGTCTTTAATTCATCTTCCAAAAATTGCCATAGCCTCCTTCTGGAAGTTAGATCTTCATTAAAGAAAGGTTGGTCACCACGGTCGATAATCTTTTCACTACCAAATAAGCCTGAAACAGTCAATGTGTTTTTTTCATTAAAATTCCAGTCAACACCGGCTTTGCTTGTAAAGAAATTGGTATTTCGATTTCTTTTTAATTGTTGCTTTGTGATATCACCGTTATCATATTTCCTGGTTATAAACTCATTTTTATTGAGCGTATGTGTATAAAGATTGTTCACCTGGATAAACAAATTCTGCTTACCTTTTCTGTAATTTAAAGAAAGAGAGGGATTAATTTTTGGTGTGTATTGATATTGAGGTCTGATCGAAGGTAAATTTTCTTTTTTTAACCACAATGCTCCAAGTCCTCCGGACAAACCTACCTTTCCATTGAAGCCCTCCTTCTTATTCTTCTTTAGTATAATATTGATAATACCTGCATTGCCATTTGCGTCAAATTTTGAAGAAGGATTATTAATAATTTCAATTCTTTCAATAGCAGAAGCAGGTAGATTATCAAGTCCTGATTGGCTACCAAAGCCGGTTAAAGCGGTTTGTTTGCCATCTATCAGCGCGGATACCTTTTCATTTCCCCTCAATAATACCTTTCCATTGTCAATAGAGACACCGGGCAAATTCTGAAGTGATTGCAATACAGAACCGCCACTTTGGCTGATATTATCCTGAGTAGAATAAGTCCTGACATCCAATTTATTGTTTATTTCATCTTGTTTGGCAGTAATAATTACTTCGTCCAATACCTGCATGTTTTCAGCTAATTCTATCGTACCCAGATCAAGATAATCTGACAGACTGCCGACAAAAACTTCCTTTCTTAGCGTCAAATAGCCAACAAAGGAGATCTCTAAATAATAATTACTGGAGGAAATGTTTGCAATTGTAAATCTGCCTTGGTCATTGGAAACAGAGCCTGACACAAAAGAACTGTCCTTTGCATTCATAAGTACTACATTTACATAAGGTAAAACTTTATCTTCTGCCGCATCTTTTATGATCCCGGAGATAGCAATGGAAGATACTTGGGAATAGATATTAGATACTGACAATGGGATAAACAGCATTGTCAGCGTGAAATATTTTATCATTAAATTAATTATTTTTATTCAATCAAATTTCCATTAGTATCAAAAATTTTGTCTCCCGATTTTAATTCAACTTCGTACGTGATGACACCATTAAAATCAATGATCTCAGCTACTTCCTTAATTTTTTCATTGGGATGATTTTTTTTCAAATACGATTGAATAGCATCCGGAAGTTGATTCTGGCTGATTTCACTTTCTATTTCTAGGATTTTACCGGATGTATCCAATAAAGCTGAACTTTCGATCTCATTTTCTTCAAATTCCGCTTCATAATTTAGATTTTCTTTCTCCCATTTAACTTTTGAGACAGCCGGATACTTAGTTTTAAACGCGGCTTTTACAGCTTCCGGAACGGCTTTCTCACTTAGTTTTTGAGCATTTAAACACAATGAGATTGAAACAAATATTAGCATTAATATGTGCTTATACATAACTTGAATATTTTAATTATTAATTAATTGTGTTGCAAAGTTGATCATTGATTCTGTAGAAATATTGAATTATTTGGAGAACTCATGATTTTCTTTTATGTCAAAATTTAATTAGAGAAATAGTGTAATTAAAATTCTTTCATAATGGGATCCCTTCTACCCCATTTATATTGATGTGTCCAATAACTTGCCTTCATAGACAAATATCCTATGCCAGCTCCAACAAGGACATCACTTATAAAATGTTTGTTATTGAACATTCTCAAAGCACCAACACTGCCTGCAATGCCATATGATAAATATGGCATCAATTTGAACTTGTATTTATATTCTTCACTCAGAAAAGTTGCTGCTGCGAATGCTTGGGCTGTATGGCCTGAAGGAAATGAATGGTAATTAGAAATATCCGGTCTCAGTTGGTGAATAGAATTCTTTAAAATATAGACAGTGCCAAGCATTACTAATTCACCTTTTATCAAAATTACAGTTCGGTTGGTAAAATCGGTTTTTGACTTTATACCAAATGCATCCAGACCATATGATATTGCAATGGGCGAAAACTGCAAATAATCATCGACATGGGTTTTGAAATTTGGAATATGCTCATTTCTTTCTTCTACTATCTCGTTTTTTATAGACTCTGTGCGGTTACTATTCATGAGTATTCCGGAAAAAATTAATCCAGCTGGAACGGATAATTGTTTAAAATTAAATTTATCCTTACCCTTTTCAATTTGAATTTTACTACTATCACCATCAATTATTACGCTCGTAAAGCAAAATGATTCATTCAATGAAATCGTTAGAATCAAAATAATAAAATAAATTCTTGTGCAATATCTATCTAAAATTTTCATTTAATTATTCTTTTAAAGAGTTAATTCTCCTAATTTACTTTGTAATTAAAACTATATTTTGAAGCTGATTTTAAAATGATGTAGATGGTCGGCGAAAGTATATTCAATAGAGCTCTTCTGTTTTTTACATATTTCATATATTATTGCCAACCCTAATCCATTGCCTTTATTATTGTGTGAATTTTTCTTAAAACGAGCATATAAATCCCCTTCATCTAATGCCTGAACTCCCGAATTCGAAATTAACAACAAACCTTTTTTTAACTCTATACTTAACTCTCCGTTCAATGTATTATGTGTAAATGCATTGAATAATAAATTATTGATCATAATTTCAGTCAAAACACGATTACCTATTACGGTGACATTCTCTTCCATTGCAGTGTGTATAACTATGTTTTTATCTACCCTAAGTTCCTTAACAAATTCAAGCGCATTTGCTACGAGTTCACTTATGTTGACTTCTTCACGTGCCTCAAACTGGTTGTTTTCAATTTTAGCCAACAGCAGCAAATTTTTGTTTATTCTAGAAATTCTTGAAAGTGCCACATTGACTTCTTCCACGATATTATATTGACGATCGGTAAGTGGCTCCTTTTGGACTAGCAGGTCAAGCTTATTTTTAATAATTGCTAAAGGTGTTTGCAATTCATGTGAAGCGTTCTCGGTAAATTCTTTTTGGGTTTTATAGATGGAAATATTTTGATCAATTAATTTATTCAATACTTCATTTAATTCTTCGAATTCAATTGTACTTGATTTTTCAAAATCGATATTCGTTTCTTGGCTTAATTTAAAGGATTTTAATTTTGTGAGCGTATTATTAAATGGTGACCAAATCTTTGTTGATAGCCATCTATTTATCGCAAGAAAGCCAATGACTAGTATAAAGAAAAACAACAAAGAGACCATTGCTATCACGACTACCGTTTCTTCTGTTTCCTCTACATTGGTTTCAATGGTCAATAAATACGGAATTTTATTAATGGTGATAGATTTGGCGAGCCCCCTGAATCTATCAGTGTCCTCAGTTTCAGAATACAAATTAGTTGCTGTGCTTGTATAAGTTGAGTCAATAGCAGGAGTATTAAATTCCATCTTTTCAAGCCGTGAACCTGCCTGGAGCTTATTCCAAATAAATATAGTTTTATCTAATTCATCTTGTGAAAGGTGAATATTATTCATTTCTTGCGCAGTACGGTCGGCAATTATTCGATTGTGCTCATCCAATTCATTTAACCAGATTTTGTCTACTGTATAATAATAAAACGGGATACTTATTGAAAAAACAATTAAAGAATAAATTGCAAATGCCTTGAGGGTTTTATTTAGTAATTTATTCATGCTTCCCATCTGTATCCTGTGCCATACACGGTTTTTAAATAATTGCCGCAACCGCCTTCAGATAATTTCTTTTTGAGGTTTTTAATGTGCGCATATATAAAGTCATGGTTGTCCAGCATGTCGGCAAAATCTCCTGATAAATGCTCGGCAAGTGTACTTTTAGAAATGACTTTGTTTTTATTGCCAATGAAGTAAATGAGGAGATCGAATTCCTTTTTCGTAAGTGTGATTGGATTTTCATTGATGAGGATGGTCTTCGCCAGCAGATCTATATACAATTCGTTCTGCTGTATTATATTATTATTTCCGAATTGCTTCCTTCTAATAATAGAGAAAATCCTTGCGGCTAATTCCTGTAGATGAAAAGGCTTGGTTAGATAGTCATCTGCACCTATTTGTAATGCCTTAATTTTATCATCCAGGGCATCTTTGGCAGAAATAATGATCAGCCCTTCTTCTTTTCCTTGCTTTTTTAGCATTTCAAGAATATCCATTCCACTGCCATCCGGCAACATTAGATCCAGTAATATGCAGTCATAACTATAGTTTTCTACTTTTTCCAATGCCATGGCAAAGGTTTCTGCGAATTCGCATATATAGTTTTCTTCAGATAGATAATCCGAAATACTTTTAGCTAATGCCGCTTCGTCTTCAATTATAAGAATTTTCACGATGCAAAATAAGGAACCAATTTTGAATTAATTTGGAATATGTAACGTATTATTGATACTATCTGAAAAGAAAGTTAAATTAATAAAATATTTCTGCCGATTTCCGCTTACAATTTATTGTGTATCCTTTATTTTAATTGTTTCAAAAATTTCAAAAACGCCTTTTCTGACTCCACATGCATTTCCTTAGTTAATTCCTTGGTTTTTAAAGGTTTTAGGATTTTGTCCAATTTTTTGGCTTCATAGGAAGTGATTAAGCCCGGGTGTATGTAGTACTTTTTACTTACAGTACGCGTATTTCCAAGTCTTGCAGCCACACCATCTATGATGGATATTATGTTTTTCTTACAATCACTATCACAATCAAAGTCCTCCGTCACAGCCATTAATTCAAGAGCCATGATACATCCTGCCCATGTCCTGAAGTCCTTACTTGTAAATTCCTCATGCATATGAGTTTTCAGATAGTCATTGATATCCCCCGAATCCAATCTTTTTATTTCACCATTTTCATCATAATATTGAAATAATTCCTGGCCTGGCAACTCTTTGACATTCTTCAGCAAACGAGAAAGAGACTTGTCTTTAAATTTAATTTGTTGTTTTACTCCTTTTTTACCAACAAATTTGAAGAAAGTTTCAGCGCCCGAAATAGAGACATGTTTATTTTTTAATGTTGTTAATCCATAGGATCCATAGGTTTTTTCATACGTAGAATTACCTGCTCTTATTGCCGTTTCATTCATCACACTCAGAGCGATTGCAATTACCTTTTCACGGGTTAGCGTCCTTTTTCGAAGGTCTTTTATTATTTGTTTACGAAGCGCAGGGAGTTTTTTTCCAAATTCCAGAATGCGACCAAATTTATTGTCATTTCTGACTTTGGACCATCGAGAATGATAACGATATTGTTTTCTTCCCTTGACATCGTATCCTGTCGCTTGCAAGTGACCATTAGGATATGGGCTGATCCAGACATCCGTCCATGCAGGTGGGATGACTAGGCCTTTGATGTGATCTAATATTTCCGGATCCTTAATTTCTTCCTCTTTCGTATCCAGGTAAATAAAGCCTTTACCTTTCTTCTGCCTCGAATATCCTTTTTTGTCGGAACTCACATACCGCAATTTCATTGCTTTAGCAATTTCTTGGGGAGAAACATTTACATCTACCATTTTTACTCATTGTGAGAGTTTCAACGTAGATTTAAAAAAAATAGTTGCCTGAATAGATAAAAGATTAAGGCATGTTTTATTTATTAATAAATTACAAATTTCTCCTCCAATCTCGCTATTTATAACGACCTTGTACCTAATCCAACTGCAACAATGAAAATAACAAGAGAAGTTTTAATACATATTTGTAACAGATTTCTAGAGGAGGAAATTAAGGTGGAGCATGTGCATGACTTTGCCTGGAATGCTCTTACTTCTGACAGCATGCAATGGGATGAGGAAGATGAGATCATCAACGAAACGCTGGAAGAATGGTCCAATGAAGCAAAATACTATGTGATCAATAAGGACAATATGGAGCTTTGGAAGAAGATTTTGATGCAGGTGGTTAAGAAGCTTTGATTTAATTGAAAATGGAGAATTGAAAATTGAAAATGAGGTGGAGAAGGGGCATTGTTGATTGGAGAAGATTCTAGATTATTTTTTAAAGCTTATGGCTTATGGCTGATAACTAATGGCTGATAGCTAATGGCTGATAGCTAATGGCTTTGTTAGACGCAATATGGTATTATATTTTCAAAACAGCAGATGAATTGAAAATGGAGAATTGAAAATTGAAAATGACTCGAAGAATGGGGATTGCAGATTGGAGAAGATTCTAGATTAATTTTTAAAGCTTAAAGCTTATGGCTGATAGCCGATGGCCTTGGCCTGCAATAAATTGCATTTGTGTTTTCAAAACTGCAATTGTATGGTATTGAAGTTTATTCCCAAGCCGAGTATTATTGAATAGATTATTATCCATCAAAAACCTTGTACACCTTTAACTTTCCTTAAGTATCCTGATATACTGCTTTACTCATATACTGTCATACTCCCATCTTTTCATCCTCTCAACTAAAATTCTTCTCCCCTGTTTATCTTCAAAAAAAAGAACATGACAGAACGTAAAATGAAGGTGGAAATATGGAGTGATATTATGTGTCCTTTCTGTTACATTGGAAAGCGGCATTTTGAATCAGCTCTAAAGACCTTTGACAATTCCGGAAATATAGACATCGAATGGAAAAGCTTTCAGCTAGATCCAACGATTCCTGAGGACATCAGTGCCGATACCACAGTCTATGGATATCTTGCAGAAAGAAAAGGCGTTAGTGTCGAACAAGCAACACAAATGCATGAGGGTGTTATGCAGATGGCGCAAGCTGCCGGTCTTACCTACAATTTTGACATAGCAAAAGTAGCCAACTCGATGAATGCACACCGAATGATCCAAATGGCTAAAAGCAAAGGATTGGGCGATGCGGCGGAAGAAAAATTGTTTCAATCATACTTCACAGATGGCAGGAATTTTGGAGATACGAATGACCTCGTAAAAATGGGCGTAGAAATCGGACTTACAGAAGAAGAAGTAATGGAATCTTTAAGCAATGACGACTATGCTTATAAAGTAAAACAAGATATTCAGGAAGGTGAAAAACTTGGTGTGAGGGGCGTTCCCTTTTTTGTTTTCGATAGAAAATACGGGATCTCAGGCGCACAACCTATTGAGGCTTTTTCACAGACTCTTGAGCAATCATTTGCTGAATGGTCAAAAGAAAATCCCGTACAAAAACTTGAAATAATTGATGGGCAAGTGTGCACTCCTGATGGTAACTGTGACTGATCAGCGAATAATGAATAATGAATAATAATTTGCTACGGAGGATTTCCCACTTTGGAGGGCAGTTGGGGAGGTCTTTACAATAAATTTCAAAGTAAACTTTGTTGACGCCCCGACGTAGTTAAAACTGCGCCGAACCTCACGATCTTAGCTTTAATACCGAATGGAAATTCGTAATAGTCCAATTAAATTTGGACAAACGACTTTCAGCTCGGTATTATACGGCAAAATATTGGTCAATTATATTATTCCGTTTCGTATAACTTTAAATTTGTACATCGTTCGATGTGGAACGTTGAGCGTAGGTTAACCTACGTTCTGGTGTCTGCAAAATTTATTTTGCGTATAATCAACTTAAAATCAAATGATTATTTTACTTTTATAGCTAAGGCTTTTAATGAAAAAATACTTATTTATAAACCCTAGCTCAGGGTGTCACCAAGGTTTCACTTTGAAATAAACGAAAAAGATGTGTATAAACCCTAGCTTTGGAGGGGGATGCTACGAAGCCTTTCCCCCTTTGGAGGGGGGTAGGGGGAGGCCTTAATAATAAATATCAAATTAAAATAAATACATGTCAAAAAATCCTAAAGTCCTCAAAACCGAAATCCTCTCCGACAATTGGTACATCCTCAACAAAGTCACTTTTGAGTACGAAACAGCCAGCGGCGAAAAGGTAGTTCAAACAAGAGAAGCATATGACCGAGGAAATGGCGCCACCATTATGTTATATAACAAGGAAAACAAAACTGTCATTCTCACACGACAATTCAGGCTTCCAACCTTTATCAATGGAAATCCGTCTGGAATGATGATAGAAGCAATTGCAGGATTATTGGATGCAGACAACCCTGAAGATTGTATAAGAAGAGAAACGGAGGAGGAAACAGGATACAAAGTAACAGATGTTCGCAAGATTTTTGAAACTTACATGTCGCCGGGTTCCGTCACAGAGATATTGCATTTCTTCATCGGCGCTTATACAAAAGATATGAAGGTGAATGATGGTGGCGGCATCGATGGAGAAAATATTGAAGTAATGGAGGTGGCATTTGAAGACGCAATGAATATGGTCAAAAGGGGGGAGATCAAAGATGCGAAGACGATCATGTTGTTGCAGTATCTGAAGATTAATTCGATCTTGTGAGGTATATATAGTGTTGTAAATTCATAATATAATCTTTGAAAGAATCTCACCCCGGCTTTGCCACCCCTCTGCAAGAGGGGAAGTATGGCCTTCGTTATCGTTAATTATTAAAAGTTTCTGGAATCGAATTTATTTCAAAACATTTTAAAATTCATATAATAGTGTAACTCAATTATTCATCAAATTAATTATGTCGAATTCAATACTTTTAGGACACTGAAAATAATTATCAATGAAAGTATTCACCCTTCTAATTTTTCTTTTTTTCAATCTCTACTTACACAGCCAATCCCGTCCTTCTGTCCCAGGCAGAAACGCTGTCTCCTTCGAAATTGGAAAAAATGGATTGGTTTTTAATCTATCCCTGGACCATAAAGTCCAAAATAATAACTTTGGATTTAAGGCAAATATAGGATCGAATCTCGGTATAAATACAATCTCAATTATGACTGGTGCAGGAGGGTATTACTTGTTTGGAAATGATAAAAAGTTTTTTGAATTAGGCTTGGATATCTATTATTACTACGTAGACAGTCCTCAGGATGATGTGGTAGGTTTGCCAATATTTTTTCCAAATAGCGATTCAAATACGCTCTATCCTAGTTTAAATATTGGCTACAGAAAATACAAAAGAAAGGGAATCTTTAGATGTGGCTTATCACCCGGTTATATCAAACCCTATTTCATTCCAGGGGCTTATGTGAGTTGGGGCTTTTCTTTTGGCAAGGAAATGTGATTTACAGATTTTTAATTAAGTGATTTTTTTCAATACATATGAGTATATTTGGACTCAATTCATGCTCATCAATAAAGAAAATTACTCGATGTTGAAAATTCTATTGATTGCGTTAAGTTGTTTTTTTGCTTTTGGTAGTTTTGGCCAGGAACTGACTATTAAAAGAGATTCCCAAATAAAATCTTTTAAAGAAAACTCGGTTTATTTTATCGTGCTTTCAAAGGTCAAGTCATATAAAAAAGACAGCTGTTGTAATTATACTGAAGCATTGGGAAGCATTACTTCTATTGAAAAGGATAGTTTGGGAATGAGTTTACAAACCTTCTCTAAAAGTAATGTTCTAAAGGAAACCGAAGTTAATTACATTGATATATCATGGGACAATATTTTACAAAATAAAATAGCTAAAAGCGACATCCTATATTTCAAGAATTACAAGTCTTTCAAAAGTAAAAACCTAAAGAAAAAATTGTCAATTTACGGATCAATTTTAATGTTATCTACCGGCGTCACAATGTTGAATACGTTAGTTATAAAAGATAAAGTCTCAAGACAAAATCTCTATAAATTGAGTGCTCTTCAATTGGGTTGTGGATTGACACTAGCTATAATTGGAAGTAAAAAGAGGCATTATATTACAGGCTACAACCGATCCTGGACCATCACAAATTAAAATAATCAAATATGTCGACCTTAGGTACAAAAGACAATCCCTGGAAACTAAAAACACCACCACAGACCTCTGAATACGAAATGTATCTCGATGAGAAAGACGGACGCAAAGTCATCGTCTGTGTCGTCGGCAAGACTACTTTGATGTATGATCAGCGATGCCTTGAAGATCTACAAACCATGTTGAAAGACCACGGAGACTGGATGGAGCTTGGCAGTGCGGATGAACAAAAACCCGCAAAGGAAGGAACGGTAGAAGCATGGGGCCGCTCAGAAACAAATCCTGTCGGTGGATGGTATGGTTTGAAAAAAGGGCTGAGAGGAAGATTCGGTATGTACGTTCCGCCTTTGATGGAAGTACTGGGGCTTGCTGAAGTCACTCATGATGCCAGAGGAAATAAGATGAAAGCGCTATAAAGAAAAAAGATACAAGTCAATTGACTCGTATCTTTTTATAAAATTTGAAGGTTAAAGTCTATTGCTCTAACGAATAATCATCATTTAAAACCTCTTTCCTATGCTCACTCCCACCCTTGGATAAGCATATGAACCATCATCATTTGCATTAAAATTTCTACCAAGTCCACCAAAAAATTCGAAAATAATACTTTTCTTAATAAGGAATTTACCTCCTATGGCGACTCCGACTCCAAATCCAGTTTCATCCGATATTGTATATGAATAACCGCCATTCCCTTGGTATACATAACTTTCTACTTCCTCACTCAAATACGCCAGGCTTCCCTCAAAGAAGAACCCTGAAGCTCTTTTACTACCTACATAAAGTCGATAGTATGGCATGATCATGTAATTATAAGGCAATAATTGATTGTTGTCAATATTGAAATTGACCGATATTCCCAAGCCTGAATTTTCATTGAGCAAGCGTTCGTAACTAATTTCAGGATTACCTAGCACAAGAGTAAGTGCATTAACCTTTATCTCATTAGAGCGCAATTTTGTATCATCCTGAGCGTAAGTCATCGTGGCAGTAAGTGCGACGCAAATAAGCAAAATTAATTTTTTCATATTTCATATTTTGTTTGTATGTAAAGGTAATTTATTTATATAAAGTGCCATAATTGTTTAAATCAATTATCTCACGCTGAAATTTATCCACAATGATCAATATCATTATATATCTTTCTTAAAATTTTTATAAAACTAACCACATGAAAAAAGAAATATCCATTGAAGCATATATGTCTGCTCTCGACCACCCATTAAAAGCTGTCGTCGAATTATTGAGCACAATTATTCTAGGAGTAGATGATACAATTGCTGAGCAAGTCAAGTGGAATTCCCCGGCATTTTATTATACTGGAGAGATGGCGGAATTTGACCCTAAAGAATATAAGCGAGACATTGTAGTATTGAATTTGCACAAAAAGGATAGTGTGTTGATGGTCTTTCCGACGGGGGCAAGAATAAATGATTCAAGCGGATTACTTGGCGGTAAATTCCCGGATAGTAGAAAAGTTATTAAGTTTTCAAGTGTGGAAGAAGTGAATGACAGGGCAGAAGATTTGAGGAATGTGGTGAGGGGCTGGCTGGAAACGGTGGAGTGAACGGCAACTGGTAATGGGTAATCTGTGATGGCATAGAAAAAGATTTTCTGAATTTTAATAGCGGATCTATTGCAACAATAGGATTGGCGAAGGAGAAGGCGGAATTAGTGGTGAATGTTTAAGAATTTTAGCCGAAATGCATTTGAACATTAATCATGAATATTTCTGACTATTGACTTTGGAATTCCTGCCACACTGCTTCAACATTAAGTAAATTGCTTCCTCCAACTAAGTGAAAATTATAATACCGAATATAAATTCGTAATAGTCCAAATAAATTTAAACAAACGACTTTCAGCTCGGTATTATACGGCAAAATATTGGTCAATTATATAATTCCGTTTCGTATAAGATCAATTTGAAAATTGTAATGTCCCTACCTCTGAATCATCCGATCACCCGATAATTCCATCACTGCCCCATCCAATTAAAAAGTAAAAACATTAAATAAGCCATCAATACGCATACAGGAAGTGTCAATACCCACGCAATTGCAATATTTACCATCGTTTTCTTCTGTAGGTTTTTAATACCGCCCGAAGCTACCATACTACCTGCTATACCTGAAGATAACACATGAGTCGTGCTCACAGGCAGGTGGAAGAAAGTTGAAAGGCCTATGGTAGATGCAGCTATAAGTTCCGCAGTGGCTCCTTCTGCATAAGTTAAATGTGTTTTTCCGATTTTCTCACCAATGGTGACTACGATCCTTTTCCACCCGACCATGGTGCCAAGACCGAGACAAGTCGCGATCATAATTATTACCCAGATAGGTGCGAAATCTGTAAATCCACTAAGCGTGGACATTTCGTGCTTAAGAATAGATTTACTGGAGGAATCGCTAAAAACTTCCGGATCTTCTACATACCTTTTTATACTTTTGGAAAGAGATTCTATCCTTTTTCTGATCTCAAATTTTCTAGTTTTAGCGACACCTTCATTATTGCTTACGATATCAGTTTTTAATTCGCTGATAATCTGAATACTTTTGGCCATTTCCTTTTCAAGAATGTTGTCAGGTGCAGCCTTAGCTATTACGGCTTCAATTCTATTTAGTGAATTAATAGCCTTGGACTGATCGAAATTTTCATTTAATGCATAATGTGAAGGAATAAATGCCATAAGCACTACCATCATCAGTCCAACTCCTTTCTGTCCGTCATTACTTCCATGAAAAAAGCTCACTAATGTACAAGTGGTGATCAACAAAGCTCTGACACCACGAGGCGGCTTTTCATCTCCGACCGGACTCTGAAATAATGACTTCATTTTCAGCATCTTCTTTAGCACAAACATGAGCATGATGGCAAGTGTAAACCCAAATGCAGGAGATAGTAAAAGAGATGCTCCGATATCTTGTGCCTTCGCCCAGTTTACTCCATCACTTGAATACATCGTAGCAAACCCTAAGCCAGCGCCAAGAATAGCACCTATCAAAGTATGCGAACTACTGCACGGGATACCTAGATACCATGTCCCTAAGTTCCAGATGATAGCAGAGAGGCATATGGCAAGTACTATAGATATATTTACATTTAGTGACTGCATGAGCAGGTCATTAAGCGGAAGCAACTTCACAATACCCATAGCTACGCCTACACCACCCAACAGGACACCCAGGAAATTCATCAATCCGGACCAAGCTACTGCCACCATTGGTTTGAGGGCATTGGTGTATATGACCGTCGCTACTGCATTTGCTGTATCATGAAAACCATTGATAAATTCAAAAACGCATATGCAAACAATGCAGCCAACGATTAAGGCCGCCGGTAAAAGGGGTAGTTCCTGTATGTATTCAAATATCATAGGGCAAAGGTATTATTCCAATATTAAGGAATTGTTAAGTTTTAAGGATTATTTATTATTTTTTTGCTCCCGCTCCCATTGCAGCACCATCGGTATGTACATATCATAACTCCCCATCCCTGCGGCTACTCCCTGACTTTTCAGAAATAAGTCATAAAATTTATCTCTGAGTTCAGGTATAAGATCTGGATATTTATTCATTTGTTTTCTAATATTGACTATATCCTTACGGACATCTTTACTTACAAACTGTGTAATAGTATTGGTCGCTATAGAATCCTCGTAATAACATGCAGCCCTAAGGCCTCTCCAGAAACTCAGTTCGGCTGAATATTTTGTCAAAGCATCACCGGATTTTTGACATGCAATATAACCAATAAAATTCGCACTTGCCTCATTCGCCACACCAAATGTGTGCGCCAGTTCATGCATGGATGTAAATGGAACCTGGATCGGATGCAGCCCCGGGTCAATGGTTGGCCTTGAGATGACAAAGTTGTAAAATCCGGCTGTCCCAAATCTCAATAATATTCCCATGGGAGCAGCCATTAGGATGGAGGATGACCCTTTAATGTTGTAGCCAAGAGGCCTTAGAACTCCTTTGATAGATGTTGACCACAAGTCTTTCTTAGAAGTGATGATGCCATCGTTGACCAAACTATCTATATTTAAAATTGAATCCCTCAATTGCCCAAGTTTGATCGTATGCAATTGGAAAGATTCCATCATTTCCTCCTTACTTAATGTATATTCATTCTGTATCATCTTTTCTTCAGGATTCCATGCAAAATAACTGAAGCCCCACAGCCAATAAAAAAGCACTAATAACCAAAGAATAGGCTGAAAAATGTTTGAAATAAGGCGGAGGATAGATGATGGTTGTTCTTTAGATCTATGATGTCTGAAATAGGAGAATATAAGGATGGCCCAGAAAAGGAGGACAACTACTAAGGAAAATGTATTGAAGGCCCTTCTGATCCATGAAAAGATACCGGCATTGTATACACGAAAAGTAAGGTCGGGGTTGAGATTAAAGATAATCCATGCAAGCGCTGTGGCTATTAAAGCAAAAAATAACTCCAGTGAAATGTATTTTTTCATATGCCGCATGAACCTTTTATATGTTCCTATGTTTCAACAAATGTATTTAAAACAACCAAAAAATAATTAATAAAATGGCATTCGAATTCACAGATGGCAATTTTCAGGATCAAGCTTTAGGAAATGACGGTTTAAAAGTAGTTGACTTTTGGGCAGAATGGTGTGGTCCATGTAAGGCTATCGCTCCAATCATAGAAGATCTGTCTAAGGAATATGATGGCAAAGCGACTATCGGTAAACTTAACGTAGACGATAATCCTGAAGTGTCTTTCAAATATGGTATCAGAAGTATTCCTACTATTCTTTTCATCAAAAATGGTGAAGTAATAGAAAAACATGTAGGCGCTGCTTCCAGACAAGTGTTGGCTTCTAAAATAGAGGCAAACTTATAGTTTGAAATTCAGTAAAAAAATAATCCCTTACATTGACTCGTTAGTGTAAGGGATTTTTTTTGCTTGTAAATTGGCGTTAGTAAATGAAGGTCAGGCAAGTTTATTTTCTTTACATTTGTATTTAAAATCTTTTATGGCTAAAGTTATTTCTAAAGATAGAGTGAGTTCAGTTTCTGATGAGGTTCGAATCAACTTGTTGCTAGTTCATTTCAAAGATGAATCACAGGTGCACTTTATTTACGCTCCCCATTTGGACCTGACAGGTTACGGTGAAAATTTGGTTGAAGCGAAAAAATCATTTGATGTTGTTTTTCAGGATTTTATAGATTTCACTATAGAAAATAAAACACTTACAAAGGTTTTGAATCAGTTAGGTTGGAGAATCAAGTCAAATTCTAAGGATCATCCAGAATTATTAACTCCGGGCATAGAAACTATAATTGGTCAAAATGAATTTGTTTCAGAGATATTTAATAAATATTCTGTCAAAACTTATCATCAAAAAGTAAGCCTTCCTTTAGTCGCCTAAATTCAGATTCATGACAATTTCTAAGTTGTCCAATATACCATTAAAAGACTTTCGTCGTTTTCTTAAAAGTCAGGGATTAATTTTAGATAAAAACTCTAAAGGAAGGGGAGGACATGAAAAGTGGACCAACAATGAACTTTTGAGACCCATAACCATTCAATCTCATATCGATCCAGTACCTGAATTTATAGTAAAACAAATATTAAGGTATTTGAATATGGACAGAGAGATTTTTATTGAACAAATGAATAAGTTATAGATTGACCTATACTATACATTGAGTAAAATCCTTTAGTTTTAAATGTTTAAATTTGTTGACTTAAAATTATAAACCGATTTGGAGAAGAATAAAAAAAAATTTGATGCAGTTAAATATATGCGTCAACAAAGAGACAAGCTAAGTCAAAAGCTGTCAAGTAAGTCAAAGGAAGAAATCTTAGCTTATTTCAATAAACTCAAGGTTGAAAATACCGTTAAGCCTTGCAGTTAGTATTGAAACCGAATTTTTCCTCGCCCATTTTTCATTTTTCATTTTTCATTATTCATTATTCATTAACACCATGACTTTATTCGATTCTGTAGATCTTAAACGACACACCAACCTTGAACTCATCGCTCAGAAGGTGGTGGAAGGCTTCATCATAGGTCTGCACAAGAGCCCTTTTCATGGATTCTCCGTGGAATTTGCTGAACACCGATTGTACCAGCCGGGAGAGAGTATTCGTAATATCGACTGGAAAGTCTATGCCCGTTCGGATAAGTTCTTTACCAAAAAATATGAAGAGGAGACCAACCTCAGAGCCCGTATCGTGATAGATATTTCCTCTTCTATGTACTTTCCAGGAAAGGAAGTTGACAAGGATGTGAAGATGAATAAACTGCAATGGTCATGCCTTGCAGCTGCTGCATTGACGCATTTACTAAAAAAACAAAGGGATGCTTTCGGACTCACGCTTTTCGATGAAGGCCTGACCTTCCACTCTGAGGTTAAGTCCAACAGCGCCCACCAGCAACTAATCTTCTCTACCCTGGATAAATATGTCTACAACGAACAGGTAAATAAAAAAACAGCTGCCACAGAATCCCTGCACCTGATCGCAGACGCCGTGCACAAACGTTCACTGGTCATCATCTTCAGTGACATGCTTGAACATCCGGACAAGATGGAGCCAATGTTCGACGCACTCCAGCACCTAAAGCACAATAAACACGAAGTCATCCTATTCCACGTCATGGACGCAGCCAAAGAACTACACTTCGAATTCGAGAATCGCCCATATGAATTCATAGACCTTGAAAGCGGTGAAAAACTCAAACTCCAATCCAACGAATTAAAGAAAGAATATTCCGCCTTTATGACCAAATATGAGGAAGAACTCCGCATGAAAGCCATGCAATATAAGATCGACTTTGTTCCTGCCGATATCAATCAGGGTTTTGATCAGGTGCTGCAGAGTTATTTGATTAAGCGGAGTAAGATGAGAGTTTAGGTCAATGAATATTGAATAGTGAATAATGAATAATGAGAGCGGGCAGTTGCTCTAGATTTAGTCTCTAGGCGATATTGGGAATGTTGAATGTTGAATTTTGGATTTTGAATGCTGAAGCGCAGTGGAAGTCCCGCCCTTGGTTCGGGATTGAATGAAGCTCCGATTAAGCATTGCGATAATTAATATTGGATTTCGTTCTTTACTCTTATAAAACTCAATCATTTCCGCGTTCAATAGCCTATGGATTTATACATGGGAAAAATGATTAACAATGAATAATATTCAAGAATTTGTTAGAGTACATTTATCATTTTAAAGTTAAATTACAGTCCAAATTATATTCCATGAAGAATTCAAAGTCGTATCTTTTAATGTTGGCCTTTGTGATCTTTTTTAGTCTGAAAGTAAATTGTCAAGATACGTGCAGACTTCGAAGTCAAAAACCATTAATAACATATTACTCTTTTCACGGTAGAACAGACAAATCCTATTCAATTGTAAAGGAAGTGTTGTCGAGTGTGAATAAAAAAAATCATTTTTATTGGAATATAGACTTTGAACCTTCCAGAAAAGAAATGTATAGAATAGGCAAAGTGTACACTAAAAATGTAATAGAAGACTTTGATTTATTTTTCGAAATAAACGAATTTAAAAAAGCAAAACAAGCAGTATATACAGGTTTTTCTAATGGTTGTAGAGGCTTGGACTTTGAATTTTACGAAATTCATTTCGCTAATGAGGAAATAGCGCAAAACATTGAAAAACTTTTCCAGATAAAAAACAATGATATGGAAAACACAAAAAGTAAATCAGTTTTCATAAGGAATAAAAACCGGATTTATAGTTTATCCTATTTTTGGGGAAGCACTTTGGATAAAGATGTTTACAATGATAGTAATATTGTTTTTGAGGAACTGAAGAAAGCAATAAAAGAATTTTCAAATGTGAAATTTTAAGATAATTAATATTGGATAGCGGATTGATGTAAGGACTAGAAATCAACTCCAATAAATACTCTAAAATCTTCGCGTTCAATTGCCTTTGACTTCAGTCATGGGGAAATAATGAATAACATAACTATTTTGAAAAATAGCTAAGCAAATAAAAATTATTGTAATTTTTATTTGCATATAAATTATCCAATAGGAATAAGTTCTTAAATTATTGTTGCGCATTTATATCTGTGCAGCTAGTCGAAGTTTTTAACTTCGACTAGCCCTTCCGACAAGCCTCTTGTGCCATTGACGTAATTAAACCCCAAATAACAATTAATAATTAACAACTAACAATTATTATCTACAGCTTCCAAATCACCCCCAGCCTCAAAAACGCCGCCGTATATCCAATATTCAAACCGGGATTGAAGAAAATATCCACGTTTTTGACACTTCTCATCACATAAAATGAAGTGGTGAAATTGATCGAACTATTGATAAAATCTATCGGATCTTTTACATCAATAGGATCTGCATATTCACCTCCCGGCAAATCTCTGAATTGCCTTAGTGTTGGCCTGTTGAAATGATTATATTCATAGGCCATGTCGAAGCCTATTTTCTTACTTCCCATTCTGCAGCCCATAAAGGCTCCGCCGAATATCTGAGTGGGACGGGATCTATCTTTGTAATTAATCTTATTTGTATAATCGAATAAGGAGTAATTATTAAATTGTTGCCCTACACCTATATGAAGTTCCATGTACATTGCGTCGTCTGCTCCAAAGTCAAAAAACATTCCAAGTTGAGGTCTAATTGCTATTCCTTTCATTTGAAAATTATCCTCAATAAGTATTTGCTTATAAACTCCTGTATTTAATCCTGCGAAAAAATGTTTACTAAATGCGATATTTCCATTGAATGCAATTCCATTCCTTATACCTGACTGTTCGACTGCCACCTGTACATTTGCCTCCCCTTTATTAGAATAGAAACCAGGGTCGTGTTTAGAAAGATATTGGCCTGGGACAACGGAGCAGGATTGTAGAATAAATATCAAATATAAAAGTACGGGTAAGTTTTTCATCATCATAATTTATACTTTTCATGACGTAATACAAATTAATTTAGTTAGTATTATTATGTTTTCCTCTAAGCATAGACCCAGAAAAATTATAACCGAGTTTCATATTTTTGCACTACCAACCAAAATAACAATTAATAATTAACACCTAACAACTACCCCTTAATCTCTTGTTGCAATTTCACCGCCCATTCCCTCAATAGCGCTTTATCATCCACACTCAATTTTGCATCGTGATGTATCCATAGATATGAAGGCAATGGCATTTCATCTTTATCGAGCATTTCAGCCACTTCTTCCATTTTATGGGCGGCTTTTTTATCGCTATAAGTTGCGAATTCAGAGAAGTTGAGTTCGGTCTTTCCTTCATTCACATGATGCTGAAGCCACCAACCTACTGGCTGTATGTTGGTATACCATGGATATGATGTAAGGTTGGAATGACAGTCATTGCAAGCTGTTTGAAGTATTGCCTTTATTTTTTGTGGGACAGTATATTTTGTTGAAATGTTATTTTTCTCATCTCCAGAATCATTTTTTGATGGCGGAAAAAATTGAATAATAATCAGAGCGAGGATCAGAATGTACGTTAGTTTTTTTAACATAGAGATAAAGGTTTTAGTGCGGTTGATAAAGTGAATATAGGAAACAATTGGAAATTGAAAATTGGAAATTGAAAATGAGGTGATGATGAAGCATAATGATTAATGTTGGGTCCGGGCTAAAGCTTAGGGCCTATAGCCAATGGCTGCTGGCTGATGGCTCTGTTGTGGAAGTGAGATTGGTTCTTATATTCAAGGAATGTGAAATGCTTGCGTGCAGCGTAAGTCACGCGCTAGATTATCAAGCTTACAGAAAGTAAATCATCTGATGGTTGATGAGAAGGGAAATGTAGCGGAGAAAGAAGAAGATTTTTTTTTAGTTAAGACATAAAGCTTAGCCATTTTCCCTTATATAACTAAATTTAATATGATGTAAATCAAGTAATTATAATCTTCTTATCATAGATCCCTCCCCCTACCCCCCTCCAAAGGGGGAAATTCGTACATTGATAATCTCTATTATAATTGATCATGAATATCAGCAAAATCTGCGTCATCTGCGTTCCATTTTTCTCGAGTTATCTTTTTGATATTGGAAACAAAGTACGTCAGGTTAACTAATTTTTAAAACATAAATTTAAATTAACGTAAATAATAGTTTAAATACTTACTTTTAAGCTGTATCTTTGAAATATGAAAAATTTGATATTAATGGTATCCTTGCTTCTCCTCAATTCAGGGACATTGATGGCAGCTAATAATCAACAAGTAGATACGACTTCGATCCCAGACAGCCTAATGCAGGTATTTCAATTCGAAAAAGCCAAAGAGATATTGTACAATCTAAACCGCAGTGCCCCGGGCAATAGCATTGTTCTTTATAAACTAGGCCAATGCCACTACAATCTGGGTAATTATACAGACGCTGCTATATATTTGAATGATTCTTACAAGGAAGATAGTACACAATCTGCAGTAGTAATTCAGCTTGCGGTCGTAAATAGTAAATTGGGTCTATATGATAAGGCAGTCCAGGGCTATCAACGGTTGGTCCAAATCGATAAAGAAAACGGTTATTATCATAGATTATTAGCCAATGCATATGTCACAACAAAAACTCCGATGGAGGCAATTGGACATTTATTAATGGCTATTGAATTGAATGATATGGATATGGAAGCATACAACATGCTTGCCAAACTGTATTTTAACGCAGGTGATTTTGAAAAGGCAGGTGAAATAGCACATACTGGATTAAGTAAAAATGCGCGCAATACCGACCTACTATTTATTAATGCAAGAGTCGCATATCTAGGAAAAGATTATGATAAAGTGCTCTCTCTGGGAGATGCTGCCTTGAAGGTCAATGCGGATACGAGTAGGTGGAATCTATATCTTGGCTATAGCAGTTATTTTCTGAAGAAATATCCCGAATGTATACTATGGTTGAATACAGCAATTCAAGATAAATCAATAAATGAGCAAAGTTACACCTATCTCGCCAACGCTTATATAAAGTCCGATGATCCAACTAAGGGGCTGGAGTCGCTTAACAAGGCGATAGAAATAGCTAAGGACAATAACCTTGAGAGTAACCTTCAGAATAAAGCTATCCTGCTCCATGACGCGGATCAGGATGCTGAGGCTATCAAGTTATTGGAAGAAGCATATCATATCAATAAAAACCCCCAGGTACTCTTTCGCTTAGGTCAGATGCATTACAATAAGAAACAATATAAAACAGCCAAAATGTATCTGGAAAGTTATCAGAAGAGTAGCGATAAGCTTTATATGAAAGAAGCAACTGAGTTGATTGGGTTTTTAAAAAAAATGTAAATCAGGAATAAATGATTTTGACAGGAAGATAGTTTATTCGAATTAAAAGTCTATTTTTACATAAAATAGGATAAGGCAAATCACCAAATCGCCAAACCACCTATTTTAATCGCCATTTTTTATGAAAACAAACCTAACCAATCATGATGAAACTTATAATTATTGCATTATGCATATTTAATTGCATCGATGCTTTTGCTCAATTAAGAATACCACAGTTATCGCCTGCAGCGCATTATCTTTATAAAGATGAATATAATGATAACCCTTTTTATGCCAGAAATAAAGTCAATGGCGATGGAAATGTAATTGAATTATTTACCCTAGATAGCTTCAATCCACATTCAGTAAGCTACACGACATTTTCTGGTTTTAATTTTTTAAGTGGTCAATTTTCAGACGTTGGCAGACTATATAATTCCAACTTATATTTATTTCAGGACAACTTCACTAATCTTGCTACAAAGAACATTCGCCTGGGCCTCAATATATCCAGATTTAATAGGAATAGTTATCTATCCAAAGTCTTCCAAACAAATTTAATATTCACTGATACTTTTAAACTGCGTGATTATTCTGTCTGTCATTTGGATGTAGCAAAAGATGAATTATGGATGGTAATGAATTCATACAATTCGGGTTATATTGGTTTATTACAAACAGATTTAGAGTTGAATTTAATTCGAAATAAATTCTTTGTGTTAAATAACCATTTTTATAATGTTCAGGAAATAAGAAATTCTGGCGATCATATTTATTTATTACTCAATGGTTTTGAACCTGAATATGGGCAGAATTTGCTTCAAACTGTCTTATTAAAGTTTGATCTTTCTTTGAATCTGGTAAAAGGAATTAGCATAGATGGATTGCACTCGTTACAATTTGATTTCGGAACAGATGATTTCCTTGTGATAAGAGGAAGAGAGGATTCAAATGATAATTTTATTTATTTAATGTTGGATAAGGACTTTAATTACAAGGATGAAATTAGTTTTAAATCGCCCGGAATATTGAAGAATAAACCCTCGTTGCACACCATTGAATCTCACCAGAACATAGTCAATAGTGAGGATGAAATTTTCTTGCAATTGATATTTAATTCTATAACGCTGATAGCAAAAGTGGATAAAAATTTTAGTCTAATTTGGCAAAAAATTATTCCTGAGAATATTTCATTGTGGCCTGATAGTGAAGGTGGGGCTAGCATAAATATTACGAATGAAAATAGGCGAGCTTTAGAGGATAAATTATTTTCACTGGATGCGACATCATTTAGCAATCCTCTTCTATTGGATTATTGTGGTAATTATTTTGCCAGATCTACAATATTTAAAAATAGAATCATGCCATTTGATGAAATTAAATTAATTGATACCGCCGTTATTTATGAGGAGGAGCCATTTGCATATACTATAGATTCCGGTAATATTGATGCTGTTGGAATGGTGACAAAATATGAATTACCTAAGGCAGATTTTGAAATTGGTGACTTTTGTTCTAATCAGTGTGATACAATAATTGTAAAAGATAGGGGTGTTTTTGATACAAGTTTTACTAAAATAAACGGTATTCAAAATGATAATATATTTTGCCCTGAAAGTGTTGGTATTTATGAAGTAAAAAGAGAGATAATTTATTTTGGTTCTTGTGTAGATTCGTTAGTAAAGACCATTGAGATTTTTGAATCACCAGAATATTATGTGCCAGATTCTACTTTAATTTGTGATGAAATTAACGGACAAGAGATCAGTGTGCAGACTGATTCGATCAATGAAGTTTATTGGCTTGATAATGGTTTTATTGATAACACATTAGGAGTAGATAAAGCTGGCAACTATAAGTTTCGAATCTCAAATGAACATTGCATTGCTTTTGATTCCATTTCTGTTGCGTCGATATCAGATATTTATTCAGATTGGCCGGAAATATTAGAAGATAAAATCGTTGAAAAGTGTGAATTCGATAAAATTGAAATAAATGTTAGGCCTGATTTTCCTGGTAATTATCTCTGGCCGGACGGTACATCTGGAATGACTTATAATTCAAATGATACGGGATATATTAGACTGGAAGGCAGCTATCACGGCTGTATCGCCATCGATAGCATTTATGTGCTTAACAAGGAATGTAGAAGTGCTGCTATTTTTGTACCAAATATATTTAGCCCCAATAACGATTATAATAATGACTTTTTAAATGTAAATGTGGCACTAATTGAAGTAAAAGAATTCTATGTTTTTGACAGATGGGGAAGTTTAATGTATCAATCGAAGCCTTACGATAATATTGGTTGGGATGGAAAATTGAATAATTTTGACATGCCACCAGGCGTATATATATGGATGGCAAAATGCAAAAATTTAATTTCCGGGGAGTCCAGAATCTATAAAGGAGATACTACATTAATTAGGTGACTCAAGAATTATTAATCGGAATTAATTCTTCAAGGATATTAGATATTAACTCAAGTTTCAGGAATATAAATAAATCTTAAGTTTATTGCTATTACTTATACTAAGGTAGAAGTTAGAAGCTTGCCCGACTAATGAAGTGAGGCGGGGAAACTTCGATGATTGAGTCAATCAAATAAAATCATTTGAATAAATATAAGAAATTTAATGACGATATTAACTAATAAATTTACAGTAATTTAGATTTTTGTATTTATAAATTTTTGTATATTTATATTATAGATAACCAATGTAATAGGCAACTCGGAAACTTTAGTTATTGATAAGATCCATTTTTACAAAATGAATGTAAAATATCTATTTAACTATTTCGCTCAGATGGAACTCTTCCTTCGAAATATGACTTTTCTAATTTCTAATTTCTAATTTCTAACTTCTGATCACTGATCACTTTTCACAAGTTTCTGCATATCCACCAACCTCTTATAATATCCATTCTCCAAGATGAGGTGATCATGATTGCCGCGTTCGACGATTTGACCTTTGTGCATGACTATGATTTCGTCTGCATGCTGGATAGTAGAAAGTCTGTGTGCTATGATGATGCTGGTCCTGTTTTGTGTGAGTTTGTTGATGGCATCCTGGACGAGTCTTTCGCTTTCAGTATCGAGTGCGGATGTCGCTTCGTCCATGATGATGATGGGAGCATTTTTCAATATAGCTCTGGCGATGGTGAGACGCTGTCTTTGGCCGCCACTGAGTCTCATCCCACGATCACCGATCATCGTTTCATATCCTTCTTCTAATGACAATATAAATTCATGAGCATTGGCTACTTTAGCCGCGTCCACCACGGATTCCAATGGAACATTTTCAGCTCCGAAGGCGATATTATTAAATACAGAATCATTGAAAAGTATCGCCTCTTGTGTCACCATGGACATCTGGCTGCGCAGTGCGTCCAACTTTACCTCACGGATGTTTACACCATCTATCTCAATGCTGCCCTTAGTGACATCATAGAATCTTGGTATCAAATCCGCCACTGTAGATTTGCCTGCGCCACTTTCTCCGACAAGGGCAATCGTCTTTCCTTTTTCGATGATCAAATTAAAATCTGTAAGCACTTCTACCTCATTTTGATAAGCAAATGAGACATTTTTTAAGGCTATATTTTTGGAGAAATTTAAGGTAGTCAAAGCATTCGGACTGTCGGTGATCTCATCCTTCTCATCCAATAGATCCCATACCCTCTGACCAGATACAAGGCCTCTCTGTAGATTAGCGATGGCCTGACCGATATTTTTTGCGGGGTTAAGAATAGAAAAATACAGGCCCAGATAACCTAGAAACATGGAAGCGGTCAGTCCACCTTCCTTTGATAAGACAAGATGACCGCCATATACTATGATGATGGCGATAACTGTAACACCCATAACCTCAGATAGTGGTGAAGCAAGTTCGCGATTCGTCACGATCTTCTTCATGACCTTGGTGTATTTGTCGTTCAGGTTTTGATATTGATTCTGGACGAATCCCTCAGCATTGAAGATCTTGATGACTCTATTGCCGGTGATCATTTCATCCGTATAGGACATCAGGCTTCCAAGCAATGTCTGACTTTCGCCGGAACGTTTTCTTAGACCTCTTGAGATCGTATTGATCACATATCCTGACAAGGGGAAGAAAAGTAAAGTGAAGAAGGTTAATTCTTTTGAGATAATAAATAAGGTGATGAAAGTGGCTATGATGGTCAAAGGATCACGGAAGAGGATCTGCACAGAAGTCACGACAGTGTTTTCTATCTCAGAAAGATCACTGCTCATGGTAGAAAGTAATTGACCTTTTTGTTTTTTGTGGAAAAAGCTAAGTGAAGTATTCGTCAGTTTTGAGAATAGGCTGTTGCGGATCTTTTTAACCAAATTAACCCGCATGCGTGCAAGCACTTTCTGACTCATGAATCCAAAGAAGTTCTTTAATAAGGTCACCAGAATTAGAATGATGGTAATATATACAAGCAACATGAATTTCTGATTGTCTCCCGCGCTGAATTCTTGGGCATAATACCTAAATATACCCTGGAAATAATCACCAGTGAAAGAGAATTCCGGTTTACTAACTACGCCATTGATAGGATCATCTTTGAATAAAAAGTCGAGCAAAGGAATGATCATCACAAAGTTGAGCAACCCGAATATTGTATAGAACACCACATATACCACGTATTCCGGGATATAGTGATGGTAGGGTTTTGAAAATCTTAGTAGTCTGAAAAAGAGCTTCATTCTTAATAGTTTAATACAGGATGCTGATGCGAATAAAAGAACACCTCCTCCTCAAATTCGTTGCAAAAGTACAATTATTAATAGGAAGTGGAAATGGGTGAGGTTTGGTGTCTATGTGGGGATCATAATCTTTGATGGGTATGGTATCACAGAGTTTCACAGAGACTTTTGATTCCATAAATATTTTGGAGCTGAACTTAATTTTGAGATGGTACTTTAATATAGCATTTTTTGAGGTTCACAAAGAGATTTGACTGTCGTCAAATGCTGCTCCGATCGGTCAGTTACCTGTTAATGAAAAACTGCCTTGCTATTTCTTCGTGACCTCTATTTGAAAAAAACCTAAAAGGTTGACATTATTATAGAAAATAAGAATGATTTGGAAGACAGAACCCCGAAGGCGGTGGCATTATGAAGGAAATGTAAATATTAGGAGTCTTCTATCCTCGTGTTTTTCAATTGATCAAAAAAAAAATTTATCACAAAGTTTCTCAGAGGTTTTTGAAGACATGTATTTTTAAGAATGGCGCATAACTTTTTAATGATACTTCAATATAACATTTTTTGAGTAACACAGAGAGATTTGACTGTAGTCAAATGCTACTCCGATCGGTCAGTTTCAATTTGATAAAAGGTCAGCTAGATTTTTTTTCTTTGCGTCCTTTGCGATTCTTTCTTCCCCTTTGCGTGAACTATTATCTTTTTGTCAGAATCACGGATTATAGGGATTGCACAGATGACATTGATTATATAACCCGATTCAGTGTAATCCCTTAATCCATTAAATCCCTGCCTTTGTTGGCAGGCAAGCGTGATTCAGAAAAAAATATAATCAATCGGAGTGTTATAGGACTTACCTGTTCACTGTTCCCCACTCGCAGTTCGCTTCTCGCCTATCGCCTCCAAATTATTTCCCCTCTCATTTTTCAATAAAACATTAGTTTCGTTTTCTGAAATGTACATATTTAAAGCGGTCCATTGACACATTTGCACAGATTTCCTTCCAAGATCCTCCTTTTTGGAGAACATTCCTTGCTATATGGTGGAGAAGGACTGGCCATACCTAGCTATGACTATTGTGGCAACTGGATTCAGGATCATGGCAATCATCATGGGACGGATCTCTTCGCACTGGCAGCTTACCTCAAGGAGCATGCTCACCAATTTTACAACAACATTGATGTGACGAGCTTTCTTCGTGATGTAGATGCAGGGTGGACCTTTCATAGCAGCATTCCCATAGGTTATGGTGCAGGATCTTCAGGTGCTTATAGTGCGGCGATATATAAAAGATATAGTGTTGAGAAAGATAACGACTTAGAACACATTAAAAGTGACTTAGCCGTCATAGAATCTTACTTCCATGGGAACAGTTCCGGATTGGATCCACTAGTAAGTTATAGTGACAGTGCCTTTCAGATCGTTGATGGAATTCCCCATCGCAAAGAAATAGAACCTGAAATGTCAGCATTGTTCAGTTTAAAAGATACCCGAATACCACGTCATGGAGCACCCTATATCAGTTTGTTTAAGTCAAAAATGGAGAATAAGGAATTCTCTAACAAGATAAAAACCACACTCAATCCTGCGGTTCACAATGCCATCAATGCGATGCTGATAGCTGACAAAGATGAATTGCGAAAAGCATTTTTTGAGATCAGCTACTTCCAACTTGTTTGGATGCCGGAATTCATCCCTCTTTCATGGATTCGAACATGGGAACAAAAACTTTCTGAAAGCAGCGGCTATTATAAATTGTGTGGTGCCGGAGGGGGAGGATTTTTACTGGAATGCAAACTCTAACATTAATTCAACTAGGTCTTTCCAGTCATTGACATTTCCTTAAAACTAATGAGTATCACACTTTATGAAGCACAGATTTCGTTGAAATGCAAAACTTTTCATAATATTTTCAAAATCTAACCACATTATTATTAATCCTTATTAATATTGCACCGAATTTTTGGCATCAATACTTCGTAATAAGTAAAATTATTGATTGCCAGTTATTGAATAAACTTACTTTTTAAACATTTTCTGATGAAGCACATTTTTTCTATTATTTGCCTTGTAGCATTTTCATTCTTATCTACCCACATGACTGCACAGGATGACCTTATCAATAAGATTAAAGGCAACCAAAGTGCTACAAGCAAATTTACTTTTACAAAAGTTCACGATATTGAAGCCACTTCTATCAAAGATCAAGGCTCATCCGGCACTTGCTGGAGTTATAGCACAGTTTCTTTCCTTGAGTCGGAAATGGTGCGTATGGGGAAGAAACCAATCGATCTTGCAGAAATGTTTATTGTCCGAAATCAGTATATAGATAAGGCGGAGAATTATGTGCGTATGCATGGTGGCCTTCTATATGGCCAGGGTGGTGCGGCTCATGACGTTATCAATATGTATGGCAAATATGGTATGCTTCCTCAGAGCGTATATAATGGTTTGAATTATGGTACTACAAGGAATAACTTTAACGAATTGGAAGCAGTTTTGAAGGGTTTCCTTACCCCATTGATAGGAGACGATGTTAAGATGTTGACCCCGGTTTGGAAAACGGCATTTACAAGAATCGTAGATACATATCTGGGCGAAGTTCCTGCTAAGTTCATGTATGAGGGCAAAGAATATACACCTAAGACTTTTGCTGATCAGGTAGTTGGTCTAAAAGCAGAAGACTATGTAGAACTTTCATCTTTTAATACAAGCCCTTTCTACACTAAAACCACCTTGATGGTTCCTGACAACTGGAGTTATGATCAGGTGTACAATGTTCCTATGAATGATCTTACTGCTATCGTAGATAATGCAGTGAAGAACGGATATTCTGTGACATGGGGAACTGATGTGAGTGATAGAGGATTCTCCTGGAAGAATGGGGTAGCCTATAACCTTCCTATGGAATTCGAAACGATGACAGAAGAGCAAAAGGCAAATATTTTTGCAGGACCACAACCTGAAGGTGCTGCAACACAGGAGGAAAGACAAAAAATGTTTGATAATTATCTGACTACAGATGACCATGGTATGCAGATCACAGGTCTATATACAGATCAAAATGGTAAAGAATATTATAAAGTTAAAAACTCATGGGGTGTAAAAAATGATCAGGAGGGTTACCTTTACGTCACCAAAAACTTCCTTAAATTAAAAACCACGGCTTTATTATTGCACAAAGACGGTGTTCCTAAAGACATCCGCACTAAATGTAAGATCTAAGGTTCCAAAATCTTTTTGAAAATGCTCTTTGTAAAAAGTGAAGAAGATTGTCCCGAGTTTTTGGCAGGTGATATGACACTGCTGAAAGAGCTCATCCATCCCAATAATGATCCTATTGAGATCAAATATAGTTTGGCGAAAGGAAAGTTAGCTCCTGGGGAATCTTCATTACCTCATAAACTAGGAAGCTCTGAAGTTTTTTACGTATTGAGTGGCGCAGGAAAAGCCATAATAGATAGAAATATCATAGAAATAAAAGCAGGATCCATTATTTTTGTCCCGCCACATACAGATCAATATCTAATTAATGAAGGCAAAGAGAACATGGAATTCATATGTATAGTCGAACCTTTTTGGACGCATGAAGAGGAAAAATTGACTAAAACTTTATAAAAAAACATTTGAACTTTAAGCAGTGTTAAGGCGTTCTTGTCATTGTCCGTAAATTAAAAATTTAAAACATTATTTAAATAATAAGCTATGTCAACAACCATCATACGATATTCCGATGAGGAATTAATGGAGTTTAAGGCGCTGATAGATGAAAAAATGGCTACTGCGAAGCAGGAACTTGAATTCATGAAAGAGCAAATCATGGAGATGAATGAAAATGCGAGTGAGAAACAAGGCGGGAATTGGTTTGACGATTCAAGTGTGCATACCGAATTGGAAATGCTAAACAATATGGTCATCCGTCAGCAGCAATTCGTGAGCAATCTTGAAAATGCACTGATCCGTATTCAGAATAAGACCTATGGTATCTGCATGGTGACCGGTCAATTGATCGATAAAAAAAGATTAATGCTGGTGCCACATGCTACGAAATCAGTAATAGCTAAAGAAATAGAAAATGCAGAGAAAGCGAAGGCTGAAGCAATAGCCAAAGCGGAAAAAGAAGCAGCGTCTAAAAGTCTTGACCGAGAAGCAGAGAATAAAGAGGTGAAAGCTCCAAAGATCATTACTAAGATATTGAAAAAATCAACTAAGTCAACAGGCAAGGCGCCGGTCGTCAAAGATGATGACCTGGATGATCTGGAATTGGAATTGGACATGGATGATGATACGGAATATGATTCTAATATAGTCACCGGCATGGATATGGACGAAATAGCTGATGATCAGGATTATTTCGATAAATAGGGTTCAGATTCTAGATCCTAGAGACTAGACGCTAGATATTAGATTTTTATAAAATATTAGAGGTATGATTTCTATGGAGATTGTACCTCTTTTTAATTTTGAACACTATAGGTTGTTAGGGTTTCTATCAGCAATTAGTAATCAGTAATCGGTAATTTGTTGTCTTGGACACTGATTCGTTCCAAATCATCCTCATTACAATAATCGATCTAAATCAAATTGGGATGCTATGTCCGCTCTAACTGTTCGCTTCTCGCCGCTCGCTACTCGCCCTCCTCACCTCATAATTTCGCAAACAGCTTTCGCAATTTGTTGGAAAAATACGACATTTCAGGCCTACACATGGGTAATGAGAAATAGGTAATAAGTAATTGAAGTTTCGTATTTGATTATACCATTGGTAAACAATAGAATAAATATATAATTATTTATATTTAATGTCTTAAAATATTGATTTTTAAATAGTTAATTCAATTCTTGATTTTCTTCAATTTATTTAAATGATTTCATTTGCTGGGCTCAACCATCGAAGTTTTATTCTGACTTCTGACTTCTAATTTCTACCTTAGATTGAGTAATAATAAGACTTTTAGAAAATATTTATAACGCATCGATCTAAATCAAATTGAGATGCTATATCCACTCTAACTGTTCGCTTCTCGCCACTCGCCCTCTTAACCTCCTCACCTCCTCACTTTCTCACTTCCTCACCACCTCACCTCACTTAACCACCACGTCAAAACTAATATCCACATCTGATTCTCCGCCAGCATTTGTAATATCGCCTGTATTGACGTTTGAACCATTTTTATTTGGTTGATGTCTGAGCACCAGGTTTAATTTTCCAATATATGGCTCTTTTGTAATTATTTCAAATTGGAGTCCAATAGGCTTTCCATTGACATCAGAATCCTGATAGATAATTGAAGGCGTAGGATTGCCGGAAAAAATATAGAATAACTGGTGAACGTCACCTTCTTCAAGGATCTCATCGGTTATACTTTGAACAGGTGTATTGAGTGTGTTTTCAAAGGTGATGTTGCCGGTTAGCTTTTGATTGGCAGGAAGCTCTTGAGAGGTTATCTGGGGCGCAATAGGGCCATCTCCATCACTATCTGAATAGGACAAAATGTAGGACTTATTATCCTCATCTTTCAATATAATCTTTATTTCGTTGATCACTTCTTCTTCATTTACCGGCTCTACATCATAGCTGCATGATAGCAATAGTAGAGATGAAAGAACAAACATTAGAGAAAGAATGTAAATATGTTTAATGGTCATTTTGTATTTTTTTTTAAAAGTTGAACGAGTATTGTACAGTAATATTTCTTCCTGCCTCCTGCGGTGAAAAGTAGCGCAGATTATTGAGATAATTGGAATATGTTTGGTTTAGAATATTATTGCATTTTAACTCAATTGAATTATTTCTTGTTCTCCCTGAGTATCTTATTCCGACATCGAATAATATATATGAAGCAGGAGGAGCCTTAAAAAGATCATCTTCATCAAATCGTTTTTGGGCTGCTGAATAATCACCTGAGATAATAAGGTCAAATAAGGGTAAGTTTTCAACCTTTTTCAGAAGATGAAGTGACACGTCCAGATTTGTACTGAATGGAGCGATCAAAGGAATACCTTTATTAGTCGCTTTATTTGTGGCATGCACATAAGAAGTTCTGCTCTTCAGTGAAATGAAATTTCCTGCATTCAAATCCATATTGAGGTCAAAGCCCTGGAACAATGCATCATCCTGTAAATAGATATATTTAAGCTTCAATCCTGCTATGGTAGAAACGAATCCATCTTTTTTCTGATAGATATAATTGGAAAAGCTTTGTCTGAATATATTCAATTCGTAATGAAATAAGCGGTCTTTACTATTCTCTATCTCTACTATCAACTTAAATGATCTTTCAGACTTCAAGTTTGGATCTCCCACCTCATATGCTGATGCACTCAGGTGTACACCGTCACTGTATAACTCATTCACATCCGGCGCCCTGAATCCCATTCCTGCATTTCCCCGGACTGTAATGATATCTTTGATGGACCTGGAGACTCCCGCGCTAAACAAGCCGTTTGTAAATTGCCTTTCAGGAGCATTTAATTGTTTTTGAGTATTGTAATATTTGGATCTCAAAGCAAGAAAGTCCATTCGGGCACCTCCTTCCAATGTCCAATCATTAAATCCGGCTTGTTCAAAAACGAAAATTCCTGGATTGATTAGTGAATAATAGGGTATAATTGGTCTGCGCTGCGTGTTGTCTATATTAATATTCTGTTGTGACATGAAAGTCACACCTACACTTCCCGACACATGTTCATTCCAACGGTGATCTTCAGTAAGATCCATTTCTAGGGTATGTAGATTCATATTGACGGCAGGTATATCCGTCCTTCCAGATCTTCTGACATCGAATTCCTTTCTGTTATTGAACTGATAAGAGATGTTATATTTTAAATTGTGTGCCTCGTTCAATCTCACTCCGCCATTATATATAGCTACCGAATGCAATGTCTGTTGCCTTGGAGCGTCAATAGCAAAAGTAAATGGTCTAATGATAGCCGGAATATCTGCACTTAGCGCACGCTCAATGTCCTTTAAGCTACTGACTTGTGATGCCAATAAGAGCCCTGAATTGTTGTATCTGGAAGAAATAGTGATTCGATTGGTCCATTTCCCTAAATCTTTTCCAATCGAAAAACTTGCATTGACATTTTCAAGACCCGAATTGGACATCACATAATCAGGCGCGGATTGGTCACCAAATTTTTGAATACCTGTAGCGAACTTCCAACCTAGGCCGCTATATTTTTTGATCCCCTTTTTAAGCACAAGTCCTATAGAAGCTCCTGGAGCGTTTGATTGGATATTTCCGATGAAACTACCTTTTAACTTATTTCCAGTGTAAAGTTTACTTTGTTCGAGCAGGACAGCTCCACCAATTGCTTTAGCGCCGTATCGGACTGAAGCAGCACCTTTGACCACTTCAATCTTGTCAAACATAAGCACATCAATATTTGGTGCATGCTCATTGCCCCATTGTTGATCCTCCAACTTTGAATTTTGCTGAATGATGGCTATCCTTGAACCGTAGAGCCCATGTATGATTGGTTTTTCAATATTTGATCCGGTTTTTAAAGTGGAGATACCGGCTATGTTAGTTAGATTCTGGCTAAGACTTGATGTCTTGAAAGAAGCCAAAGTCTCTTGGTCAAGTTGGTCTTTTGAAATAGTTGATTCCTGTCCCGTCCTGGATTTAATGATGACTTGCTCTAGTTCTTTGGCGTGATGCTCAGGATAAAAATTGCATTCAGTGATCTTATCCTCTATTTTGATCCTTCTTTTTATGGGCTCACAATCTACATGCGAACATATAAAAGTATAAGTTCCCGGACAAAGTCCCTTTAGTTCATAATATCCGGAACTGTCAGCTTGAATGCCTTGACCTGTTCCTTCAATAATTATGTTAGCAAATGCCAGGATCGTGGTATCATGCTGATCTAAAATAATACCGCGAACTAAATGGTCACAATTTTGAGACTTAACATCAGCGCTTAACATCAAAATTATTGTTAATAAAATGGAGTTAATAAATGTTTCTTTCAAACTTTTTTACATTTAGTTGTTGTAACAATGTTGCAAATGTATAACAATATTTTAAATGTAATAATGTTACAACAAAATAAATTATCTTAGCATTGTAATTGAAATATTTAAATGGAAGTAATCCATAAAGATCCTTTGTTAATACTCGAGCAGTACGGGCTCAAAAAAACCAACGTAAGGAAGTTAGTTCTTGAGGTATTCCTGAGTGTGAACCATGCCCTCTCTCAGCCTACTGTGGAGGAAACATTAGGATTTGTTGAGAATAGAGTTACTATCTACAGAGTTATTAAGGACATGGAAGCAGCCGGTATTATTCATAGGGTGGTTCACCTTAACGGTACTGTACTTTTTGCATTGTGTTCGGATTGTTCGGTTCATAAACATAGTCATGATCAGCACGTGCACTTTACTTGTACCAATTGTGATAAAATTTATTGCTTAGATTATTCCCAGTTGCCTGATATTGAGCACCCCAAAGGATTTCAAATCGAAACAATCTATTTAAATGCTACCGGACTTTGCCAGAATTGCAACAAATAGATTGGAACCCATTGATATTGCTAGTAAATAGTGGATTGTTAACTGGATTGGTGGTAGTATCTTCTGACCCTCGAATTCATCTTCTCGTCCCATATAAACCTTCCTTCTTATAAATACAACAGAGATTATTTGCCTATAAGCGGAAAGCAATTAACTTTGTCGTTTATTTTTAAGATCATTTGGGAACACTTTCTGGATAAATAGTAAAATTCTTAAAAGTTAGAGTTTTAATCCATGCCTTTTCGAGGCAAAGTCTGACCTAATATAATTAGGAAAGCATTCTCACCTTTAAAAACAACTAAAATTTACTGATGAATAGTTTTAATAGAGCACTCAATATTGCAGGCTGGTTAACTTTTTCAATAGCGTTCGGAGTTTTTATCTTTTCGGTTGAAAGAACAGGAAGTTTATGGGATTGTGGTGAATTTATCTTGGGAGCATATAAGCTTCAGGTAGTGCACCCGCCGGGAGCTCCATTATTCCTGATTATCGGCAGAATGTTTGCTATGATGGGAGATGCTTTGTCCTCCGATCCTTCTAATATTGCTTTTGCCGTCAATCTTATGTCGGGAATGGTGACAGCCTTTGCTGGGATGTTTGTTTGTTGGAGTACCATGTATTTAGGTAAATTGTCATTGGTAGGTCGCGACGAATCCACAAATAGCAATCAAAATATTGCTTTATTACTTTCCGGTCTTGCAGCCGGATTGAGCGCTACATTCTGTGTATCTGTATGGTTTTCAGCTATGGAAGGCGAGGTGTATGCCATGTCTACCTTCTTTACGGCACTTACCATGTGGGCATTATTAAAATGGTATTACCTTCCTGATACCGGCAAAAGTGATAAATGGATCGTATTTTCCATGTTTATGGCAGGCCTTTCTATAGGCGTTCACTTGCTAAGTATACTTACTTTTCCTGCGCTTGCAGTTTTTTATTATATCAAAAAATACAAGAACTTTAAGTGGCTGGGATTCTTCACCGCCATTGGCGCGGGACTATTTGTGCTCTTTATTGTACAAAAAGTGATCATAGTAGGTCTTCCTGATCTACTTGTAAAACTCGATATTTTTGCAGTTAACACTCTTGGATTGCCATTCTATTCTGGCCTAATACCATTCCTTGCTATAATCGGAGGGTTGCTATATTGGGGGATTAAAAAATCGCATACCAATGGCTATCATAATCTTCAGTTGGCACTGGTCAGTCTTTTGTTGATCATTATAGCCTACTCGACTACTACTGTAGCCGTGATCAGAGCCAATGCCAATCCACCAATAAATATGAACAGCCCTTCAGATCCTGCCAGGCTAGTACCTTATCTGAATCGTGAACAATATGGTGACCGGCCATTACTTTTCGGACCATCCTTTGCTGCTAAGCCGATTGACCTCACTTCAGAGCCTCGTTATGGCAGAGTCGGTGACAAATATGAGATCATCGATAATAAATATGATTATGTTTATAATGCTCAGGATGAAATGTTCTTTCCTCGGATGGGTAATGGAGATGATCAGACAAAAGTAAGATTGTACCAACAATGGATGGGGCACGAAGGCGCTCCAACCATGGGGGATAATTTATCGTTTTTCATCAGGTATCAGGTAGGGTGGATGTACTGGAGATATTTTATGTGGAACTTCGTAGGTAAACAAAACGGGGAGCAGGGTTATATGCCATCTGACAAAACTAAAGGAAACTGGTTGAGTGGGATATCTTTTATTGATGAAGCCAGACTTGGCAGTCAGGAATTACTTCCATCTTTTGAAAAAAATAATCAGTCGAGGAACACTTATTATTTCATACCATTCTTGCTTGGTATTATAGGATGTGTTTTTCATTACAAGAAACGTAACAAAGATTGGCTGGGTCTTTCAGTACTTTTCCTGATTACAGGTCTGGGTATCATAGTGTACTCTAATCAGCCACCGATCGAACCTAGAGAGCGTGATTATGTCCTGGTTGGTTCATTTTTTACATTTAGTATTTGGATAGGTCTGGGGGCATTGGCCATTGGTAAATTCATTGCAGATAAGGTAAAGGCCAATAGAATGATTGGCTATACCATGGGCGGTGTGCTGGGACTTTTGTCTCCGTTACTTATGGTCTCTCAAAACATGGATGACATGGGAAGAAAGGGTATCTATGCTTCCAGAGATTATGCTAGTAACTTCCTCAATTCTGTTGCTCAGAATGCTATAATATTTACCTACGGTGACAATGATACGTATCCGCTGTGGTATGCACAAGAAGTAGAAAATATACGACCTGATGTGCGGGTGATCAACCTTTCACTCATCGCTGTAGATTGGTATATAGACCAACAAAGAAGAAAGATTAATCAGTCTGATGCTATTAAGATGACAATACCGCCAGAATCTTATAGAGGCAATAAACGCAACCAGGTATATTATGTTACTTCCCAAATGTCAGAACAAGAGCTGCCGGCATCGTCAGTTTTGCAGTTCATCGGGGAGTCACATCCTCTGGAAGGATCTAATAGCAAACAGGAATCTTTCTTGCCAACTAATAAGATCTATATTCCAATAGATAAGGCAAAAATGCTTTCTAAAAAATACTTTACACCATCCGATTCTATTCTTGATAGAATACCGGTTTCATTTAATGTTAAGGAACAAGGTGATTATATTGTCAAGGGTGATCTTGCTGTGCTTGATATCGTAGCCAGTAACATTAACGATCGACCTGTTTACTTCTCTGTGACAGCTGACCCTGCTAAATTCATGGGCTTGGGTCAATATATGCAGCTCGAAGGTCTTGCATTAAGAGTAGTCCCTATCAGAACTGAACCTGACAGACAGTTTGGTGTATTCGGCATGGGGCGCGTAGCTTCAGATAGTTTGTATAATAATGTTATCAACAAGTTTAAGTGGGGTAATTTTGATACTAAGAGGTTGTATGTTGATAAGAGTTATACCCCATCTATCAATGCTATGAGGATGATTCAAATGCGCGGTGCTTATGACCTTATCAACAAAAAAGATAAAAAACGAGCTGCTGATCTAGCCGAGAATACATTAAAAGTATTCCCAAACAAGAACTTCCCATTTGATGGCACCATCATTCCTGCACTTGCTCTGGTAGCTCAGGCTAGTAATCTGGATAGAGCCAAACCTTACATGAAGACACTCGCTGAAAATATGCGTGAAAAGATGATTTATTATAACAGCCTTACTCCATCAGAATTATCTCAGGGCCATCAAGGTGATTTTGAAGATACCAAAAAGACAATTAATGATCTTATGGATATCATCAGACAGAATAAGGACCCTAAGTTTGAAGCAGAAATAATGAAAATTGTGGGGCCAATTGGATCAAATGAACCGGCGAATCAAATCTTAGACAAATAACTAAATAATCAAATCCAGATGAAAGTAGCCATAGGTTGTGACCATGCAGGTTTTACATTAAAAGATGTAGTCTTAAGATTTCTCATGGACCATGATATGGAGGTAATCGATCATGGCACATACTCATTGGACAGTGTTGACTATCCTGATTTTGCTCATCCTGTAGCAATTGACGTGGAAAGTGGTGTTGCAGACTGGGGTATTCTGATCTGTGGTAGTGGCAATGGCGTGGCCATCACTGCCAATAAACATCAGGGTATAAGATGCGCATTATGTTGGAAGGAGGAGCTGGGAAGTCTGGCCCATAAGCACAATGATGCCAATATCATAGCACTTCCCGCCCGCTTTATAGAAGATGAAGAAGCATATAAAATATTATCTGCTTATTATCATGCTTCATTTGAAGGCGGCAGACATGCTACTAGAGTTGACAAAATTAAGATTCAATAACATTCCGGAGATAAACCATGTAGTTTGAAAGATTTTTCAAATTTTTATTATAAAATCCTCAGCAGATTAGGGTTAAGTTTGAGTTGTGCCTTATTCTTTTTGGCCATTACATTGAATGCACAATCTTCTGTTGCCTCTTATGAGAATGGATCGGTATATCATTATTCTCAGTTTATAACGAAAGCAGATATTAAAAAGCATATCACGCTTCTAGCCTCCGACTCTCTTGAAGGTAGGGCCTTTGGAACGAAAGGTGCTTTCAAGGCTGCTGAATATATAGCCAGCCAATTGCGATATGAAAATATTAATGCAAAAGGTGACAGAGGAACCTACTTCCAGCCAATGGTGATCACAAAATGGATGAGAGAGAAAAGTGATTTTCAAATCTTAAATCAATCAGGTAGTACCAAATATGAAATGGTAAGTGGTAAAGATTTTACTTACAACATCGCAGACCTTGGCACTACAACGAATTTATCCGGAGATCACCTGATGTTTGCAGGCTTTGGAATTATGGATGAAAAGTACAATGATTATCAATATGCACAGGTCAGAAATGAAGTAGTCATGTTCCTGGAAGGTGAACCATCAAAAGATGGCAAATACATCATAAGTGGCACTAATCAACCAGGCAAATGGTCAAAAGACTTAAAGGCTAAGATTGAAGTTGCTGTGCAGAAAGGTGCCAGAGCAGTATTTATACTTGTTGATTCTACCAGGTTTGCATACAGGACAAAGGAACAGCTTGCTACCAACATTATTTATAAAGATGTGTTGAAACAAAATTATCCAATACCCGTCATCCGTATTAATAAAAATGCACTCGCCCAAATGCTTTTACCAAGAGAATACAAACGTATAAACAAATATATCAGTAATGCGCAAAAAGGAAAAATCTCCTCTAATTATATATCGTCTTTCTTCAAAGTCAATCTGGTATCTTCGAGCACACAAATCAGAGATCGCAATGTAGTGGCTTCCATAGAAGGTACAGACCCTGAGCTTAAAAATGAATACATAGTCGTCTCTGCACATTATGATCACATCGGCATCATCAATGGTGAAATATACAATGGTGCTGACGATAATGGCACCGGTACATCAGCGCTTTTAACGTTAGCTAAAGCAATGAAGGCACTGCAAGACAATAAATTTGTTTTCAAGAGAAGTGTCCTATTCCTTTTTTGCACAGGCGAAGAAGTAGGATTGATCGGCTCCAAATACTATACGGAGAATCCAATTGTTCCTTTAAAAGATACCAAAATAGAAATCAATATAGACATGATCGGTCGGAATGATGAAGATCATGAAGCAAATGAAAACTATGTCTATGTCATTGGCTCTGATAAAATAAATCCATTACTCGACCTCGTGATAAGAGAAAATAACAGTCGGTCAGTAAACTACAAATTGGATTATACATACAATGATCTGAATCACCCACTGAGATTATATTATAGAAGTGACCATTATAACTTCGCAGAATTGGGAATACCAAGCGTCTTCTTTTTTGGTGGTTTCCACAAAGACTATCATCAGGCTACAGATGATACATACCTTATCAATACTACAAAAGTGGAGGACATAACAAAACTGGTTTACTTTACAGTGATCGACCTTGCTAATAAGCCGGGTGAAATACTGACTAAATATAAGAGTAATTAGTCTGTGGAAGCGTTGATCCTATCTATTGAGACATCCACCGTTCCATTCTCTGTAACGGTGAGTAAGAACGATTTTGTTCTTTCCACTATTGAAAATTCTGATCGAACGAAACTGGCTTCAGAAATAACGCTGATGATCGAAAGATGCTGTAGTCAAGCAAGTATTTCTCTACATGAATTATCAGCTATAGCGATTTCGCCAGGGCCAGGAAGCTATACTGGTTTAAGGATTGGTATGTCTGTGGCCAAAGGGCTTTGTTTTGCTTTGGATATCCCTTTGATATTCGTCTCAGGACTTCAATCTCTTGCGCTACAGGCAAAAAAAACGTATCCCGACGAAGTAGGTAAGGACGCCCTGTTTTGCTCGGCTCTGGACGCCAGGAGAAACGAAGTCTATATGGAGGTCTACGATGACCATTTGGATCAGTTAGTCCCTTCTACCTCTGTGGTATTACCTTTCCATTTAAATACATTGGTTCCTGATCACCATAAACGATTGATATGCCTGGGAGATGGAGGCGAGAAACTCATAGATCAACTAGGATCATATTCTTATGTATTCTACCCTATCTTGAGTAATTCATCCTGGATGGCTCCTCTCGCATTCGAGCAATTTAAAAAGGGTTCATTTGAATCAATTGAAACTTCAGAGCCATTCTACTTAAAACCACCAAATATCACCACTCCAAAGAACAGGATTTTGTAAATAACTTACACAATGTGGTCTGTTTTTCGCATTAAATGAAGCTGAGCGATAATTTACAGAGATTAGAAGTAAATTTATTTCAACCAATTTGATATATGTATGCGCTTGTTTATCAAACAAAAAGATAATTATATTGTTCTCATATGATAAAATAATTGAATTTAAAAAAGTTTGGTACAGTTTTGGTTATATAGTATGTATTATCCAAAACTAAATGCATATATGATATGAGAAAACAAAAAAACGATGCTATTTCGCTGAAAGGTGGGAAATCCGAAATGCACCTCGATTATACAGCTCTGCGTAAGGCCGTACTGGTATTGCGAGCTGTAAATCACAAATTAAGGCAGCGCATTATCGATCTTCTTGAGGAAGGCGATAATATGACTGTCACAGATATTTATATTAAATTAAGGTTAGAACAATCTGTAGCTTCTCAACATTTGGCCATTTTGCGGAGGTCAGGTGTGGTGATAACAGATCGTCAAGGCAAGTTTATCTACTATTCATTAGATAAAAATCGCTTGGCGCAGATTTCAAGGCTAGTTGAAGAGCTTGCAAATTAAATTATTTAAAACATTGTAACTATTTGATATACAAATACTTAAACAATTTTAATTTAAGAATTACATTAAAGTCGCTCCTTAATTTAAAAATAAATGCCATAATTTCAAAAAAATTATGGCTTTTTTTTTGTAAAATAAAAAATTTGTTTCATTTTTGTACCACAAAGGTCGTAATAATGAAAGAAGAGCAGGTCAAACTACTTCTTTATCATCATTAGATTTATTAAGAAACACTACAAAATATTATTTTACATGAAAAAGACTAAGGTTACAATTGACAATGAAAAACTACAAATTTCCTCAGAAATCCTTCGCGCTCTTGCACACCCTTTAAGACTAAAAATTCTGGAATTCATCGACAAATACCAGAATATCAATGTAAACAAGATTTACAATACGTTGAAAATCGAACAATCCATTACTTCACAACATTTGCGCATTCTTAGAAAAAGTGGTGTCGTGATGACAGAAAAGACCGGTAAATATGTTCATTACAACATCGACTACGAAAAAGTAAACAAGGCGATGATCGCTGTAAACAACTATTACGCTTAAATTATAATTATAGAGATAAAGAATACATTTTACAGTTTTCGTCCATTTGTGATAAACTTTAATAGCTAAAGAAATGATCGAACATGTTACCCACATTGATCTTTAAACTTATTTTATAGAAAGCAAGATATACTTTCGTCCCTCTTTCAACAATTATAGATGGCCTGGAAATTGATTTTTTCAGGCCATTTAGTTTCTATACGCTGCCGCTAGTTTTCAATAATATTAAAGTAAGTTTTTACCAACGGTGGTGCGAGTTTTCAACTCGTGCTTTTCAAAGTCGGCTTTTTCTTAAATTTCAGCATTATTATCATACTTTCAGATTACTAAAAATGAAGTTCAACCCCTCCAGGGTTGGGAATCGCTTATTAATGATCCACGGGTTGCACCCGAGGTTATTGAAGTTTAACCCCATTGCGGTTTGGAGAAAGGTTTGATGTTAAGAATATTGTAAGCTTGAATAACGAATCGTCCTTGAAGGTTTTCTTCGAGTTTTCAATCAACGTTGACGCGAATTTCCAGCGCTGGCGTGAGTTTTTAACGCTGGCGCGAGTTTTTAACTCGTGCCAATACGGATAGACCTATACCAACCCTATAAACATCAACATTGGATCTTCTAATATTTTCTTAACTCTCACTAAGAATGTTACTGATGAACTGCCATCGATGACTCTATGATCATAAGACATAGCCAGATACATCATCGGTCGTATTTCTACCTGATTATTAATAGCTACCGGTCGATTTATAATAGAATGCATGCCCAATATGGCTGACTGTGGTTCATTAAGAATCGGTGTACTCATCATACTGCCGAATACTCCACCATTAGTGATGGTAAACGTTCCACCCTTCATTTCATCCAGGGTTAATTTATTATTACGGGCTTTGTCGGCAAGTGTTTTGATCTTCAATTCGATCTCATGGAGTTGAAGACTTTCTACATTATGAACCGGAGGCACTACAAGTCCTGTTGGCGTAGAAACTGCTATGGATATATCTGCATAGTCATGAAAAATGAAATTGTCTCCGTCGATACTAGCGTTGATCTCAGGCATTTCCATTAAAACAGTAGCGCAGGCTTTTGCAAATAATGACATATAGCCTAATTTAATGCCATATTTTGCTACAAAAGCTTCCTGGTACTTAACCCTCATGGCATTAATGTTGGTAAGATCCACTTCATTAAAAGTGGTCAACATAGCCGTATTATTCTTAGCAGAAACCAATCGGCTTGCGATCGTCTTCCTCATTCTACTCATCTTCTCTGTTCGTTCATTTCTCGAGAAAGCCGTTGCTGTTACTTTTTCACTCACAGCCTGTTCTTTTTGAACTTCAATTGCAGGTTTTTCAGCATTTATGGCGTCATCTTTAGTGATGCGTCCATCTTTTCCGCTTCCTTTAACTGCGTCAGTATCGACACCCTTTTCAGCTAATATTTTTGAAGCCGCAGGTGATGGACTGCCGACAGCATAACTACTTGACGTTTCAACTGCTTTGGCAAGTACTGCAGGTTTTTCAGCTGCAGGAGCTTCAGTTTTCGCTTCCTTAGTTTCTGCTTTTTCTTCTTTACCTGCGAATGAAGTATCGATTCTGGCTACCAGATCACCTATTTTAAGATCTTGACCTTCTTCTGCTGCGTAAATTAGTTTACCGGCTGCTTCTGCAGGAAATTCCAGTGTCGCCTTGTCAGATTCGAATTCACAGATAGGATCATCCAGATTGATAATTGAACCATTAGGTTTAAGCCATTGCGATAAGGTAACTTCATTAATAGATTCGCCGATAGTAGGGACTTTCATTTCTATGATACTCATAAGGACATTTTTAGATAAGTCTAAATATATATTTTAGTTGATTAAAAAATAATCAAGTTGCTAAGTTAGTGCTTTCTATTGTATCTAGCAATAGGTATAGAAATTGTTTATAAAATGAAGTAGTCTATAACTGTTTATATGTTTCCACTCGTATTCAACCTTACTAGCTGACATAAAAAAAGGAGACAATCCTTTGAATGTCTCCTCTCTTAGTTAAATCAAATAAGCAAAAATTTATATGTTTGAGGTGTTTATGACTTTTCTCCATTTATTGTGAACGACGTAGTCGTTTGTTTAGGGGTAGCAAGAATAAAAGGATCAATTACAGTTTGTGAAGGTTGTTTACCTATCGTGATCGGACCATACAATTTCAAAGGTTGGCCAAAAACTTGTACAGAGATCATATAATTTCCTTCTTTCAACTTATTAAAATGGTAGGTACCATCCATAGCAGTCAATTCTG
>Ga0209063_1000220_pt1 | contig 54083 bp, 46 predicted proteins | sample KloWWTmeKNB19Kit_FD_187177 | JGI IMG/M metagenome (GOLD analysis project Ga0209063, IMG submission 187177) | Active sludge microbial communities from Klosterneuburg, Austria, studying microevolution and ecology of nitrifiers - Klosterneuburg... | ecosystem: Engineered > WWTP > Aerobic digester >... | reverse complement strand
TATGGCTTTAAAAAACTCAATGTTAAGCAGATTAATGTGATGAACAATGATGAGATTGATCCGAGAAAGTTTGATGATCTGATTGAACTCATCGCCAAAGCAGACAATGACGTCATTATTGATAATGGTGCCAGCACCTTTGTACCGATGTCGCATTACCTCATCAGCAATCAGATACCAGCCCTGCTCTTGGATATGGGGCATGAACTGGTTGTACATACTGTTATCACGGGTAGTCAGGCTTTGCTGGATACATTGAATGGTTTTGTACATCTGATTAAACAGTTTCCGAAAGAAGCACTGTTTGTTGTCTGGTTAAATCCTTATTGGGGAGAAATCAGCATGAATGGTAAGCAGTTTGAGGAAATGAAAGCATATATGGATAACAAAGCCCGAGTATCCGCCATTATCCGAATCCCGCACTACAAGCCCGAGACTTTCGGCAAAGATTTAAGTGAAATCCTGCAATCAAAATTTACTTTCGATGAAGCACTTAAAAATGGTGCTTTGCCAGTGATGGTACGCCAAAGATTAACAATTATTCGCAAGCAGCTCTTCACTAACATTGAAAATGTGGCTGCGGTTTTAACATGAGTACCGGCAAATTAGATGCGCTCATTGAAAGAATAGCGTCAGAACACGGTATTGTTCTATCACAGGATGATCCGGTGTTGATGATGCACACCTTGAATGAAGTGTTGCTGGAACAAAATAAAGAAGCCCATGCTGAGCTGCTAAGCAATTACCAGGCGATATTGGAAGAGAACTTTAATCGGTGGTGTGAGTACTCTACCAAGAAATCCAATACCATTATCAGCGCATCCATGAGTAACGCGCAATTAACACGAAACCAATTCCTGGAAAGCTGTATTCAGCTGATCGATGAAAAGATAAAAAGCGGGGTGGATCAGGAAACTTATGATCTAGCGAGAATTTCCAGGCAGGCGGCCATCATTAATTTACTGGCATCAGCTTTAAACTTGGTTTCAGTTGTAACCATATTTTTGATTTTGTTATAGCAAGATTTTCTAAAAATAAGTTGGATAGTCCATGAGAACATTAAATTTAAGTGAAGCTGCCCAATTCTTGAAGTTGCATCCTGAAGAAGTGCGCCGTCGTGCTAAAGCGGGAATCATTCCGGGTGCGAAATTAGGTAAACGGTGGACATTTATTGAAGATGATCTTGCTGACCACATTCGCTCGTTATATGCTTGCACTCGGCAAGCGTTGCAAGTGGGACATGAGGAGAAACAATTATGTCACTCTGTAAACGTGGTAAGACGTGGTGGATTAGTTTCACCACACCAAGCGGCGAGCGAGTTAGATGCTCTGCTGCAACTGAAGATAAAACCCAGGCGCAAGAATTCCACGATAAGCTGAAAGCGGAATCCTGGCGCGTTGCAAGACTGGGGGATAAGCCAAAGCGGACTTGGGATGAGGCGGCTTATAAATGGCTGATGGAGACACAGGATAAAAAGTCACATCATGATGATGTGGCCAAAATAAACTGGCTCCAACAGTTCTTTAGAGGTATGTATCTCGAAGAATTGACGCGCGATGTCATTGCGAAGATTGGCGAATTAAAACTAAAAGAAACCAGTCCGGCTACAGCTAACCGTTTACTGGCTCTGATTCGCTCAATCCTTCGCCGTGCAGCTCTTGACTGGGAATGGGTCGATAAACCACCAGTCATCAAGCTTTATCGTGAAGCAAAACGCCGAGTACGATACCTAACGGCAACTCAGGCCAGCATCCTCATTCAGGAATTACCGCAGCATTTGGCGGATATGGTGACATTTTCATTGGCTACTGGTTTGAGACGTTCAAATGTTACCAAATTGGAATGGTCACAAGTCGATATGCAACGTAATGTAGCATGGATACATGGTGATCAAGCAAAGGCCGGAAAGCCGATTCACGTAACCCTAAACGAAACGGCAATGACGGTATTGGTTAGACAGATAGGCAAACATCCCAGATCAGTGTTTTGTTACAAAAGTAAGCCAATCACGCAAGTGAATACAAAAGCCTGGCATAAAGCGCTAAAACGTTCCGAAATTGAAGATTTCCGTTGGCATGATTTGCGTCACACCTGGGCAAGCTGGCTAACTCAGAATGGTGTGCCATTAAATGTCATTCAGGAGATGGGCGCATGGGAATCCTCTGAAATGGTGAGGCGTTATGCTCACCTTGCACCTGAGCAGTTTGCCCAACATGCCCGGGTCTTGGATAACGTGCTTAATGTCACAAATTTGGCACAATCGAAGTAAAGCAGGTTCAGTTACGTTTCTAAGTCTTTGTTTTATGGTGCTGTTGAGAGGAGTCGAACCTCCGACCTACTGATTACGAATCAGTTGCTCTACCAACTGAGCTACAACAGCTCCGAATGTAAATGAACGGATCGTTAATTATAGAGATTAGCGCAATTACCTGCAAATCAAAAGCTGAATAAACAAAATCCTGTGACAAAATCAGGTAATTCCTCCAAAAATAAACAGGTAAAACAATAAAACTTTCTATCATAGACGAAGAGGAATTTTACTGATAAAGGAGCAGTGATTTACGGAAAGCGAGTTTGAAGGAGGCACCCGAAAAAAGTGGTAAAGTCCTCACAGCGTAAGGTGATAGTACAGGATAAGTCCGTTAGTATCGGTTTGGCTTGTACAACATTTGGTGTCTCTGAGATCTGCTATTGTTATCGGTCGGCACTCAACGATGAAAACGAGGAAATCGCCATTTGGTTTCTACGTCTGACGACTTGTCACAAGCTTTGGGGTTTTGGATGGAATCACAAACGGGTGTATCGTATTTAACGTGAGCTGGAATTAAATTTACAAATTAAGCCGCGCAAGTGGTTAAAGCGGAGTCTCTAACTGGAATGGCATATGGTCGATGGGCTTCATGGTTGATCAACTCACCGATGGCAGGTCTTTTCGAACCTTTAATGTGCTGGATGACTTCAACCATGAAGGACTGAGAATCGAAATAAGTGGATTTATCGCTTCCATCAGAACGCGTTACGTGCGTTCTGGATCAGATTATCGAGTGACGCGGCAAACCTAGGAAGATTCGTTGTGGAACGGGTCGGAAAATATCAGTGTCAACCTATGTTGTCGGGCAGAAATTCAAGGAATACAGCTTGATTACATTCAGCCCGGAAAGCCACAGCAGAATGCATATGTAGCACGCTATAACAGGACCATCCGGCATGAATGGCTGGAGATGAATGAATGTACAACCATTGAAGAGGCACGACTCACTGCAACACAGTGGTTATGGATTTACAATAATAAACGTCCGAGTATGGCACTTGGAGGTATAACGCCCGCCATGAAATTGGCAGAAGCTTTTAAATAAAAACTCTCTACTGCATACCCCTGTTAAAAAATGGGGGAATTACAAGGAAGCTTCCAGAAATTGGATGATGCTCAAAAAACTAAAACATTGCTTTGAACCGGTTTATGATGAACTCAAGGATCGACTGATTGAGTATGTTTACCTCAGACAGTTACACAGTTTAATTTTCAGCCCCTAAGACAACAAATATAACCACCTTAGCACTCCGTAAAATAAGGGATATATTCGGACAAAAGATAGACTCAATAAACTATTCTGAACAATTGGCTGGTCGATAATTTTCATCCATCTTCATTCGAATCGAGACTTCCGGACTTAATCGCTTCATATCATCGATAGGCCTTATATAATCGCCATTCCATGCAATATACTTAACGAGAGGCCTATTCTCATCACTTACATAATAAATACTTAAAAGCTTCACTCCCAAAAGCGTTGCAGCCCGATACACCCATTTTGACCAATCTCTTTTCGGTACAGATTCTAAAAAATCAGGTGAAAAATAAGGTTCAGAAATTAATTGAGCGTCTATATTCAAACCATGCTCCTTGGCTTTACGTATCATCCAGTCAAGGGTAAGATCAGATAAACCGGTGTTTTGACCACCGCCGCCAATATTACTATGATTCCCAGGAAACCACACTTCTTCGATACGACCGCTAGTTTTTTCATAGCTATGATCCCAATGCACTGGTCGGAAAGGCCAACGAGCTTCGTCAATCGCTAAAGCTTGATAGGCACTCAAAACACTTGTACTGAGCTTAGTGTCATGAAACTGCCGATTAAACAATTGATCGACAAGTTTTGAAAAAATCAACCCGTAAGGAGATCCAAGTGCAGCAACCGTATCCCACACGCCAAGAAAGCGAATGTTCTTGTGCTCATCACCCCAAGTGTATTGTTGACGAAAGTTTTTCGAATTCTCTGCATCAGGATGCCATGCTTTCTCACGTGAACGATAATGATCATAAGCATCGTTAAGAAGATAAAGAAAACGTCTTTGTAAAATGCCTACATTGTGAATCATACCCGCCAAACTTCGAGCACTATAAGCACCTCGGCTAAACCCCAATAAATAAATCTCATCTCCTGGCATATAATTAGAAACAATAAACGAATAAGCATCTTTGATATAGTTGCCTATCCCATAACCAAACACGCCACCCAGAAAACGTTCAAATTTCCGTGTACCAATACCCGGTACGTAATGGACCAATTGTACATTTTTGTGATTATCCCCAGAATTAAGCGCCTCCAAAAATCGAACAACATTAGTAACGTTTTCACCGTCTTTAGAAAACTCGGTACTACGTCTATCAGTAGTTCTCCATGTGCCGTCAAAAAGCACCACTAATCTCTTCTTCATAAGAATTCCTTTACATCATGAGTTATTGTTGTAATCCGCTCTTGAATTACGCGCACTATGTAAACCATACATTCTCTTCCCTCAGAATTTATACCCTAAGTATATACTGGATATAGGCAATATAAATTTCACAATCAACATTCTCATGTAGCGCACGAAGTACTAACTATACAGTTTGTGAATTTACTAGCCTAAAAGCAAAAAATTTCTGTTCTTATGAATTGAAGTTTTTGTAAGCTTTGGGGTGTATCGGGAAATAATCACCTTAAATCGGTCATTACAAGCTTAAACTGAATCACCCGCGCCAGGGCAAGAATCGGCTATCGGAAAGGATTCGAGAATCCCTCGAAGTTCCTGCGCTTCCCAATCATACCTGGTCTGCCGATTTTATGAGTGGCAGCTAATAGAATGGACGGCGATTCCGCATCCTCAATATCCTTGATGATTACAATCGACAACGACTCGCGCATCGAAATCGATAGTAGTTTATCGGCTTTGTATGTTGTCAGAACATTTAATAAACTCATTGAGATTGCTGCCAATCTCTGCTGTTTGTGAGGGAAAAAATCCACCTCATCCCCGCAATCTATACATATATCATCTCGTGAAGTTTTTTCATATTGAGAACATGGATTCTATGGCCTTCATAAGTGATAACTTTATGTTTCTTCAACTCATTCAGTTCACGTGTTACAGCTTCGCGATGAGTACCGATAAGACAAGCTAATTCTTCATGCGTAGGTGTAAGCAAAATGATTGCTTCATTATTTAATACCTGCCCCCCCATTTGAGCTAGCTGAAATAGCTTAGCACGTATACGGTTAGGTACTTTTAATGTTTCTGATTCAAAAATACGCTCTGTGAGTCGGCGAATTTGTCCGGTTAAACGTAACAAAATAGCGTTGGAGAAATTGCGATTGATATATATTAGCTCCAAAAAAGATTCTGAAGACATGGACGCTATCAAAGTTTTTTCTCTGGCAATGACAGTAGCTGAACGCGGCTGGTGATCGATTGCAGTTAATTCGCCGAACATTTCACTTTGGCAAAGATCACAGAGAATGACTTCCTTACCATAAGCCGAATAATAATTCACTCGTACTTTACCCTCGACAATAAAGAAAACACTATCAGCACAGTCATGATATCGAACAATTTCTTCATCAGGTTCATAACGACACCAACGGCAGTTCTTTTCAACTGCTTGTAAATCATGAATTGAAAAACTCCGAAATTCTTTTATAACTGACAGTAGTTGTAAAGCATCATCCGGAGGAAACATTCTTAATCGCCATTTGAATTCACACAATAACTACTCTTAATTACATTAAATTTGGCTACTATCCCATCAACAGATAGCAAACAAGCTTTTTTAACATAAACTTCGTAATATTATAAGACAAATCTTTATCAAAATAAAAAAACGTACGACTCTGATCAATATCGATAAAATATCAATCAATAAGCTATTATCAGATTTTCTTTATGCGTATACATAGTACATGTCGATAATTGGTATGTTTACTAATATTTCTTCTGTCCATAACAATCCTTGATCATTTTACTGAGGGCATTTCCTTGCAAATTGTCATTCCGATGTCCGGTTTTGGTGAACGATTTCGTCGCGCTGGATACACTGTGCCGAAACCGCTGATTGAAATCGAAAGAAAACCAGTGATTTCACATGTCATTGATATGTTTCCTGGGGAAACCAATTTTATTTTTATCTGTAATCAAGAACATCTTGATGAACCGATTTATCGCATGCGAGAGATTTTGCAGCAATATTGCCCGACTGGAAAAATTATAGGTATTGCTCCACATAAACTGGGACCGATTAACGCGGTGCTTCAAGCGGAGCATTTTCTCGACCCAGAACAGCCAGTTGTGGTGAATTATTGTGATTTCACGTGTTATTGGGATTGGCAGCATTTCAAAGAATTTGTTACAAAGAATCAATGCGCTGGTGCAATCCCAGCGTATCGAGGGTTTCATCCGCATTCGCTTGGCAATACCAATTATGCGTATATGCAAGAAGTGAATGGATGGGTGCAAGATATTCAGGAAAAGCAACCCTACACCTCAAATCGTATGGAAGAGTTTGCTTCTAGTGGCACCTATTATTTTGCCTCAGCTCATTTGATGAACGAGGCTTTTTCCAGTGCCATGGCACAACAATTGAATATCGGTGGCGAATATTACGTCAGTTTAGCTTACAAACCGCTGCTTGCCGTGAAATTACCGATCGCGGTCTATCCTTTGCAGCATTTTATGCAGTGGGGCACACCAGAAGATGTGGCTGAATACAATATGTGGTCGAATGCGTTTAGAAGTTTACTCGATTCACCGCATCCGCTCTCTGCGCCACAAGGTTCTGTGATCATTCCTATGGCAGGACTTGGACAACGTTTTGCCAATGAAGGTTATACGGTAACAAAACCGTTGATCCCAGTTTCTGGCAAAGCAATGGTCACGCAAGCGGTACATGATTTACCTACCGCACAACACCATGTTTTCGTACTGCGCACCGATATGTCTGGTTATCCAGCAATCATTTCGGAATTAAAAAATAATTATCCGAATGCAATCATTAAAACCATTGATGCTGTCACAGAAGGTCAAGCCATTACGGCATTGATCGGCCTAGATACTTTAAGTGATTCATTAGGAAAGGTTCCAGAACCAATCACTATTGGTGCCTGCGATAATAGTGCGCTATATCATCCTGATCATCTGCAACAGCTCATTGATGATCCGGATATCGATGTTATTGTCTGGGGTGTTCGTGGGTATCCCAATGCAATCCGGAATCCACAGATGTTTGGTTGGATTGATGTGGATGAAAATGATTTGATACGCTCGATTTCCGTAAAAACACCCTTAAGCAATCCGGCGGTCGATCCTATCATATTGGGCACATTTACCTTTCGCCGCGCAGACGATTTTCGCCATGCGGTAAAACGGCTCATTGCAAGAGATGGTCGTATTAATGGCGAATTTTATATTGATTCATGTATTAATGATGCGATTGCGCTTGGCTTACGCTGTCGGTTCTTCGAAGTCGATAGCTATTTGTGTTGGGGTACGCCGAATGACTTGCGTACATTCGAATACTGGCAGTCGTGTTTTCATAAATGGGATGGTCATCCTTATCGTCTCGAATTAGACTCGCGCATTCCAAAGAATCAAATTGAAAACCTAGCACAGCGCTATCAAACGATTATTCCTGATTTGTTACCGAAAAAACTGACATGATTAAACGCGAGCTCAGTATTTTTTTAGTAGTTGGTTCGTTAACCGTGCTGGTCGATTTTGTGGTTTATCGTGGTTTACTTTGGCTTGATTTAACCAGCATCGATATTGCTAAAGGCATTAGTTTTCTGGCCGGGACAGTGTTCGCCTATTTCGCTAATCGTTTCTGGACATTCAGCCACCAATCGGTCGCTTCTGGTAGTGTATGGCGATTCGCCACGTTATATCTATCCACGCTCATTGCCAATATTGCTGTGAATGCGTTAGCATTAGCCGCATTAGTGAATGTTCCATCGGCCATACAATGGGCTTTTTTGTTGGCCACGGGAGTTTCGGCAACGTTGAATTTCATCGGCATGAAATATTTCGTTTTCCACTCGCATATTCGCTGAATTCATTCTACTAACGTTACCCAATCAACGGAGCCGCCATGAAGTTTTCATTGGTCATTCCCTGTTATAACGAATCCGCCAACATTCCTTTGCTGTTAGAGCGCTGCAAAACGCTAGGCGCGCAACCGACTATCGAAGTCATTCTGGTTGATAATGGCTCAACTGATCGCACGCCAGAAGTTTTACAAGAATTGTTGCCGCAATATCCCGGTTGCCGCAGCGTCCGTGTAGAAAAAAATCAAGGGTACGGTTTTGGTATCTTATCTGGCTTACAAGCTGCTAAAGGAGAAATTCTTGGCTGGACGCATGCTGACATGCAAACCGATCCGCACGATACGCTACGCGGTTTGGAATTATTTGCTGAACATGGTCACAATAGCTTTATCAAAGGGCGACGTTACGGACGTCCTTTGATGGATGTCGTTTTTACTGTGGGTATGAGCATCTTTGAAACCGTATTGATGGCAAAACCCATGTGGGATATCAATGCACAGCCGACGATGTTTTCACGTGATTTTTTTGCGACTTGGCAGTCACCGCCACACGATTTTTCACTAGATTTGTATGCGTACTATCAGGCACAACAGCAAGGATTGAAAGTCTATCGTTTCCCCGTTAAGTTTGGCGAACGCGCGCACGGTGTATCGCATTGGAATGTCAATTGGGCTGCCAAATGGAAATTCATTCGACGTACCGTCGATTTTAGCTTGCAACTAAAAAAGAATATTTCGACATGAAATTGATTGCCCATCGTCGCAATACTATTGCGGAATTAGAGGCTACCGATCCTAAGTATGGTATTGAAGTCGATATTCGCAGCCACAACAATGCGCTGATCATTCATCACGATCCATTCTCTGTCGGCGAATCTTTTACGGATTGGCTCAAGGCGTTTCAACACGGCACTTTGATTCTCAATGTCAAAGAAGAAGGATTGGAGTCGCGCCTCATTGCGCTAATGCGCGAAAAGAATATTGAGGATTATTTTTTTCTCGATCAATCCTTTCCATTTTTGGTGAAATGGTCCAAAGTCGGAGAACACCGTTGTGCGGTGAGGGTATCCGAATTTGAATCCGTTGAAACCGCGCTAACCTTGGCAGGAAAAGTGGATTGGGTTTGGGTCGATTGCTTTAACCATTTTCCTTTGACTTCATTGGATGCCAGTCGACTCAAAGCCGCCGGTTTCAAGTTATGCTTAGTGTCTCCGGAACTACAAGGACGCAGCCCCGAAGATGAAATACCTGCATTGGCTAAACTACTTCAGGAACATAAAATTTTTCCTGAAGCCGTATGTACCAAAAGAACCGATTTATGGGAGCAACAGTTACTTCGGTTATGAAAAAGCTTGTGCGCGATCCACTGTTCATTGCGGGCTTGCTGATCCGTTTGATATTGATCGTCAGCATCACTTCCAACGCGGTTTCTGAATGGTTTGCGCCTTTTCTTGCGGTCAGTACGCAACAATTCACACTCGATCCTTGGTCACAATGGCTGTCTGGTGGAGGCAGCTTAACCGCCTTTCCGTATGGTTATACAATGTGGCTTGCGTTATTGCCGATGACATTGCTGGCGAAGTTGTTCGGCTTTTCCTTAGTCATCGGCTATGCGTTGACACTACTGATCGCGGATATCGGCTTACTGTTGACCTTGCATTATTTGTTACCGAAACGACGGCATCTCGTATTATTAACGTATTGGCTGTCACCTATCGTGATTTTGGCCAGCTATGGTTTAGGGCTAAATGATTTAATTCCGGCCTTGCTGCTCACGTTATCACTCTTTTTTATCCGCAAAGCAGCCTTATTTTGGGCAGGCTTGCTGTGTGCCATGGCGATTTCCAGCAAATTAAGCATGATTGTTGCGCTGCCTTTCTTTGTGATCTATCTCTACAATAACAAGGCATTACGTCAATATGCCCTGGAATTTGTAAAAGGATTTGCTATTACGGCGCTTGCATTAGGAATTCCCTTTTTGGCATCTAATGATGCGTTATTAATGTTATTTAGCAACCCAGAAATGGGAAAAATCTATCGATTGGCATTGAATCTGGGCGGTAATATTTCAGTCTATGTCATTCCAATCACTTATTTGGTTTTACTGTATCTGGTTTGGCGCGTGCGACGCTTGAATTTTCATTTATTTCAAGCCACGATCGGCATGGCTTTTTTATTGATTGTTTTGATGACACCGGCTTCACCTGGTTGGTTTGTGTGGTGTATTCCGTTCCTGGTTCTGTATCAGGCCATCAGCGGGCAAATGGCGATGTTACTGATTAGCCTATTTTCGTTGCTGTATGTCTTGAGCACATTACTCACTGTGCCGCTGCAATTAAATTTCGCTGATGAATTCAATTTAACGACCTTGCTGAATCTGTCTGAACCCTTTGGAAATCACGCAATTTCACTGCTACACACCTTCATGGTCGCAATCGGTATTATCCTAGCGATGCGAATTTGGCGCGAAACGATCAGCCGCAATGATTTTTTCCGCTTAAGTCGGAAACCTTTCGTAATCGGTGTTTCAGGAGATACAGGAAGTGGTAAGCGGTTATTGGCACAAGCAATCACTGATTTATTTGGTCATCATTCTACGGTCAGGCTTTCTAGCGATGATTATCATTTATGGGACAAGCAAAAACCGATTTGGCAAGTGATGACGCGGCGTAATCCAATTACCAATGATTTGGAAGGATTCGGCAATGATCTCATGGCGCTCGCCGATGGCAGGCCGATCCAGACAAAACATCTACGACCCAATAATAGGGTTAAGAAGCCTTTATCGATCCGCAGTAATGATTTTATTATTGCCAGCGGATTACACGCGCTTTATCTTCCCTTGTTTCGGCAGTATTATCATTTAAAAATTTTCCTCGATATGAATGAAAGCTTGCGCGAGCATTTTTATTGCCAGCAACATGGTAAAGCATCCAACACAGCATTACAAAAAACATCGGATTCCTTCCGGTTTATCGATCCACAATCACACCATGCAGATTTGGTTTTTTCTTTACAACCGATTCATCCTCGAATGCTCGACGGCGCAGGAAATCAACACCCACTGCGACTTAAATTAGTGGTAAAGACCCGTCACGGCTTTAACGAAGCCTCTTTAAACCGGGTATTGATTGGTGTATGTGGTTTGCATGTCGATATTGCGAGTAGCGATAATACCGATGAGATGCAAATGATCATAGAAGGTGAAGTATCAGCGGATGACATGGCGTTAGCCACTAAAATACTCTGTCCCCGTATGATGGAATTTCTCGATATACCCCCCAAATGGAACGATGGCATGATCGGTTTGATGCAATTGATTACTTTGTCGCATATTAACCAGGCACTGACACGGCGGTTCGTATGGTAACGCTGTACCAACCGCAGCGTTTTACGCGCTTGCCCGATGCAATTTTGTTCGATACCGATAATACCTTGTATCCGTATGCGCCAGCACATGCGGCAGCACAGCAAGCAGTACGCGAAAAAGTCACGAGCACTTTATCCTTGACCGGTGAAGACTTTGATCATGCTTTCCAAGAAGCACGCAATCAAATCAAAACCCGTTTAAAACAAACCGCGTCTTCACATAACCGTTTGCTGTATCTGCAACGCATGCTGGAAATCATGGGATTGGGATCGCAAGTATTGCTCGCTTTGGATTTTGAACAAACTTATTGGCGTACTTTTTTAAGCAACGCGTTGTTATTTGATGACGTTAAAGAATTGCTCGATGATATTCGTGCACTAGCGATTCCAACCGCTATTGTTACCGATCTGACAGCACAAATTCAGTTTCGTAAAGTCGTTTATTTTGGCCTAGATCATTATTTTGACTATATCGTGACCAGCGAAGAAGCGGGATTGGATAAATGCCATGCGGCGCCTTTTCACATAGCGCTGGAAAAAATGCGCCCTAAAGGTGATTGCATCTGGATGATTGGCGATAATCCGATCAACGATATTCGCGAAGCGCGTAAAGAAATCAATGCCATCACGCTGCAAAAGATTCATGAAGATACGCCGGTGGGCATTGGTGAGAGCGCTCCAGATGCCGCATTCAAAAACTTCGGCGCATTACGACGCTTGTTGATACAACTCGGAGAACACACGTGACAAGCCATAACGATCACATTCGAACGCAAATGATTGAATTCTGCGCAACCATCGGTAAGAATCCTTTGTTGGTTCAAGGCGCGGGCGGCAACGTATCCTGGAAAAACAAAGATACGTTATGGATCAAAGCGTCAGGTACTTGGTTGGCAGAAGCGGATCAGCGCGACATATTCGTTCCAGTAAATTTGCAAGCATTACAGCAAGCCATTCAGCAAAATGATTTTTCTGTTACGCCACAATTGATGGGTGCATATGAATTAAAACCCTCGATTGAAACACTTTTGCACGCATTAATGCCGCAGCCAATTGTGGTCCATCTACATGCAATCGAAATATTGGCGCAATTGGTGCGTGCCAATTGCGAAGATACGTTGAAAACCGCTTTAGACCGATCAATACCATGGGTTTTAGTCGATTATCACAAACCAGGCCAAGAACTTGCCAACGCTATCCACGAAGAATTGATACGAAAACCCAATGCACAAGTTGTTTTTATGCGAAATCACGGGGTCGTAATTGGTGCATCGAGCATTCAAGAAATCACCGCCACCCTGACTTTACTGACTTCGGCATTACAAGTACCCGTTTCCCAATCTATCAACGTGCAGCATGCGATGATATCGAAACGCATTGAATATACGCCCATTCAAGACGATAGCTTGCATGAGCTAGCTATCAATCCCCATTTGTTTGATCGATTAGCTCATGATTGGGCACTTTACCCAGATCATGTGGTATTTCTTTGCCCCCAAGCCCATACCTATTCGAATTGGCAACAATTCGACGCTGATGTGACCGCTAATTCGCATGACAAACCTGAATTGATCTTTATTCGCGATCAAGGTGTTTTTGTGATGCCATCTTTTCAGGTTGCAAAACAAGTTCAATTACGCTGTTATTTGGATGTGTTAAAGCGACAACGTATCGATACGACATTGATATCGTTGACTCATTCTCAAATTGCAGAGTTGCTTAATTGGGATGCCGAAAAATATCGAATGCATTTACTACGAGAAGCTACACAATAGAACGTATATGATTAAATTCTTATCGTCGTACATTCATCGTTTTCGTAATCGTTTTGAAGTAAATGATTCCTCACAAGGAATTATTGATCATTGTCCGCATCGACCCACGCTATTATTTGTATGCAGTATTATTTTCTGCAGTATTTATTTGCTGATTCTTCAACCAAGTTGGGTACTTAGCGGAGAAATGTGGGCAGAAATGGCTACCAATTATTACATAAATGCCAATTCACCCTCATTACTTCAAAATTTTTTTGCTACAGATGCGGGATATATACCACTTCCTCCAAGAATCATTGCATTGAGTGCAAGTGCTCTTAATCTACCTGCACAATTTATCCCGTATTTTTATACTTGGTCGGCAATTTTTGCAACTGCCTTAATGGTTGGTTCTTTTTGTTTACGTGCCTTTAGAAGATTAATTGAAAATGATTTTCTACGTTTTTTAATGGTTATTGCCATTTTAATGGTAGTCGATTTTGAGTCTCGAACATTTATCAATTTTACATATTTCTCAGTTTTCTTTATTGGTGTGTTAACTGCGCTCGCGTTCGTAGAAAAAACACATGAAAGCCCTTGGTGGTCATGGTTAATACCAGTTTTGATTTTAACGAAACCAGCGACTCTAGCAATATTGCCAGCAATGGTCCTTACCGCACTCGTCAGCAATCGACGTTTTAAAAATATTACTCTCGTTTCAATTGTCGTTGGCTCAATACAAATTATTCAGTTGATAATTAGTCAAAAATCTGGGGCCATGCCTCTTCTTCAATTAGCGGACAGTACGTTCACATCGAAGATTCTTACTACGTTTTCCTATTTTTTTGGTTTTATTGGTCAATATACTTTAGGTCCAACTTTCAACTTACTCAAACTTTCACCTTTAACGTTAATATCTATAGGGTTTGCCGTATTTTGTGTGTTTATTGGTTTTATTGTTTACGGAAAAAAGCCATCCGTATTTTTAATCGTCATTGGATTATCTCTAGTTTTTTTCCAACTTCTCATCAATTCATTTGGCATGAGTGTGTTATGGAATGAAGATTTAGTGCGGCTCCAAAATGTCGAATTCTCTCGTATGACATTGGTTATATGGTTTGGTATAACCCTTATTGTTGGTGGAGTAAGTACACAATTTTGTTCTGATTTTCAGTTCTATAACATTCGAATCAATTATTTTCCCATTGTTATTTTTGTTTTATGGTTTGTTGCTTCTGGCTGGGCACTACAAGCAATTAAAATCAGTAAGCGTCCTCCTTTTCCCATAACGGCCAATTCTCAGTGGCAACTTATGTCTCCTCTTATCAATTCAGATAACTCACCTTTGTGCGTACCGATTGATCCAATTGGATGGATCTATCAAAAAAACTGTCGGCAGTTGAATCCTGATATTGCATGGGGACCGTTGCTTACATACTTAGATTTATTTAACGAAAATTCCTCCTCAAAAATCACAATTTCAATCCCGCATAAATTTTCTGATAATAATTTACTGGCATTTTCCATACCAACCAAGCCTTACCAAAAAAAATCATCACTCCCTATTACTGTCAAGGCGTTGTTAATCATGAAAGATGGCAATAATCACTTACTTTTTGGCGAGAAAAAACTGAAGTATTCAGGCGGGGCAATTATGATAAAAACTAATGATCCCATTCCTATCAAAGAGATTCAAGCAATTACTCTTGAATTTGATCATCATGTATCGATTGGTATGACTAACTTTAATGGGATTGAGGAACCTGCCATTGTGTGGATGGGCAATTAAATACAAAACTCTAAATCGTGTTCAATTATCGTGTAAAATATTGCACTTTTCTTACTGTGTAGGTCAGCGATTCGTGGCATTCTACGTTCAAAAATATGGCGGCACCTCGGTTGGCAGTACCGAGCGCATTAAAAATGTAGCTCGCAAAGTTGCCAAATTCCATTCGCAAGGACACCAAATCGTGGTGGTCGTTTCTGCCATGAGCGGAGAAACCAATCGCTTGATTGCGCTCGCACATGAAGTGCAAGCCACACCAGATTCACGTGAACTGGATGTTATGGTCTCTACTGGTGAGCAAGTATCGATTGCATTGTTGTCAATGGCACTCATTGAGCTGGGTGTTAAAGCAAAAAGTTATACCGGATCGCAAGTTAGAATTTTGACCGACAGCACTTATACCAAAGCACGTATTTTAAATATCGACGAATCAAAAATTCGTGCTGATCTGGATGCAGGTTACGTCATTGTCGTCGCTGGATTTCAAGGTGTTGACGAAAAAGGCAGCATTACGACATTAGGCCGAGGCGGATCGGATACCACAGGAGTCGCATTAGCGGCAGCGCTTAAAGCCGATGAATGTCAGATTTATACGGATGTCGATGGGATTTACACCACTGATCCACGCGTTGTCGCTGAAGCTAGGCGTTTAAATACCATCACATTCGAAGAAATGCTCGAAATGGCCAGTCTCGGCTCAAAAGTATTGCAGCTTAGATCGGTCGAATTCGCAGGTAAATATAAAGTCAAATTGAGAGTACTTTCCAGTTTTGAAGAAGATGGGCAAGGCACTCTGATTACTTTTGAGGAAGATGAAAATATGGAACAAGCCGTCATTTCAGGCATTGCATTCAATCGTGACGAAGCAAAAATCACTGTCGTCGGCGCCCCAGATCATCCTGGCATAGCTTATCAAATTCTCGGTCCCGTGGCCGACGCCAACATTGATGTTGACATGATTATTCAGAATGTCGGACAAGATGGCTTGACGGATTTCTCATTTACGGTACATCGCAATGAATTTAATAATGCGTTGAATATCCTGAAAGAGAAAATACAACCGCATATTGGCGCCCGTGACGTCATCGGAGGTGATAAAATCGCTAAGGTTTCCGTTGTCGGTGTAGGTATGCGCTCTCATGCTGGTATTGCTAGCAAAATGTTTCGTGTGTTAGCTGAAGAAGGCATTAATATTCAGATGATTGCCACGTCCGAAATAAAGATATCCGTAGTTGTCGATGAAAAATATATGGAATTAGCGGTACGTGTACTGCATAAAGCATTTGATTTAGAACAAGCGCTTTGAGTGCAGTCAAAACCTTAGATACAGAAAAACAGAATAAAAACTTTTACCGTTTTAATCGTTAACAAAAACGGAGAGATGGCCGAGTGGTCGAAGGCGCTCCCCTGCTAAGGGAGTATAGGCTCAAAAAGCTTATCGAGGGTTCGAATCCCTCTCTCTCCGCCATTTAATAAATATAATCAATTAGTCAACAACTTATTTTTGGCCCAACCCAGATAAAATATCACAACAAATAATTCGTTTTAAAGAAATCACTTCGCTCTCAACGCAAACAATAAAAAAACCGCCTGCAATCTCTTCGAGTCTTGTTGCCAGTTCGTTTAATCTGTTTAACTCCTCACAGTGACATACTACCGCTTGGAAAGGTTAATTCAAATGTTAGAGCTATTTAATTACAGCACATAGACATCTCAAAGAATTCATTAAAACCACACCGATCAATATCGGTTGCTAGCGTAGTCGAAACAAATGAAACTGCTAAATCTGGTCGATAACGCGTGATTCTCGATAGCTCTAAAAAAAAGACTTTCATCATTCAAATCAGTCAGTAATGTTTCTACTTGAACAGTTCTCATATTAACCAGATGAGCTTGCCATTAAACACAATATAGTGTTTAATCCATGAAATATAAGTCTTTTCCGTACTTATACTGTAATGCTTGAAGCGAATTTTTTCCCGTACTTGATCCAGTAATTTTTTAGCAGGCGTTGATGTCGTATTTTCCTGAGTCATCGTCTATTTATTAAAATAGACATTAATATTATCATGAAGATAATTACAAACGAACAAGATTACACGACATTATCTGACAGATTATCGGACAAAATGTCTTATACATTACGTTATGCATCATGAAGTACAAGCACATTGACGCCATGCTTCACAATTTTGGCCATTCATTCGTGAGCCTGATGAACTACGTCGATGACCAATACATTCTTGACGTTTTGCCTGAATTGGCGCGCCATTCTCCTGGCTACGAAATCGATATCAACTTTGCCAACGGGCAGGTTTCCCCGCCCGGCGAGTATCCGGCAGTTCTTCACAAATCTATTTCTTACTGGAGAGGCTGGTTACCCAAGCACATTGCTAACCACCGGCTTGAGCCCGAGCGCTTATCAGAAATTCATGTGCGCTACCGGCTGGTGAAAATGGGGCACGAAATCATTGTGTCCACCACGGATGATCGAGGCAAGGAGCACAAGGTGTTCGTCCATGCATAACATGGCGCTCAACCTCGCTCCCTTCGGTCGCTGGACGCTGCGCGATAAAGCCGCGCAGCGCCGGTTAGCTCTACGTTAGAACCCATGAAGAATCCTCGGCCAGCTCCACCGTCTGACGCTCCCATCGGCACCGTTACTATCGGTGGCCCCATTGGTTGGTTTTCCTTGTCGCTCCACGTGACGGCAGATAACCTGAGTTCTGATACCATATCTGAATTGTTTGGAGTCAAACCCACTGCGTTCCAAACCAAGGGAGTGCCACTTTTGCGGGAGAATGGGACGACTAAGCGCATCCCAAAGTTTGGTCGCTGGACGCTTCAAATCAAGGCTGCGGAAACCGACGAGTGGGACATCGAAGAAGCCATCCGCATGCTCTTCGAACGATTACCATCAGAACTAGAAACTTGGCGTAAAGTTGGCGCTCATGGCATCATCCATCTATCCGTTGGGCTGTCACTTAACACTTCAAACGAGGGATTTTCGCTCAACCCCGATCTTATGATTTTTCTTGGTGAGCGTGGTGTGAGGCTAGATTGTGATGTCTATAGCAAAGAGTTCTAACCTAACGTTCGAGCGGGACTGCCGCGAATCAGCCCGCGTCAGCCCCTCAACTTAACGTTAGATGCTAGTACGCAGATGAAAACTGAAATTGCTCAATACATCCTCAGCCTTCGTGCAGCCGCATCAATGACACATCGTGCCGAAGACAGAGGGCTGTATGAAACCTATCTTGCGGAAGCAGCAGTACTGCTCACACTGGTAGAAACCGACGCGCCCTCAACTTCGATTCAAGACGCTGTTAAAAGCCACGAGCGTTTGTGGGGCACCACATGGCTCGTGGACGACGCGTACAAGGAGCCGAGCGCTGCTTGGCAGAAGGTGAAACAATGCTTCGTCTAAAAACCGCATCTAACCCTGCGGTCAAGTTCGCTCCGCTTCGCTGCGCTGGGACTGCGCTAAAGCGCAGCCCCTTACCTTCACGTTAGAAGTTAATGAAAACAGAAACTCACAAATCAACAACAATCCTGTCTGAACTCGAATGGACAATTTCAGGATTTACCGATCAAACAGCTCAAGAGTATTGGGCTCTTCTTCCAACGTCTTTACAAAATATTGCGCTTAAAGAAATCGAGCACGGAAATAAAATAAGCAGTATTCTAAAAAATTCCGAAAGGGGTATTGTCCTATTAGCTTTCTCGCAAAGCCCTCTTTCGCCAACACCATCAGATCAAAGTATTAGCATTCACACTAAACACGATTATGGTAATTACTGCTACGACGGTACAAAATGCACCTACGAGCATTCGCCATCTGGTTGTTTTCTGGCATTCGAGGATCCAAGCTATGTGCCATAAAACTTCTAACAAATCGTTCAAGTTTGTTGCGTTCGCTTCGCTCACTTCACGGGACGCACAAAAAGCTTCGCTTTTTGGCGCCCCTTAACTCAAACGTTAGCCCCTTTCGCCGCATCACGCGGCGGCCCTTGCAGCATAGGTATTGCTGTTGAATGAAACGAGGAGATAAGAAGTGGCAGCGCCGTTCACTTTCACATCATGCAGTTGAGATAGTACAAACTTAATCATGGAGAAATATTATGGCTTATAGAGTGATAAAAGGTAAAGTTGCTATTGATGGCAAGTCTCCCGATGGAGATACTATTGCATTTCGTATTGACAACCCGACTGAGTGGATTTGGCCTAAAACTCAAGATGGGCGTTTTCCGAAATTCAATATGCAGTATCAAACGAGCATCCGGTTTGAAGCAATCGATGCTTTAGAGCTGCATTATGGAATATCGAATGTTTATCCAGGGGTAACTGTTCATCAACCTTTGACGTTTGCAAAACGTGCGCGTGATCGTTTGTTGGAGTTGTTCGGATTCGATATGACGAACGTAATTGAGAAGGATGACTTTACCCTTGTAGATCCTATGAAGCAAGAAAAGCCTGCAATACTCGCGTATAACGGAATTGATCCTTTTGGAAGGATTATCGGCTTTGTGTTTTCTGAAGATATCGGACTTGAAGTGAGTGACAGAGAACCTATGGTTGAATTGCATCCTGAACATATAGAAAAGTCATTGAATGCTAAATTGTTAGCAGAGGGCTTGGTTTATCCTACTTATTATGGTGGATTGTATCCGGAACTTAGGAAATTCTTGAATGAAGTTACCGATGTGGCGATTGCAAACAAAATTGGACTGTGGAGTGAGCACTCCAACGAGTTTGTTTTTTCGAGAAAGCCAAATATTTCGGATATTGAGAATAAAGTAATGATGCCAAAGCTATTTAGACGGTTATCCGAGCATATCGCCAAAAATGGTGCTATATCGAATTTTCGCGATGCTCTGAGAGAAGGAAAGGATTTAACGGTTGATTTGAATGAAGTTCGTCTTACAGATTTTTCGTCTTTTGTCCGAACCCAGAAAATAAATCAAAATGATTATAAATTATGGCTTAGCCATAGCCCAGGCAGACTGGTTTTTGTAGCCGGATAATAGAAGGCAAAGTAGATTGTGAGTTCTACTACTATTCAAATTCATCGGCGCCATTCATGACCAAATCCACCGTCACTTATTGGAACGCATTAGACCCACAAGCGCAAAAACACTGGATGCCTGTCGAAGGGCTAGAAGGTATGGTTGAAGAACTGACTCTGAGCATAGATGGAAAGTCTGGTGAATACACGAAATTGACCCGATTTCTTCCTGGCGCGGATACAAAATCCTTCGGCAGCAAAACACACTGCTACCCTGAGGAAGTTTTCATTGTCAGCGGTCGCCTTTTTGACGAAGCATTTGACATGTGGTTGGAGTCAGGACACTATGCCAGTCGACCTCCTGGGGAATGTCATGGACCATTTAAAACTGATATTGGCTGTGTTGTATTGGAAATATCGTTTCCAAATCGGATAGATTAACTCAATACCGCCTAACCTATCATTTCACTAGATTGGATACTGCGCGATAAAACTGTGCAGTGTCGGTGAATTCAAACGTCAGGATTACACCAAATATGAAAGGATGGCATCGTGCTGATAAATAAATCTGTTTGCGTCGTGATTGGCTTTATCAGAGGGAATGGAGCAGCTCTCACACGTCATTTTTCATAAACCGGTCATAAAGTGGTTCTATTATCCCGTACGTTAGGCATCAAAATTACCATTATCGATACGCTATGCACCATAACTCCCACAATATAAAGCATTGGCGATTGGATTATGGGTGGGCGCAGCGCGATGGGAAGTGGTCTGAGTTTACCGATGTGATGCTCGAGGGTGTTTTGCAGGGAGATCGAAAGTGCCTCGATGTATTGCGTGCGTGGGTTCGCGCGCAAGAAAAAAGTAATGCAACTCTGGACGGTGAGCCTGTGGAAATCTTCTACGTGGGTGGCATCCAGGGATACCTCAACGAAGTGAGCGATTCCGATAAACTGCTGCTGCGACTCCATTCCAGAGGCGAAGACGCATTCGACAGTTTATCGTACTACTCGCAAGTGGTTGCTACCGTGCTGCGCAAATGTAGCGGCAACTGCACGTTAAGCTGGATTGAACATCGCCATGACCGAAATCACGATAGACTGGTTTGGCCATTGCGCACTTGATTTGATACCTAATCGCTTGCTTATAATGACAGTGATCTCCGATTAATCGATAGGAACTTTCAATGACTAAATATATCGCCTGGTTTGATCAATTAACGATGAACGATGTCGCTCAAGTGGGCGGTAAAAATGCTTCATTAGGGGAAATGATCAGCCATCTTGCCAAAGCCGGCGTTAATGTACCGGCGGGCTTTGCTACCACAACCGATGCATACCGGGAATTTTTGAACGGTAATGGATTGACCGAACGGATCAATCGGTTATTGAGCGAATTGAATGTTGACGATATTCAGGCGCTAGCTGCTGCCGGAAAGACAATCCGCGGTTGGGTTTTGAATGCCACGTTGCCGGATACGATTTTACAGGCCGTTTCGCAAGCTTATGAAAAACTAGCCACCAGCAGCGGCGATAACATCTCCTTTGCCGTGCGTTCTTCGGCAACTGCGGAAGACTTGGCCGATGCCTCGTTTGCCGGACAGCAGGAAACACTGCTCAATGTGCAGGGATTGGATCAAATCATCGCCGCCATCAAAGTAGTGTTTGCTTCGTTGTACAACGACCGTGCGATAGCGTACCGTGTGCATCAAAAATTTCCGCACGAAAAGGTTTTTTTGTCCGCAGGAATTCAGAAAATGGTTCGCAGCGACCTCGGCGCTAGCGGTGTGATGTTTACGCTCGATACCGAATCTGGTTTCCGCGAAGCGATTTTCATTACCGCCGCGTATGGATTGGGTGAAACGATTGTTCAGGGTACTGTAAACCCTGATGAATTCTATGTATATAAGCGCGGATTGGCTGCCGGAAAACCCGCTATTTTGTCGCGGCGGCTGGGTACCAAAGCTATCGAGATGGTGTATGCCGATAAGAAAAGCGGTAACGATGTATTTACCATTACGCGCGATGTCGGAATAGAACGACGCACGCGTTTTTCCTTGTCGGACCAGCAAGTCGAAGCACTGGCGCGTCAGGCGATGATCATTGAACAGCATTATGGCCGTCCGATGGATATCGAATGGGCTTTGGATGGACAGGATGAACAACTGTACATTGTGCAGGCGCGCCCCGAGACGGTCGAAAGCCGCGCTACATCGATCATGGAACGCTTCAAACTTAAAGATAAAAGCGTCGTGCTGGCGGAAGGCCGTGCGATAGGTAGCAAAATCGGGCAGGGAACGGCGCGGTTGATCCGTGGCATTGATCAAATGCATGAAGTTAAACCGGGGGATGTGCTGGTGACCGACATGACCGATCCGGATTGGGAACCGATCATGAAGCGAGCGTCGGCGATTGTTACCAACCGAGGAGGACGTACCTGTCACGCCGCGATTATTGCGCGCGAAATGGGAATTCCCGCCGTGGTCGGCTGCGGCGATGCAACAACGCAAATTAAAGCGGGCGCGATGGTAACAGTATCTTGCGCGGAAGGCGATACCGGATATGTTTATGAAGGCTTGTTAGCATTTGAGCATACCACGGCGGATACCGGAAAACTGCCAGATTTGCCGCTGAAAATCATGGTGAATGTGGGAAATCCGTCGCATGCTTTTTCATTTTCCCGTACACCGAATCAAGGCGTTGGGCTGGCTCGTTTGGAATTTATCATTAGCAACATGATCGGTATCCATCCGAAGGCATTGTTGGAATTCGATAAATTGCCCGATGATCTGAAAAAAGAAATCAGTCATCGTATTGCAGGTTACGAAAGCTCCATCGATTTTTATGTGGAGAAATTGGCCGAAGGCATCGCCACGCTGGCAGCGGCGTTTTATCCGCATCCGGTGATCGTACGCACCTCCGATTTCAAATCGAACGAGTACGCTAATTTGCTTGCGGGCAGCCGCTACGAGCCACACGAAGAAAATCCGATGATCGGCTTTCGCGGCGCGTCGCGTTATCTTGATCCGGCTTTTCGTGATTGTTTCGAATTAGAGTGCCGAGCACTGCGTAAAGTACGCGACAACATGGGACTGACCAATGTTGAAATCATGATCCCGTTCTGCCGCACCCTCGAAGAAGCCGAGAAAGTAACCGATTTGCTGGCATCGCAAGGATTTGTTCGCGGTAACAACGGCCTGCGCGTGATCATGATGTGCGAAATCCCTTCCAATGCATTGTTGGCGGAAGAATTTTTGCAATATTTCGATGGCTTTTCGATTGGCTCCAACGACATGACGCAACTCACGCTCGGCGTTGACCGCGACTCCAGTCTGGTTGCACATGTGTTCGACGAACGCAATCCAGCCGTCAAGAAACTACTGGCCATGGCCATCGACGCATGCCGCAAGCAAGGCAAATACATCGGCATCTGCGGACAAGGGCCATCGGATTACCCAGATTTCGCCGCCTGGCTGTACGAACAAGGCATTAGCAGCCTGTCGCTGAATCCCGATTCGGTGGTCGATACTTGGTTGCACATCGCCAGCTTGCACAAACCATGAACAAACAAAAACGCACCGTTTTTTATCTATCCGATCGTACCGGCATCACCGCAGAAACACTGGGACACAGTTTGCTGACGCAATTCGACGGCATCGAATGGGAAACCATCAACGTGCCGTTTTTAGACGATCTTGAAAAAACCAAAACAGTATTAATGCAAATCAATCAAGCCGCCGAGAGCGATGGGTACCGGCCGTTGGTATTCAGTACGTTGTTGAAACCAGAGATTCTTGACGTAATCAAGCAGGGAAACTGCCGTGTTTACGATTTTTTTGAAACTTTTACCCGTCCGGTCGAGGAAGAATTGCATCGATTGTCGGCGCGCAAAGCCGGGCGTTCTCACGGCTTGCAGCATCATCCAGCGTATTTCAAGCGCATCGACGCGATCAATTACGTGCTGGCGCACGACGATGGTGTTAATCCAAAAAATTTCGCCGAAGCCGACATTATTCTGACGGGGGTTTCGCGCTGCGGAAAAACACCGACGTGCCTTTATCTTGGCCTGCAATACGGTATTGCTGCGGCGAATTATCCGCTAACTCCGGATGATATGACCGTCATGCAGATACCGAAGGTGTTGGAAAACGTGAAAAGCAAATTATTCGGCCTGACACTGACTCCCGAACAACTGCACTTCATCCGCCAGGAACGCCGTCCGAATAGCGAATATGCCTCGCTGGCGCAATGCCAACGGGAAATTCAATGGCAAGAATCGTTGTTTCATCAGTTTAATATTGCTTATTTGGATACCACGCGTATTTCCATTGAAGAAATCAGCGCCATCATATTAAATCGTTGTGGCTTGAAGCGGCAGCTGTATGGTTGATTCTTGATCGAATTGATACTTTGTTAAGAAAAGTGATTTTTAAAAGCTTCTGATAATTACTTTTTAGTGGTGATTTCAAATGCTAAGGCTTGAGGGCCTAGACTTCTACGACTTACTTCTTGTGATTCTCCAAATGGGCTACCACTTGTGTAGACTCTCAAATCAGAATCTTTATTACGCGCTCCTAAGCGACGCAGTTGAATTCCTTGTTTTTTTTCAAATCGATTCTGTAACAATAAGATTTGTTGTTTAAATTGTTCTTCTGAAATGCAATCATTTTTTGTAAGCCAAATGTTTAATGTAATTGCAAAGTATTTTTCAGAATTAGAACGAGCAATAGTCTGTTCAAAAATTCTTATCGAGAAATTAGTATTGGGTCCCAATTCTTCATTAACAATTTTAGTTAAACTCTCTGTTTCATTTGTGTTGAAGTATCCACAGAAAGTCCCATAGCTGGCGGCTGGAGCAAGGCCTAGTCTAGCTTTCAAAGCTATTCGAAAACACCTCAGCTTAGAAATAAAACGGAAAGGATGTAATGTCAAGTATAAATATATTATGAATACTAGAATAAAACTCAACAACATCAAATTTTCATTGACCTTTAAATACAACCCAGCAAGACCGATTAATCCAATAAAAATATGTAAAAATGCAATAATCGATGTAATTTCTGTTACAAAAAAGCCAGATCTCAAAAAGAGGTGATGTAAATGTAGATGATCAGGATGAAAAGGAGATTGCCCTAAAGATAGACGACGCAAAATAACACTTAAAGTATCCAGAAGAGGGATAGCAAAAAACCAAACAACAGTCACAGGTGTTACGGCTGGATTTGTTCCTTGCGAAATATCTATAAATAACCACGCAAAAATAAATCCAATCAGCATACTCCCGTTATCTCCCAGGAAAACTCGAGCAGAACGTTTTGATGAATACCTAAGATTGTAATACAGAAAACCAACAAGGCCACCAGACAAAGCAGTAATTAAGATTAAGTTATTGGAATCACTAGCGATAAGCACCACGACAAACATTAAAGACAAGCTAGCCAGTGAAACTGAACCGGAAAGCCCATCCATACCATCAATCATGTTAACGGCATTAATACTTCCAATAACCGCAAAAGTTGTAAAAATTACTGCAATAATCCAATGAAGTTCAAGCGGTTCAAACCACAATAAATTTCCCAAGGAATTTACAATCATATCACCGTTGAAAATCATGATGAAAGCGACTGCACTTTGTATCAAGAGACGTAATTTATAAGATAGCCTAATGGTGTCGTCTATAAACCCTGTTACAAATAAAATAACAGAACAAATTCCCAAAATATACCAATTATCTGGTATTTGAAAGTTGAGAAAATCCATTGCGATAAATGCAATAGCTAGCGTTGTTAGCAGACCGACACCTCCAACAAAAGGGGTATTTATATCATGTAATTTATGCCCCTCTCCCGCTCGATCAACTAGTCTAAAAAATTTTACAAGATTAGCAGCAAAGTGAATAATAATTGCTGAACTTACTGTGCAAACAATAAATAACAAAAATAATTTAGAAATGTCAATAGCAGCCATACTCATTTAAAAAGAGCATATTAGTGAGAAGAAATTTTCGAAATTACTGTGGTAGGCTTTTGTAATATATGTAATTTCATAATTTTTATAGTACAATTAAGCTATTGACAGCATATTTTAAAATACGCCAAGTGTGTATTGAAGCATAATGACAGCAAGATAACCCAATACCATTCAAAGTATCAATCGTCAGAATGACTATGCTGCAAAAAGGCTAGGTAATTTTTATTATTAAGGGACATGATATTCAAATATATAGTCAACTGCCACTAGATATATTCAGAAAATTAAATCAATCCTTCAAAGTTTAGTATCCTCTTGAATTATAAAAACTTACTTAAATAGTTGTTACTAAAAAGTAAGCTCATACAATACCCGAAGACTAATAAACAAAATCAAAATTGTATTCGAAAATTAGTATACCACTATTACAAATGTCATACGAAAATGTAATGCATATTCAGAAGAATTTGTTCTATTTCGCTCGGTCATTCAACTAAAAAGCAACGAATCGTTCTCGAGTTTTACCAAACCGACAACTCATAAAGTTTAACAATGCGTCAAATAAAGGTGATCTGTATTAAAAATCTGATACACCTGCTATTGAACTATGATAACTCAGTAGATATTATTAGCTTAGTGAGTTTGAAGTTTTTAAATCAGCTGATAATTATTATCAAAAACTATTTGGTTGATTGAAAGATAAAGTTTCAGTCATATTTAGTGCAAGCGCAAATGAGATGATTCTAATTTGGTATCTACAATCCCGTCACTGTTTAGTAGTTGCGATAATGGCTCGGCTACACCGTTGGAAAGAATAAAAACACGATCTGCTGCGTTGATGACCGCGGGTTGATGTGAGACAGCAATAATTGTTAGGTTCTTTGATAGCTTTTGCAATGTTTCGCAAATTGTTTTTTCACTCTCTGGATCTAGCGCGCTGGTAGGTTCGTCAAGAATTAGAAACGAGGGATTATGTGCCAGCGCTCGAGCAATTGCTATGCGTTGGCGTTGACCACCTGAAAGCAATCCTCCTCGCTCACCCACGACCGACTGTAATCCCTCCGGTAAAGAGTTAACAAAATCCCATGCTCCTGCTTGACGCAATGCCCGTTCTGCATCGGCAGCTTTTAAGGTCGGTTCCCCGACCAAAATATTATTCATGACAGTGTCGTGTAACAAAATAGTATCTTGTGAAACATAACCAATCATATGCCGCCATTGGCGCAAATTAATATCCACAATCGAAACATCATCTATTTTAATTTCACCCGATTGCGGTTCAGTCAATCCACACAACAAATCGAGTAAAGTGCTTTTACCAACACCGGAAGGCCCCATCACAGCGGTAAAAGTGTTGATCGGTATATCTATCGTTAAATCCTTAAAAATTGTTTTCTCACCATAATTAAACTTAACGTGTTGTAGTGAAATCCCTTTTTTTAGAGTGGGAGCCACTGTCCCCGTTGCTCTTTCTGCTTCCGAACGTGCTTCTTCTGCAGCTTTCCGCAATGCCCAATAAGCACTTTCCTGTGCTGCGAGTTGTTGATGCCGTCGTTGTGTTTTATTTAGCAATCCCAGTATTCGAGTTAGCAGAAAAACCATCAACATGACTTCCGGCAAAGAAAGTTGCCACACTACAAGAGCAATATATAGACCGCTTGCAGTTAATGCGGCAAGAATAGGTTCTTGCAAAGCTGTCAGTGCGGCGCGGTTCATGACTTCACGACGGGTAGCTTTTTCTAAATGTTGCGTTTGTTCATGTAAAATAGCATCGGCGACATTATCTCGCGCCATGGCTTTTAAAGATTTCACCGAACTCAAAACATCCGACAGATAGGTCAACAAATCACGCAGCAAATGGGTTTGCTTAGTACCCGCCCGACGAGTAGCGGTGACTAAACGGTTGAGCGCAATTAATAAAAACAGTCCAATCACTAATGAAGCGAGCGTCGCTTCCCAAGAAATAAACAATGCCACAATGGCATAAACGATTACTTGAATGGCAAGTGCCAACACATTCACACTGTGTTCAAAACCATTCGCTGCGCGGTACGCCTCGGTTGCGACGGAATTGGCTAACGAACCAACCGGTTGTTTGAGATAATATTGCCAACGACTCGCCAATAATGCTTCAATCAAATCTAAACGCAGAGCAGTTGCTACGTGAGCCACGGTATAACCGACTTGACGATTGGCTAATAGCAGTACTAAACCTTTAAAAAACATGCCACCGACAATGATGATTAATATGGTATCCAGTGTCGGTTCAATCCCGATATCTTGTAAGGTTTTTTCCATGAATTTACCAATACCGCTGGATTCACCGGTTTGCCCAGACTCACCAACAGCAATTGATAACAAAGGTAGCAATGCGGTTAAACTCAATCCTTCAGCAATTCCAGCGATCAATAGCGCAAACAAAACGAACGCGCTGCGACGTGGAAAAACCATGATGTAGGTAAATAGAGTACGCATAGAACAGCAGATGAATAATAAAGCAGAACGAGATTAGTGACAGACCAAAGATATTACCTTATAAACTCAATAAATTTGTATCAATTAATTGGATGTTGCAGATTCAACATCATATAACACACCATCAACGAGTTGTTTGACATGCCGTGTGCGGCTCGCCAATCGTAAATCATGAGTTACTATAATCAAGCTGGCATTAATTTTCTGATTCAATTCAATCAGTAAATCAAATACCGCTTCAGCGGTTTGGCGGTCTAAATTTCCTGTTGGCTCATCCGCCAATATGCATGCGGGTTGCGTCACAAGCGCACGGGCGACTGCTGCACGTTGACGTTCTCCACCGGAAAGTTCACCAGGTGTATGCGTCAACCGATGCGCTAATCCCACTTGCTGCAACACATCGGCCGCACGATCGCAAGCTTCTTGTTTACCGAGCCGGCGAATCAACAGCGGCATCGCGACATTTTCTAACGCGGTAAATTCTGGCAATAAATGATGAAACTGATAAATGAATCCTAATGAATCGTTACGCAACTGGCATCGTTCTTCTTCATTAATAGTGGCAATGTTTTTTCCGAGAATTTCAATTTTGCCTTGCGTCGGTGCATCCAGTCCTCCAAGTAAATGCAGTAATGTGCTTTTACCAGATCCTGACGTACCTACGATTGCTAACATTTTACCTTTGGGCACTGTTAGATCAACACCTTTCAAAACCGATACGGCTTGATCACCCTGCGAAAAAGTTTTGTGAAGACTCTTGCAATCAATGACGGTGTCATTCATAACGCAATGCCTCTGCCGGATTAACTTTAGAGGCGCGGTAACTCGGGTATATTGTAGCGAGCAAACTCAAAGTGAACGATGTGATGGCAACGGTTGTAATGTCAGTCATCTGAGGATCGGTCGGTATTTTACTGATGTAATACACTTCGCGTGACAAAAATTGCACATTGAACAACCATTCAATGAAGGCGACGACTTCACCCACATTGTATGCAAGTAATAGACCGCCAGTAACGCCGAGAATGGTGCCAAAAACTCCAATAAAAGTACCTTGCACGATAAAAATTTTCATAATGCTGCGAGGACTCGCACCCAATGTCCTTAAAATCGCAATGTCCGACTGCTTGTCAGTAACGGCCATCACTAAAGTCGAGACTATATTAAAAGCCGCAACAGCAATGATGAGGGCAAGAATCAACGACAGCATGCGTTTTTCTATTTGGATGGCGCGAAAATAATTGCTGTGCTGTTTTGTCCAGTCCGTGATGTAGCTATCAATTGTAAGCATCGACGGTAATTGTTTGACCACTTCTGGTGCTTGAAACAAATCGTTAAGCTTTAACCGTACACCCGTAACACTATCGTTATCCATGCGATACAGTTTTTGCGCATCGAAAAGATGGATCAACACCAACCCCGAGTCATATTCAAAGTGTCCGATTTCAAAAGTACCCACCACCGTGAACTGCTTTAAGCGTGGCAAAATACCCGCCGGCGTCATTTGACCTTGTGGCGAAATCAAAACGATTTTGTCGCCTACAAAAGTACCGAGTGAGCGCGCCAAATCCGAACCGATTATGATGCCAAATTCGCCCGGCACCAGATTTTCCAGGCTGCCATTTACCATCGTTTTAGCAAAATCAGCGACCTTATCTTCCATCGTGGGTAATATGCCACGCACCATTACACCTTGCACTACTTGGTTATGCGATAGCATCCCCTGCCCCGCCACATAAGGCGCCGCAGCTTCGACCAGAGGATGCTTGGAAGCTTCTTGCGCTGTTTGCTGCCAATGCTCCAAAGTGCCTACAAAACTGCCAATTTGAACATGCGACGCAACCCCTAAGATACGAGCACGAATTTCTTTTTGAAAACCGTTCATAACAGACATGACAGTGATCAGCGCAATCATCCCTAAAGTAATTCCCATGAGTGAAATCAAGGAAATGAACGAAATGAAATGATTGCGTTTTTTGGCGCGTAAATAACGCAAACCTATGAAAAATTCATATGAAAACACGTGATAGTATGCTCAAAATAGATGTATGCGCGCAGTTTGCCACAATTACACGCGCTATAACAAATAAACTGACTTACAAAAAGATATTGCATTGCTTTTCGTTGTTGCAAAATCAATTTGCCGTGTGTTTCAATGGAATATCACATTGCTATGCGCATTTTTTACTGAATGCGCATTTGTTAGGAGAATGTCATGGGTCAAATCGTTGCTGAACAATTGGCTGAGATACTGAAATCTGCTGGTGTGCGTCGCATTTATGGTGTTACGGGTTGTTGTGCCGATAGTTCAAGATCTATCACTCCACATAATCAATGGTTCAGGTATTCTGTCAAAAATGGAATCCATCGATTTAAGCGACAAGTTGATTGCATGATATTCTACGTAAATTGCGCTGATGATAAATATCCCAGCCTTTTCTGTTTTCTCTGTCGGTTATAAAAGATTTTGATTATTTGTCATTCTGCTGAGATTGGTAGACGAGCTTCTTTGTTGATTAAAAAATAAACCACTGGGATAACGAGCAATGAGAACAAGGTAGAAGCAAAAATACCAAAGATAAAACTCCATGCCAATCCTGAAAAGATTGGATCAAAAATAATAACAAAAGCACCAAACATCGCTGCTCCTGCTGTTAAGAAAATAGGCCTTAAACGAATCGCCCCCGCCTCAATCAGAGCTTCTGCCAGCGTAATATCAGGACGGGTACGGATACGTTCAATAAAGTCAATCAGAATAATAGAATTTCTTACCACAATGCCTGCCAGGGCGATCATGCCGATCATGGCAGTGGCTGTAAAATATATTGGATTAGGGTAACCCGCAATGGGCGTCACCATGAATTGATTAAGCAGCCAAAAGCCCGGCATGATACCGATGACTGTTAGCGGAATGGAGATCATCATAACTAAGGGAATGGTAAGCGATCCTGTTTGACCGACTAGCAGCACATAAATCATCACCAATGCTGCTGCAAAAGCAAGTCCCAGATCACGAAACACATCGACAGTAATTTTCCATTCCCCTTCACCGGAAAACTCAGCGGCAAAACCTTCCGGCAGAGGCCATTCAGACAAGATGTCATTGAGATCAAAAACCGCTTCTACAGGACTACGTCCCGCCATTTCCGCAACGACATAACTCACTCTCTGCAAATTCTTGTGATAGATCGGTTGATCCGCTTTGAGAAAGGAAGCAGTTCCTATTTCACTTAAAGAAATTAACTCACCCTGGGCGGTTTTTAATCGCAAGGTCAATAAATCTGGTATTGATGATCGCAGTGCGCGGGGCAGTTGCAGCATGATCTCCAGCGGTTGCCGCTCAGTGCCGATATGGACAATACCGACACTATGCCCAGCGACAGCGGTACGCAACGTTTCTGCGACTTGTGCAACGCTAATACCAGACAAAGCGGCTTTCTCCCGATTTAATTTGAAATGCACTTTGTCATGCTGCGCCTCGGAAAAATCATCCACGTCTACCACCCCTTCCGTGTTTTCCATGTCCACTCGAACGCGTTTGGACACAGCCACTAACCTATCGATGTCAGCTTCAGGTGGGCCATAAATCTCAGCTACCAAACTAGAAAGCACTGGCGGACCTGGGGGAATTTCTACGATTTTGAGATTGGCGCCATATTGCTTGCCCAACCGTTCTATTTCCGGTCGAATGCGCAAAGCAATTTCATGCGATTGTTGTACGCGATTATCTTTAGGTAATAAGTTAATCCTCACCTCACCTAAATGCCCTCCGTTACGTAAATAATATTGACGTACCATACCGTTAAAATCCATGGGAGAAGCTAAGCCAGTATAGATCTGATAATCCGTGACTTCATTGACCGTAGCCAAGTAACTTCCCAGTGCGCGAGCGACTTCATCCGTTTGTTCCAATGTCGAACCACGCGGCATATCGATCATGATCTGTAATTCATTTTTGTTATCAAATGGCAATAACTTGAGTGGGACCGCACGGGTGACGGCTAACATGACGGAGCCGATAAAAGCCACCAATATGATCAACAAAAATAGTTTTGCGCGTCCAGGGGTTTCCAGCAAAGGCGCTAGTACGGCGCGATAAGCCCGATAAATAACAGTTTGATTAAGTTCCAAAGGCGTTTCATGACTATGCTGATGATAGTCGCTTTGAAGTAGCTTGTAACTTGCCCAAGGAGTAATGGTAAACGCAACGATGAGTGAAACAATCATTGCTATCGGAACATTAAAAGCCATCGGCGCCATGTAAGGCCCCATCATGCCGGTAATAAAAAACATCGGCAGAAAAGACACAATCACGGTGAATGTCGCCAATATGGTTGGCGGTCTGACCTCGTCGACGGCGGTTAGCAACGCATCCAATGGAGATTCTTTACGCAATTTATAGTGTCGGTGAATATTCTCGACATCGACAATGGGATCATCGACCAACAAACCCAACGATAGAATCAACGCGAATAAAGTGACGCGGTTAATGGTGTAGCCGGTTAAGTAATCTAGCAATAAAGTAAGTGCCAAAGTCATCGGCACAGCGATAGAGACAATAAATGCTTCTTTCATGCCCAGTGAAAAAGCAAGCAGCGCGACAATAATCACGATGGCAAAACATAAATGCTTAACCAGTTCGTTAACCTTATGGTTGGCAGTTTCACCGTAATCACGCGTGACGCTCAACAGAATATCTTTGGGAATGAGCGTGCCGTGCATTTTTTCTGCGGTGGCAATCACGGCTTCAGCGACGTTGACAGCATTGCTGCCTTTACGTTTCGAAATAGCGATGGTGACCATCTGGCGTTCTTGCCCAGCTTGTGGTTTGTTGCCGGTGGAATTGCCGATCGTAGGCATATGATCAACGGCTGGACCAAAACCAATTCGCGTGTAATGATTTACATCAGCCGGACCGTCTTCGATATCGGCCACATCACGTAAGTACACCGGGCGACCAGCGACACTTTTAATGATGGTGGCTCCGACTTCTGTCGTTGAACTGAAATGAGGGCCTGCTTCCAGAAAAATTTCCCGATTGTCACGTTTGAAGCTACCCACTTGCAGATTGACATTGGCATGCGTTAGCGCCTGAGTGACTTCAGCCAGCGTTATTCCATGCGCGGTCAGCCGTGCCGGATCGGCATACACTGAAACCCGGCGTTGCTCACCGCCTACAACCCAGCTTTTACCGACATCAGGCACGCTCCTTAGGGAAACAATCAGTTCGTCGGCAACGCGCTTTAATGCCATCGAATCATAATTATTGTTCTGCGCCGACAGTGTCATTAACACGATAGGCACATTATCGATTTCAACGGGAGTCACTTTCCAACGAGTAACGCCAGAGGGAATAACATCTTGATTAGCCAAAATCTTATCCCAGGTTTTGATCAAACTATCGTCAAAATTTTCACCTACAAAATAACGAACAGTCACTACTGCTGCACCGGGCTTGGAAACAGAATAAACATATTCCACCCCGTGAATTTGCTTGAGTAAAACTTCTAACGGGGTGACCGCGAGTTTCTCAACTTCTTCACTTGAAGCACCTGGATATTCAATCAATACATCCATGACAGGCACGACGATCTGTGGATCTTCTTCTCGCGGAGTCAGGATGAGCGCTACAGCGCCTGCCAGCAATGAAATAATTAAAAATAGAATGGAAAGTTGTGACGTGGTGAAAACCTTGACAATCTTTGTCGTCAAACTGTCGTGGGAACTCATTATTGCGCCTGCTGAGGATGGATGATGATCGTCTCACCAGCGCGTAAACCGGAGATCACTTCAATTTGGTCACCAAAAGTTTTAGCTGTTCTGATATGACGCATTTGTGGACGCCCATCCGACAATACCTGCACTACCTCCAGTTGACCGATATGTTGAATCGCATTGACAGGAATCAATAATGCGTCATGCTGATCGCAGGCTTGTTCGAGCCATCCAAAATATCCCGGCTTTAAACCTTCAATGGCCGGTAATACAATTTTGATTAACTGAGTGTGGGTTTGTGGATCAATCTCCGGACTGATTTCGTTGATTTGACCATTGATTTTTTGATTTAGCGCATCGATATGTACCGTGACCTCCATGCCAATGCGATAAAAATCAGCGCAGGTATTTGGTACATCCACTTCCAATCTGAGCCCCTTAGGAAGTTGCATGCTTACTATAGGCACACCGGGCAATCCCATATCACCCGGTTGTTTAAGTCGTTTGACCACGATACCATCAAAAGGGGCTAATAGTGATGTGTCCGCAAGATTAACCCTGACTTCACGAACAGCGTTTGTTGCTTGATTAACGCGCGCTTGAGCTGCCTTTGCTCGAGCGGTCACGGCATCAAAATTTTCGCGTGTTGCTGCCTCTTTATTGTACAAGCTACGGATACGTCCTTCATCTGCTTGAGCGCGATTTGCTTCGGCAGTTGCTTCCGCCAGCGCAGCCAGTGCCATTTGTTCCTGAGCCTTAATATCGCGTTCATCTAAACGGGCAATCAGATCATTTCGTTTAACTACATCACCTGCATTCACCTTAATCTCGACAATTCGAGCAGTCATTTTCGGAGCAATATTGGCAACGGTTTTTGATTTTACCGTTCCAGGCCAAGCCATTTTATTATCAACCCGTTTTCTCATCACAATAGCCGTGTCGGCAGTAGCCGAGCTTGGTTGACCAGCCTGCGGAGTCAATCCTGGCGAAACTTTACTGACAAAAGTACCTTGCATATAAAGCAACAAAATAATCAGGACCAAAACGACGGCAACCATCGCCGCGATTCTTTTAATATGCATGTGCTGAATAGATAGCATGAAAATCCTTTTATCTCCAATCGCCGATTGCTTTTTTTAATGTGGTTTCAGCGTTCAAAGCATCGTAATGAGCTGCTATAGAATTCGATTGCGCTTTGTTTTTGGCAACTTCGGACTCTATGTACCGGGTAACGGTCACCATACCGGCGCGTCTTTCTTCGTTAACCAATCGAAACGCTTCATCGGCCGCCCGGACTGATGCCTCGGTAACACGCAGTCGAGCCAAAGCTTCTTCAAGTTTTAGAAATGAAATTTTTACTTCTTGTTCGATGGCTAGTTTGGTTTTCCGCTCTGTTTCACGGACTTCTGCCAATTTTCGTTCCGTAACATTGATGCGCTGTTTGGTATTAAATCCTGAAAACAGATTCATTTCGACAGCAACGCCAGCGAATACATTATCTCTTTGTCCGGAAAACCCAGGATGTTGGCTATTTTGCCCGTAGCTGACAAAAGCATCCACTTTCGGTAAATAAGCACCTTGTTCGATTTTTAACTGGTGCTCTATGATTTTTACTTGCTTAGCCGCTGCTTTGATTTCCGGACGCTCCAACAAGGCAGTTTCGAGTAACTCAGTGAATGAGCCCATCGGCTTAGGTTTGGTCAATATAGACGTAGGCGATAAAATCGTAAATGCTTGATGTCCTGAAAGCCCCAATAAGTTAGCAATACTGGTTTTAGATAGCTCAATGCTATTGGTTGCTCTGATTTCAGTATCTTGCGTTTCTGCCAATTTTACATCCAACGATAATACGTCGGATTTAAGCGCCGTACCGGCTTCGTATCTCAATGTTGTTTGATTTAACTCACTCGTAATAGCGGCAATCGAATCTCGAGCAACTTTCTGCGCCTCCAGTGCTGCCAGGTAAGTGTAGTACGACGTTGTTACGGCCTCAATCAAGGCATTGCGCACTGATGAACGCTCAAATTCAGCCGCATCGATGCCAAGTTCAGCGGCCTTACTCTGATGATAATCTTGCCCACCTCGAAAGAGCGAAAGTCTTCCGATGATTTCCGGGCGAAAATTCTGACGATATCCCGGATTGTTAATATCTTGAATGGAATTCGCATTAAAATCCCGCTGTGACAAGATCATAGAAAAAACCTGCGCTGGATTGTTGGAATGCTCATAACTCGCTCTAGCGGTTATTTGTGGATAAAATGCAGACAAAGCGACGCCTAGCTGAGCTTCAGCTTGACTGATGCGTTCTATGGCAATTTGCAAATCAGGATTATTAGCCAGTGCATGATCAACTGCTTGATTTAATGTGAACGATAAAGGGGGTGTTTTTTCCAGCGATGTCTCTGAACGAACCTTTTGAGAAGCGTGATCTGCACCTAATGACAGATTTGATAACACAAACATCGCTAGAAGTACCGATAAAAAGCTAACTGCTAGTTTGTTTTTAGTTATTTTGAACATTTTTTTACGTATATTGGACAGAGTCAGTATCGCCTGTGTTGCTCCATAAATAAGCACTGAGAATGATAAAAAGTATTTATTTTTATGCCGTCATGGACCTCACCATAAGAATCCGACACTCAATAGAAACGTTAGTTTATGAAGCATCCCATCTCAACTATTACCTATCGATAGTCATTTTAATTTCTCTGTCTTTTATCCAGATACACCCAATAGTTTAAGCAATATTTTTTATCAGTGACAAGCACCAAGGATGGTTCAATGTTGTCAAAATAATTTAAATTGATATAGAAATTCAGTCAATTGAGATAAAATCTCAAATAACGATAGTGGTTTTTATCGTAAACACTCCAATCGTTACTATGGGACTTTTAAGTGACTATTTCATTCGACATCATTATTTACTCAATCATAGCACTAGTTGCAGGTTTCATTATTGCGCAAAACCTCATGAAATGAATATATCAACGACTTAACAAATTAGTTAACAAATTTAATGTACGATATGAATAGTTCATTTAAAACCAGAAGGATTTTAGTATGACTAAAATATTGAAACGGTCTTTTTACTCTATCTTCTTTTTATCACTGTGCATTGCCAGCAATTCTATTTTTGCTCAGGATTTAACCTCACAAAAGGTATTATCACTGGAATTATCGACTCAAGCAGCCATGACAGCTGTCAAAAAATGCCTGGATAATGGCCATAAAATCAGCATTGCAATTGTCGATCAGTCAGGACTTGTTAAAGTACAACTGAAAGGTGATGGGGCTGCTCCCCATACACTCGATAGTAGCCGACGAAAAGCATACACTGCGGTCAGTTTACGCGATTCCACGCATAAATATGCAACCTTAGTGGTACAAAAACCAGAATTGCAAGGTTTGTCGCGCATCAATGAAAATATTCTGTTACTCGGTGGCGGCTTTCCAATCAAAATAGAAGGTGAGGTCGTCGGTGGGATTGGCGTAGGTGGCGCTCCTGGCGTTGAATTCGACGAAGCTTGCGCGAGTGCAGCATTGAAAGTGTTAAAAGCCGATGATACTTACGATAAGAAGTAGTTCAACACTACTTTCTGTGCATCATCTCACTGTACCGAATGAACATTTCTTCCAGAAATAAACGAGCATTCAGTGGATGATGTGATAACTTTCGGTGGTTATTCAATTCTCTAGCAAATGTGACACACGTAATTAAATCAATTTGCTGACTCATTGATTGAATGATCGATTTGAATTGCAAGTAATAGCGGATTTCACCCGTCGTTCGATAGCTGACGAGATCGTAGCACCATTTTTGCAACCAATCGGTCACTCTCGCTAAATTAATTGCCTGCAGCGATTGCGCCAATGTCAGCCAATCAAATTTCTTTCCACTGGTAATTTGGTCGACGAAATGTTGATGAGGTGTTGCGAGATCTTCCTGAACGAATGACCAAGCCGACAAAGGTGAAAAATCATTGAGCGGCAAAATAAATTCAGGATTATCGATACCTTTTAACTTTAGCCATTCAATCGAAGTTTCCATATTCGGAACTGGCATTGCTATTTGTTGGCAGCGGCTTCGAATCGTCGGCAATAAATGCTGTACCTGATGCGTCACCAAAATAAATAAAACCTCCGCAGGCGGTTCTTCGAGTTTTTTTAATAGCGCATTCGCTGCAGCATGCGTCATTGTTTCAGCCGGAGAAATTAGAATAACTTTATAGCCATCCTGATGCCCCGTTTGATAAACAAAATCATTTAATTGCCGAATTTGATCCACACCGATCTGTTGACTCAAATTTTTTTTAGTCTTCTGAGCGGTCAAACCCGTTTCTTTGTTTTCAATCTGCGTATTATCCGCATTGCCAACCGCCAATAATGCTTCGGGTAAAACTGAGTAAAAATTAGGGTGGCTATTTTGCTCAAACCAACCGCAACTCAAACAATTACCGCATGCAAGTCGATCTGTTTTGGGCGATTGACACAATAAAGATTGAGCCAAGTTGCGTGCAAAAGCATATTTACCAATGCCTCTTTTTCCTTTGAAGATTAAAGCGTGTCCCCAATATTTCTGGCTTTTCATCATTTTTTGCCAGACTTCTTGCTGCCACGGATAAAAATCAATCATGTTTTAACAGAACTCGCAGCGCTTTTTCAACGGCGCTTTTTACTTCAACCAAAGACTGGCTGCTATCAATCTTATACATTCGATCAGGAAATTGCTTAACACGTTGAAGATAAGCCTGACGCACACGCTGAAAAAAATCGAATTGTTCTTGTTCAAAACGATCCGCGTGCTTTATTTGATTAATACGTTGTTGCGCGATTTCCACTGGAATATCAAAATATAACGTTAAATCAGGTTGCAGATCGGCTTGTACCCACTGCTCCAAAACAGCTAATTTGCTGTACTCCAGCTTTCTGCCTCCACCTTGATAGGCGAAACTTGCGTCGGTGAAACGATCGGATACCACCCACTGACCTTCAGCGAGCGCTGGCAGGATGACTTGATCTAAATGTTCACGACGCGCCGCAAACATCAACAATGCCTCCGTTTCCGGGTGCATGGAAATCGATCGATCCAATAATAGCAGACGCAATTTCTCACCTAATGCCGTTCCGCCAGGTTCGCGCGTTACTACAAAATCAATTCCATGATTCTTGAGAATTTCAGTCAACCAAGCAAGTTGAGTGGTTTTTCCTGCACCATCAATGCCTTCTAACGTAATAAATTTACCTTGCATAGGTGATTTTAATGAAACGATTATCAATTTAATTGCGATAGGTTACCATGCAACGTATGTTGATTCACATTTCACTTAAATTCCTATGATGCAGATTGATGAGAACGGATGGTTGGATAGCGCAAGTTTTATTCCCTCTCTCAATTATGATGATCGTCCTGAAAATGAAAATATCAGTTTATTGGTGATTCATAATATTAGCTTACCACCCGATGATTTCACCGGAAACGGCGTCACTGAATTATTTACCAATCAAATTAATCCGGACGCACACCCGTATTATCAGACCTTGGTAGGATTAAAAGTCTCAACACATTTTTTTATCCGCCGCGACGGAACCATCATTCAGTTTGTATCGTGTAATAAGCGCGCCTGGCATGCGGGCGTGTCTTGCTGGCAAGGAAAAGAACGTTGCAATGATTTTTCAATCGGTATTGAATTAGAAGGCAGCGATACTATTTGTTTTACAGACAAACAATACACACAGTTAATCGCACTTACCCAAAGTTTACTAAAACGCTTTCCGATTACCGATATTGCCGGACACTGTCACATTGCGCCCGAACGAAAAACCGATCCTGGACCTTGCTTTGATTGGCAGCGATATTTTTCTGAATTGGCGAAATTAGAAAACGCATTCAACCAAGCTAATACTATCTAAAATGCAAATAACGGAAGAAATTCTATTGAAAGTCCAAAATAATCCCGGCTGCTTGTAAATAACTTTGCTCGGTATTCAAGTCCAACAATGTGAGTGGATGTTGTTCCAACCAATTGGCAGGAAATATCAGACGAATGTTGCCTTTGTCCATACCAACATGAACTTCAGGAAAATCATAGCCAGACCTTCCTCGATGCAATACTACGGCTAACCTCAATAACACACACAGTTTTGTTAAAGACGGACGGATCGAAGCGTTGATCATTTGCAATTCTTCGAGCGGAAATTTACGCCGATGACTGCGAACCAGCATCGCCAATTTTTTTTGATCTTGCTGAGAAAATCCTGCTAAATCTGAATTGGCTGTTAAATAAGCGCCATGTTTATGATATTGATAGTGGGCAACGGAAAGACCTATTTCATGCAGCATTGCTCCCCATTCCAAGATTTTTAAATCATTATTATCATTTAATTGCCAATTGACTTTGACTTGGCCAAACAAAGCCTTCGTCGTATTCTTAACTCGAATGGCCTGCTCGCTATCGATATTGTAACGCTGCGTTACCGCCGCAATAGTTTGATCACGAATGTCTTCATTATGCGTGCGACCAATCAAATCATATAATAGACCTTCACGTAAAGCGCCATCCGAAACATTCATTTTATCGATTTCGAGAGCTTCAAAAATTGCGGACAAAATGGCTATTCCGCTCGCAAAAACCGGTTTTCTACGATCTGACAAACCGTCAAAGCTCAACATCTCGCTATCGCCAATTGCAATTAAAGCCTCGGACAAACGCGTTAATGCGCTGGCTGTAATTCCCGAATCACACCATCCTTGCGATTGCACTACATCACGAATTGCCAGAATTGTGCCTGAAGATCCCAACACATAATCCCAACCCGTATTTTTATAAGCACTGCTGATCGATTCTAGTTCCTGCATGGCGGATAGAATCGCTTTACGCATCCTTTTAGGTTTTATTTTTCCATCTTCAAAAAATTGCTGGCCGACATTGACACAGCCCATGTGCAAACTTTCAGTTTTAATCGTATCGTAACCTTTGCCGATGATCAGCTCAGTACTGCCACCGCCAATATCGATAACCAAGCGCTTACTTGTTTCATCATAAGAACTATGCGCGACCCCCGAATAAATCAACCGTGCTTCCTCGCGGCCTGCAATAATTTCAATGGGATGTCCGAGAGCTTCATATGCTTTCGATAAGAATAATTCTTTGTTGCGTGCTAGTCTTAAAGTATTGGTACCGACTGCGCGCACATTCGTGCTTGGAATTTCTTTAATGCGTTGGCCAAACCGTTGTAAACACTCAAGACTGATTTGTATCGATTCCTCAGATAAGTCTTTTTTAGCATTCAAACCTGATGCAAGCCTAACCATTTCCTTCATTCGATCAATAATTTGCAAATGACCGTCGGTAAAATTTGCCACAATCATATGAAAACTATTCGATCCTAAATCGACGGCGGCATAAGATTCTTCTGCGGGGGACATCGTGACAGTAATTAAAAATTTTAGATGATGAAGTAATAGATTACTTCGGATTATAGACTGGCAATGTTAAAGTTATATTATACGACTCAAAATGTACCAATCAGGATGGATTTGGCAAGTAAATTAAAGGATCGACAGGCTTACCGTTTTTGCGAATTTCAAAATGCAATTGTACTGAATCTGCATCGGTATTTCCCATTTCAGCAATTTTCTGTCCTTTCGTTACACTATCGCCTTCTTTCACCAAAATTCTACTGTTATGGGCATAAGCACTCAGGTATGTATTATTGTGCTTAATAATGATTAAATTTCCATATCCTCGCAAACCGTTTCCGCTATAAACCACTTCACCTGACGCAGAGGCCAGTATAGCCTGTCCAGATTGTCCGGAAATTTTTAACCCTTTAGAATTTTTTGAGAAATTGGAAAGTAGCTTCCCATTAGTTGGCCAAATCCAATCCGTTGAAAGATTATGTGTCGATTTTTCACTTTTTTGGGCATCCGGTGAAGGTGCTGGTTCAATTCGAGCATTTCGTTGTTCTATCGGCTGCTGAGTTGATAACTGTGTATTGGGCAGCGTTACTGCATCGCTTGTAACAGGTGTAATCACATTCAATGATTGAGAATCCGATCGTTTTAACTGTGCGATATTTTGCTCTGAATAAGGCAATTTGACCGCCTTTGGCGTTTTCTTGACATTACTCTGCTCAATGACAGTACCCGTATTTGCGCCTGCTCCAGCTCCAACACCACTCGCTGGTGTATCTGGAAGGGGCACTACATTCGGCTGTGCATTTGATTCTGGAATATTTTGAATCGGTTGCTGAGGCAATGCATATAGCGTTGGCTGAGAGTCGTCTTTTTTCGGAATATATAAATTAAGCTTTTGCCCAACGCGAAGCATTCGAGGATCCGAAATATTATTCCATTCCGCTAATTTTTTGGCATCAATACCGTGAGTAGCACCAATACTATGCAATGTATCGCCCTTTTGGACAATATAGTATTGATTAGTCAAATCATTTGTTGCCGCCTGAGAACGGCTTTCTTTGTCACGGTCAACCACAGGAGCTGGCGTACGCATCGTGCTACATCCAATCAGATAAAAAGTAATGATTGACAGTAACAAACCTCGGCGAACAAAATATTTCAGCCAAAAAACTATTTTAAATGCAATATATTGCCATCCCGCGTCCGCTATCAATGTTTCTCGCTTATTTGTCACGTTAGATATTTTCAACATCTTCACTTTTTAACTACACCAGATAGTAAAGGTACAAAATTAACTTCTTCTAGTATTGTTTCAGAATAGCCCGCTTCACTACGTTGAATCATGCATAAATTTTGTTTCAGGGTTCCTTTGGGAAAAACCATGCGCCCCCCCACCTTCAGTTGCTCCAATAGCAAAGGTGGAATATGAGCAGAAACCGCTGTCATGATAATACCATCAAATGGTGCCGCTTCTGTGAATCCATGCAAACCATCAGCGTGTCTTAAATGAATATTTCTGACGTGTAATTCCTGTAAACGTATGCGTGTGCGTGTCAATAATGGACCAATACGTTCTATTGAGTAAACTTTTTCCGCAATTTGTGCTAGCACTGCTGTCTGATAGCCACAACCAGTACCGATTTCAAGTACTTTTCCTAACGGCTCATTGGCACGCAGTAATTCACTCATACGTGCAACAGTCCAAGGGCTCGAAATGGTTTGTCCATAGTTAATCGGCAATGAAACATCTTCATAGGCTCTGCTTGCTAAAGCTTCCTCCACAAACAAATGCCGCGGAATAGATCCCATGACTGACAAGATGACCTCATCCGTTATGCCTTGTGTACGCAGCCGCTCAACCATTCGCAATCGGGTACGCTGCGATGTCATGCCAATGCCAGAATGACGAACACTCACCAATGAGCACCTATAAGAATTTTAAGTTGCTGAAATGCTTTAATTATACCGGGTTATTTAACCAATTACTGACTTCATCCAGTTGATCATAACGCGTCAGATCAATCTGCAACGGCGTTACTGAAACTCTTTTGTTCTCCACAGCGTAAAAATCTGTTCCTTTGCCAGCATCCTGTACCGCCCCCGCTGCGCCTACCCAATAAACAGATTCACCGCGTGGACTGCGAGTTTTAATCACGGATTCTGCTTTATGGCGGCGACCTAACCGTGTAACTTCTACGCCTTGAAGTTGATCATAGTCGACATTCGGCACATTGATGTTTAATAATACCGAACCGGCAATATTATTGCTGCCAAAACGAGTAACCATATCCACTGCAACTCGAGCTGCTGTTGTAAAATTGCCATCAGATGCATCGACTAAAGAAATCGCTAATGAGGGAATGCCCAGCAAAAATCCTTCCGTGGCCGCAGCGACAGTTCCCGAATAAATCGTATCGTCACCCATATTGGCGCCATCATTAATGCCTGAAACAATCATATCGGGCATTACATCGAGCATTCCTGTCACAGCCAAATGAACGCAATCGGTTGGCGTTCCATTGACGAAATAAAATCCCGTGTGCGATTTATGGAGACTCAATGGGCGGTCTAATGTCAGAGAATTACTGGATCCACTGCGATCACGTTCGGGTGCTACCACTATAATTTCGGCAATTTTCGCCAGATGCTCTGCAAGGCACGCTAGCCCGGGCGCAAAGTATCCATCATCATTACTCAGCAATATGCGCATTTTTGGCGTTTAAATAAAATTAACTATATGATTAAAATGACATTTTAATGTTGCAGCGTATTTACACTTTCCTTACCTATCTAACATTTGATCACTTTAAAATTGGTTGGGACAGAAAGACTTGAGCTTCCGAATACTTCAAAATATCTCATTCTTTGTTATTAATCCTGCGTATACAGAGTTAATGAACGGGTGGCATTATACAATGCTTTCATAGCAATAGCTTTTATCAAAGAATTAATTCGTTGTCATGGCCACAGCAATTTATTTTGGTCAAATAAAGGATGGATTGATGACGGATTATAACTATATTCAACACAGAAGGAGGGAGTCTCAGGCACAAACCTCACCATCTCATGAGCTATCATACGTTGAAAAACCAAAAACCATATATTGAGCAATCGATCTATTACGACGGAATAACGAGATGGACTGTTGGATGGAGTTAAAAAAACGATACTCTCCCGCTTTTAAGCGGGAGCTTACAGTAAAGAATTTTAGTTTAAATTGTGCCAGCATCATCGCTGACGTGACACCTCCAAGCGCCATACTGTCAAAGTCGTAGGTTTACAGTTATCAAAATTGACGTTTATGCTTGACTACCTACCTAAATGACGATGTCGATAGAAACAAAGTGCAATTCGGTCAAATTAATTAAGAATCACTGATATTAAGTGCATTCTAACAGAGGGTAAAATTTGTTTATGTAGCTTTTATCCCGATGTTTTTGCCAGATACAGATATATTGTTGGTTGGCAGAATAGTCATTGCATACCAATTTGATGCTCGCTACGCTCGAATAGGCAGTGTGAGTACAACGAGAAATCAAGGAATTCTTACAAATAAACAATGATGAAGAAATTACCTAGAAAAAATAAACGACCTCGCGGCAAGATCACGAGAGAATCACAAGTGATAATAGATTAAGTTCGGCGAAATTCGTTAAAAATATGTACATTTTGACTATAACGGTACATAATTAGCGGATGAGTGAAAAAGAATATACAGCGACTAATATTTTAATTCTTCACGGGCCGAATTTGAATCTGCTAGGTATGCGCGAGCCGGAAATTTACGGCGCTGTTACACTCCAAGATATTAACAGAAATTTGGGTAAATTAGCTGCAAATGCGGACATCAAGATTGATTTTTTTCAAAATAACGCTGAATCTGCGTTGATTGATAGAGTGCAGCTTTGCATGACCGATGGTACAGATTTTATTATTATCAATCCGGCCGCTTATACACATACCAGTGTTGCTTTGCGCGATGCGTTGGCTGCCGTGAAGATACCTTTTATTGAAGTACATATATCGAATATTTATTCTCGTGAATCGTTCCGCCAGCACTCTTATTTCTCAGATCTGGCGATCGGTGTCATTAGTGGTTTAGGCGTCAAAGGTTATGAACTGGCATTGCAATACGCTTTAGATCGAAATCAGCTACACAATTAAAGTACCTATTGAATTTAACTTACTGCTATTTAGAAGATAAGTAATTGCAGTTATTTAACTATTATTTTGAGTGACCATTTTGCAGGAAAATTGACATGGATTTGAGAAAGCTTAAGAAGCTCATTGAGTTAGTCGAAGAATCGAGCATTGCCGAGCTGGAAATTACTGAGGGTGAAGAAAAAGTACGGATCAGTAAATCCGGCTCAGCCAACGCTATGCCAAATTACGCTTTTATGCCTCCCATCATGCAGCAACCTGTGCAACAATCACCGGCACTAACAACGGGCACTGCATCGCCACTCGATAATCAAAAATCTGCAAGCAACGAACCTTCGGATACTAATCGCATACCTGACGGCCATATGGTTAAATCGCCTATGGTAGGTACATTTTATCGCTCGGCTTCTCCTGGATCGAATCCATTTGTGGAAATCGGTCAAACGGTAAAAGTTGGCGATACTCTTTGCATTATTGAAGCAATGAAATTGCTCAACGAGATAGAAGCTGATAAAAATGGCGTCATTAAAGCGATCCTGCCGGACAATGGCCAGCCCGTGGAATATGGCGAACCACTATTTGTGATCGAATGATGGATTCAATCACGAGCCAATAAAAATATTATGTTTGAGAAAATTCTGATCGCCAATCGTGGCGAAATTGCTTTACGGGTTCAACGTGCCTGTCGCACTATGGGTATCAAAACAGTTGCCGTACATTCCACCGCTGATGCCGAGGCAAAATATGTGAAACTTGCCGATGAGTCCGTCTGTATCGGCCCTCCTCCTGCGGCGCAGAGTTATCTGAATATTCCGGCTATTATTAGCGCTGCTGAAGTCACTGATTCTCAGGCGATTCATCCCGGTTACGGTTTTTTATCTGAAAATGCTGATTTTGCCGAACGCGTTGAAAAAAGTGGTTTTGTGTTTATCGGTCCGCGCCCTGAAACAATCCGTTTGATGGGTGATAAAGTCAGCGCCAAAAATGCCATGAAAAAAGCGGGAGTGCCCTGTGTTCCTGGTTCAGATGGTGCATTACCCGAAGATATCGAAGAAATCCGAAAAATTGCAAAACAAATCGGTTATCCGATTATCATTAAAGCATCGGGCGGCGGTGGCGGTCGCGGTATGCGCGTGGTACATACCGAAGCGGCTTTATCGAATGCCGTAATTATGACCCGCAATGAAGCACAAGCTGCTTTTGGCAATCCGGTCGTGTACGCCGAAAAATTTCTGGAAAATCCTCGTCACATTGAATTTCAATTGTTGATCGATGAACACGGCAATGCGATTCATTTGGGCGAAAGAGACTGCTCGTTGCAACGCCGTCATCAGAAAATTTTGGAAGAAGCTCCTGCTCCAGGAATTACCGAAAAAATGCGCAACAGGATTGGCGAACGTTGCGCCGATGCGTGTCGTCGTATTAAGTACCGCGGCGTTGGTACTTTTGAATTTTTGTTTGAAAACGATGAATTTTATTTCATCGAAATGAATACTCGCTTGCAAGTCGAACACCCCATTACCGAAGCCATTACTGGCATTGATCTGGTACAAGCGCAAATTAGAGTCGCGGCGGGAGAAGTGTTGGCTGTTCGTCAAAAAGACGTGATCATCAAAGGTCATGCCATTGAATGTCGAATCAACGCTGAAGACCCTTATAAACTCACACCGTCAGCCGGACGTATCACGCAATATCATATTCCTGGCGGACCAGGCGTGCGGTTTGATTCACATGCGTATCACAATTATATGGTGCCACCTCATTATGACTCGATGATCGGCAAGGTTATCGCTTATGGCGACACACGTGAACAGGCCATTGCGCGCATGCGCATTGCTTTGACCGAAACTGTGATCGAAGGCATTAAAACGAACATTCCACTGCATTTGGATTTGCTTGCTGATGCTACCTTCTTGCGCGGCGGTGTATCCATTCATTACTTGGAACAAAAGCTTGCTTTGCATAACAAAAGCAGTTAATCCATTTTTCATTATCGATATCTAAAAAATCGGTATGGCTTGGATTTCACTGATTTTTAAGACTGATGCTGTCCATGCAGAATTGCTGAGTGAAGCGCTTATGGAACAAGGCGCTTTATCCGTCGATATTCATGATGCGGCGGCTAATTCACACGATGAACAACCTCTTTTCGGCGAGCCTGGAAATCCTACCGGTGAAATTTGGCAAAATTCCGAAGTATCCGCATTATTTAATGATAGCACTAATGTTTCTGATATCGTTGCGCATCTCACGCGATCCAATCTTATTAACATTCCGCTCGATTATCGAATAGAAAAAATTGCGGATCAAGATTGGGTACGGCTGACGCAATCGCAGTTCGCGCCGATTCAAATTTCAACTCGTATGTGGATTGTGCCAACTTGGCACACACCGCCCGATCCTCAGGCCATCAATCTATTACTCGATCCTGGCTTAGCTTTTGGAACAGGCAGTCATCCTACCACGCAGCTTTGTCTGCATTGGTTGGAGCAAAACTTACAAGCGGGCAATACTGTCATTGACTATGGCTGTGGCTCTGGAATTTTAGCTATTGCCGCGTTGAAACTTGGCGCTGCACATATAACCGGTATTGATATCGATGAACAAGCCATTACGGTCAGTCAAGAAAATGCCAAGCGTAATCAATGCAATCCAGCGCAATGCGTTTTTGCTACTTCACATCAGCCATCGAAACCCGTCGATATCGTCATTGCAAATATTCTCGCCAATCCACTGATGATTTTGGCGCCCCTACTGGCATCGTTGGTCAAACAAGGCGGGCACATTGCATTATCGGGTATTCTCTATGAACAAACCGCAGAAGTAATCGATATCTATCAAGTATGGTTTGATATGAAATCCGTTCGGCAACAAGAAGATTGGGTGTTGTTAGTAGGCATTAAAAGGTGAATAATCTTCAATTTATTTTGCCTCTTTGAGTAAAAAGATCATTCCTCGACATGGCCTTAGTAACTTTCTGCCCTAGTTGCAATACAGCTTTTCGCGTCAATGCGACCCAGTTGCAAACGCATAATGGCGATGTTCGCTGCGGATCTTGCCAACTCATATTCAATGGCTTTTCAACACTGATCACCATTCATGAATCAGCCATCGTATCGTCAAGTGCAGCGGCAGAAATCAACAGTGAAATTGCAGCGCCCTCCTCTACTGAGTTACCGAATTTACCCGTATTACCAACACAACCATCAGAATCAAGGCTATCAAAGCAATCACAATCCTTTCAGCAAGATTCTTTACCGTCGTTACAACCTCCTTTTCAACCGCGGTTACAAGCCGGATCTGAAGTAGATACTCTATTTCAAACGCAATCTCAAATGGAACATCAGGCACAAACCTATTCATCTGCAACGATTGAAAACTCACAACAACAATCGGAATCGCCCATAGGAATTGATTCAAAATTACAAACCGTGGCGCAAGTTCCTTTGTCATCAGAGGATTCAGAAAATCAGCACTCGTTGACTGAATCTTTAGCCGACAATTTGTTGAGTGACAACAAGCAACCCCTTCCTTATGGATGGCAAGTTTTTTTTGGATTTGCCAATACTCTATTAGCGCTACTGTTGGCAATGCAAATAACCTACCACTATCGCACCGAATTAACAATGCTTGCACCTGACAACAGGCCCATGCTAGAGCGTTATTGTCAGGTGCTGGGGTGTTCGATTCCCTATCCAAAAAAAATTGAACAACTCGGTATTGAAACTTCAGATTTGCAAAAAAACGAAACCGGCCAACCCGTCATTTCGACTTTAACCGCGGTGATTCGTAATCACGCTGCATTCCCGCAAGCTTTGCCCATATTGCAATTATCTCTGCTGAATGCCAAAGATCAGTTAACCGCGAGTCGCTTGTTTACCCCACAAGAATACTTATCAAACGAAAATCACACCAAGCAATTTATCGAAGCGCACGATGATTTGGAAATTCACCTTGATTTTGATAGTACTCAATTAGATGCCTTCGGTTATCGCCTGAACTTGCTATACCTTTAATCGTTTCGCAGCGAATTCACTTGTCAGTTACGATATAATCCACTGTTAATTCTTTTATTTGTCTGCTTCTCATGAATAATCCTTCACGCACACAATTACTTGAAAATTTGTTCACCCAACGTATTCTGATTTTAGATGGCGCAATGGGAACAATGATTCAAACGTTCAAGTTACAAGAAAATGACTTTCGCGGTGAACGTTTTGCCAACTTTGCCCATGATTTGCGTGGCAATAATGATTTGCTGACCATTACACAACCGCACATCATCCGCTCAATTCATACCGGCTATTTGGAGGCTGGGGCGGATATCATCGAAACGAATACATTCAATTCCAATGCAGCATCGATGGCTGATTACCATATGCAGGATCTGGTCTATGAGTTGAATTGCTCCGCCGCAAAGCTAGCACGAGAAGCAGCGCAGGAATACGAAACCAAAACACCGGAAAAGCCGCGCTTTGTTGCCGGCGTGATCGGCCCCACCACGAAAACCACGTCGATTTCACCTGACGTTAATGATCCTGGATTTCGTGGCATTACCTATGATCAATTGGTAACAGACTATACCGAATCGATTCGCGGCTTAGTAGACGGTGGCGTTGATATTTTATTGGTGGAAACCATTTTTGATTCACTCAATGCCAAAGCAGCGTTATTTGCGATTGATCAATTCTTTGAAGAACACAATATCCGTTTGCCGGTCATGATTTCTGTAACCATTACCGATGCTTCAGGGCGTACGCTATCCGGACAAACACCGGAAGCATTTTGGAATTCTGTCAGCCATACCCGGCCATTGTCGGTCGGCATCAACTGTGCTTTAGGCGCTGAATTAATGCGCCCGTATGTCGAGGAATTAGCCAAAGTCGCAAATGTTTATACCAGCGTCCATCCGAATGCAGGCTTACCTAATCCACTTTCAGAAACCGGCTATGATGAATCACCCGAGTATACCGCAGGACAAATCAAAAGCTTTGCCGAAGCTGGGTACGTCAATATTGTCGGCGGCTGTTGTGGTACTACCCCGGCACATATCAAAGCCATTGCTGAAGCTGTCCGTCAGATTTCGCCACGAAAAATACCCGATATCCCTAAAAAACTCCGTTTGTCAGGACTGGAACCACTCAACATTGGTGACGATTCGTTGTTCGTGAATGTCGGCGAACGTACCAACGTAACCGGTTCACGTGCGTTTGCGCGATTAATTCTGAACGATGACTATGACGAAGCTTTGAATGTTGCACGCAGCCAGGTAGAAAACGGTGCGCAGATTATCGATATCAACATGGATGAAGCGATGCTGGATTCGCAAAAGGCCATGGTAACGTTTCTGAATTTACTTGCGGCAGAACCGGATATTTGCAAAGTTCCGATCATGCTTGATTCCAGTAAATGGTCCATCATCGAAGCTGGATTGAAATGCATCCAAGGCAAGCCAGTCATTAACTCAATCAGCATGAAAGAAGGCGAAGCAGAGTTTATTCATCACGCCAAGCTGGCACGGCGTTATGGCGCCGCAGTGATTGTCATGGCGTTCGACGAAAAAGGCCAGGCTGATACGTTGCAACGCAAAATCGATATTTGCACACGGAGTTATCATTTACTGGCAAGTATTGGATTTCCGCCGGAAGATATCATTTTTGACCCCAACATTTTTGCCATTGCCACCGGTATTGAAGAACACAATAACTACGGCGTTGACTTCATAGAGGCCGTGCGTTTAATTAAACAAACGCTTCCCTATGCCAAAGTTAGCGGCGGCGTTTCCAATGTATCCTTTTCTTTTCGCGGCAATGAACCTATTCGCGAAGCCATTCATACGGCCTTTTTGTATCACGCAATCAAAGCCGGCATGACGATGGGTATTGTCAATGCCGGGCAATTGGGTGTTTATTCGGATATTCCGCCCGAATTACTGCAAAAAGTTGAAGATGTCATTTTGAATCGAAAACCTGAAGCTACCGAGTCTTTGGTCGAGTTCGCCGAAAATTTCAAAGGCCTCAAAAAAGAACAAATCGAAGATTTGTCCTGGCGTGAGCAACCGTTACAACAACGTCTAACACATGCTTTGGTCAATGGAATTTCGACGTATATCGTCGAAGATACCGAAGCGGCGCGGTTAGAAATAGACAAACAAGGCGGCCGTCCGATTCAAGTCATTGAAGGTCCTTTGATGGAAGGCATGGGAGTTGTCGGTGACTTATTTGGCGCTGGTAAAATGTTTTTACCGCAAGTTGTTAAGTCAGCACGTGTTATGAAACAAGCGGTTGCACACTTATTGCCTTTTATCGAAGCCGAGAAAAAATTGTTGGGTGACAACAAACCGAAGGGAAAAATCGTCATCGCAACCGTCAAAGGAGATGTGCACGATATTGGTAAAAATATCGTAACCGTGGTACTGCAATGCAATAACTACGAAGTCATCAACATGGGCGTGATGGTGCCCAGCGCGCAAATCCTCGATATGGCAAAACGTGAAAATGCCGATATCATCGGCCTTTCGGGATTGATTACACCTTCTTTGGAAGAAATGGCACATGTTGCCAAGGAAATGCAACGTGAAGGCTTTACCATTCCATTACTGATTGGCGGCGCCACGACTTCCCGCGTGCATACCGCTGTTAAAATTGCGCCTCATTATGAAGGCCCAACCGTGTGGGTACCCGATGCCAGCCGCGCAGTCGGCGTATGCAGTAATTTGCTATCACAAGATTTGCGGTCCAAATATGTAGAAGAAATCAAAGAAGAATATGAGAAGGTTCGCACCCAGCACAAAAATAAAAAAGGTCCATCCAAGTTACTGACGCTCACCGAAGCGCGTGCGAATCCATTTAAAACGGATTGGAAAAACTATCGACCATATGCGCCAGATTTTCTAGGCATACGCACACTGAACAATTATCCGTTGGAAAAAATTGTGCCCTATGTTGACTGGACACCATTTTTCCAAGCCTGGGAGCTGGTCGGACGCTACCCCAACATCTTAGAAGATGAAATCGTCGGTGAGACTGCTCGCCAGCTTTTTCACGATTCTCAAACGATGCTGAAGAAAATTATCGAACAAAAATGGCTCAGCGCAAATGCAGTGATTGGAATATTTCCTGCCAATGCTGTTGGCGATGACATCGAAATCTACACGGATTCGTCACGCAACAAATTAGCCATGACCTATCACTGTTTACGCCAGCAAGATCAAAAACCATCCGGAAAACCCAACCGCTGTTTGGCTGATTATATTGCCCCGAAAGAAACCGGCATTGAAGATTACATTGGCATGTTCGCGGTCGCCGCCGGATTCGGCATCGATGAACGTATCAAAGCCTTTGAAGCGCAAAATGATGATTACAGCGCGATTGTGCTTAAAGCCTTAGCCGACCGCTTGGCGGAAGGATTCGCCGAACACATGCACGCACGGATACGGCGTGAATTCTGGGGCTATGCTAAAGATGAAAATCTCACCAATGATCAATTGATCGATGAACAATACCTCGGTATTCGCCCAGCCCCTGGCTACCCTGCTTGTCCCGATCATACCGAAAAAGGCGAGTTATTCAGAGTACTCAATGCAACGGAAAACGCTGGCATCGTTATTACCGAATCATTCGCGATGGTACCGACGGCTGCGGTATCGGGATTCTATTTGGCACATCCTGAATCGAGCTTCTTCGCTGTTGGAAAAATTGGCAAGGATCAAGTTGAAGACTATGCGCAGCGTAAAGGCTGGACACTCGAATTTGCCGAGCAATGGCTAGCGCCTGTGCTGGCTTATGAAAGACAGTGACCGACTATTCATATGCCACAACTGAGATGGCGGAATGGATTTCTGGCCATTGGATTGGTAATGCTATTTCTTTCTGGCTGCAAAGCGAGCGGTAACGCGACACTAACACCATCGAGCGATGAGGAAAAACAACATTTTTTAGTAGTATAAATTTAATTGTGTCTGGTAGTCAGGCAAGTAAGATCTGATTTTGACAAGAAATCACGTAATTAAACGCAAAGGATCGAACATGCCTGTAAAGCAAGCATACCAAGAATTTTTAGATGAAACGATA
>Ga0209063_1000218_pt1 | contig 54208 bp, 41 predicted proteins | sample KloWWTmeKNB19Kit_FD_187177 | JGI IMG/M metagenome (GOLD analysis project Ga0209063, IMG submission 187177) | Active sludge microbial communities from Klosterneuburg, Austria, studying microevolution and ecology of nitrifiers - Klosterneuburg... | ecosystem: Engineered > WWTP > Aerobic digester >... | reverse complement strand
TAGGCTTGACCACTTTGGTCATGATCATCATATGCGTGCTCTTGATCTGGGCTTTTATTGTGATCTGAACGATGTCCATTTTCACCGACCAAATGGGCCATCAGGTCGAAGTTCCGGATCAGCTCCAGCGCATCATCTCCCTCGTCCCGTCCCAGACCAAACTTTTGTACGACCTCGGCCTCGGCGAACGCGTGGTCGGCACCACTAAGTTCTGCATTCATGACATTCCTCGATCACCTAACTTTGAGCAACGCACATGAACACCGCAGAATTCAACGCCGCACGCCATGAACTGCTTCAATGGATCGGTAATACGACCGATGAGCGACTTATCCGCATGCTGGAAACGCTACGCCTCTCATTCAGAAGCGAAAGGACCGATTGGTGGGAGGATCTGAGCGAAGAGGACAAACTTGGTATTGCTCGTGGCCTCAAGGATGCAGAAGAAGGCAGGGTTCTCAGTTCCAAGGATTTCTGGAACGAATTGAAGAATGGCGAATAGGCGCGTCATTTGGTCAGCAGAATCCCTTCGAAGTGCCAAACAGATCCATGTGTACATCAGTCTGGGTTTCTCGAAACGGGAGGTCCAGAATTTCGAAACCCTGCTGGTCGAATTTGAGTTGCTCGTTGTTCAATTCCCGGGAATGTATCCAAGATCGGAACGACATCTTGATCTACGCAGAGCGGTATTGAGTCGGATGCTGACCTTGTTCTACAAAGTTGATGGTGACGAGATCACGGTCGTGTTCATGAAGGACAATAGGCAAGCCCTTCCATAGCCCTCGACCCTAGTGCCGTCCGGTATCCTTCTCCAACATGCGTACAGTCACCGACCAAATGGACCGCGAGGTCCAGCTACCGAAGCATCCCCAACGCATCATCTCCCTCGTCCCTTCCCAGACCGAATTGCTCTACGATCTCGGCCTCGGAGAACGTGTCGTCGGCATCACCAAGTTCTGCATCCATCCGGAGTCGTGGTTCAAGACCAAGCATCGCGTGGGCGGCACCAAGAAGGTGGACATGGGGAAAGTACGGGCCTTGAAGCCTGACCTGATCATCGGGAACAAAGAGGAGAACGCGAAGAAGGACATCGAGGAATTGGCCAAGGAATTCCCAGTCTGGATGAGCGATGTGCGCGACTTGCCCAGTGCCTTGGACATGATCCAGCGCATCGGGGCATTGACCGGGACGCAGGAGAAGGCAGAGAACTTGAGATCTGGCATCGATGCTGCCTTCGCAGGCTTGAGAAAGCATGAAGAACCGCGCACCGTCGCCTATCTGATCTGGCGCGAACCCTTCATGGCGGCGGGGCAGGGCACCTTCGTGAACGATATGCTGGAACGGTGTGGGCTTATGAACGTTTTCGATGAAGGAGACGCGCGCTATCCGGAGTTCAGCGTACAGGATCTGGCAGAGGCGGATCCCGAGATCGTATTGCTCTCGTCTGAGCCGTATCCCTTCACGGAAAAGCACATCGCAGAGATCAACATGATCCTGCCAAGCGCACCCGTCCAACTGGTCGATGGCGAATTCTTCAGTTGGTATGGTTCTCGCTTGGAGCACGCACCCGCGTACTTCGAGCGCCTATTCCCCGTTTGAGCGGGCGATCGGGAAGTTCCCGGCTACTTTTGCCATGCACTGCCGATGTCCCGGATCTCCCTCTCCATCACGTTGTTCTTGACCTTGGCCATTGTGCAGGCCCAGCGCGTGGGGTTGGTACTCAGCGGAGGTGGTGCGGTCGGAATGACGCATATCGGGGTGATGCAAGCGCTGGAGGAGAATGACATTCCCATCGATTACATCACAGGCAGCAGCATGGGTGCCTTGGTCGGGGCGCTCTATGTCTCGGGATGGTCACCGTGGGAGATCGACTCACTCTTTCGCACAGAGCAGTTCCGTGTGATGGCTGAAGGTGGCATTGAAGCCCGCTACCAATACTACTTCAAGCAGGACCCATTGGATGCTTCGTTGATCAGCTTGAAGCTGGACTTGGACACCACCCTGACCACTTCACTCCCAACCAACTTGCGCAGTCCCGCATTGATCGATTACGAACAAATGCGGGGCTACGGTCCGGTGTCGGCGATCGCCGGATACGACATGGACAGCCTCTTCATACCGTACCGCTGTGTGGCATCGGACATCACCGCACAACGATCCGTGGTCTTTGCACAAGGCGACCTGGCACAAGCCGTTCGGGCCAGCATGAGCTATCCGTTCTACTTCAAGCCCATTCGTGTAAATGGACACTTGATGATGGATGGCGGGCTCTATAACAACTTCCCGAGCGATGTGATGTACGACACCTTTCTCCCGGACTTCATCGTGGGCAGCAACGTGTCCTATAACTCCCCACCGCCCAGCGAGGACGATCTGGTGAGTCAACTTCGGGCCATGATGCAAGAGCGCACCGAGTACTCCATCAGTTGCGAGCAAGGTGTGATCATTGAACCACGGACCGCCACGACCCTCTTCGATTTCAGCGACCCCTCCATTCCCGTGGCCGATGGCTATGCGGCAGCCATGGCGCAAATGCCGATCATTCTGGAACAAGTCCACCGGCGCACACCTCGGGCCGAGCTGGATGCCCGACGCAAGACTTTTCGAGCGAAGCTGCCCCCCATGGTCTTCGATCAAGTTCGCATCCATGGACTCACCAAAGGCCAGACCCGATACGTGGAACAAAGCCTTTTGCGCGGCGGTGGGCAACTCGACGCTGTCACGCTGAAGCCGAAGTACTTCCGATTGGTCGCCGACCGGAACATCGCCATGCTCTACCCCAAGGCAACATGGAAACCGGCAACAGAGCGCTTCGATCTGGACCTGTACGCCAAAGCGGAGAAGGATCTGGAGGTGCGTTTCGGTGGCATGTTCTCCTCTCGCCCCATAAACACGGGCATGATCGGCCTGCGGTACAACTTGTTCGGCAGTTCCAGTGCACATGTGGAAGCCCTCTCCTATTTCGGGAAATTCTACGCTGCTGGACAGGTGAACTTGCGGGCCTACCTCTCCACGAAAGCGCCGATCTATGTGGAGCCTCAGTTCAACCTGCACCGCTGGGATTATTTCCGAAGTTTCAGCACCTTCTTCGATGAGGTGAAGCCATCCTTCATCGTAACGCGGGAAGCATTCGGTGGCGTGAACTTCGGATTGGGTATGGGGAATAAAGGGTTGTTGAAATTCGATCTGCGCATGGTCGAATCCTTGGACAAGTATTACCAGATCCCGGACTTCTCTGGCCAGGACACGGCCGATGCGACCACGTTCAAGCATTTCACGACCGGATTGATGCTGGAGCGGAATTCCTTGAATCGGAAGCAGCATCCCAACGCCGGAGAATCGTTGAAGGCCTCGTTCCGGTTCGTGACTGGGGATGAATTGACGGACCCTGGCTCCACAAGGATCAACAAGGAGATCGACTTCCGCGAGTACCACGACTGGTTCGTGGCGAAAGTGAAGTTGGATCAGTACTTCCTGCCTAGGGGTGTTTTCCGGTTCGGCATACTCGCCGAGGGAGTATTCAGCACCATGCCCGCCTTCCAGAACTATACCGCCAGCATCATTCGGTCACCGGCATTCGAACCGATCCCGGAAAGTGGGACCTATTTCATTGAACAATACCGTTCTCCAAAATACATCGCGGGTGGCGTTCGCACCATCATCGCGGTGGCAAAGAACAAATTCGATCTGCGCTTGGAAGCATTCGTTTACCAGCCGTACGAACCATTCATTCGTGGGGAAGACAACGAACCGTTGCGGGTCGCAGCCTTTACGAAGCGCTACTACCTCGGGTCCGGCTCGATGATCTACCAAAGCCCGTTGGGGCCGGTCTGGTTCAACCTCAGCTACTTCGATGGCCTCAAGGAGCCGTGGGCCTGGAGCGTGAACTTCGGTTACATCCTGTTCAACCAAAAGGCGCAGGATTGAGTCTGATGATCGACCACGCTTTCCTCGATGTCTATGAAGCCGCTGCTGGTGATCCGGACCGAGTTTCCGCAGAGAACAACGGCCTGGTCGGTGCAGCGTGGACCATCGCGGATGAGCTGCTACAGGACCTGCACATGATCAAATTCGGATACACCACGGAAGGCTACGACCGCCATGTGGAGCGCCGCTTGAAGGAGGTTTGTGCGGACGAGAGCGTCGTTGAGCGTTTGAAGGGGTTGCGGTTGTGAACAAAGCGCGATCCCGGATATGCTTGGATCAAAAGCACGAACGAGAAAAGCCCTCCGATCTGGAGGGCTTTCTGTTCTACGTGTTTTACGATCAAGCCTGCGCGGTAGGTCCACCGAAATTCATTGGTATCTCGGGCATTTCCGATTCGTGGATGTTGCCGTGGACAGCCTCGAACTTCTGGATGTTGTCCGTTAGCGCACGCATGAGACGCTTGGCGTGCTGGGGGGTCAATAGCACGCGGGCGCGCACTTTCGCCTTGGGTACTCCAGGCATCACACGAACGAAATCCAGTACGAATTCCGAATTGCTGTGCGTGATGATCGCGAGGTTGCTATAGATACCGTCTGCCACTTCCTCACTGATCTCGATGTTCAGTTGATTTGGGCGGGGTTGATCCTTCTGGTCTGCCATGGTCAAAATACTGTTCCGAGTATGGAGTGGCGAGTACCAAGTGGCGCATGCATCCATCAAAGGACATGCACCACTTGTCACTCACTACTCGCCACTCATTATTCGTTCACCTCCTCGGCTGCCACGCTCTGGGTAAGCATGCGCTCGTACTCGTCCTTGTTCGCTACAATGGTGGATTGGTAAGCACGCGCTCCTGTACCGGCGGGGATCAAGTGACCAACGATCACGTTCTCCTTCAGTCCGTTCAAGTGATCCTCTTTCGCACTCACCGCTGCCTCGTTCAGCACCTTGGTGGTTTCTTGGAAGGAAGCCGCAGAGATGAAGCTTTCGGTTTGTAGTGAAGCCCGGGTGATCCCTTGCAGCATGGTCCGAGCCGTGGCGGGAGCCGCAACACGGGCTTCCGCCAACTTCTGGTCCTTGCGCTTCAGGACGCTGTTGTCATCGCGCAGCTTACGCATGGTCACGATCTGGCCCACTTTCAAGGTATCGCTGTCACCGGCTTCAGTGATCACCATCTTGTCGAAGACCTGATCATTCTCTTCCATGAATTCGATCTTGTTCACGCTTTGGCGCTCCAAGAACTTGGTATCCCCTGGATCTTCGATCTCGACCTTACGCATCATCTGACGCACGATCACTTCGAAGTGCTTGTCGTTGATCTTCACTCCCTGCATACGGTACACCTCTTGCACCTCGTCCACCAAGTATTCCTGAACGCGGGTAGGGCCTTGGATGTTGAGGATATCGCCCGGAGCAATGGAACCATCGCTGAGCGGTTGACCGGCCTTGGTGAAGTCGTTCTCCTGCACCAGGATGTGCTTGCTCAGTGGCACGAGGTAGAACTTCTTCTCTCCAGTACGGCTTTCCACGATGATCTCGCGGTTACCCCGCTTGATCTTGCCGTAGGAAATGATACCGTCGATCTCGCTCACCACAGCTGGGTTACTCGGGTTACGAGCTTCGAACAGTTCGGTCACACGAGGCAGACCACCGGTGATGTCACCGCCTTTGCCGGAGCTACGGGGGATCTTCACCATCACATCACCAGCGTCGATCTTCTTACCGTCCTCCACCATGATATGCGCACCAACCGGCAGGCTGTAGCTCTTCAGCTCCTCCTTGCCTTTCGGATCCATGATCTTGATGGTCGGGTTCTTCCGCTTATCCCGGCTCTCCACGATCACCTTCTCAGCAAAACCGGTCTGTTCATCGATCTCCTCTCGGTAGGTCGCGTTCTCCTCAATGCTCTCGAATTCCACCTTACCGGCGAGCTCCGATATGATCACCGCATTGTACGGGTCCCAGATGCAGATCACATCGTTCTTCTTGATCTTCTTACCGGCCTTGCTGTACATCATGGCACCGTACGGGATGTTGCTCGTCGTGAGCACGATCCCGGTATTCCCGTCCACGATGCGCATCTCGGTACTGCGGCTGATGACCACTTCGGAATCTTCCCCTTTGCGGTCCTTCTTGTTCACTGTACGGAGTTCATCGATCTCCAGTACGCCATCGTATTTGGCGCGGATCTCGCTTTCCTCGGTGATCTTTCCAGCCACACCACCCACGTGGAAGGTTCGCAGGGTAAGCTGTGTACCGGGCTCACCGATGGACTGAGCAGCGATCACGCCTACCGCTTCACCCAACTGTACCATGCGGCCGGTTGCCAAGTTTCGGCCGTAGCACTTCACGCACACCCCGTGCTTCATTTCGCAGGTGAGAACACTTCGGATCTCCACGTCCTCGATCGGACTCTCGGCGATGGAACGGGCGATGTCCTCGTCGATGTTATCGCCACTGGCCACCAGCAACTCACCGGTATTGGGGTGTAACACATCATGCACCACCGTACGTCCAAGAATACGGTCGTAAAGGGTTTCAACCACTTCTTCGTTCTTCTTCAATGCTGTGGCCACCAGGCCACGGAGCGTTCCGCAATCCTCGTTCGTGATCACGACGTCCTGGGCCACGTCGACCAAACGACGGGTGAGGTAACCCGCATCGGCGGTCTTCAGAGCGGTATCCGCCAGACCCTTACGGGCACCGTGGGTACTGATGAAGTACTCGAGGATGGACAGTCCCTCTTTGAAGTTCGAGAGGATCGGGTTCTCGATGATGTCCTGACCGCCACCGCCGCCGCCCTTCTGGGGCTTGGCCATCAGTCCACGCATACCGCTCAACTGGCGGATCTGCTCCTTGGATCCACGAGCGCCGGAGTCCATCATCATGTAGATGGAATTGAAGCCCTGCTTATCGTTCTTGATATGCTCCATCAAGGTGAAGGTCACCTTGCTGTTGGTGTGTGTCCAGATATCGATCGTCTGGTTGTACCGCTCGTTGTTGGTGATCAGGCCCATGTTGTAGTTGCCCGTCACTTCATCCACTTCGGCCTGCGCGGCTTTCACCAATTTCTCCTTCGCTTCGGGAATGACCACATCATCCAAGTTGAAGCTAAGGCCACCTTGGAATGCGCTCATGAATCCGAGGTCCTTGATGTCATCCAAGAACAGTGCGGCTCGCGCAGTTCCGGTCTCTTTGGTCACAAGGCCAATGATGTCTCGCAGAGCCTTCTTGGTCAGCACCTCGTTGATGAAGCCCACCTCATTGGGGACCACTTCGTTGAAGAGCGTCCGACCACAGGTGGTCTCGATGATGCTGGTCTTGCCGTTGATATCGGCCCAACGCAATTTGATGAAGGTGTGCAGGTCCAATTGACCTTCGTTGTAGGCGATGATCACTTCCTCAGGGCTGTAGAAGGTCCGTCCTTCTCCCTTCATCACACGCTCTTCGTCGGTCTTGCGGCCTTTGGTAATGTAGTAAAGGCCCAACACCATGTCTTGGCTAGGGACCGCGATCGGTGCGCCGTTCGCCGGGTTCAAGATGTTGTGGCTGGCCAGCATCAATAGCTGTGCTTCCAGGATCGCCGAATTGCCCAAGGGTACGTGTACGGCCATCTGGTCACCGTCGAAGTCAGCGTTGAACGCCGTACAAACGAGCGGGTGCAACTGGATCGCCTTGCCCTCGATCAGTTTGGGCTGGAATGCTTGAATACCGAGGCGGTGCAGGGTCGGTGCACGGTTGAGGAGGACCGGGTGGCCCTTCAACACATTCTCCAGAATATCCCACACAACAGGCTCCTTCTTATCCACTATCTTCTTCGCGCTCTTCACCGTCTTCACGATACCGCGCTCGATGAGCTTGCGGATGATGAATGGCTTGAAAAGTTCAGCGGCCATGTCCTTAGGCAGACCACACTCATGCAGTTTCAATTCAGGGCCCACAACGATCACCGAACGTGCGCTGTAGTCCACACGCTTACCAAGGAGGTTCTGACGGAATCGGCCCTGCTTGCCCTTCAGCGAATCGCTCAAGGACTTCAGAGGGCGGTTGCTTTCGCTCTTCACAGCGCTGCTCTTGCGACTGTTGTCGAACAAGCTATCCACGGCCTCCTGAAGCATGCGCTTCTCATTCCGCAGGATCACCTCCGGTGCCTTGATCTCCATCAAACGCTTCAGGCGGTTGTTGCGGATGATCACACGACGGTAGAGATCATTCAGGTCGGAGGTCGCGAAACGACCACCATCCAGTGGCACCAACGGGCGCAACTCTGGTGGGATCACGGGAACCACCTTGATGATCATCCACTCCGGATTGTTGCTCCGGCGGCTGATGGCATCGCGGAAGGCCTCCACCACGTTCAGTCGCTTCAAGGCCTCGTTCTTACGCTGTTGGCTGGTCTCGGTGTTCGCCTTGTGCCGCAGGTCGTAGCTCAAGGTGTCGAGGTCCAGTCGACGCAAGAGGTCGTGCAGGGATTCTGCACCCATCTTCGCGATGAACTTGTTCGGGTCGGTATCGTCCAAGTGTTGGTTCTCCTTACCCAGCACTTCCAAGATATCGAGGTACTCCTCTTCGGTGAGGAAGTCGAGGTGTTGCACAGCGATGCCTTCCTTGTTCACGGCGGTACCGGCCTGGATCACAACGTAACGCTCGTAGTAGATGATCTGGTCCAGTTTCTTGGTGGGCAGGCCCAACAGATAGCCGATCTTGTTCGGAAGGCTGCGGAAATACCAGATGTGGGCCACAGGAACCACCAACTGGATGTGGCCCATGCGTTCACGACGCACCTTCTTTTCGGTCACCTCCACACCACAACGATCGCAAACGATCCCCTTGTAACGGATGCGCTTGTATTTCCCGCAGTGGCATTCGAAGTCCTTCACCGGTCCGAAGATGCGCTCGCAGAAGAGGCCATCACGCTCCGGCTTGTAGGTCCGGTAGTTGATCGTCTCCGGCTTGATCACTTCACCATGGCTGCGCTCGAGGATCTGCTCGGGGCTGGCCAGGCTAATGACGATCTTATTGAAGTTGCTATTCAGCTTTACTTCCTTCTTCATGTTCTCGAGTTGCTTGCTTCCGTTCGACGTTCAGTTGCTCACCGAGTGGATCACTCGAGTGAAACGTTCAGGGCCAAGCCACGCAATTCGTGGAGTAGCACGTTGAACGATTCGGGGATGCCCGGTTGTGGCATGGGATCCCCTTTCACAATAGCCTCGTAGGCCTTCGCACGACCGATGACATCATCGCTCTTTACGGTGAGGATCTCTTGAAGGATGTGGGCGGCACCGAAGGCCTCCAATGCCCAAACTTCCATCTCACCGAAGCGCTGACCACCGAACTGGGCTTTACCACCCAGTGGTTGTTGTGTGATCAAGCTGTACGGTCCGATGGAACGGGCGTGCATCTTATCATCCACCATGTGCGCCAGTTTGATCATGTAGATCACCCCAACGGTAGCGGGTTGGTCGAAACGAACACCTGTGCCTCCATCGGTGAGGTAGGTCTTGCCGTTGCGCGGTACCCCCGCTTCGTCGGTCTCCACGTTGATCTGGTCGTGCGTAGCCCCATCGAAGATCGGCGTTGCGTACTTCCGGCCAAGATTCTTACCCGCCCATCCGAGAACGGTCTCGTAGATCTGGCCCAAGTTCATTCGACTTGGTACACCCAGTGGGTTGAGGACGATGTCCACCGGCGACCCGTCATCGAGGAACGGCATATCTGCATCGCGGACGATCTTGGCTACGATACCCTTGTTCCCGTGGCGTCCAGCCATTTTATCGCCCACCGTCAGCTTCCGTTTGGCAGCCACATAGACCTTGGCCAGCTTCACGATACCCGTTGGCAATTCATCACCGATGCTCACTTGGAATTTCTTCCGCTTGAACACGCCACTGATGTCGCTGTGACGGATGTTGTAGTTGTGGATCAATTGGCGTACCAGTTCGTTGGTCTTCTTGTCCGTGGTCCACTCGGTAGGGTCCACCGTAATGAAGTCCACGCCTAGAAGCACCTTGGCGCTGAACTTCACGCCTTTCTTGATCTGCTCCTCCTTGTATTTGTTGAACACGCCGTTGCTGCCCTGCGTGCCCAAGAGGGTCATCATCTTATCGATGAGTTCATTCTTGAGTGTGGCCAGTTCCTTGTCCTGCTCTTTGTCGATCTGTTCAAGTACGGTCTTCTCGCTGCCCTTGGACTTCTTGTCCTTAACGGCCCGTGCGAAGAGTTTCTTGTCGATCACCACACCCTTCGTGCTTGGTGGAGCCTTCAAGGAAGCGTCCTTCACATCACCGGCCTTGTCGCCGAAGATGGCGCGCAGCAGTTTCTCTTCCGGAGAAGGATCGGTCTCTCCTTTCGGGGTGATCTTACCGATGAGGATATCGCCTTCCTTGATCTCTGCACCGATACGGATCAGACCGTGTTCATCCAGATCCTTGGTGGCTTCCTCGGATACATTCGGGATATCGGCGGTGAGTTCCTCCAAGCCTCGCTTGGTATCCCGCACCTCCATGATGTACTCATCGATATGGATGCTGGTGAAGATGTCCTCACTGGCCACCCGCTCGCTGATCACGATCGCATCCTCGAAGTTGTATCCTTTCCATGGCATGAAAGCCACTTGAAGGTTTCGTCCGATGGCCAACTCGCCATCTTGGGTGCCATAACCCTCACACAGGGTCTGTCCAACCGTCACCTTTTCGCCCTTGCGAACGATCGGGCGCAGGTTCATGCAGGTGCTCTGGTTGGTCTTCAAGAACTTGGTGAGCTTGTACTCCTTTTCGTCACCATCGAAGCTCACAGTGCGTTCGTCCTCACTGCGCTTGTATTCGATCACGATGCGATCGCTGTCCACGCTCTTCACCACACCATCTCCTTCGGCCACGAGCAACACGCGGCTGTCGCGCGCTACGAGTTCCTCCAGACCGGTACCCACGATCGGCGCTTCCGGACGCAAAAGTGGCACGGCTTGACGCATCATGTTCGATCCCATCAACGCACGGTTGGCATCGTTGTGCTCCAGGAACGGGATCAGCGAAGCGGCGATGGAAGCGATCTGGTTCGGCGCCACGTCCATCAGGTTGATCTCGTTCGGCTCCACCACAGGGAAGTCGCCCATGAGGCGGGCTTTCACACGTGCGGTCAGGAACTCACCCTTGTCGTTCACCTTCGCATTCGCTTGGGCGATCATGAGGTTATCCTCTTCCTCCGCACTCAAATAGGTCACATCGGACTTCATGTCCACCTTACCGTCCTTCACGCTGCGGTACGGGGTCTCGATGAAGCCGAGGGTGTTGATCTTGCTGTACACGCAGAGCGAGCTGATCAGACCGATGTTCGGTCCTTCCGGTGTCTCGATGGTGCAAAGGCGGCCGTAGTGGGTGTAGTGAACGTCACGCACTTCGAAACCAGCACGTTCACGGCTCAGACCACCGGGTCCAAGCGCCGACATGCGGCGCTTGTGGGTGATCTCGCTGAGCGGGTTCGTCTGATCCATGAACTGGCTCAACTGGTTCGTTCCGAAGAACGAGTTGATCACCGAGCTCAGGGTCTTGGCATTGATCAGATCGGTCGGGGTGAATACCTCGTTGTCACGCACGTTCATGCGCTCGCGGATGGTGCGGGCCATACGGGCCAGACCCACGCCGAATTGGGCGTGCAACTGCTCACCAACGGTGCGTACACGACGATTGCTCAAGTGGTCGATATCGTCCACATCGGCCTTCACGTTCACCAATTCGATCAGGTATTTGATGATGAAGATGATGTCCTCCTTCGTCAGTACCCGAACGCTCAATTCACTCTCCAGACCGAGTTTCTTGTTGATGCGATAGCGTCCCACCTCACCGAGGTCATAGCGCTGTTCGCTGAAGAACAACTTGTCGATGACACCACGTGCCGTTTCCAGATCGGGTGGTTCAGCATTCCGCAACTGGCGGTAGATCACCTCCACAGCCTCCTTCTCGGAGTTCGAGGTGTCCTTCTGCAAGGTGTTGTAGATCAGCGCGTAATCGGCAGCGTTGATGCCGACCTTGTGCAGGATGATCGTTTTGGCACCGCTTTCCACGATCTGGTCCACGTGCTCTTCTTCGATGATGGTTTCGCGATCGATCAGCACCTCGTTCCGCTCGATGGACACCACTTCACCGGTATCCTCGTCCACGAAATCCTCCACCCAACTCTTCAACACTCGAGCGGCGAGCTTGCGGCCCACGGCCTCCTTCATATTGGCCTTGGTCACCTTCACCTCATCGGCGAGGTCGAAGATGTTGAGGATGTCCTTGTCACTCTCGAAACCGATAGCACGCAGCAAGGTGGTCACTGGCAACTTCTTCTTCCGGTCGATGTACGCATACATGACACCGTTGATGTCCGTAGCGAATTCTATCCAGGACCCTTTGAACGGGATGACCCGGGCGCTGTACAACTTGGTCCCGTTGGCATGTCGGCTTTGGCCGAAGAACACACCAGGGGAGCGGTGCAACTGGCTCACGACCACACGCTCGGCTCCGTTCACGACGAAAGAGCCCTTCGGGGTCATGTACGGGATCTGGCCCAAATAGACATCCTGCACGATGGTCTCGAAATCCTCGTGCTCTGGATCGGTGCAGTAGAGCTTCAACTTGGCCTTCAGCGGTACGCTGTAGGTCAAACCGCGCTCGATGCATTCGTCGATGCTGTATCGAGGAGGATCGATGAAGTAATCCAAGAACTCCAACACGAACTGGTTGCGCGTGTCGGTGATGGGGAAATTCTCACTGAACACCTTGAAAAGGCCTTCGCTTTGGCGATGTTCAGGGAGGGTCTCGATCTGGAAGAAGTCTTCAAAACTCTTCAGTTGGATATCGAGAAAGTCGGGATAATCGATCGACAGCGGACTGGAGCCGAAATCGATGCGCTTACTTTTCTTGGAGCTGGTCTTCGCCTGGGCCATGGGTGCGGAATAATGAAGAACGAGACGACCGAAATGAACAACGGATCCGGATTCGAGACTACCGCTCTCCAACACCTGGATCAAGGTGGAAGAGAGCGTCATTGTACGCCGCTAGGGGCGTGGGTCACAGAACAGCCGGAAAGGCCCGCCTTGGGGCCTCTCCGTGCTGCTATGTGCAAGCGCGATCAAGTGCTTACTTGACCTCAACTTCTGCGCCGGCTTCCGTGAGCTGTTGCTTCAGGCTCTCAGCGTCCTCTTTCGAGACACCTTCCTTCACCGGCTTTGGAGCACCGTCCACGAGGTCTTTCGCCTCTTTCAGTCCTAGTCCGGTGAGTTCCTTTACGAGCTTCACAACGGCCAGTTTGCTCTGACCGCCAGCCAAGAGGATCACATCGAAGCTGGTCTTGACTTCAGCGGCATCTCCACCACCTGCAGCAGGGCCAGCGGCCATAGCTACGGCAGCGGCTGCCGGTTCGATCTTGTATTCGTCCTTGAGGTAAGTGGCGAGTTCGTTCACCTCTTTCACGGTGAGGTTCACGAGTTGGTCGCCAAGTGATTTGATGTCTGCCATCGTTGGTTGTTTGTTACAGTAGAGAAAGGGAAGCTAACTGTGCGTAACGCGTTTGGTCTTTTTGTTGGGGCGCGATCTCTCACGACCGTAATAACTATGCGGCTCGTTCTTCGAGTGTTTTGAGAAGGCCTGCGATCTTCTGTCCTCCACTGCCTTGCAGGCCGCTTAGAACGTTCTTGAGCGGGCTTTGGAGCAAGCCGATGATCTCGCCGATGAGTTCCTCTTTGCCTTTGAGGGTGCTCAACATCACAAGCTGGTCATCGCCGATGAATACCGCCTCGTCGATCCATGCGCTCTTCAGCACAGGTCTGGTGTCTTTCTTACGGAAGTCCTTGATCATCTTGGCCGGGGCATTGCCCTTATCGGCGAAGAGGACGGAGGTCTGTCCTTTCAAAGTGAGGATCACTTCGCTGTAATCACGGCCTTCGATGCGCTCCATGGCCTTCTGAAGGAGGGTGTTCTTCACCACCTTCATGCGAATGCCACTCTTGTGGCACGTACGGCGGAGGTTGCTCGTGGCCTCTGCACTCATGCTCGACGTATCTGCGAGATAAAGCACGTTCGTGGCCTTGATCTCTTCGACCAGCACTTCGATTGCCTGGTCCTTTTCAATTCGGGTTGCCATTGTTCTGTGCTGTTATCAAACGGCCACGGTACGGGTATCTACCAATACTCCGGGGCTCATGGTGCTACTGATGCTGATGCTCTTGATATAGGCCCCTTTGGCGGTGCTGGGTTTCAGCTTCACCAGGGTCTGGAGGATCTCGTGGGCGTTCTCGCTCAACTTGGTCGCGTCGAACGAGGCCTTTCCGATCACTGCGTGGATGACACCGGCCTTATCCACTTTAAAATCGATCTTACCGGCCTTCACCTCATTCACGGCCTTGGCCACATCCATGGTCACGGTCCCGGTCTTGGGGTTCGGCATCAATCCGCGGGGTCCGAGAACACGGCCCAAGGCACCCACTTTGGCCATTACGGCAGGGGTGCAGATGATGACATCAACTGCGGTCCAGCCACCTTTGATCTTCTCGATGTACTCGTCCAGACCGGCCATATCGGCACCGGCGGCAAGGGCCTCCTCGCACTTGGCGGGGTCGGCAAGCACCAACACGTTCACAGCGCGGCCTGTGCCATGCGGCAGGCTCACCACTCCACGAACCATTTCGGTACTTTTCTTCGGGTCAACACCCAAGCGGACAGCGATGTCTACGGTGGCGTCGAACTTGGTGGTGCTCACCTGCTTCACGATCTCTGTCGCTTCTTGCAAGGAATACACCTTGGTTACGTCGAACTTGGCCAACGCCTCCTTACGCTTCTTGGTCAATGTGCTCATGGCGATGGATTTAGAAGGGCTTATCCCCGGTTACGGTCACACCCATGCTGCGTGCAGTGCCGGCCACCATGGTCATCGCACTATCGAGCGAGAAGCAGTTGAGGTCTGGCATCTTGTCCTCGGCAATGGCCTTGATCTGGTCCCAAGAGACGCTACCCACTTTCTGACTGTGGGGAACACCGCTACCACCCTTGATCTTGGCGGCTTCAATGATCTGCACCGCAGCTGGCGGGGTCTTGATCACGAAATCGAAGGACTTGTCGGCATAGACGGTGATCACGGCAGGCAATACTTTGCCAGCCTTGTCCTGCGTACGCGCATTGAACTGCTTGCAGAAGTCCATGATATTGACGCCTTTAGCACCGAGTGCTGGGCCTACTGGGGGCGACGGGTTGGCCGCTCCGCCCTTGATCTGCAGCTTGATTAGCGCTGCTACTTCTTTTGCCATTGTTCCTGATTTGTGTCCTTGTTAACGCTTTCCTCTCGGTCGGCTCGGACTGGTTTTCGTTTGTTGGGGTGCGAGATCTCGCGCCCTTACTCGCTTCATATCAGACTTCCTTCTCCACCTGCATGAAGCTCAGTTCAAGCGGGGTCCTCCTTCCGAAGATCTTCACCATCACTTTCAGCTTCTTCTTTTCGTCGTTGATCTCCTCGATCACCCCATTGAACCCGTTGAAAGGTCCATCGATCACTTTCACGCCCTCACCAACGTGGTAAGGGTTGTAGTTGGACTCTTCCGTCTCCGCCAATTCATCCACAGTACCTAGGATGCGGTTCACTTCGCTTTGGCGCAAGGGAACCGGATCCCCTCCTTTCTCGGAGCCAAGGAAACCGATCACGTTGGGCAGATTCTTGATGCTGTGCGCGATCTCGCCGGTCAGGTCCGCCTCCATAAGCACGTACCCTGGAAAGAAATTGCGCTCCTTACTTACTTTCTTGCCGTCGCGTATCTGGTAGAACTTCTCGGTCGGGATCAGGATCTGAGCGATGTACGAACCCATGCTCTTTGACCGGGATACCTCCAGATCGATCATTTCCTTCACCTTCTTCTCCTTACCGGAGATGGCGCGGATCACGTACCACTTCTTTGAGCCGTCCGCCATGACCCTAGGAACCAATGAGTTTGTAGATGAAGCCGAGCATACCTTTCCAGAATCCGTTGTTCGACATGTTCTGTACGCCGAAGATGTAATCCATCAGGAACACGATCAGGGAAATGAGCAAGGCGGAGATCAGGACAACAATGGCGCTGGACTGTAGATCCTTCCACGTGGGCCAACTCACCTTGTGCATGAGCTCGTTGTAGCTCTCCGCGATATAGGTCTTGAAACTTGCCATTGATCTTCCGGCTTGGGTCGCTGTTGGCACGGGTGGCAGGAATCGAACCCGCAGCCTAAGGTTTTGGAGACCTTCGCTCTACCAATTGAGCTACACCCGTAGTATCCTGATCCTTGTTCTTCTTATCGGCGGCGAGGGCCGTCATGCTCGCGCGTGACGGCCCTGCCTCCGAATGGTTGATCCACTTACTTGATGATCTCCGTAACCTGACCAGCACCCACGGTACGTCCACCCTCACGGATAGCGAAACGCAGACCCTTGTCCATAGCGATCGGAACGATCAATTTCACACTGATGGTCACGTTGTCCCCTGGCATGATCATCTCACGACCAGCTTCCATGGTGATCTCGCCCGTTACGTCCGTGGTACGGAAGTAGAATTGTGGGCGGTACTTGTTATGAAAAGGGGTGTGACGACCACCTTCCTCCTTCTTCAGAACGTAGATCTCTCCCTTGAACTCGGTGTGCGGAGTGATGCTACCGGGCTTCGCGATGACCATACCACGACGGATCTGGTCTTTTTCGATACCGCGGAGCAACAGACCCACGTTATCACCAGCCTCACCGCGATCCAGAAGCTTGCGGAACATTTCCACGCCCGTGCAGGTGCTTTTCATCTTCTCCTCTTGCATACCGATGATCTCCACTTCCTCGCCGGTCTTTACCACGCCGGTTTCGATACGGCCCGTAGCAACGGTACCGCGACCGGTGATCGAGAACACATCCTCCACGCTCATCAGGAATGGCTTCTCCACTTCGCGCGGTGGAACAGGGATCCAAGTGTCAACAGCATCCATCAATTGCATGATGGAGTCCACCCACTTCTCTTCGCCGTTGAGGCCGCCGAGTGCGCTACCACGGATCACCGGGGTATTGTCCCCATCATACTCATAGAAGCTGAGGAGTTCACGGATCTCCATTTCGACCAGGTCGAGGAGTTCCGCGTCATCCACCATGTCCACCTTGTTCATGAACACGACGATCTTGGGTACGCCTACCTGACGACCAAGCAGGATGTGCTCGCGGGTCTGTGGCATGGGACCATCGGTAGCGGCTACCACCAAGATGGCACCATCCATTTGCGCAGCACCTGTGACCATGTTCTTCACATAGTCAGCGTGGCCTGGGCAATCCACGTGTGCGTAGTGGCGGGCAGCCGTCGAATACTCCACGTGTGATGTATTGATGGTGATACCGCGCTCTTTCTCCTCGGGTGCGTTATCGATGGAATCGAAACTGCGCAATTCCGATAGGCCCTTACCGGCGAGCACGGTTGTGATCGCTGCGGTGAGGGTGGTTTTGCCATGGTCAACGTGGCCGATAGTGCCGATGTTGACGTGCGGCTTGTCCCTTTTGAAGGTCTCCTTTGCCATGGTCGAATGGATCTAAATTGTTGTTGTTCTTCGTTCGTTATGTTCCTTACTTCGCTGTACCGGCCGAACCATGGTAAAATGGTCATGTAGCGTCAACCTTATCCATTTGAGCCTTTGCCGGGAATTGAACCCGGGACCTCTTCCTTACCAAGGAAGTGCTCTACCCCTGAGCTACAAAGGCCTACGATCGTTCCAAAAAGCATCCTACCAAGGGCGAAGGATGCGGCAGAGCGGGAGACGAGACTCGAACCCGCGACGTTCAGCTTGGAAGGCTGATGCTCTACCAACTGAGCTACTCCCGCATGAACGGATGCATAGATAGGTCCGGTTCGAACACATCCCGGATGGGACATGTTATCGGCTCCGCGGAAATGGTGGGGAGAGCAGGATTCGAACCTACGAAGGCGTAAGCCAGCAGATTTACAGTCTGCCCCCGTTGGCCGCTTGGGTATCTCCCCTGTTCCTATTCACGGAGCCAATGGACGGATTCGAACCCCCGACCTGCTGATTACAAATCAGCTGCTCTACCAGCTGAGCTACATTGGCCTGTACAACAATAAAAAGAACGGTTTCCACCCCTTTCCGGAACGACCAAGTCCCGAATTGGGCCTGCAAATGTAGTAAGAATCCGAACTCCACCAAACAAGCCGAGCCACGACTTTCATCGTGGCCCGACCAAACCGCCAAAAGGCGATGGTTTTCGGTGAAAAATGAGGGTCAGGAAATGCTGCGCATCTTCTCCTTGGTCCGCTCGGCTTGCACGCGCAGGGCCTCAATTGTATTCGCTGCGGCTTCCTCGAAGGTCTTTCCTTGCCGTTTGGCGAAAAGGTCATTACCGGGTACAGCCAAGCGGATCTCCACCACCTTATTCTCACGGTTCTCTCCGTCATGCTCCAAGCGGAGGAAGACCTCGCCGGAATGGATGCGGTCGTTGAATTGGGTCAGTTTGGCCAGTTTCTCCTTGATGAAGTCGACCAACTTGGCATCTGCTGTAAAATGGATCGAATGGACGTTCACGTTCATGTTGAATGGTTCTTTGATTCGTTTCGGGGTCACTGTCCACCGCGCGGGTGCGCCGTAGCGTGGACCTTTCGCAATTTCTCTACCGTGTTATGAGTGTACACTTGGGTCGCGGCGAGGTTGGCGTGGCCCAGCAACTCCTTCACCGCATTGAGGTCCGCTCCATGTTCAAGCATATGGGTGGCGAAGGTGTGGCGCAAAACGTGGGGGCTTCGTTTCCGTTGCGAGGTGACACCACTAAGGTAATGTTTCACCAGCCTTTGTACGGAACGGCGTGCCAACGGTTCGCCTTGCTCATCGGCCAGTAAAGGGCCATTGGGATCCACTGTTCCCATCACAGCCCGATCCACTACGTATTGCTTCAACTCCCCTACGAGATCCGGACCGATAGGAATGATCCGCTCTTTTTGTCTCTTGCCCAGTACCCGTAGACTTCCACCTCGTAGGTCGGCATCCGAAATACGCAGCCCGATCAATTCGGCCAGTCGCATGCCGGTACTGTACAGCAAGTCCATCACCAACCGGTCGGTGGCCCCTCTGTGTCCAGGAGGCCACTCCAGGTCCTCCATCAACCGTTCCATGCCTTTCTCCTCCACGAATTCGGGTAAGCGTTTAGGGGTCTTCGGCGGATCGATCAAGGCTGTGGGCTCGATGGTGACCGATCCGACCAAGCGTGCGAAACGGTAGAATCCGCGCAGGGAACTCAGTTTCCGGTTCACGCTGCGTGCGCCGATGTCCTGTTCCATCAACTGCATCATCCAGGCACGAACGGTGCGGTCCGTGGCAGCCTCTAGGCCGGATACTCCGAAGCTGGCCAGGAAGGCTTGGAATTGTTGCAGATCCGTGTGGTAGGCCGATACGGTATGGGGGCTGTACCGCTTCTCGTAGGTGAGGTGGTCGACGAAGCGTTCCAACAGCATTGCGCCGAAGTTAACGTCACTGAGCAGGTCCTTCGTACGCATAACGACCGGAACTTCTCAGTTGGAGATCGTCAATTGCATTCAGCCCGATCGGCTCCACCGGCACTGGAGTACCGCAAAGGACCATAGCTCGAACAAGGTCCCCATGGAACGAAAAAAGCCCCATTGCTGGAGCTTTCTGTTATTTCGAGTGGATGCTGGACTACGCCTCGTCCGTCTGCAATGTCAGCTTGTAGGCTGCACGGATCATTTCCTTGCGGCGCGATACCGAAGGCTTGGTGAAGCTTTGACGCTTGCGCAATTGACGCATCGTCTGGGTACGCTCGAATTTCTTCTTGAATTTCTTGAGCGCCTTGTCGATGCTCTCGCCTTCTTTGACCGGAATGATCAGCATGTTTCCTTTTCGCTTAGGGGGTGCAAATATAGTTGACATGGGGAGAGTTGCAAGGGGTTCGGAAATTTGGTTGGGTCTCAGTTCGAATTTGGCCCCATGCTCAGCGGCCACAAGGACCCATCTTCAACTCGCGCAAGCCGAAGAATACGGTACGACCCTCAACCTGATCAACCCTTCAACACATTCCGGCTAATGACCAATTTCTGGATCTCGCTGGTGCCTTCGCCGATGGTGCAGAGCTTGCTGTCGCGGTAGAATTTCTCCACCGGAAAGTCCTTGGTATAGCCGTATCCCCCGAAGATCTGGACGGCTTCATTGCTGGCCCAGACGGCCACTTCACTGGCGTAGTACTTCGCCATTGCCCCGGTGGTGGTCACTTTTCGACCGTTGTTCTTTTGGAAACTCGCTTGTTGAATGAGCAGTTCCGAGGCTTCGATCCGTGTGGCCATATCGGCCAGTTTGAAGGCAATGGCTTGGAAGTTGGCGATGGGCTGCCCGAATTGTTGGCGCTCCTTGGCATATTTCACGCTGGCATCGAAAGCCCCTTTAGCAATACCCAAGCTCAAGGCAGCGATACTGATGCGGCCCCCATCCAGGATCTTCATCGCCTGCTTGAATCCTTCCCCTTCTTTGCCAAGGATATTGTCCTCCGACACGCGGCAGTCCTCGAAGATCACTTCCGCGGTCTCACTGGCGCGCATGCCGAGTTTGTTCTCTTTCTTACCCGCTTTCATACCGGGTGTTCCGCGTTCTATCACGAAGGTGGTCATGCCCTTGCTATCCAGCAGATCGCCCGTGCGCACAATGGCGACGACCACATCACTGCTCTTGCCGTGGGTGATCCAGCACTTGGTCCCATTCAGCACCCACTCTTTGCCCTCCTTCTTGGCCGTACACTTCATGCGCATGGCGTCGCTGCCTGTGTTGGGTTCGGTGAGTGCCCATGCTCCCAGCCATTCACCGGTGGCCAATTTGGTAAGCCACTTCTTCTTTTGATCGTGCGAGCCGAAGTAGTTGATGTGACCGGTACAGAGGCTGTTGTGGGCTGCTACACTAAGGCCGATGCTTCCACAGATACGAGCCACCTCCACGATGGTCTCCACGTATTCGTTGTATCCCAGGCCGGATCCGCCGTATTCCTCCGGAACGAAGACACCCAACATCCCCGCAGGGCCGAATTGCTTGGTGAAGAGGTCCTTCGGAAAGTGCTGACTTTCATCCCACTCCATGACATGGGGGCGCACTTCACGTTCGCAGAGGTCGCGCACGGCCTGTGCGATCATGGTCTGGTTCTCGGTTCGGCTGAATTCCATTAGCGTAGTGCCTTGAAGGGCGAGAGGGTCAATACGTAACAAGCCGCACCACCTCAGCCCCGTAGGGCTTCAAGCGGTCCATGCCGTTGAGAAAGGATAGTTCGATGAGGAAGCTGAAGGCGGCTACCACCCCCCCCTGCTTTTTGATCAATTCAGCGGCAGCGGCCGCAGTACCTCCTGTTGCCAGCAGGTCGTCGTGGACCATCACCCGCATACCGGGCTTCACACTGTCCACGTGCATCTCCACTTCTGCGCTGCCATACTCGAGGTCATATGCGTAGCTCACTGTCTTCCAAGGCAACTTGCCTTTCTTCCGCACCGTAACGAACGGAATACCGAGGGTCATGGCCAGCGGCATGCCGAAAAGGAAACCACGGCTCTCGATCCCAGCGATCGCATCGATGTGATGATCGGCAAGCGCCTGACGAAACCCAGCAACGGCGGCATTGCTCAGGGCAACATCTTCCAGTACAGGGGTGATGTCCCGGAACAGGACGCCCGGTTTGGGGAAATCCGGTACCGCACGGATGGCGGTCCTGAGCCTATTCTCGAGTTCGTTCACTCCACGGAGAGGTAGGGTGCAAGTTTACGGAAGACACTATCAACGACCAGTGGGCAGCCTTGAATATCGGCGACGGTAGCGAACGGACCGTGATGTGTGCGATAGGCCACCAGTGTCTTGGCCAGCTTCCAGCGCACATACGGATGTGCAGCCAGGTCGTCCGCTGTGCAAGTGTTGATCGGGATACGACGGACCAGCGACGGGTCCAGGGTCAAGAGCTCTTTCAATCGCAGCACGGCGTCCGGCTTATCACGGAGGATGTATACTTCGGCCAATTGGTCCAAGGATACGTACCCACCCAACACTTCCCGATACTTCACGATGCTACGTGCGAAAGCCGGACCGATACCGCGTACCGCGATCAACCCAATGGTATCCGCGCTGTTCAACTCGACCGTTCGAATGGTCCACTCGGAGTGAGTGGCGCGCTCTGGGTAAGGCCCTTTGCGTTCCGCATGTTCCTTCTCCCATGCTCGGTCCTTCTTGGGATACGCCTTACGGGTGAGGCTGTCCGGCAAGAGGATGAACGGTTCCAATCGGGCGAACAATTCCGGCTTGATGCTGTACATCCGTCCGAGGTCTTTCTTGGTCCGGAAGTGTCCACCCTTGTTCTGGTACCGCTCCAATCCATCGATCTGCTTATCGGTCAGTCCCAGCGCCCGCCACTCTTCACGGCCAATGGTATTCGGGTCGAACGGAAATGGTTTGATCTCGACGGTATCGTGTTCGGTTTCGAGTTCGGTGATCCAAGCGGCCATCTGGGCTTCCATAGCGGCCATGTCATGCACCTTGGGTGGCCGGAACCATTGCAAGTAGCAAACGATAACGGCCAGAATGAAGAGGAGAAGAACGAGTACCGTGATCCCGCGCCGTTCATCGCGGTGCATCGACAGAAGGTCCTTCAAACCCTCCTTCCATCGCGTTCTCCTTTTCCGCGCCATCGCATGGATGACCGGGGATGACCCGGCCCGCTATTGATCGTTATCCGTATAGCTATCCGGTTCCGGTCTGGAAGGTGTGGTCAGTACCCGATAGAAGAAATAGACCGTGATCGCGATCACGGTTAGTTGTGTGACCAACAAGAGGCCGAGTGCATCGCTATTCATGGTTGGTCTGGTTCGAGGGACTTGATCGCTTCCTTGCTGCAAGGTAGACCAGACCAGCGAGTGCGGCGAAAGTGGTCGTGAGCAGAAGACGGGCGGCATTGGTGTAGAACCGGCGGTCCTCCAAACGGGCCACCTCGGTAGGATCCGTTGCGGCGACGAGTTGTTCATGCAGCCCCGCATTGGTAATGGTCTTGATGATGGAGGCATGGTCCAACTGCCATCCTTCGCCACTGAACAACGAGACGAATGCAGCGGTCCAATCATTGCCAAGTGGTGTGAATACGGCACCGAGGAAAACGAGCAACAACATCAACGGTGTCACGTACTTGATGATGAATTTGTAGATGTTCGGCACCTTGAGATCGGAACCGGAGAGCAATTCCCTCCACCCTTTATCGATCCCGAACACCCAAGCGAACAGGATGGATTCTGCCAGTGCAAAGACCACCAGACTCACGGTGCCCGCCCAGTAATCGTACTCGTCGAACACCCCGTGTTCATAGAAGATCACAGTAGGAAGGCCCAATGCAAGTACGATCGCCCCAAAACTCCAAGCGCCTTTCAACCGACCCCAACCGAACTCATCGCGCATGAAGCCCATCCATGGCGTACCCATGGCCAAGCTGCTGGTGATTCCCGCGAAGAAGAGCAAGCCGAACCACATGACCCCGGCCACCGTGCTAAGGATCGGCCCCCATTTCTCGAACAAGAAGGGCATGGTTTGGAAGGCCATGCCGAAACCGGCGTTCTCCTTTACCCAATCGAGCCCGAGGTAACCGGCGGCAATAGGGATCACGATGGAAGAACCGAGAACCACTTCGACGAATTCATTGGTGAACCCGGCGCTCACCGCGTTCAAGGCCACATCGTCCTTGCTCTTCACGTATGCCGCATAGCAGTGAATGGTGCCCATGCCCACGCTGAGTGTGAAGAAGATCTGCCCTGCTGCAGCCAGCCAAACCTTCGGATCACTGAGGCTGGAATACTGGGGTGTCCAGAGGAAATTGAGGCCGTCCCATGCACTGGCGTTGGGCACTTCGGCACTGGCACCGCTGGCACCCAAGGTCAACCCGCGTATGGCGAGGAATGAACCGAATACGAGCAGCAGGGGTATCCCGATCTTGGCAGCGCGCTCCACGCCGGCCAAGCCTCGCGAGAGGATGAAGGTATTGAGCAGCAGACAGAGCACATAGAAGACCACCGCTTCGTATGGTATGCCGGTCAGGCTCTTATCGATGTCCACATACTTGGAGAAGAATTGGGCCACTTGGGTCTGGCTCATGCCATCGAACGTGCCGATGATGCTGTGCCACACGTAGCTCATGGTCCAGCTTTCAATGTAGCAGTAATAGGATGCCACAGCAATGTTGGTGAAGATGCCGAAGACACCGAAGTATTTCCAGAACGCCTTCTTGGTCATGCTATCCAAGATGAAAGGCGTACTGTGGTTGTTGCTACGACCACCGAAACGGCCCATGCTCCACTCCACCCATAACAACGGAATGCCCATCAATAAGAAGCACACCAAGTAGGGAATTATGAAGGCCCCGCCACCGTTGTTCACGGCTTGGACCGGAAAGCGGAGGAAGTTGCCAAGGCCCACAGCATTCCCTGCCATGGCGAGGATGAGTCCAACGCGAGAGCCCCACGATTCGGTTTGTCCTAACGCCATGATCCCTTCAGATCGGCACAAGATAGGATCTTGCATTTATCAGGCAAGGCACACCTGTTCCAAGGTCTGTCAACCGAGTTGCGCCTTGAGGACTGCGAGCCCTTCCTCGAAGCTTCGCGGCGAATACCCCAACTCCCGACGCGCCTTATCCAGGATGAAGCCCGTGCGGGGTGGGCGTTTCGCGGGTTGGCCCAAGGAGTCGCTCTGTACAGGAGTCACAACGGAAGTGTCCAGATGAAAGAACGCCCCTACACGCTGCACGAGTTCCAAGATGCTCATGCCATCCGGGCCGCTCAAGTGGAATACACCAGTGGCCCCACCTTTCGCGATGCTGATGCAACCATCGGCGAGATCCTCAGCGAGGGTCGGCATACGCCATTGATCGTCCACCACCTTGATCGGCTCCCCTCTTTCCAGAGCTCCTTTAGCCCACAGGATGGGGTTGCTCCGGCTAAGGCCTTCCGCGACACCATAGACAATGATCGTTCGGGCGATGGCCCATTTCGCGAGACCACTATCGGCGACCAGGCGCTCGCCTTCCAACTTGCTATGCCCGTATACGCTGAGAGGTGCCGGTATGTCGGTCTCCTTGTATGGGCCTTTCGTTCCGTCGAAAATGAAATCAGTGCTCAGGAAGATGAAATGGCTTCCGTGCCGTTTCGCGGCTGCCAGAAGGTTCTCCGTTGCTGTGACATTCTGGAGCTGGCACAAAGGCGGGTCCAACTCGCAAGCATCCACGTTGGTCATGGCCGCAGTATGGATGATCACATCCGGTGTTGTGGATCCGATCATCGCATTCACTTGGGTAGCATCTGTAATGTCCATGGAACGATACGCATCGTTCAACGGCTCGGGTGTGCGGTCCTCTCCTCTGCTTGTCGCGATCAACTGCACGTCGGGGTCTTTCCGAAGGGCGGCCACGAGTTTCTGCCCCAAAAGGCCATTGCTACCAGTGATCAGGATCTTCATACGGTGCGAAGAAAGGCTACACACTTGGAACTACGAAAGGAGAGCCCGTCAATACTTCCATTCGCTCGGAAGTGATCACTGCTTGCCTGCGACCCATTTCGGGGTCGACCCACCCTGATGCAAGGTTGAACAACGATACTGGGGATCCCAGCGGTAAGGGGTACGCGAATTCCGCCGATCACAGGTCCCACACCGTGCTGCGCCGTTTGAACGGATGCTTGATGCGCTCCTTGTGCTGGAGAACGAAGGCCATGAAGAGGTAGGCCACGAGGTGTACACCTGCGGTGATGAAGCTTAGGTAGATGAAGGTCAACCGGACCTGCTCCGCCTTGATGTTGAGCTTACCCGCCCACCATTCGCATACGCCGAATGCCTGTTTTTCGAAATAGGTCTTGATGTTCGCGATCATCACTTCGGGCCCTGCCTGCTAGACGGCATTCTTGAGTAATTGGTTGCCAACGCGACAAGATAAGCAACGACGTGGGGTGCAGTAAAGGTTCTTCAACTCCAACAAGGCTTGTCCGCGACCGGCGGTATCGGCATGGACATTCAATTCCGCCCATTGACGGAGCAAAGCATTGCGTTCTGGCGGTAGCTGCTCCAACAGGTTCATGGCCCGGTCTGCATACGCTGGCCGACCCATTACGCGGCCCAAGGCGAAGAGTGTGGGCACGATCGCATTGATGATAAGGTGATCGCTTCCAGCACGGCCCATGCGTTTTGCCCGGGTGTGACTTGGCACGTCGAACGTATAGTGGGTGGTCCAATAGGTGCTGGTTCCCACGTCCAGCAGCGCGTGGAGTGGGGTCACTTCCTCGTGCGCCAAAAGCTCGGAGAGATCCCCATCCGTATGGATCAGCAGTTGGGCGAATTGAGCGATGCGGATGGTCGGGAAATTGACCGGGCGCATACGGGTGAACTTCCAAGCGGCCAAGGGATTGGACCGCAAACCATGCAGGTGTGCCAATGCACCGTATTCCGCCTGCAACGCACGCGGATGATCATCTACAAGATCCGCTTGCAACATCCCTGCTTGACCAAAGAGCAGCGCTTCGATCCGCAGCGCATCATCGCGGTACTTCTGGAGCAGCTTAAGGGGCAGCGCGTGGGCCAACATGCCGAAGGGATCGGCGTTCACTTTCAGGCCAAAGGCCTTGGCCACCATGTGGTACAGGGTCTCCGTTGGGTCGCCTTCCAATCGGTGGAACAGCGCTTCCACCTCGGCGGCTTTGCGTTCCAAACGTTCCACCAGGACGCGCTCCAGCCAAAGGCTCCAATGATCCGCACCCACCCGCTGCAGCATGGAGGCGCAAGGCACGAATCCCTGATCGCGCATCAGGGAAAGATGGACCGCGATGCTTTCCTTTGAAATGCGTGCATGCAGTTCCAACGTGGGCGGTATGGCCCCATTGTTCATGCGGATGTCCAGATCATGGGCATGTACCACGTGCAATACCACACTACCATACGCCGGGTCGAATTGATGCCCGTGTGCATTCCAATCGCTGCTGCGCAGGTGGACTTCCACCGCCCCGATCCAAAGCTGACCATCCACCCGCACCTCGGCCCCGAGTAGATCCGGGCCGCTGTCCTGTTGGATCCGCCCTGGGCGAATGATCTCCAAAACCCGACCATCGGTGGTTCTCAATGAACGGCCATCGAACAAGCGCTGTTCCCAAATGAACTGGAGCAATTCTTCGCCATACGGAAAAGCGGGATCCAGCATCATGTCCGGATGGACTTCACCGGCGAATGGGTCCGTAAAGCCGCGCTGCACTACGTGCAGGCGCGGAGTTTGCTTGGAATCGGGAAGGGCCGACGCGGTCCCTTTCGGAGGTTTCATACGATCCCTATTGACGGTTTTTCTGCCGATCAGGACCGCAAAAGATAGATCCCTTATCCGGGTGTTCCAACAGTTGCCAACGCACGCGCCATGGATGCCTGAATGGTCTGCGCAGCGCGACGAGCACTCGATATGGCCTCTTTGCCTTGACCGGCGTATAGGATGCCCCTGCTGCTGTTGATAAGCAGGCCCCCATCCACGGTCATTCCGGCAGCGAGAACCTGTTCCAGGTCTCCGCCTTGCGCCCCGACCCCAGGGACCAGGAAGAAGTGCTCTGGAGCGAGCGTACGTATCCGCGCCAGGATCCCGGGACGCGTGGCGCCTACTACGAACATGAGTTCCTCCGGAGAACCCCAACCTGCTGTACGCTGGATCACGTGTTCATACAAGGGCTTTCCATCGGCTACGAGGAATTGGAAGTCCTCCGCTCCCGGATTGCTGGTGACCCCGAGGACGACCGCCCATTTGCCGTTGCGACCCAAGAAGGGTGTGATGCTATCACGGCCCATGTACGGTGACAAGGTCACGGCATCCACATCGAGCGTGTCGAAGAAGGCTTCGGCATATTTCCGCGCAGTATTCCCGATGTCCCCACGCTTCGCATCCGCAATGATGAAACAATCGCTTTTGCTGCGGATATAGGCGATGGTGGCCTCTAGGTCCAACCAGCCCTCATCGCCGAGTGCTTCATAGAAGGCCAAGTTCAGTTTGTAGGCTACCGCAAGGTCATGTGTGACCTCCACAATGGCTTCATTGAATGCACGGACCGGATGGCTTTCCTGTTTGAAATGCTCGGGCACCAAGTGTTCCTCGGTATCGAGGCCCACGCAGAGCATGCTTCGCTTGCGACGAATGATGGAGATAAGTTCGGATCGGTTCACGGTCAACAAAGTTCGTACTCCGATACGATCCGGGACATGGGGGGATCAAAGGCCTGCCTCTGCCTGAAGCTTTTCGGTCCGTTCGGCGAGTTGCAGGGCATCGATCAATTCCTCCAGATCCCCATTGAGGACCTGCGGTAGGTTGTGTACGGTGAATTCAATGCGGTGGTCCGTCACCCTGCTTTGCGGGTAATTGTACGTGCGGATCTTGGCACTGCGATCCCCGCTACTCACTTGGCTTTTCCGGTGGGCGGTCATTGCCGCTTCCTGCTCACGGACCTTGTCCTCGTACAATTTGGTGCGCAACATGTTCATGGCCTTCATGCGGTTGCCCAATTGGTTGCGTTCGGTCTGGCACATCACCACCAGGCCCGTGGGTAGGTGTGTAAGCCGCACCTTCGTTTCCACCTTGTTCACGTTCTGGCCACCGGCACCACCACTGCGCGCGGTCTCCATCTTCACATCGCTTTCCTTCAGGTCCACGTCGGTCTCTTCGGCTTCTGGCAGCACGTTCACCGTCGCAGCACTGGTGTGGATACGGCCACTGGCCTCGGTTGAAGGCACACGTTGAACGCGATGTACACCGGCTTCGAATTTCAACACGCCATACGCGCCATCGCCGATCACGTTGAAGACCACTTCCTTGTACCCGCCAACGGTGCCCTCACTCACGTCGGCCACTTCCACACGCCATCCACGGTTCTCGCAATAGCGCGTGTACATGCGGAACAGGTCTCCGGCGAAGATGCTGGCTTCATCACCACCGGTCCCGGCGCGCACTTCCATGGTGCAGTTCCTAGCATCGTTCGGATCCTTTGGAACGAGCATCATACGCACCTCCTCCTCCATCGCTGCGATCGCTACCCGTGCGCCATCGCGTTCCGTGCGCGCCATGTCCAGCATTTCCGTGTCCTTCTCCGTACGCAGCATGTCCTCCGCACCAGCAAGGTCTTCGTGCAAACGCTTGAAGCGATGGAAGGCTTCTGCGATGGGCTCCAGATCCCGGTAGGTACGGTTGAATTCAATGAACCGCTTCTGGTCGGCGATCACTGCCGGATCCGCCAGTTGTTTGCCGATCTCCTCGCGGCGATCGAACAGGGTGGCCAGTTTGGAAAGGAGGTCGCTCATGGGTAAATAAGAACCGCAGAGGGTGCTGAGCACGCCGAGGAGTTCGGGTCAGTGATAGGTGAAAGTCCCGTGCGGACCGGTCAACACGACTTCTTTTTCCGGTGCCGCCTCCACCCTTCCGATCACGTGCGCATCGATGGCGAAGGCCTTTGAAATGGCGATGATCTCCTCAGCGCGTGTTTCTGGCACATAGAATTCCAATCGATGCCCCATGTTGAAGACGCGGTACATCTCCTTTGGATCCGTGCCGCTCATGCGCTGGATGGCTTGGAACAGCGGCGGAATAGGGAAAAGATCGTCCTTGATCACGCGCAAGGCATCTACGAAATGCAACACCTTGGTCTGCGCGCCACCACTGCAATGGACCATTCCATGGATCTCGGAGCGCATTTCCCGCAGGACCTGTAACACCACAGGCGCATACGTTCGGGTGGGCGAAAGAACTGCCTGCGCCATGTTCAGCGGGGTTCCCGGCAAGGGGTCCGTCAATTGCGCTTGACCTGAATAAACCAGATCGGCAGGCGTTCCTGGGTCGAAGGTCTCTGGGTACTTGGTGGCCAGTTCCTTCGCGAAAACGTCGTGGCGAGCACTCGTCAACCCATTGCTCCCCATACCAGCATTGTACACCTCCTCGTAACTGGCTTGTCCATCGCTGGCCAGTGCCACGATCACATCGCCGGTCTGGATCCGTGCGTTGTCGATGACCTCACTGCGCTTCATCCGGCACACTACGGTACTGTCCACGATCACGGTGCGGACGAGGTCCCCAACATCTGCGGTTTCCCCGCCGGTGCTGTGTATACCGACCCCCAGATCGCGCATGCGCTGGAGAAAGGACTCCGTACCTTCAATAAGCGCAGCGATCACTTCACCTGGGATCGACCGCTTGTTACGGCCGATGGTACTACTGAGCAGGATGCCATTGGTGGCTCCAACACAAAGCAGGTCATCGAGGTTCATGACGATCGCATCCTGTGCGATACCATGCCACACGCTGATATCACCGGTCTCCTTCCAATAAGCATAGGCCAATGCGCATTTTGTTCCAGCACCATCGGCGTGCATAACGATGCAATGCTCCTGACTGTCCGTGAGGCGATCGGGAACCACCTTACAGAATGCTTTGGGGAAAAGGCCCTTATCCAAATGAGCAATGGCCCGGTGGACATCCTCTTTCCCGGAAGAAACTCCGCGTTGGGCGTAACGATCGGTGGTCATGACCGAAAATGAAGAAGAGCACCCTTACCGGATGCTCTTCTTCTATGCATGCGGCCTAATTGGCCTGGGGTACGTAGTCATAGCTCAGCACCTTGAAATCCGTTCGGCGGTTCTTCTGGTGGGCAGCTTCCTTCTCCTCCTTGGTGGCCATCTTCTTGATGGCTTCATCGCTGATCCGTGGCTCCTCAGGACCGCGTCCTACAGGCACCATCCGTACCGGGTCGATCCCTTTGGTCACCAAATAATTCACACAACTCTGCGCCCGCTTTTGGGAGAGTTCCATGTTTCCTCCTTTGTAACGCCGGGTCGGGCGTGAGTCCGTGTGCGAACGCAACTCCACGATCATGGTCGGGTTATCGATCAAGGTGCGGTAGGCCAGTTCCAGAGAATCCAAACTTGCTGGTATCAGGGCGAACTCATCCACCTCGTACAACACGCTAGGCAGGTCCACGACCCCACCAACAATGGCGGGTTGTAGGAAGTACTCTTTTACGAAAGTGGTGCTCTCTTCCAAGCCCACGGTGGTCGCTTGGTCCTTCACGACCAGATAACCCTCCTTTTCCACCAAGACGCTGTACGTGGTGTTCTCCTTGATGTAGCGGTCCTTGCCATTCTCAACGAAACTGAAACCGCCGTTGTCGTCGGTGATCGCGTCGAAATTGCTACCGTTGGTCCCAACCACACTGATCTTCACTCCTGGCAACGGTTGGCCGTTCGCTTTGTCGAATGCCGTTCCCTGAAGTGCGAAGATCATATCCGGCAAGTAGAAACGCCAGATGTCATCCTGCCCCTTGCCACCGGCCCGGTTGCTGGTAAAGAACCCGCGCTCCTCTTCGCCTTCGAAGGCAATGCCGAAATCATCGGAGGAACTGTTGATGGGTGAACGCATGTTATCCACGGCGCTCCAAGTGTTCTCCCCGGACTTTTCTGCCCGGTAGATATCCATGCCGCCCATGCTGGGCCGACCTGTTGAAGAGAAGTACAGAGCACCATCCTGCCGCACGAAGGGGAACATCTCATCCTTGGCCGTGTTGATATCCGCTCCGAGGTTGGTCGGTGCGCCGGTGGGCATACCGTCCTTATCGAGTTTCACGATGTAGAGGTCCTTTCCGCCCTTGTGACCGGGCCATTTCATATCACTGGCGAAGATCATCGCGTCTTCGTTCACGGTCAGTGCCGGATGGCCGATCGTGATGGTGTCATTCTTGTCAGGGCGCAGGGCCAGGATCACAGGTTCTGCGTAGTTGTTCCCCACTTTCTTGGCCACCCATATATCACAGCCATAGACCTTCTTCTTTTCCATGGGGCAGCGGGTGAAGTACATGAGGTTCCGCTTTTCGTTGAAGATGGGTGCACCCTCGTTGCCCGCCGTATTGATGGAGATGGGCAGTTTCACAGGTTCACTCCACTTGCCCAAGCGATCCCGGCTGCTGGTGAAGAGGTCACTGAAGCTTTCTCCGATGATCTGGTCGGTCTCCGTACCCGTAGAACCAGGACGGGTGCTGGTGTAGACCACCATTTCATTCTTCTTGTCCGCGAAGGCCGGTGTGAAATCATACTGCTGGGTATTCAGCAGCACCTCAGGGTCCACGCTATACCGCGTTGGAGAGTCCTTCCATTCTTGCGCTTGTTGGCATTCTGCAATGCTGGCATCCGCCCGTACATCGTTCGCCTTCTTATCCTTGAACCGGTTGTACGAAGCGATGGCTTCGGCATACTTGCCATCCTGCTTCAACATGTCGCCGATGTACAGGTAGGTAATGGGATCGGTGTACTGGGCCTTGTTTGCCTTTTCGTACCACACGGCCGCTTGCTGCGGATCACCGATGGCGCGGTAGGCTTCACCCACCTTGAAGATCAACTCGGCCTTGGTGCTCGCCTTCTTCTCTACCGTGTACGCCTTCTTGTACAGTTCGATGGCGTTGAAGTAGAAGCCTTTCTTGAATGCGTCATCCGCCTCCTCCGCGAGCTTGGTCTGGGCCGCAGCAGTAGAAGCGAAAACGAGACTGACGAAAAGGCTTGCCAGGAGTTTCCTTGTGGTCATCGGATACGAATGGATGATGAGGTCCTTTTTGGTTCCGGGCGAAGATAAGCAGATCCCTCAATGACCGACATCTCCAAAAAGAAGGTGCTGAACGTACTGGAAAGGCCGCCTTATCGGGTGAACATGAGTTCCCGCATCTTGGGAAGTGGCCACAGTTCATCGTCCACCATCAACTCCAACTTGTCGGAGTGGTAGCGGATCCGGTCGAACAAGGGTTTCACCTCATCGCAATAAGCGATGGCCTTCGCCCGGGTATCTTTCAGGGCATTGGCCTTCTTCCGCTCTTCGGTCATCTGTTCCACCAAGGTCATGATCCCACTGATGCGGTCACTCATCTCCTCGATCAACTTGATCTGGGTGGCAGCGGTCTTTTTGGCCTTCTCTGCCCCGAACACCTCACGCAGGCCGCGCACGTTCTCCAATAACCGGTTCTGGTAAGCGATAGCGGTAGGAACGATGTGGTTCTGGGCCAGATCCCCGCAAACACGCCCTTCGATCTGGAGCTTGAGCACGTAACTGTGCAGCTCGATCTCGTGGCGTGCTTTGAGTTCCACCTCGCTCAGCACACCCATGCTCTCGAAGAGCTCCAACGTCTCCTTGCGCGACCAAACGTCCAACGCACGCGGTGTGTCGGCGATGTTGCTGAGCCCGCGCTTCGCCGCTTCCGCCTTCCATTCATCCCCGTACCCGTTGCCTTCGAAGCGGATGGCCTTGCTCTCCATGATCAGGTCGCGGATCACCCGCAGCACGGCCTCGTCTTTCTTCACCCCCTTTGCAATGGACGCATCCACGGACTTCTTGAAGGCTTGAAGCTGGTGGGCGACAATGGTATTCAGTACGGTCATGGCCGCTGCACAATTGGCGCTGCTGCCCACCGCCCGGAACTCGAATTTGTTCCCGGTGAAGGCGAAGGGACTGGTCCGGTTCCGGTCCGTATTGTCCAACAATACCGAAGGAATGCGGCCAATGTTGAGTTTCAATTCGGTCTTGCTCTCGGGGGACATCGCCCCTTTGATATTCTTCTCCAAGCCGTCCAGCAACTTGGTAAGGTATTCGCCGATGAAGACACTGATGATCGCCGGGGGTGCTTCGTTGGCACCAAGGCGATGGTCGTTGTTTGCACTTGCAATACTGGCGCGAAGCACATCGGCGTGGCTGTGGATGGCCTTGATCGTATTCACGAAAAAGGCGAGGAACAGCATGTTCTCCTTCGGGGTCTTCGCAGGCCGCAGGAGGTTCTTTCCGGTGTTGGTCGCCAAGCTCCAGTTGTTGTGTTTGCCGCTACCATTCACACCGGCGTACGGTTTCTCATGGAAAAGCACCCGGAACTGGTGCTTGCGGGCCACCTTCTCCATCACATCCATGAGCAACATGTTGTGATCCACCGCGAGATTGAGTTCCTCGAACACGGGCGCGCACTCGAACTGGTTCGGGGCTACTTCGTTGTGCCTCGTCTTGACTGGAATTCCCAACTTCAAGGCTTCGGTCTCGAAATCGCGCATGAAGGCCTGAGCGCGGTCCGGGATGCTACCGAAATAGTGATCCTCCAACTGCTGTCCCTTTGCAGGCAAGTGGCCGAAGAGGGCGCGACCGGCCATCATGATATCCGGTCGAGCGTAGTAAAGCGCCTCGTCGATCAAGAAATACTCTTGCTCCCAACCGAGGGTACAGGTCACCTTGGTCACGTCCTTATCGAAGTATTGACAAACGGCTGTAGCCGCTTCATCCACGGCCTTGATGGCACGTAGCAGCGGCATCTTGTAGTCCAAGGCATCGCCGGTGTAACTGATGAAGATGGTGGGAATGCACAGGGTGCGGCCAATGATGAACGCGGGACTGCTGGGGTCCCAAGCCGTGTAACCACGGGCTTCGAATGTGTTGCGGATGCCGCCATTCGGGAAACTGCTGGCATCGGGTTCTTGCTGCACCAACATGCTGCCATCGAAGCGTTCGATACTTCGGCCGCCATGGATCGGTTCGAAGAACGCGTCATGCTTCTCCGCACTGGTACCCGTGAGTGGCTGGAACCAGTGTGTATAGTGCGTGGCACCCTTGGTGGCGGCCCATTCCTTCATGCCGCTAGCCACTTGATCGGCCAGCTTTCGATCGATCCGTGTGCCCTCCAAAATAGCCTGTCGCACAGCGTAGTACGCGTCTTCGATCAGGAACATGCGCATAGCATCCTCATTGAAGACATTGGTTCCGAAATACTCACTGATCTTGGCTGAAGGTGTTTCGACCACTTTGGGAGAACGGTTTCTTACTTCATTGAGCGCGGCATGCCTCATTCGGGGGGGTGTCATCAGTAAAGTGGTGTTTCTGGCGCGAAGGTATGTTCAGAATTAGGGGGGTGTGGTAAAAGTTGAATACTTTTTACACCATCACCCTCCAAATCGAAAATTATCACCGGTGCGGTTCCAACGGCATTTTCCACTTTCACTGAACAAAGCGTCCAAAAGACCTCCGTGGTCGATCACGCAAAGGCCCAGTGCAGCGGGAATGATCCGCACACCCTCGGATCGATCAGCTCTCTGGAGGAGGTGGCCCCTCCTCTTTCGGAGGATCCTTCGGAAGGTCGGTCTTTCGCGGCACCTCGCCCTCCACGGTTTGTTGGAAGGTTCGCCGCTGTTCAGCGACAGTCCGTTGGATATCCGAAGCACCCCGTTGGATCTCGCGTTGCACCTCATTGCTCGCATCGCGAACTTGCCGCATGGTACGGCCCATGGTGCGGGCAAGGTCCGGTATGCCCTTCGAGCCGAAGAAGAGCAATGCGAAGAGCATCACCATGATGAACTCGCCACCGCTGATATCGAAAAGAAGGGGGAACACGGTCCAAAAGTAGGAAGTCCCGCCACGGGGGCAGGACTTCCATGAAAGTATTGATGGCTTATGCTTTGGTCTCGGACTTCTTCCCTTTCAAGAGATCCACGACCAGCGAGCTGGCCACGAAAACGGAGGAGTACGTTCCTACGAGAATACCGATGAACAGGGCGAAGATGAAGCCTTGGATGGACACACCACCGAAGAAGAAGATCACGATCAGTACCAACAAGGTGGTCACCGCCGTGTTCATGGTACGGCCCAAAGTGGAGTTGATGGCCTTGTTGAACACCACTTCGTTCGTCTCTCGTTTGTGATCGAGCATGTATTCACGGATCCTGTCGAAGACCACCACCGTATCGTTGATGGAGTAACCGATCACGGTGAGGATCGCTGCAATGAAGGCCTCATCGATCTCCATCGAGAAAGGCATGATCTTGTAGAGCAACGAATACAATCCAAGCACGAAGAGAGCATCGTGCGTCAAGGACAAGAGACCGGCCAAGCCGAATTGCCAGTTGCTGAAGCGCACGGCCACATACAGGAAGATGAAGAGCAAGGCGAATCCAAGAGCGGTCACGGCACTGGTCTTGATGTCGTCACTGATCGTGGCATCCACTTTCCGGGATTCGATGATCTCATAGTCATTGCCCAACGTCTTCAAGCCTGTTTCGAGCCTTCCATCTACAATGGATTCCACCCCTTCACCACTTGCGGCGGACATGAAGTTGGTGGTGATCTTCACCTGGCTGGATCCGCCATAGGTTTTCACGTTCACGCCACTCTGGAGACCTTCATCCGTGACGAAATTGGGCTTCAAGGCGCTTTCCACGGCATCCACTTTCACCTCATTCTGGAACTTCACCACGTAGGTTCTTCCACCACTGAAATCCACGCCCCAATTGAATCCATTGGTGAACATGGAAACGATCCCGACCGTGATCACAATACCACTGACGGTATAGAAGACCTTTCGCTTGGCCATGAAGTCGAAGTTCGCATTCACGAAGATGTTCTTGCTCCACCCCGTCCACACGCTGAAGGGTTTACCCTGCTCCAAGCGGCGCGAAATGATCATCCGCGAAAGGAAGAGTGCGGTGAACAAGGACGTGAGGATACCCAGACCGAGCGTAGTCGCGAAACCACGGATCGGGCCGGAACCGAAGATGTAGAGGATCACCGCTGTGATCAACGTGGTCACGTTGGAGTCGATGATCGCCGACATGGCGCCTTTGAAGCCCAGGTCCACAGCGGACTTGAGCATCTTGCCATGGCGTAATTCCTCCCGGATCCGTTCATAGATGAGCACGTTCGCATCTACCGCCATACCCATGGTAAGTACGATACCCGCAATACCAGGTAGCGTAAGTGCGGCTTGCAGGGAAGCGAGCGAGCCAATGAGCACGAACAGGTTCACCAACAAGGCCAGATCGGCCACCCAGCCGGCGGTGTTGTAGTAGAGGATCATATAGATCATCACGATCAGCAAGGCGATCGCAAAGGAGATCATGCCCCACTTGATGTTCTCACCACCGAGCGATGGTCCTACCACCGTTTCGTCGATGATGCGCGCTGGTGCTGGCAGAGCGCCGGCCTTCAGGATGTTGGCCAAGTCGTCCGCTTCTTGGATCTGGTTGTTCAGGTCACCGGTTCCCATGCTGATGCTGGATCGGCCACCTGCGATCTCGGATTGAACGATCGGTGCGCTATACACCAATTCATCCAGCACGATGGCCACGGCGCGTCCCACATTGTCGCCGGTCATCACCTTCCAGGTCTGTGCTCCTTCAGCATCCATTTGCATGATCACCTCCACATCGCCTTTCATATCAAAATCCTGATAGGCGTTGGTGATGGAGCTACCATCCAATTTGGGCTCGCCTCCACGCGGAACACGAAGTGCGTAAAGGGTGAGGAATTGTGCGCTCCCTCCCTTGGCCAACTCGAAGGTCTCGGGCTTCGCTCCCCACACCAACTTCACATCGGCAGGCATCAAGGACTTCGTCGTCGGAGATTTCAAGAAGGCATTCACTTGTGCGGTATCGGCCACGAGTGAGCTACCGAGCACCGCCCCACGGCTCTGGCTCGGCTGGAATACAGAGAACAAGGGGTTCTTCTGACGTGCTTCGGCCTTCTCAGCCTCGGTCATCTCGTCGAAGCTCTTGGTCGTGTCCGTTTCCAACGCATCGGCGGTGTCCGCATCGGCACCCAGATCAAGCACGCGCAAGGCCATGCGACGATTCTGCGCACGTCCTTCCTCGGTATCGTTGTTGGCCACAGGATGTGCCGGTCCGTAACCTTCGGCTTCCAAGCGATCCGAGGCGATCCCTTTGGCGACCAATGCAGCGGTGACCGCTTCGGCGCGTTGTTGGGAAAGCGCCTTGTTCATGGTGGAATCTCCCGTGTTGTCGGTGTATCCTCCGATCTTCAACCGAACGTTCGAGTAAGCGTTCATGATCTCGACCAGATTACCCAACTGGCTTTCAGAGTTGGCCATGTCGATGGTCGCGCTACCGGTAGCGAAAGTCACCCGGTCGAAATTGAACCACGCGTCCTTATCCACCGCTTGGCCGCTGGTCAAGAAGCCGACCAGACCGCTTTCAACCCCTGTTCCAGCACCTTTGATCTCCACGCCAGAGGTCAGGGTGTGGGAGAATTCGGGAACATCGGCGGTATCCGATCCCATCGCCAAGGCACCCATTCGGTCGTTGGCATCCTTCAAGGAAGGGAATACCTGTTCATTGTCCGCCGTCTCCCAGAACTGCAAATTGGCCGTGCTCTGCAACACCTTGCGCACACGTTCCTTGTCCTTGACACCGGGCAATTCGATCTGGATGCGACCAGAGAAGGTCTGCTTTTGAATGCTTGGTTGGGCCACGCCGAACTTGTCGATACGGGTGCGGAGGATCTTCTCCGTGTTGTTCAAGGCCGTAGTAGCCTCGCCTCGCAATGCAGTGAGGTAGTCCTCATCAGAGCCTTCCCGGTCGAAGATGCCCTTGCGATCGGGGCTGTAGAAGATGGCCGAGAGCGGGCCATGGTCCGGGACCTTGGCATACTCTTCACCGAAGAGGGTGATGAAGTCCTGATCGCTGTTCTTTTGACGTTCACGCGCATTGGCGATCGCGGTCCGGAATGCGGGATCTTCGCTGTTCTCGCTCAAGTTGACCACCAACTCCGGGATGCTCACCTCGAGGGTAACAGCCATACCGCCGCGCAGATCCAGACCCAAGTTGATCTCCTTCTCCTTGCACTCGCCGTAGGTATAACCCAGGATCGGGTACACCTTCTCCTCGCTTCGAGCGCGGAGGTAGCTGTTCTCGAACTGGATCCGCAAGGCATCACGGTCCTGGCCTTCATTCCCCGGTATGGCGAGGACGGAATCGGCCTTCAAGTTGCTTTCTACTCGAGCCTTTTTCTCCATACCGGAGGTAAAGACCGAGAATGAAAGCTGATACGTACAAGCCAGCGCCAGCAGGATGGTGAAGATCCAAAGCGCGCCCCTATTCTGCATGACCGATGGTTTTTCTTAAGAGGCGGCAAATATAGCGTTGTTGCCCATCGGAGGAAGCAATGCAGCAACGACGGCCATTCCCCGACGGTAATAGGGCCGACTTGACCGGTTCTTGGATCGCACGATGCGCATCTTCATTGGTGAACAGGATACGCCGGACATCACCACCTTTGTACCGCTCACCATGAAACACCTGTACATCTTTACACTGGCCGTGCTACTCGCGGGCAGCCTGCACGCACAAACGGATCTGGAATTCGACGGTACGGTGCCGGTCACCCGAATGGGTTCTCCACTGCCCCTCGCGTGGGCCGGGGGTATCAACTACACCCAAGTGGGGCAACTGGATCTGGATCAAGACGGCCTCAAGGACCTGTTCTTCTTCGATCGAACAGGGAACAAGATCACCACTTTGCGCCATACGGGAGGCTCGGGAACGAACGCTTATGAGCTGACCCGCGCATACGATGCGGTCTACCCTTTCGCTCAGTTGCATGATTGGGTCCTGCTTCGGGATTACGATTGCGACGGAAGGGAGGACATCTTCAGCTATTCCCAAGCGGGCTTCTCCGTGTACCGCAACACCTCTACTTCGGCGGGTCTGGCATTCGAACTGATCACGTTCCGGATGCTCTGCGACTATGTGTTCAGCGATGGCTCTTCGCAGATCACCAACCTGTATGTGAATGCCGATGACATTCCGGGCATCGTGGATGTGGATGGCGATGGGGACCTGGATGTGCTCACTTTCCACCAATTGGGATCCTATGTGCAATACTACAAGAACCTCACCTTAGAGGAATACGGCACCTGCGACAGTTTGGACTTCGTGCTGCGCAGCGGTTGTTGGGGTCGATTTGCTGAGAATTCGTCCACCAATGCGGTTTCATTGAATGTGGAATGCCCCTACCCGGTGCCGAATCCAGAATTGACCGGGCCGGATGAACGTGCACACGCAGGCAGCACGGTCACACCGCTGGACCTGAATGGCGATGGAGTGATGGATCTGCTATTGGGCGACATCGCCTTCCCGAACATGGTGTCGCTTACCAACGGTGGCTCGGTGGATGACTCGTTCATGACCTCGGAGGACCAAACCTTTCCGAGCAGTGATCAGCCAGTTGAGCTTCCCATTTTCCCAGCCGCCTTCCACTTGGATGTGGATGGCGACGGTAAGCGCGATCTCTTGGTTTGCCCCAGTGCGCGTTCATTGGCGCAGAACTATCAAGGTGTTTGGTTCTACCACAACGCGGGAACCGATGCTGCACCGGTGTTCGAGTTCCAACAACCGGATCTGTTCCAGAACCGAATGCTGGAATTCGGAGAAGGGGCGTACCCGGTGCCGTTCGACCACAACGGAGACGGACTGATGGACCTGATCGTGGCCAACAATGGCTATTTCCACCCCTCGGGTGACCACGTTGGGAAACTAGCCTTGCTGGAGAATGTAGGCACACCAACAGCTCCGGCATTCAATATGGTCACGGACGATTATATGGGGCTGAGTACAAGCGGGATCGGCAATGGGATGTATCCTGCCTTCGCGGATGTCGACGACGATGGGGACTTGGACATGTACATCGGTGATGAAGGCGGCAAGCTCCACTTTTACCGCAACACAGCGACAGGGGCCGTTGCACAATTCGCTTTTGCCCAAGCGAACGTGGCGTATACCTCGGGTGAAGGCATCGACGTGGGCCGTTTTGCCACACCCCAGTTCGTGGACCTGGACCAGGACGGACTCTCGGATCTGGTGATCGGGGAGCAAAATGGGAATTTGAACTACATCCGGAATACAGGGACCGCTGCGCAGGCCGCTTGGACCTTGGTAACGGACAGCCTTGGGCGGGTGCGTACCAACACCGTCTATACCCTAGGGCATTCCGTACCCGTGATCTTCACTGGCGAAAGTGGCGATCGCGAATTGCTGGTTGGTTCAGAGTCGGGATGGCTGTGGCATTACACAGGGATCGAAGGCAATCTGGAGGGTACTTGGACCTTGCAGGACACCAGTTTTCAGGACTTGAACGAAGGCTTCAGGGCAGGCCTTTGTGTACACGATCTCACCGGAGATGGGGAATTGGATCTGGTGATCGGCAATTTCCGAGGTGGCATGTCCTTCTGGCGAAGCGATGCGATCTCATCCATCCGGTCCGCAACGGGATCGACCACTGCGCAAGTCTTGGCCAAACCCAACCCTACGCAGGGACTTGTGGATCTCGAAATATCGACCGCACTACCCATTGGAACAGCATGGGTGGTACGGAACACCTTGGGTCAGGTGGTCCAACGCATTATGGCGACCGGCCCACGAACCACGCTTCAGTTGGAAGGCTGCCAGCCGGGTCTCCACGTGATCACGGCGGAAGCGGCAGGATTCCGTTCGGAACCGGTCCGTGTCATCGTGCAGGGTCACTGATCCTCTGTTCATCGAAAAGCAGAACGGCGCTCCTTTCGGGCGCCGTTCCACGTTGAAAGGGTCTGATCCTGTATCAGGCGGTCACGTTCATCTTATCCATCACCTCCATCACCTCCTTCACGGCCACAGCACTGGAATTGCAGAGTTCCTGCTCCTCCTTGTTGAGCTTCAGTTCGATGATGCGCTCCACTCCGTTCCGACCGAGGATGACCGGCGCACCCATGTAGATGTCCTTAAGGCCGTATTCGCCTTGCAACCAGACGCAGCATGGGAAAACTCGGCGCTGATCCCGCACGATCGCTTCCACCATCTGCGCAGCGGCCGTACCCGGCGCATACCACGCACTGGTGCCGAGCAGGTTCACGATCTCGCCACCGCCTTTCTTGGTGCGCTCCACGATGGCTTCGAGTTTGTCCGCATCGATCAATTCAGTGACCGGGATGCCACCAACCGTGGTGTAGCGTGGCAGTGGTACCATGGTATCGCCATGGCCACCCATCAGAACCGCTTGGATATCCTTGGGACTCACGTTCAATTCGGTGGCCAAGAAAGCCCGGTAACGTGCGGTATCCAGGATACCCGCCATACCGAACACCCGGTTCGCCGGGAATTTGCTGTTCACGAAGGCGCAATAGGTCATCACATCCAGGGGATTGCTCACCACGATGATGATGCAATTCGGACTGTGCTTCACCACATTCTCCGTAACGCTCTTCACGATGGCGGCGTTCGTCGCGATCAGGTCATCGCGGCTCATCCCCGGCTTGCGCGGCAGTCCGCTGGTGATCACGACCACATCGCTGTCGGCCGTTTTGGTGTAATCGTTCGTACTACCCACAATGCGCGAGTCGAACAGATTCACAGGTGCGGTCTGCCAGATATCCAAGGCCTTCCCCTCGGCAAATCCTTCCTTGATGTCCAAAAGGACCACTTCATTCGCGAGTTCCCAACGGGCAACGGCATCGGCGCAGGTCGCGCCCACATTCCCGGCCCCTACTACGGTGACTTTCATGTCGATATGGATTGGATGTTAGTCGACTTTGGGGCATCAGAAGCCCCATAAGGCGGTGCGAAAGTAGCACCTTCCAAGGCAGGCGCATGAGCTTGTGGATAACCCGGACACGACCCGATGCGACCCGAAGGCGATCGGGAGGCATCCTTTTTCGTTCCTTGCGTCTACCTATTGAGCATGGCTATCTTACCGGCACCAATGCAACGGACGGTCACCCCACCTTCGGCACCCAACAAGGCCTCATTGCGCCTTGTACCAGCGGTGGATCAAGTGGGGCCGGACCAGACGTATGCGCCGTTGATCGAGGGTTGCTTGAAGGGGGAACGCCGCGCGCAACAGCGCGTGTACGAACTGTTCTACGGGAAGATGATGGCCGTGTGCTTGCGATACACCAAGAATACCGACCAAGCCAAGGACATCCTGCAGGATGGATTCATCAAAGTGTTCAAGAGCGTGGTGAAATTCAACCGTGCGGGCTCTTTTGAAGGGTGGATCCGCCGGATCATGGTGAATACGGCCATCGACCACTTCCGCCGCACCAAGAACTCCTACTTGCTACTTGGTGAAGAACGGAGCATCGAGGATTTCGGTGATCAAGATGAAGAAGATACCCTGGCCGAAGAGGAGCAGGATGATCGGATGGATCTGAAGCCTGCAGACATCATCAATGCCATGCAGAAGCTGACGCCCGCCTACCGGACGGTCTTCAACCTGTATGTATTCGAGGAATTGACCCACAAGGAGATCGCCGATGTGCTGGGAATCAACATCGGGACCTCGAAGAGCAATCTCGCCAAGGCGAAACACAATTTGAAAAAGCTACTTACGAAGGAGCAACGGCTCCATTAATGGTCTGGAACATGAACGGTCCCAACGAATTCGAACGATCGATCAAGGAGGCGCTTGAACCCTACGAGGTGCCCTACAATTCTGCCGATTGGGCACAATTGGAGCGCAACTTGGTCCAAAGCTCTGCCAATGGCCGGGTGAACCGATCGGGTTTCTATGCCCTCCTTCTTGGTGGATCCATCGCTGCGGCAAGCAGCATCTTCGCCATTCTATCTCCCACCTCATCATATACGGACGGTGGAGCAATGAACGGGGCGACATCAATGGATGCGATGCCTGTTCGGGCGGAGGTATCCACACGAACCATCGTTGCGCAACAAGAGCCGATCCAGGAACCGGTATCCGCGCCAGCGATCTTGGTGATGACCAAGAACGACCAGACGCAGCTCGTTCGAAGCGAACCTATGGCCATTGCCGCACCTGTGAAGCCTAAAATGGAGGTCGGCGCAGGAAAGGGATCGCCCATGGTGCGCCCCAGCATGACCGAAGGATGCCCTGGGACCTTGATCGAATTCGCTGCGGAGAATCTTCCCGAGGAAGGGATCTACCTATGGAACTTCGGTGATGGCAGTTTCTCCAACAAGCCTACCCCGAACCATGCCTTCGCTAAATCGGGAAGTTTCGAGGTGATGCTCTCCCACTCCTCAAGCGGTGGTGGCAACATCCACAACAAACCAGCTGCGGATCGGATCCTGATCTACGAGGCTCCCGAGGCCTCGTTCAGTACCCTGAAGCAAGAGTATGACAACACGGTACCTTCTGTTCATTTCGAGAACCGCAGCATGGGTGGACGATCCTATGAATGGGACTTCGGCGACGGCGCCACTTCAGCGATCGCACATCCGGACCACGTGTACAAGAAAGGCGGACTTTACACCGTCAAACTGACGGTCACCAACAACAACGGTTGCGTGGACCGCACCGAGCGTACGGTTCGGATCGACCGGGATTACGACCTGTTGGCCACCAAGACCTTCTCGCCAAATGGGGACGGCGTGGATGATCTCTTCATCCCCGAAGCATTGAAGACCCTTGGCGTGAAGTTCAACCTCTCGATCTTCCAAGCCCAGACCGGAACGCTGGTCTATGAAACGACCGATCCGCAGCGCCCGTGGAACGGACGGATCTCCAACAAGGGAGAACCCTGCGCATCTGGGGATTATGTGTGGATGGTGGAGATGAAGGACGGCGAGAAGTTGGGCGGCACGTACAATGGCTCACTGAATTTGGTGCGTTGAGCCTCCGCTATCACACGGATAAATGCCCCGGAGAACCTTCGGGGCATTTATTTTTGTGCAAAAGCAACGATTTGTTGAAAGGATCGGTCACTTGGACAGAGATCAGGTCGAATTCTTGAGGAACCTTTCATTCGCAGCCCCCCCCGCGCAACTATCCCGCATCCGTATGATCAACAAAACGATCAAATCACTTTCGGTCGGACTGGTCCTTCTACTCCTATTCGCGCTTCCTGCTGTTGGCCAGCAGTTCAGTATTTCGGCTGGTTCAGTGAATACCTGTTCAGGCATTTTGGAAGACACCGGTGGACCTTCCGGTCAATACAGCAACAACGAGAATTTCACCGTGGTGATCTGCGCGGACAACCCGGGTGACGCGATCTCCTTGACCTGGGTGGTCTTCACCCTGAGTCCTACAGGCCCGAACCCTCCTGACCGGATCCAGATCTGGGACGGAAATTCCACTGCGGCGACCTTCTTGGGGGAGTACTCGGGCACTTCCCTGCAAGGATTGATCACCTCGGCGACCTCTTTCAATACCACGGGCTGTCTGACCGTGAGGTTCATTTCCAACGGGAATGGCACCGGGAATTTCGCAGCATCCATCACCTGTTACACCCCATGCGAACGCCCCACCGCTGTGGGCACCATGAGCGAAGGCAGCCCTGCTAGGATCTGTGTTGGTGAGGTTTTGGATTTCGATGGCAACGGATCCTATGCGGCCCAGAACTTCTATGTCGCCTCGTACACGTGGGATTTCGATGATGGGGAAACCTTCAACGGACCGGTCACATCGCACAGTTTCGCCGAACCCGGCGAGTATGTGGTACAACTTTTCTTATTGGACGACAACGATTGCGCAAGTGCCAATCTTGTGGACCTCCAAGTGTTGGTAAGCACCACGCCCAGTTTCGCGGGGACCGTGGAAAGCATTCAAACCTGCATAGGTGCCACGGTAGACCTGAACGCGGTGGTGACCCCGGTAACATGGACCGGCATTCCCGAAGCGAACTTCGGCGATGGCGTGTACTTACCGGACGATCTTGGCCTGCCCTTCACCAGCGAGTTGAACTTCACGCAGTTCGAACCGGGCCAAATGTTGACCAACGTGGCGGACGTGCTGTCCATCTGTGTCAGTTTGGAGCATTCGTTCATGGGCGATCTCGTGCTTTCGGTGACCTGTCCTGGAGGGCAAACCATCATACTGCACCAGCAAGGTGGCGGTGGAACCTATTTCGGTGATGCGAACGACGGTGATAGCAATGCGGATCCGGTAGCCGGTGAATGCTGGGACTATTGCTGGAGCCCGACAGCGACGTTGGGGATCATGGAGGATTGTGCCCAGTTCGGCCCTACGCCCAACACCATGCCTTCCAGTCAAGGAACAGCACTGAGCCCGGGCACGTACAGCAGCGTACAGCCTTTTACCAATTTGCTGGGGTGCCCATTGAATGGCACATGGACCTTCACCTCCACCGACCTTTGGGGAGCGGACAATGGCTTCCTCTGTTCCTGGTCTTTGAATTTGAACCCGGCGATCATCCCGGACGTGACCCAGTTCACCCCGGATCCTGGTACGTCCACATTGGATAGTGCAAGCTGGACAGGCGATTTCCTTGTCTCGGACCCCACGAACCCATTGAGCGCTCAAGCCACACCGAATGTACCGGGTGATTTCGACTACACGTTCATGGTGACCGACGATTTCGGCTGTAGCTACGACACCACGATCACGATCACGGTACCCCCGCTGATCGAACTGGATGCCGGGCCGGAACTCGCTCTCTGTAGCGATCCTGTTCCAATGGCTGGTATGATCACAGCGAACGGACCACCTTCCAATTGCGATTGGACACTTACGCTGTATGAAGCCTTTGGCGACAGTTGGAATGGAGGTGCCAGCCTCGCGGTGACGATCGACGGGGTAACGACGAATTACACGGTGCCTTCAGGTCCGGAAGAGTTGAGTTTCACCTTGAATGTGAGTACGGGATCGACCATACAACTGACATTCACCGCTGGAACCACGTGGAATAACGAGAATTCATTCACCTTGTTCAACGAACTCGGAGGCACGGTCTACGCCAGCCCGGATGGCCCTCCTACGGGTGTTGCATACAACGACGTGATCGTATGTGGAGGAGGCACCACACCGGTCACCTTCGAATGGTCGCCGACCGATGGCTTGACGGATCCTAGTGACCCAACGACGGATGTGTATGTAACGGAGCCCACGTGGTTCTACCTTACGGTGTACCCGGCAGGTAACCCGGAATGTGCGGTGATGGACAGTGTTCTAGTGGTCCCCGACCCATCCATCGATGCCGGTCTTGCCAATGCGATCACCCTCTGCGCCAGCGACCCGATCATCCAATTGACGGATTCGCTCGGCGGTACGCCTGATGCAGGTGGCGTATGGACCAGCGGCATCGGTACCGTCGTGCCGAACACCTTCGATCCCGCGACAGGACTTACGGATGTGTACCTCTACACCGTGACCAGCATTGCAGGCTGCGTAGCCACCAGCACCTTGGACATCACTGTGATACCATCGGATGATCCGACCTGTTGTGGTGTGGTGGACGCTGGCGAACCTGCCTTCTCCTGCGATTTGACCATCGCGCTTTCTGCAACCCCCGGGAATACAGGTGTCGGCAACTGGGTGGGACCGACCGGGGCCGTATTTGGAAATGCCACAGACCCGATCACCACTGTGACCATGCCTGTTGGCAATGGAGGAACGCATCGCTTCTATTGGGAGGAGAACGACGGCGCATTTTGCAACTTGAAGGACAGCGTGGACATGACCTTCACCGATGCCTATGTCTTTACACCCACCTTGACGGATGCGCTCTGCTTCGGCTATTGCGATGGCATCGCTGAGGTCGATGTGGTAGGCGGCAACTCCGTTGGTGGCTTGAACTTCGCTTGGTCCAACGGCCAGCAAGGGATCGACCTGAACACCATCGAAGATCTGTGCATGGGTGACTACACCTTGACCGTTGCGGATGACAATGGATGCGAAGGGTCGGTGACCGTGAACATTGCCGAACCCATCCTCTTGGAGATCGATTCACTGGCCCACCAACCGGTCACCTGTTCCGGAGATTGCGACGGTGTCCTTGAGGTGTACGATCCCGAGGCCGTCGAGTACAGCTTCGATGATGGAGCGAGTTGGTCGACCAGCAGCCAGCGAGTTGACGTATGCGAAGGGTTCCATGCCATTCGCATCAAGGATGCCATTGGCTGCTTCGGTAGCGGAAACATCGTTGTGAGCGGTCCACCACCTGTGATCGCGAACTTCGGATGGGGCCCGAATCCGGCGAACGTGAATGCACCGACGATCACCTTCGGCAATTTGTCTGCCAACGCGGAGCGCTATTTCTGGAACATCGATGAGCAGTTCTCCAGCACCGAAGCCAACACTGCGTTCACCTTCAGCAACAAAGAACCGGGCATGTACGAAGCCTGCTTGATCGCGTACAATTTCAACGATTGCCCGGACACAGCCTGCCAAATGGTGGTCATTGATGACGTGCTCTTCACCTACGTCCCCAATAGCTTCACACCGGACGGTGATGCGGTGAATGACACATGGGGCATGAGCATGAACATTCCGGTGATCACGGATTTCGAATTGATGGTCTTCGACCGATGGGGCCAACTGGTGTACAATACCTTGGATCCGTACAAGCCGTGGTTGGGCAGCTATCAGAACGGCGGCGAGATCCTGAAGAGTGATGTATACGCTTATCGCATCCTTTACGGGGTCCGGAATACGGAAGCACGCAAAGAGATCGTCGGGCACGTGACCTTGATCAAGTGAACGGGATCGATACAGGACGGACGGTCGGATCGGTGGATCGCGAGGCTCGGTCTTGCAGCCCTGAAGGACGATCTGCCAACCTGCAGAAAGGCGATCCGCGTGATGCTCATTCCTGGATCCATCTTATGGAATGCAACGTGCGCCGATCCGTAGCGATGCTCATCGGTCTTCTATTCGGCCTCATCGTCCTTGGCCAGAACACTGGAGATTGCTTCAATGCCATTGCGGTATGCCAAGGGGTCTATACCGAAGAGAACAGCCCTCCTGGCGAAGGGGACCTCCCGGATGAGATCAGTGCAACCTTATCGTGTTTGGGTGGTGGCGAGGTGGATGGTCAGTGGTACACGTTCACTGTTGCGAATAGCGGTCAATTCTGTTTCTCCATCCTACCGAACAACCTCGCCAACGATTATGACTGGGCTGTTTTCAACTTGACCAATGCGAGTTGTTCGGATATCGCGACCAACGCTTCGTTGGAGGTGAGTTGCAATTTCTCTGGAACACCGGGGGTGACCGGAGCGAACGCCCAAGGCGGTGCACAGAACAATCCGTGCATACCGGTACAGACCGGACAGACGTATGTACTCTATGTGAGCAACTGGTCGCAATCCACCTTCGGCTATACCTTGAACACGCAGATCCCGGGAAGTACGGCAAGCATCTTCGACAATGCGCCACCCACGCTTACCACGACCATCAACGTGGAATGCCCACGGACCGAGGTGGAATTCGCGTTCAGTGAGCAGGTCTTGTGCGCCAGTGTTCAATCCACGGACATTTCGATCACCGGACCGGGCGCGACCTATACCATCACTGCGGTCACCAGTGCAACGTGTGCGGCCGGAGGTGATCAATCCAACGACTTCGTAGCTGTGGTCTCACCATCCCTCTCAGGAACGGGCCCCTTTACCATGACCATTGCCGGAGAAGTCTTGGACCTGTGCGGGAACGTGAGTCCCATCGGGGCTTCGATCACCTTCATGTTGGACGAGGAAATGACCTTGGAACTGACTGCAGAGCCGACCAACTGTGGCGGGCCAGGAACAGGTGTACTCACTGCTGTTCCCGTGAATGGCCAAGGCCCCTTCGTGTACCGATTGAACGGCGGATCGCCGCAGGTGAACAACGGTGTTTACGATGACTTGGCCGCAGGCATCTACACGATCTCGGTGCTCGATGCGTTGGGATGTACAGCTTCCACCGAAGGCGAGGTGGTAGTTGCATCGGATCTGAACAACACCATCACCGCAACGAATGTGATATGCTTCGGACAAGCAAATGGAACAGCGATCGTGCAGACCACGGGTGCGAATGGTTCTTGGAACTATACGTGGTACGATACGAACCAAGCCATCGTGCGCACCACGTTGAACAGCGCGGGAGACATGTTGACGGCCGGGCCGGGCATCTATACGGTGGTGGTGCAGGAGATCCTCCCTGGTGTAAACTGTGCGGATACCTTGACCGCCGAGATCACCGAGCCAACGGAATTGATCTGGATCACAGTGCCTGCGGATACCACCATTTGCCGAACGGGCGTTGCTGTGTTGAATGCGGAAACCACCGGCGGAACAGATCCGGTACAACTGGCCTGGACCCCTGCCCTGAGTGGACCCGGCCCACACCTGGTCAGTCCAACAACGAACGCGGTCTATTCGGTGCAAGCGACCGATGCGCATGGATGTACCCTACCCGCGATGCAAGCAACGGTGAATGTGCGTGCCCCACTTTCGAGTCCACCACTTGAAGCATTCACCATTTGCAATGGCGTGCCTTTCACCATTGATGTAAGTTCCACGACAGGTGGCGACGGTGACCTGGTGTACCAATGGAACAATGGTGCGCCGGAAGCGCCGATCATGACGGATACGCTCTACATGAGTACCAACCTGTGCTTGACGATCCACGATGGTTGCGAAACACCACCGCTATCTTCTTGCGCGACCATCACCGTATTGCAAGCCCCACCCTTGCAGGTCATTGCGGATTCAGTACTTGGTTGTCCACCGTTCCAATTACGCTTTGCGCTGGAGGACACCTCGGGCATGGCCTCCGTTCTTTGGAATTTCGGCAATGGCGTATCGGTCACTGGTGCGGACAGTATCGACTACATCTACCCCACCGCTGGCACCTTCGATGTCACAACAACGGTGACCTGGCCCAACGGTTGCGTAACGGACACCACCATCATCGATATGATCCGTGTGATGCCGATACCCACGGCGGATTTCACATGGGCACCCAACCCACTTACGGTGTTGGAGCCAGTGGCGCGATTCATTGAATTGGCAGCACCGAACGAGGAGGACTACGCTTGGGACTTCTTTCAGTTCGGTACGTCGAATGAAGCCGATCCTGAAGTGATCTTCCCGAATGACGTAGGACGGTACTATCCGGTACAATTGCGTGTGGCGAATGCACTGGGGTGCATGGATTCCGTGATCCATCAAGTCCATGTGGAAGATGAATTCCTTGTGTACGTTCCCAATGCATTCAGTCCGAATGGCGATGGGATCAACGAACTCTTCGGTGTTTCGGGCAATGATCTTTCATTGGACGAATTCGAACTCCGGATCTTCGACCGTTGGGGCCATGAGGTATTCGCCGCCACCGATCGTCTTCGATATTGGGATGGCACGCTCAACGGTAACGCACTGCCGAACGGCGTTTACAATTGGCGCTTGAACATCCGATCGAAGCAAACGCTTCAGAAGCGGATCATGTTCGGACATGTGACCTTGCTGAGGTAGTCGATCTCTGCTCAACTGACCGGTCGATCTCAGGCATTGGTCATGTGGATGAACCTGTTCATCCAATTTCCTAATTTCCAGTGCTATGGGTACCAAGTAGCACCTATTTTACGGTCGCATTAGGAGTGGACCCAATAACGGTGATATGAGGCTACCCTACCATTCGTCATTCGGTGCGATCAGTGATCAGGATCCTTTACACCTGCTACTGCGCCTATTCGTTCGATCACTTTGGGTGATCCTTCCCATTTGCTTTCTGGTTCCAAACGCTGCGCAGGGCCAAGCATTCCCCATTTTCAATGGCACGGTGAATACGTGCGTGGGAGCGTTCTTGGATAGCGGCGGCGAGGGTGCGGTAGGCTATGGGAACAACGAGAACTATACCTACACCATTTGTCCGGACAACCCGACCGATGCGATCTCGCTTCAGTTCCTGACCTTCAATCTGAGTGCTGCAGGGGCTGCACCAGGAGATCGCATGTTCATATACGACGGGAACAGCACTGCGGCACCTACCCTGGGGAACTATGCCGGAACCGCGTTGCAAGGCGTAACCGTAAGCGCTTCGCCGCTGAACAGCAGTGGATGCCTCACCATTGTATTCGAATCGAACAATACCGGTACTGGTGTTTTCGCTGCGAGCATTTCGTGCTACACCCCTTGTGCACGACCAACGGCGATCGCATCGATGAGCGAAGCAGCACCCGCCATGGTCTGTATCGGCGAGGCCGTGACCTTCAATAGCACGGGATCAATCGCTGCACCGGGATTCGCGATCGCGTCCAGACAATGGGAATGGGGAGACGGCACCTTCCAGAACGGCGCACCTGCTGTGGCATCGCATGCCTATTCCGCCCCGGGAGCGTACACCGCACAATTGTACTTGGTGGACAACAATGGATGTGCAAGCACCAATCGTGTGGACCTTGAGGTACTGGTCGGCACGGAACCGGACTTCATCGGGACCGGAGGCGATGTACTCGGCTGTGTTGGTGAAACGCTGTGCTTGGACGCGGTAGTGAATGCCACCACATTCAATGAGCTACCTACCGGAGATCTGGGCAATGGGGTCTTCTTGCCGGACGATGTTGGATCCTGCTTCAATGCAGAACTCACCTTCACCCAATTCGCGGCAGGGCAAACATTGAACTCGATAAATGACCTACTTTCCATCTGTGTGAACATCGAGCACTCGTTCATCGGGGATCTGGTGGTGAATATCATCAGTCCCACAGGGCAGACCGTTACGATGCACCAACAGGGTGGCGGTGCAACCTTCCTCGGTGTTCCGGTGGACAATGATCTACAGCCGAATGCGCAAGGCACCTGTTGGCAGTATTGTTTCAGTCCAAGTGCGACCAACGGAACGTGGGTGGACAACGCTGGGGGCACGTTGCCGGCGGGGACCTACGAAAGTCTGAACAACTTGAATGGCTTGATCGGTTCACAGTTGAATGGGATCTGGCAGTTGCAGATCTGCGATCTCTGGGCTTCGGACAACGGGTTTGTTTGCGATTGGAACATTGATTTCGATCCGGCGCTTTTCCCCGATCTCTTGGAATTCACACCCGTGTATGGCACCGATTGTGACAGCAGCAGTTGGAGCGGGCCGAACATCGGTTCTGCCACAGCGAATTGCCAAGGCATCTGCACCACACCACCCGGCCCAGGCAACTATCCGTATGTGTATACGGTAACGGACAATTTCGGCTGTACCTACGATACCACCGTGGTCATCAGCGTGATCCCACCACCGGTCGTGAGTGCCGGACCGGATGCCTCAACATGCGCGGCACCTGTGCAATTGGGAGCTTCAATAACCAGCGGCGGTTTCCCCACGAATTGCACTTACGAATTATGGCTTCGCGATTCTTACGGAGATGGATGGACCTTCGGTTCGAGCATCACGATCATCGTGGACGGGGTGTCCTCCACTTGGACACTGGGCGATGGGGATCTCGGTTTCGTAACCATTGCAGTGAACAATGGATCATCCATCGTACTGGACTACGATGCTGCATTCCTATTCAACGGAGAGCAAGGCTTCACTTTGTTCGATAGCAACACCGCTCAGGTCTACAACTCTCCGAACGGGCCACCCAGCGGCATTGCTTGGTCAGGAAGCGCATATTGCCCAGGTGGTGGATTCACCTACAGTTGGTCCCCGACCGCAGGGCTATCGAACCCCAACATCGCGAACCCCATCGCTACGGTGGCCGGTACCACGGTCTATTGCGTAACGGCATACCAAGATGGGCATCCGGGATGCCCGGCAACGGATTGCATGACGATCACGGTGGACAATACCGTCGATGCCGGAGGCAATGGAACCATTACGGTGTGCAGCAGTTCCCCTTCCTTCGGATTGTTCCCACTGATCTCCGGAACACCGTTGTCCGGTGGCACCTGGACAGCACCGGATGGCAGCCCGCACAGTGCAACTTTCCAACCGGGAACGGATGTTCCTGGGATCTACACATACACGGTGGTCGGTTCCGGAGCCTGCGGAAGTGCATCAGCCAGTTCCACCGTTACGGTGTCTGTGAACCCGCTACCGAACGCCGGTGCGAATGCCAACATCGTGGTGTGTAGCACCGATGCTTCCGTGAACTTGTTCACGCAGTTGGGAGGCACACCTGAAGTGGGAGGAAGTTGGAGTGGTCCAAGTGGATCCGCATTCACCAACCCGTTCAACCCAGCTACTGGAAGCGCTGGCACTTACACCTATACCATTGCCGGTGTTGCGCCTTGTCCAAGTTCGACAGCGACCGTAACAGTCACTATCCACGCTCCGCCGAACGCAGGTAACGATGGACCATTGACGCTGTGCAGCACTGGTGCTCCTGTGTCCCTTTTGAATGTGATCGGCGCTGCACCTGGTGGGTCCTGGTCAGGTCCAAGTGGTTTGGCTGGGGATGTATTCGACCCGGCAACGAATGCGGTTGGGACCTACACCTACACCATCCTTGGTACAGCACCCTGTCCTAGTGCAACTGCGGATGCGACGGTTACCGTTCACACACCACCGGACCCCGGAACGGATAGCGCGATCACGCTTTGTTCCACAGATGCAGCGGCTTCACTCTTCGCACAACTTGGTGGAACGCCTGATGCGGGCGGCACATGGAGTGGACCGAGCGCTGTGGTCGGTGGCATGATCGACCCGGCCACGATGAGTGCTGGTGCGTATGTCTACACCGTCGCAGGCACTGCGCCGTGTCCGGATGAAACCGCTACCGTTACCG
>Ga0209063_1000217_pt1 | contig 54509 bp, 54 predicted proteins | sample KloWWTmeKNB19Kit_FD_187177 | JGI IMG/M metagenome (GOLD analysis project Ga0209063, IMG submission 187177) | Active sludge microbial communities from Klosterneuburg, Austria, studying microevolution and ecology of nitrifiers - Klosterneuburg... | ecosystem: Engineered > WWTP > Aerobic digester >... | reverse complement strand
ATTTTGTTTAAGGCATTCAACTCATCATAATGTGAGGAAATGGCTTCGATTAGTTGTTCTTTTGTCATTTTAATGGGGTTTATCGTATAAATTTATAACTCTTTATGCGACAATTTGAAATGCACCCGTGAAAACAGGGTCCTTGGTTCTTACTCCTTTTGTAAAAAATGCTATGCAGGTTTTAGGGAATAAAATTTTTCAAAATCCATTAGCTTTAGATCAGTCCATTACTTCTCATGAAAAATTACTCACCAATATCACACAGTTATCGGCACAACCAGTAAAGGTTTCCGAAAAGCAAATAGCCATCAGTCCATTACTGGAAACGGTTTCACTTCAACCAGGGGCATATTTTGTATTGCAATGGGTTGATAATCGGATGGCCTTCGCAGTCAAATTCAATTTTTCAACAAAGGGCGTAGAAGAATGGGGTGCATTTGAAGTGTCAGCAGATGGGAAAGTATGGAAGTCTCTATTAGTTGGTACATCTAATATTAGCTTACCTGAAGGAAGCCATGCGGTTAGGTTTGTAAACAAATCTGATGCTGTTCAAAGTATTTATCTGAAAGAGTTTTCAGTGAGTACAAAACCCAATAGCCATAGTACCGATCAGTCTCTAGTCTTTGATAAAAATCCTTCTACTTATTCTGTATTAAGTCCTGGTGCGAAAATAGTATTGCCTTTAAGAGACATCAAGCAAGCTGCTTTGGTGTTGAATGTTTTTAATCAACACATTCAGATCAGTAATCCATGTGGGTGGAAAATTGTAAGTGATAAAAATTTTGTCCCAATAGATTTAAAAAATAATCCTTGCAGCGAACTGGAAATTTTGAACACCGGCAGTAAGGCCATAAAACTATACGAAGTCCTAAACTCCTCATCTAAATTGAATTTGGAGTCAAAGCTTTAACTTAAAGAACTGCTCTAAATAGGGCAGTTTTTTTTTGAGGGATGGATAGACTTCCCGTTTTCAAAATGTGTTTTCTAAGAGAAAACTTTACCCTGAATAAGCCTATATTTGCGGCCTGAAATTTGGTGCAGCCTGCAACTGCCCAATTAATTTTTAATTTCTCGCCTGCAACGAGATCAAATTTCAATAGGATGGCACTTCATAACCGGGTATCCCGCAAGGAGCTTAAAGAACGAATCATTCAAGAAAATATTCCTCGTACCACTATTTCCTTTTATTGCTATTTTAAAATAGAGGAGCCTAGTCAGTTCCGTAACGAATTCTATCGGGCTTTGAATGCTCTGGGGGTATTAGGACGAGTATATATTGCTCCCGAAGGGATCAATGCTCAAATCAGTGTTCCATCAGAAAATTTTGAAGTTTTCAGACAGAAACTCTACGAAATGGGCACTGCACTCAATGGCATTCGGCTGAACATTGCGGTGGATGATGATGGTAAATCCTTTTATGTATTGGATGTAAAAGCGCGAAATAAGATTGTGGCTGATGGGATTGATGACCCTGCTTTCGATATGGATAATCGTGGGCAATATGCCACAGCAACAATGTTCAATGAGCTTACCGACAACCCGGACACCATAGTGATTGATATGAGAAATCATTATGAGTATGAAGTCGGGCATTTTGAAAATGCCATCGAAATTCCAAGCGACACTTTTAAAGAGCAGCTACCCATGGCGGTGGCAATGATGGAAGAAAATAAGGAAAAAAATATTATCATGTATTGCACTGGTGGAATCCGTTGCGAAAAGGCTTCTGCCTTTATGCTGCACAAAGGATTCAAGAATGTGTATCATCTGGAGGGGGGCATTATTAACTATGTAAACATAGTCAAAGAACAAGGCCTAGAAAATAAGTTTCATGGCAAAAATTTTGTTTTTGACCAAAGATTGGGAGAAAGAATTACAGACGAAATTATATCTAAATGCCATCAATGCGGGAAGCCTGCCGATGCACACGTAAACTGCATCAATGATGCCTGTCATTTGCTTTTTATTCAATGTGAGGAGTGCGCAAAAGCGTTTGATGGATGTTGTAGCAAGGAATGTAAAGACTTTATTCATCTCCCTATAGAAGAACAAAAAGAAAAGAGGAAGGGAATTGATCTGGGACGAAATGTGTTTAATAAATCAAAGTCCAGATTGCATAATTTGTCGATAAAAAAGACAGATTCATAGAATATTTTTAAATCGTGTTGCAATTAGAATGAAGTTTGCGTTTTAAACAGAAATGAAAAGCATGAGAAGATCTTTTAAATTAATGTTGGTTTTAGTGATGGTAAGTGTACCAGCTATACTTTTTGTAATAGATAATTGGGAACATTTGAAAAAGAAATTGGATAACGACAGCATCGAAAAACTTATCACACAACCTACATTCAGTTTTAAAAGGTAATTATATAAACTCAGAATTTTGTAAGCCATTAATCCTCATATATAGGTAAAGACCGTTTCAATAGATGAAGCGGTTTTTTTTTACCCTGAATGCACCAAAACTTTTTTTAAAGTATTTGAATGGATAGGAACCGGTAGGCTGCTGTTGGAATCAACACCAGAAAAAGAGTCAAAAGACGGACAGAAACTCCAGAAAGAAAAAGGGAGGAGTTGGTGAATCAAGGATTAAAATGACGATAATCAATTAAAAATTTTGTGAGTGTAAAAAAAATATTATTTTCAATTGCTATTTAATGTATAATTGCCATACGAAATAGGTGGAAGAAGGAAAAAACCACTGACCTAAGCAATTTATTATAAGTTTTTTATGAGTGTAAAAAAAGAGGAAGAAGAAATAATTGAACCGAAGGACATCTTTGTCGGTAGCATGGATGCTTCTGTTATTTTAATGGAGTTTGGTGAATATGAAAGTGAAGATTGTGCCAAAGCCAATGAAATAGTAAAACAAATATTAGTGGACTATGATGGCCAGATAAAGTTTAATTTTCGACATTTTCCACAAACAAGAATACACCAACGTAGTTTGAAAGCGGCCGAAGCTGCTATAGCCGCAGCACAGGAAGGAAAATTTTGGGAAATGCATAATGTCCTTTTTCAAAACAGAAGAAACCTGGGCACCACCAGTCTTAAATTGCACTCAAAGGAAGCGGGAATTAGTAACAAAAATTTTCTGGACGATTTAGTGAATGGAGTATATGGCTGGCAGGTTCAGGATGATCTGAAAGAAGGGATAGACAGGGGTGTAAAAGACGTCCCAAGTTTTTTTGTAAATGGTGAAATGATAAAAGGGAAACCAACTTATGCATTGCTTGCAGCTGCTATTGATGCAGCCTTAAAGTCTGGCAAAAAACCAACAACAGGCAAACCTAAAACAGCACCAAAAAAAGAAACAAAATCACAGATCAATCCCAAAAAGAAATAACAAATACATAGATTAATTTTTTGTAAACAAGTTGTTTGCGACCTTAAATCAAGTAGTACAACTTATTTTGTTTTTCATAACTTCCTATTCAGGAGGGTTATAGAAAAATAAAACGCATTCCGCTTTCTGACTAAAGAATAGTTTGAGGAGCCACATTTTCTGAATTTTTGTTTTTCAGTACTGAAAATATTTCATCTTGTTTGCTGAAATCCTTTGCTGTAAAGGTTTTCAGCTTATCTAGCTTCGAAATGCATAATAAATAGGTAAGTTAATCCCCTTAAAATATTTTGTACTAAAATTTCCTTTTTTTGTAAATTTTACGAGTGTTATTTAAATATTTTCAATAGTGTTCTTCGTAAGTGTTTCATATTTTGAATTACTCTAAAAAATTGTCAGTGATTATTTTTTTAATGTTGAATAAATGTGGATATTCGCTGTTCATCTTTACTTCTTTTGTTGTATGCGTTGTTGAGTTAGGATTATAACTATACAATTGAATTTGTCGTATTGATTTATAAAAAATCACACTGTTTCAATGGAGAAAAATGCCGATAAAGTATGGTCTAATTGTCTGAAAATAATTAAGGATATTGTTGAGTGGCAACATTTCAAAACCTGGTTTGAACCCATCAAGGCAATTTATTTAGAAGGTAATATTCTGGTAATACAAGTTCCCAGCCAATTCTTTTTTGAATACCTTGAGGAGCATTATGTAAATTTACTGGCCAAGACGCTGAAACGTGAATTGGGAAAAGACGCACGACTTGAGTACAGAATCATGGTTGATAGTGGCAATAGTAAAAACAAACCTCTAATGGTGGATGTGCCTGGTGCAGGATATAAGACATATTCAAATAATGAAATGGATTTCCCATTGGTGGTGAATAACGCAGTAAAAAATCCCTTTGTAATTCCTGGCATTAAGAAAATGCAAATCGACCCACAACTCAATCCTAATTATACTTTCGATGCCTACATCGAAGGGGATTGTAATAGGGTAGCTCGTCGGGCTGGTAAAACAGTTGCAGATAAACCTGGTGCAAATTCATTTAATCCGTTGGTGGTATATGGTGGCGTAGGTCTAGGCAAAACTCATCTGGTTCAGGCCATCGGTAATGATGTAAAAAGATTGCATCCCAATAGGATTGTTTTATATGTAAGTTCAGAAAAGTTTATCAATCAGTTTATGGATCACAGCCGTAATGGTGCCATAAATGATTTTATACATTTTTACCAATTGATTGATGTGTTGATTGTAGATGATGTACAATTTTTTGGCAAAGCCGATAAATCACAAGATGCTTTTTTTGCTATTTTCAATCACTTACATCAATCTGGAAAACAATTAATTCTTACATCGGACAAATCTCCAAAGGATCTGGACGGTGTACAAGAAAGATTATTAAGTAGGTTCAGATGGGGGTTGAGTGCAGATTTGCAAATTCCGGACTACGAAACCCGTATCGAGATTCTGGAGAGGAAGATGAAAGCAGATGGTTTGGAAATGCCTCATGAAGTGGTGAAGTACATTGCATATAATATCAATAGTAATGTGAGAGAATTAGAAGGTGCTTTGATTTCTCTGTTGGCTCAATCTTCCCTTAACCGTAGAGAGATAGATCTGGATCTGGCTAAAAAAGTATTGCGCAATTTTATAAAGTCTTCAAGTAAAGAAATCACAATTGATACCATACAAAAAATGGTCTGCGATTTCTTTAATGTTCCTTATGATAAGTTGCTACAAAAAACGCGTAAACGGGAAATAGTACAAGCCAGGCAAATAACCATGTATCTGGCCAAATCGTTTACCAAGAATAGTCTGAAAACTATCGGAGAACATTTTGGCGGTCGCGACCATACCACGGTGATACATTCCTGTCAGACTGTGAAGGATCTGATGGATACCGACTCCTTATTCAAGGAAAATGTGCTGGAACTGCATCAAAAAGTGCAATTGGCTGCCATGTAATTGCCATCAAAAAAAAAGTTCAAATTTCTTTTAAAATAGATTTTGTAGTTCAGGGTTTTCCTATATATTTGCAACCCTTTTGGTGAGGTGGATGAGTGGCTGAAATCAGCAGTTTGCTAAACTGCCGTACGGGTTAAACTGTACCGCGGGTTCGAATCCCGCCCTCACCGCTTAAAGTGAAGTTCGAAGATTTCCAAATTTATTGAAGTCCTGTAGCAATTAATAAGTTACAGGGCTTTTTCGTTTTTTGCTACAGCGGAATCTTTGTAAAAGGTTTAGTTGTACCCTAGAACCCCACCATCGTATCCAGTTAATAAATCATAATGCGCTTAGATCTTTAATTTTCAATTCTTGAATTAACAATTTTCTTGAATCAATTTTTATGCTTTAATGCTTGCCCTTACCAGTAATATGCGAATGATTCTACCTTGTAAGTATTTCTTCCTACTCTTGATAAACTGTCTATTGATTGAGGAGGGGGGTGTTGATACCTGATGGCAAAAAAATCTAAAGAGCGAACAGGGTAATGAGCTTGTAATCTAGGCAACTAACAGTTACATTTGCCGAACAATGAAACCGAGTTTAGACGATACATACAAACATAAGGGCCTAAGGAAAAAGCTGGTGGATGGAATCCGGGCAAAGGGTATTAAGGATGAAGCAGTGCTGGCGGCCATTAATCAAATCCCAAGGCATTTATTTCTGGACTCGGCTTTTGATGATGTAGCTTATATGGACAAGGCTTTTCCAATTGGTGAGGGGCAAACTATTTCGCAACCTTATACAGTAGCCTATCAGTCGGAGCTTTTACAGATTAACCGAGGAGATAGGGTGTTGGAGATTGGTACGGGTAGCGCATATCAGGCAGTGGTGCTGGCGGCTATGGGCGCGAAAGTGTTTACAATCGAAAGGCAGAAAAAACTGTTTGATGAAAACAAAAAATTTGATTATTTGAAGCAGTTTGTCTGGATCAAATTTTTTTATGGTGATGGGTTTAAAGGATTGCCTACTTATGGGCCCTTCGACAAAGTAATCATCACAGCGGCAGCACCTGAGATTCCGCCAGCACTGATTGAACAAATGAAAGTGGGTGGAAAGATGGTGATACCGGTGGATGTAGGAAATGTGCAACAAATGCGCCGGGTAACTAAATTGGAACAGGGTCTTGATATCGAGTATTTTGAAAATTTTTCTTTTGTACCCATGTTGCAGGGTAAAACTCAATAACATTCAGAAGATGAAAGGATCATTAAAGATTTTTTTCACCGGTATGTTGGTGAGTTTTCTGGGAACACTACCCTTGGGTACGTTGAATATTGCTGCCTTGCAGATTTCTATTGCAGAGTCTGTCTATCAGGCTATTTTGTTTTCTTTTGGGGCACTCACCGCCGAAATGGTTTATGTGCGTATTTCTTTGCTGGCAATGGACTGGGTACACAAACAGAAAAAAATGTTTCGTGTACTGGAATGGCTCACCTTGCTAATCGTAGTGGCATTGGCTGTGTCGAGTTTTGTATCCGCACTTCATCCACAGGAAAGCAATAATGTGTTGCTGAACAATGGAATGCCTTCCTTTGTGCTGGGTCTTGTGATGAGTGCTGTGAACCCGATGCAAATACCTTTTTGGTTTGGATGGAGTACGGTATTACTGACCAAACAAGTTTTATTGCCTAATCGAACACATTATAATTTTTACACCATTGGTATTGGTATCGGTACATTGTTTGGCAACTCAGTTTTTATTTTTGGAGGTCGGTTGGTGGCAGATAAGCTACAGAATAATCAATCGGTTTTGCATTATTCTATTGCGGGTATTTTCACCCTGACAGCACTTATTCAACTATGGAGAATGTTTGTGAATCGCAAATCGGTGAATGATAAAATCCATGATATAGAAGATAAAACATTGCTCGATGGATATGTGGAATCTGTACCAGAAAAAGATTAAAGCTCTTTTGTCCAATTATCCCTGTCATCAGGACTAAATTTCCAAGGGGCAAAATTGTTTTCAATATTACTGAACATTACATTCCATTCTTGTGGGGCACTGCTCTCTTCCATTATCAGGAAACGACGCAGTTGCAGAATAATATCAAGCGGGCTGATGCTGACTGGGCATTCCTGCACACAGGCATTGCAGGTAGTGCAAGCACGCAATTCTTCCTCAGAAATATAATCATGCAGGAGGCTTTTGCCATCGCCTTTCCATTCTTTGCTTTTGTTCAGTTGCCTGCCAATTTCTTCGGTTCGGTCTCTTGTGTCCATCATTATTTTCCTGGGCGATAATAATTTGCCAGTTGTATTGGCTGGACATGCGGAACTGCATCGTCCACACTCTGTACAGGAGTAGGCATCCAGCAAATTTTTCCAGCTCAGGTCTGAAATGTCCTTGGCACCAAAACGAACTGGCGCTGCAGCCTCGGAGGGAGCCATTTCAGGTTGCATGGCATATAGTACCTCATTTTGTACAGCTGGCATATTTTCCATTTTGCCCATAGGCTCCAATCTCGCATAGTAGGCATTAGGGAAAGCTAGTAGGATATGCAGGTGTTTGGAGTATGGCAGGTAGTTCAGGAAGGCAAAAATGCCTACGATATGCAACCACCAGCAACTCCTTTCGATGATCATTAATGGGGTATCGCCAAGTTCGGCGAATAGGGGTTGAATCCATTGCGATATCCAAAAACTACCAGTTTGTGCTTCGGAAAAATGCCCCACCTGTCTGCTTTGTAAGATGGAATCGGTGGCATTCATAATCAGAAACAAACTCATGAGCACAATTTCAGTGATCAGAATATAATTGGCATCACTACGTGGCCATCCGTCCAAATCCTTGCTGATAAAGCGTTTGAGTTTGATAATGTTACGGCGAACTAAGAATAGAACGCAGGCCGTCAGCACTAATATAGCCAATACTTCAAAAGCATTAATTAAAAAGAGATATAAACCGCCCTGATATGTGGCAAATAACCGATGTGTACCTAATAAGCCATCCAGTACGATCTCGAGCACTTCTATATTGATAATGATGAAACCTGCATAAACCAGAAAATGTAAAAATCCGACTAGTGGGTTGCGAAACATTTTCTTTTGCCCCAGAGCCAGTAGAAACAGATTTTTCCAGCGTAAAGGCTTTTGATCATTGATGGTCTGGTCTTGCCTCAGATTTATATTTCTTTTTATTTCCAGCACTTTGCGGCGAAAAAGAAAAATGGATAGAGCAGTGATGAGTACAAATAATATTTGTTGAAGAATATGCATACGGCGTTCAATTACAATTGCTAATTTACAGGTTGTAATTGAGTAAATGTTTTTTTGTTGATTTGGGTAAAGAATTTGACAAGGTTTAAGGCAGATTTCCATCGTCGGTGAATACCTTAAGGGTACAAAGCGATTTTTAAGATTTTGTTTTTAGTCTTTGGGATAGTAATAACTAAACCACCAAGGAAACAAAAGGGTAAGAAAAATATTACTGAAAGATTCTTTGCTTTTACTCCTTTGCTGGGGTTGAAAAAATAAACTGCAAAGGACGCTAAGAGTCCAAAATATAGTAAGAATTTTTTGAAAGTACTGCTTTGTTACATAGCGGTAGAAAAGTAAACCGCAAAGGACACAAAGGTCACAAAGGGGTATAGAGAATGTCTTTGAGTGTATTCCTCAGTGTTCTTAGCGAGTAAAAAAAATATGCAGCTAATTTCTTTGATTCGCAATGAAAGAAACTTTTATTTACTCATTGTTTTTTACTCTCTATTTTTGAAAAGATAAAAGATTGTAATGAAGGATAAAAAATACATACTGGAACAGCCAGTGATAGAAAAGAAATTGAACCGTCTGGCACTAGAGATTATTGAGAATAATATTGAGGAAAAAGAGTTGGTCTTTGTAGGGATTGCGCCCAATGGTATGGTGCTGGCCGAAAAACTAAAACAAATAGTAGAAAAATTTTCTTGCGTAAAAATTGAGTTTCTGACCCTGAGTTTAAACAAGCGCAAACCAGAAGATGTGGTGTTAAACAAAACGATGGATTTTAAAAACAGAGTGGTGGTGATCATTGATGATGTAATCAACAGCGGGAAAACCTTGTTGTATGCGCTGAAACCCTTTCTGGATGTGTATCCCAAAAAGATTCAAACGCTGGTATTGGTAGAAAGAACGCATACCCGATTTCCGGTTCATGCCAATTATAAAGGATTTACATTGGCTACCACCCTTCAGGAACATATTATAGTGGAGGTAGAAGGCGATGAAATATTAGGTGCTTTTCTGAGCTAATGAAGGTTGACCCAGAATGAGATTTTTTTGAATGTGTGTCATTTGTTTCAAGCTATAGCTAAGAGTTCTACACCATTCGAACCTCATCCTTCGCCCTTTATCCATTAAATACAGGGACTCTTGTAAAAAGACAATTTCTTTCTCAAAAAACTAAATATTTTTAGCTCAAATGTTATTTTATGTATAGAAATGTTTTGATAATACTTTCCGTTCTTGTAGTAAGCATAGCATCTGCACAAAACAAACAACTGACTGCCGAGGACTATAAAAAGGCTGAACAGTTTTTGGGTGCTACCACCTCCAGGTATGTGGATTGGAATTCGCCGGTACCACATTGGTTGGAAAATGATGCATTCTGGTACAAAACGGGTGGGAAAACCTATTTGGTGGATCCAGCAAAAAAAACCAAAACTGAAACCAAACAATTTGGTGCAGACGCCAATCCACCTCGCTCGTTTCGTTGGACAAATATGGCCATTTCACCAGATAAGAAAAAAGAGATTTTTATAAGAGAATGGAACCTATGGGTGAGAGATTTGCAAACCCAGAAGGAAACCCAACTGACTACAGATGGGGAAAAGGATTATGGCTATGGAACAGACAATGCGGGATGGAAGCATAGTGATAATCCGGTTTTGAAATGGTCGCCGGATTCAAAAAAAATTGCCACTTTTCAGCAGGATCAGCGCAAGGTAAATGACATGTACCTAGTGAGTACCAATGTAGGCGCTCCCAAATTGATGCAATGGAAATACCCCTTACCTGGTGACAAGTATATCCCAACCATTAGAAGAGTGATTATAAATGTGGACAATGTCAAAGTGATTTCGCTGAATGTGGCACCAGACCCACACAGAGCCACGATGAGTGATGATATTGCAAGTAGCGGTAGTTTTGATGATATTGATTGGACTCCAGATGCTTCTGAAATGGCTTTTGTTTCCACTTCCAGAGATCATAAAAACGCAAAAGTAAGAATAGCCAATGCGGCCACCGGCGAAGTAAAAGAGATCTTTGAAGAAATAGTAAAAACCCAATTCGAATCGGGCAGAGATGCGATCAACTGGAGATATCTGCCAGGAACGAATGAAATTATTTGGTACTCCGAAAAAGATAACTGGGGGCATCTTTATTTGTATGATAGTAAAACAGGGAAGCTAAAACATCAGATTACAAAAGGAGATTGGCTGGTGGGCAAATTGCTTAAGGTAGATGAAGCTAACCGTGTTTTGTATTTTACAGGATATGGCAAAGAGAAAGGGAATCCTTATTTTGGTTATTTGTACAAGGTAGGTATGGATGGAAAAGGGCTTACCCTGCTTACTCCTGAAACTGGAAATCATTCAGTTTCTTTTTCTCCTTCCGGAAATTTTTTTATTGACACTTATTCACAACCTGATGTGCCTCCTGTATCTGTTTTGAGAAGTATAAATGGGCAGTCTGTCGTGAATCTGGAAAAGGCTGATGTAAGTCGTTTGGCATCCAGAGGCTGGAAAGCACCTTTTGTTGCTAAACTAAAAGCAGCCGATGGTGTTACAGATATTTATGGGCTTGTTTTTACACCCTCCAAATTGGATCCATCTAAAAAGTATCCGGTGGTGGATTATATTTATCCTGGTCCACAGGGTGGAAGTGTAGGTAGTTGGAGTTTTTCAGCATCGCGTGGAGATCATCAGGCATTGGCAGAACTAGGTTTTATTGTAGTGGTGGTGGAAGGTACCGGAAACCCGTTCCGATCAAAAAGCTTTCATGATGCCTGTTATGGAAATATGTCTGTCAATACACTTCCTGACCAGATTGCAGCCATTCGCCAATTGTCCAAAACTTATCCGATGGATACTACCAAAGTGGGTATTTGGGGCCATAGTGGTGGTGGATTTGCCACTGCGGCGGCTTTGTTTCGATATCCAGACTTTTTTAAAGTGGGCGTTTCTCAATCGGGTAATCATGATAATCGTAACTATGAAGATGATTGGGGCGAACGATACAACGGATTGGTGGACAATAGTGATTATGCGATTCAAGCCAATCAGGTGTATGCCGGTAGCCTAAAAGGAAAACTGATGCTCGCTCATGGGTTGATGGATGATAATGTACCACCTTATGGTATGTTTTTGGTGGTAGAAGCATTGGCAAAGGCTAATAAAGATTATGACCTGATTGTGTTCCCTAACAGTGCACATGGATATGGATCTTACAATAATTATATGATGCGCAGGCGTTGGGATTATTTTGTAAAGAACCTTGCCGGTAATTTGCCGCCAAAGGAATATCTGATCGGTGGCGAAAAATAAATCATTTCAGTAAAGTCAAATTAAGAATGGGTGCCACTGGCACCCATTTGTCAATATTGAAATCAATATCAATCAACTCCTCATATTTTCCACCTGAAGCGGAAGACCCAATTCCCAGGTTTTGGATGCCTGAATCACGGATTGAAGATCATCAATTTTTTTGCCAATAATCCGCACCACATCATCATTGATGGAGGCTTGCACTTTGAGTCCGCTGTCTTTTATTTGTTTCACAATTTTTTTCGCATCTTCCTGTTTCAACCCGTTGCGTACTGAAATTTCTTTTTTCCAAACCTTGCCTACAATACTCCCTTCCTTGCTGAGGTCGAAAGCTTCTGGCGCAATGCCTTGTTTATGGGCACGACTGATTAAAACATCTATCAGTTGTTTCATCTTCATGTCGTCATCGGTTTCCACTTTTAGTAGATAACTTTTTTTGTCTAAATCAATGACCAAATGCGAGCCCTTGAAATCGAATCGGTTGGAAATTTCTTTTGATACTACGTTTATAGCATTATCCAATGCCTGTGCGTCCACTTTACTTACAAAATCAAATGATGGCATATTCTGATTTATTTTTATTTTCTAAATTAATATTTATTACTGAGTTAAGATCGACCATGACCCCTTAACTGTCTAGTTGAAAAAAAGATTTGAGAGTATTCTTTCATGTTCTTCCAGTCCGGTTTTTACAAAATATATTTGAATAATGAATGAAGACCTCTTAACCTTACTGCCGATAGTCCGACTTATAAAAGCTATCCCTTTTCATCCTGACCAAATATACAACACATTCCTATGGCATTTGAATCAGTTTCTTTTAAATTTGAGTCTTTAATTAATTCAATGAATTCAATCATAGATTTCAGATCGGATACGGTGACAAAACCTTCTCCTGCCATGCAGGAGGCAATGATGAAAGCATCTGTGGGTGATGACGTATTTGGTGAAGACCCTTCGGTCAATGAGTTGGAGCGCAGGATCGCTAATATGTTTGGTGTGGAATCGGCATTGTTTTGCCCCAGTGGAACCATGACGAATCAAATCGCTATCAAATGCCATACTCAACCCGGGGATGAAATTATTTGCGATTTGGATGCTCATATTTATCAGTATGAGGGTGGTGGCATAGCTTTTAATTCGGGTTGTTCTGTAAAATTGTTACACGGCAACCGTGGACGGATCAATGCCCAACAGGTTCTGGAAGCCATTCAACCGGATGATGTGCATCGTCCGCATTCTCGTTTAGTGTGTGTGGAGAATACCAGCAATAGGGGTGGAGGAAGTTGTTATGATTTTGTTGAACTTGAAAAAATAAAACAGGTTTGTGTGTCTAATAACCTTGCTTTTCATATTGATGGAGCTCGACTATTTAATGCTTTGCTTGCAAAAAAAGAATCTCCCAAACAGTATGGTCAGTTGTTTGATAGTCTTTCGGTTTGTTTGTCCAAAAGTTTAGGTTGTCCAGTGGGTAGTTTGTTGCTGGGTGATGCGCATTTTATAAAAAAAGCACGAAGAATAAGAAAGGTTTTTGGCGGTGGAATGAGGCAGGCTGGATTTTTGGCTGCTGCTGGTGTATATGCTTTGCAAAATAATATAGACCGTTTAGAAAATGACCATCAGCATGCAATAGCCATTGCCGAAGCCTTACAGAACAAATCTTTTGTCGCTTCTTTATTGCCGATAGAAACTAATATCATTATTTTTGAAACTAATGGAATCTCCGCCAGCGAGCTGGTCGAAAAACTAAAGACAGAACAAATACTTTGTTATGCCATTGGACCCAACCGAATCAGGCTGGTGCTGCATTTGGATATAACAGAAGAGATGGTAGGCAGAACCATTGAAGTGATGCGTAAATTTGGATGATACGAGTAGTGTCACATAAATATAAAACAAACGAAAGGTGTAGAAATTAATCTTACCATACGAATAGGGTAAACTAAAAATTACAACTAACAATTAATAACAAAATCACAAACGAAAATATGTTCCCAACAACCAATCCCTCAAAGACAAAATCCTGGAAGCAATTGCAAAAGCATGCAGAAATAGCCAAGCAATGGAATATGCGAACAATGTTCAGCGAGAATGTGAATCGTGGTACGGAATTTTCCTTGGCACATGAGGAAATCTATTTCGATTATTCTAAAAATAGAATTTCGGTAGAAACATTATCATTGCTATTGAATCTGGCCAATGAAACAAAAGTGAAGGATGCTATTGATGCCATGTTTAGTGGGGAAGTTATCAATCAAACCGAAAACCGTTCGGTATTGCATGTGGCGTTGAGAAATTTTGGTGAGGGAGCGATAGTCAGTAGTGGGGAAGATGTGATGCCCGAAGTAAGAAAGGTGCTGAAAAAAATGAAGTCCTTTTGTGAGTCGGTTCATCAGGGAAAGCACCTCGGATATACGGGAAAGAAGATAAAGTCTATTGTAAACATCGGAATTGGCGGTAGCGATCTTGGACCGCTGATGGTCACAGAAGCACTAAAATCATATACCGTAAAAGGCATTGATGCCTATTTTGTTTCCAACGTGGATGGTACACATATTGCAGAAACCCTGAAAAAAGTGAATCCGGAAACCACCTTGTTCCTGATAGCCTCTAAAACTTTTACTACTCAGGAAACCATGACCAATGCACATACCGCCAGAGAGTGGTTTTTGAAAAAGGCTAAAGAAGAAAAACATATTGCCAAACATTTTGCAGCACTCAGTACCAATGCTGCTTCGGTAAAGAAGTTTGGTATCGATACTAAGAATATGTTTGAGTTTTGGGACTGGGTTGGCGGTCGTTATTCCTTATGGAGTGCCATTGGATTATCCATAGCTTTAACTATAGGGTACGACGATTTTGAAGCATTATTAAAGGGAGCTTTTAATATTGATCAGCATTTTAGGACTACTGCTTTCGATAAAAACATTCCAGTATTAATGGCTTTGATTGGATTGTGGAATACCGGATTTCTGGGTGCCCAAACCGAAGCCATTCTTCCGTATGATCAGTATCTGCATCGTTTTGCGGCCTATTTTCAACAGGGCAATATGGAAAGCAACGGAAAGAGCGTGGACAGAGCCGGAAAAAAAATAAACTACCAGACAGGGCCTATTATTTGGGGCGAACCGGGCACCAATGGTCAGCATGCCTTTTATCAGTTGATACATCAGGGAACTGAATTGATACCCTGTGATTTTATTGCACCAGCCATTTCGCATAATCCTATTGGCGATCATCATCCCAAATTGTTAAGTAACTATTTTGCACAAACAGAGGCATTGATGAATGGCAAAACTTTGGCCGAGGTAAAAGCTGAATTAAAAAATCAGGGACTAGATAAAGAGGCTATTAGCAAACTGGCTCCATTCAAAGTGTTTGAAGGAAACAAACCCACCAACTCATTTTTGATTAAGAAAATAACTCCGTATACTTTGGGGCAAATGATTGCACTGTACGAACATAAAATTTTTGTTCAGGGAGTGATTTGGAATATTTTTAGTTTCGACCAGTGGGGCGTGGAATTGGGAAAACAATTGGCTGGTAAAATACTGCCTAAGCTTACGCACAATGAGTCGGTTTCAGATCATGACAGCAGTACTAATGCACTGATCAATATGTACAAACAGATGCGGGGATAAGTTATTGTTGCCTGATCTGTTTCTAAGGGCTTGATGTTGCAAAATCCAGATTAGGCTTTATTTTCGGTAAAATATTACCCGGAAAAGGGTATTGTTCAATTTGACAAAAGAAGCAATTTTATAGTTTCAAAATGGTGTATTTTTAAGAAATCTATAATCAGTTTTACCAATGTCTGCTGCATCAAAGTATCTCTTCTGCATCTTGATGTTTTTTTTACCAGCTCAAATCATAAATGCTGGTTCAAAAAAATTAGATAGCCTAAAAATCGAAGCAGAGAATCTTTCAAAAAAAGATTTTGATGCCGCTATTCGTTTGTGCCAGCAAGGAGTGGCGATCTCCGTCGATGAAACAGACAAAGCCATTTTTTTTCGAATTGAGGGAAGGGCATGGTATTTTAAAGGGGAGTTTGAAAAGGCTTCTCAGTTGTACAATCTATCGGTGGCAATTCTGGAAAAACAGAAACAGCCGAAAGAATTGGGCCTAACTTTTATCGAACTGGCAAAACTCTACAGAAAGACCAAAATGCTGGATGCCGCAGAACGCACGTATAATCGGGCATTCACCATATTCACTGGTTTAAAAGACACCATAAATATGTCCACAGTGTATAACGAGAGTGGTGTGGTGTTTGAGTACAGGAAAGATTATAACAAGGCCATTCATTTATATCAGCAAGCCTATCATTTGAAGCAAGCCCTAAAGGATACTGTGGGGATGGCCTATTCTTCAGGATTCATAGCGGGAGGAAAATTGCTGCAAAACAAATTGAAAGAGGCAGAAGAGTTTGCTCTTCATTCGCTCAGACTGTTTCAGTCGGTGAAAGATACTTTTGCGATTGCCCTGGCTTATACCAATCTTGCGGAGATCAGTACAAAGGCCGGGCAAACCCAAAAATCGAAGTATTATTTATCTCATAGTTCTGCTTTTGCCACACCTATTCAGTATCTGGATTTGTTGGCCAATAATTTTTTACAACTATCACAAATATATAAGCAGGAAGGCCGACAGGATAGTGCGCTCATTTCTTTTGAAAAGTATGTGTCTGTTAAGGATAGCCTCTACAATTCCAATATGCAGAAAACTGTTTTGGAGTTGAACACTAAGTATGAAACGGCACAAAAAGATAAGGAGCTTTCAGAAAAAAAGGCCTCCTTACGTATGAGGAACCTACAACTGCTTTCAAGTTTGGTCGCCTTGTTGTTGATTGGACTATTGTTTTTTTCAATGTACAGAACCTCTACACTGAAACATAAAAACGCAATTCAGAAAACGGTGATTGAGCAACAGGATATTGCTGCCAAAGCAATCATCAATGCCGAAGAGAGTGAACGGGTACGCATGTCTGCCACACTACACGATGGATTGGGGCAATTACTTAGTGCTGCTAAAATGAATGTGCAGGCTATCGAACAGGAGTTGTTGGGCAAGGAGGATGCCGTTAATTCTTATAACCGGGTGATGGGTTTGCTGGACGATTCAATAAAAGAAATGCGCAGTGTGTCTCATCAAATGATGCCTGGCGTAATGGTTCGTTCAGGATTGGGCAATGCCTTGAAGGAGTTAATAGAAAAAATAGATACTCGTGCTTTGGAAATTAATCTGAGTATAGAAGGTTTGGATGAACAGTATGATCAGGATATACAAATAGTACTGTACCGAATTTTTCAGGAATGCATTCATAATGTGATCAAACATGCCAGAGCTACTAAGTTGTATATTTCATTAATGCAAAGTGCCGATTCCATAGATGTCACGATTGAAGACAACGGAGTCGGGTTTGATATGAATCAGGCTGCTCAAAAATCAGGGATCGGTCTTCAGAATATTCGAACAAGGGTAAATTTTCTGAAAGGAGAATTAGACATTAGCACTGCCAATGGCAAAGGCACATTCATCGCCTTACATATTCCATTAAAGTAAATCTTATCATGAGGGAAATTCATATTTCGATTTTAGATGATCACCAGATTGTCATTGACGGACTTAAATTGCTGCTGAATCAATCGCCTCAATTAAGCGTATCACTAGTCGCTACAAATGGTTTTGATATGTTGGCCTCGTTCAAAAAAATGGAAACACTGCCGGATATATTATTGCTGGATCTAATGATGCCAGTAATCAGCGGATATGAATTTTCGATCATGTTGAAAAAAGATTTTCCTCAAATTAAAATCATCATTCTATCAATGAATAATGATGGGAAACTGGTGAGTGAATTAATTGAACATTCCGTCATCAAAGGGTTTCTGCCGAAGTCGGTGAATAAAAAAGAGCTCATAGAAGCGATTGAAAAAGTGTACAATGGAGGCGAATATTTTTCTGATGAAATTTTGGAGGAGTTGGGAAAGTATGCCACAGTGGTGAAAGAAAAAGAAGGCTTTAAACTTTCAGCCAGAGAGGTAGAAGTAATTGGACTGATTGCCAAAGGATGCACCACCAAACAAATTGCCCAGCAATTGTTCTTAAGCGAAAAAACGGTGGAGACCCATCGGAAAAATATCTTCCGTAAAACCGAAACCTTTAATGTGGGTTCATTATTGGAAAAAGTAAATAGGTTGAAATTGATAGGATAAACGTTTTTCAATTCTCAAAAGCTGGTAATGCATTTTTGTAACTGGTAAAGCTATCAGCGTTTCAAGTTGGGCATTTATCGCCTTGTTTTTTTGGTGTTTAATTGAAGTGCTGCTTTTAAAAGAGGCTCATGATTAATTTATTTTGAGTTTAATTGAATCAGTATTTTTATTTCAAAATCAAAGTATGATAAAGTATTATTTTAGAATGATAGCGTTGTTTGTACTATTCATCATAGCGTCATTTTCTTCATTCGCTCAAAGTAAGACATTAGTACACGCACACAATGATTACCTTCAACAAGCTCCTTTTTACCTGGCATATTCCCAAAAGGTTTTTTCGATTGAGGCTGATATTTTTTTGACACCTGATGGAGAATTATTGGTGGGGCATACAAAGGATGAACTTAAGTCCGATGCTACTCTTGAACATTTATATATTTTGCCAATTGTCACACTTTTCAAAAAGAACAATGGGAAAATGTGGAAAGGCTCTGATCAGAAATTGCAATTAATGCTGGATCTAAAAACAGTTACTGAGCCAACCCTCACTCAAGTGATCTCATTGCTACAAAAGTATCCGAAAGTGTTTGATGGCAGACAAAATCCAAACGCTGTTTGGGTGGTGATTACTGGTAATATGCCTTTGCCAGATGAGTTTGTCAAATACCCGCCTAATATCTTCTTTGATGGAAGATTGGGTATCACTTATTCAAAAGAACAATTATCCAAACTGGCATTAATAAGTATGCCGTTTAACAAATATGCAAATTGGATAGGTAGAGATTCCCTTACCTCCAGTAAGCTAGAGAGGGTGCAGGCTGCTATTGATGAAGCACATGCTCTGGGTAAGCTTATACGCTTTTGGGGGGCACCAGATGGTCCGAATGCCTGGCACACTTTTCAAACGATGGGGGTGGATATCATAAATACTGATTTGATAGAGGATTGCGTAAAATTTTTCAATAAGCGCAAAGCGAATAGCAAGCATCAATAGCGGAACAAAACACCATTCATATTCACCTTTCATGGCAGGATATGGATAGGCTATTATCATCGATGTATGAAATCATTATTATCTGATAAAAAAATAAACATCCTTTGAAACCTTTACTGGTTAAGGGTTCTAAGCCCATCTCCCTCTGAAGAATGGGTTGAATTTGGGTTTGTCCGCCGAAGGAGGATGAGGTCTAGATTCATAAGGAGGTAGCAACCTTTGTCGAAAAGTAATGCTATGAAATGAAAGTCCAGCTTTGATATTGTTTTTAAATGTCTATAATTACAGCTTTGGTTGACAAATTATGTTATTTCAAAAGTCCTCAAAATACCTGAAAGCAGGTATTGTTTGCCAATCACATTGTACCCATTTTTGCGATATTAAAATCTGTTTCAAAGAACATGAGTACAACCCTTAAATCATTAAAATTTTTGGCTGTTTCTACAGCAATGTTAATCCTATTGTTTGGTTGTCAAAAAGGCAACCCGTTGTCTCAGGCATTGAGTGCTGGTAAATGCGAAATAAAAGCCACCGTGAGTGGCGCGGTATCTAGCAATTATAGTTCGGATGCATTAGGTAGTAATGCAATTAAAAATAGTATGCTGATGAATTTGGCCAGTTCCACAGTAAGTTTGCCTACTAGTCAGTTTGTGATCATATTGCCAGCCAATGTAGCCACAGGCACCTACCCATTCAAAACCCAGCAAGGTGCTACTGGATTTGCAGTTTCTTATGTGCATCAAAACGGTTCAGGAAGTTGGGCTACCGGAAGCGGTGGCGATGAAAATTTCACGCTTACAATAACCAAATCTTCCAGTTCGGAAATTGAAGGTGTATTTAACGGAACTATGAAAAATGATCAAAAAAATTCCACCATTACTATATCCAACGGTTCTTTCAAAGCTAAGTTTTAATCAAAACCTAAATGAACTTAATCTATTGAAAGATAATAAAGTGAGCAACATGCTCACTTTGTTTTTTTTGAGTGATAGAGAGATACTATCAATCTTATCTCTACCCAGACCAATTGGATAGTAGTATTTTGCCCATGTAGCAGACGTTTTGACCAATGAAATTGGGCTATTATGAATGCACAATCGGTATAGTATAATACTACATCATCTATGCCCAATATTTTCAAAGAGAAGATGCCTCAACAGTATATACCGTATTTATGGAGTAAAGTAAAACCGTTGTCAATGTTACCCCAATCCAAATTGAAAATTAAGGATTAATCATCGCCATCAAATGAACAGTAAGCTCCTGAACGCCTTCTGTGGCTGGCTTTTCAATGGTAGTAAGATGATGCATTGGGTTTACATAAGGTATCTTTTTGTCAATCACAAATTTTGGGCTATACAAAGGGGCCATGTCTATCAAACCGGCAGCAGGATATACCACCATAGATGTACCCACCACTACAAAAATATCTGCTTCCATGGCTATTTGTGCCGCCTTTTCTATCATCGGCACTGCTTCTCCAAACCACACAATGTCCGGACGCAATTGCCCACCATCAGCGGCCAGGTCTCCCCATTGCATATCAGTTCTGATTTCGTAGGATGGGGTAAGTGCTTTTTCGCTGCGCATCCTAAAAATTTCTCCATGCAAATGAATCACGTTGGTTGAGCCTCCACGTTCATGTAAGTCATCAATATTTTGGGTGATGATTTGTACATCAAAATATTTTTCCAACGCAGCCAACCCGCTGTGCGCTTGATTGGGACTAGCTTCCAGCACTTGTCTGCGTCGCATATTGTAAAAATCCAGTACTAGTTTCGGGTCGCGCTTCCAACCTTCCGGCGAAGCCACCTCTGTTACATCATAACCTTCCCAAAGTCCATCGCTATCTCTAAAAGTTTTGATGCCGCTTTCGGCACTGATGCCCGCACCAGTTAGTACAACAAGTTTTTGCTTCATGTAGCGATGATATTAAATTATCACGAATCAACAAATTATTATTGTCAAGTGAAAGTTAGGTAACCGACAATAGAATATAGGGCATCAAAATTGCTACGCTCAGTTCAACAATAGTGCTTATGGCATCTGTTCCTTCAGCAGATGGATAAGTAATAATAGTCGGCTAATTCTGATTTATTTATATTTGTTTTAAGTCCGTTATTGCTTTCTCTGCAATGGATTTGATTTTCTTCTAATCCATTTGAAAAGAAAAAGGATCAATGCCACACCCAACCAAATTGGCCACAAGGTAACGATGCCCACGATGAGACTGGTGAGTAATTTGCTACCATTTGCAAAGGCATTCACCATACGCATCACCAAGCCTGGCTTGCTGCTTTGGTAAGAGTATCCTTGGCCTGGTTCAAAGTAGGTTAGGTGAATAGTACTGAACTCCGCATCGCCCGAAAGCAGTGCCAGCCTTGCTTCTGCCGATTCTATATCTTCCTGAATATTGTTTATTTCCTGTTGCAGTTTTAATATGTCATCTATGTTGGTGGCTTTTTGTAACAGTTCCAGGTATTTGTTCCGGGTGGCTTTTCTGGTTTCCAATCTGGCTTTTGTGTCCACAAAATTTGCCGTAACATCTTCTGAGCTTATGCTCTTTTGCAATTGTTTTGAATCCTCTGTAATCAGTTCATTCATTAGGTTTTCAAATTGTAGCACAGGAACTCTGATCTGCATAGTGTTTTCTTCTTTATCGTCATACACATTGTTTTCCTGTTTAACCACATAAGCACCAGTCTTATGTAGAATGGTTTGTAATTGGCGTTCAAAATTTTTCTTATTTTTTACTTCCAGTGTGAGGTTGGCGGTTTTAATAATTTTCTTTTCCTGTGGAATCGATACTGGTGTAGGTTGATGGTTATTTTGTGGCAATGCATCTTCCTTATTTAATGCGTCTGATAGAGTAGCGTTGTCTGCCTGGGAGGTAGTGCTTTCTGTCCTCATTTTGTTTTCGGCAGTATGGCAGGCTGTCAGCAGTAGGCAAAATATAGAAACTGTACATAGAATCGTTTTCATGATTGTTGGATTTATTGTTGATTGAATACATTGGTTTGTTTTGCAGAGTCAGTTCTTAGGTAGGTTCTTCCATTCGTAAAACCATTTTGAGATACAAAAGCCTGAAATTGTTCTTTGGTTGGCTTAACCTGCAATGGAGTCGATACCTGTTTCTGGCCGGTTATTTGCTCCATCAGTTTTACTTCATTTTCGGTTTCAATTCCAGCCAGATGTACCACATTGCCCCGAATAGCCAACCGGGTAATCGTCCAGCTATTATCATCTGTCTTTGTATTGATGAAATAGTCATTCCCCGAATTTCTAAGTATCGTTTTCGAGTCTTTCAGATCAAACAAAGTATCCACCTGATGGTAACCCAAAAAAAGTGAATCGCCAAGACGTTTGATTTTATAACTGTATTGTTTGTGGTGATTATAGACAGAGTCTTTTCGTATTTCTTCCTGCGGACTAATTTCATGAATATTTAAAGTGTCGGCAGAAATGGTGATGGTAAATATTTTGTCGGCTGCAATTCTTAGTGAATCAGCATTATCAAAATCAAAATAATGGCCTTGTATGGAGGCAGGGAATTTGTCCAGATCATTACTGCCATTGGGTTGTGGCTCGTCAAATGTTACAGATGTGCAGGCAAACAACATCCAGGGCAATGCCATGATTGCAAGAATCAAAGGTTTCATAAATCAATATTTAAGGGTTTGTATTTTGTTTCATACAGAAGCAAACAGTTCAATGTTAAGGCCGGCTAATAGTAACAATGAATCGTTGGCTCTTGATTTTGTTCAGTTACTTCTTAATACTGATTCTGCACAATGGTGATCCATATTTTCTGTTAAGTGATTTATAAAATAAATTCAGGATTTTTATGTTCAAAATATTTTCCAATAGGTCACACAAGGTAGGTTGTATGTGGGCGATTGGTAATGTCTTCGCTGATGATAGAGCTATGGAATCTGTTTTGAGTTGAGCAATAATAAGAATGATGGCAATTTGTAGTTAGGTGCAAAGTCTTTGAGGAACTTAAATATCAGTATAAGGTTCAAATGGTGGTGTATTTAGCTGCGTGGGAGCGACATCTTAATAGCGGTCTTTTTTATTCATTCCAAACCTGAATCTGTTGAATGGTTTTTAATCCATCTAGTATCAATTTTTCCAATGCCGGATTTTGAGTTTTAAGTTGGTGTAGATAATGCTCTATTTCCATCCTGGTTTCGGGGTAGAGGTTTTGGGATATCAGCAATTCTACTATTTCCAGGGCACAAAGCCAGTCCTTAGGGTGGTTGAGTTTGATGGCAGCCCATATTTTTACCAATTCTATTTGAGTACGTTTGCCCTGTCTTATTTCACGCACTTGTTGATACAATTCATGTAATGCCAGTCTCTCTGGAGAGTAAACCGAAACAGGCATTTCGAACGGTGGCTTGGATTTTTGTTCAAAGGAGTCTTTATCGGCAGCTCCTGCAAATACCGAAATAATTTTTTCTCCCACGGCCATATTAAAAAAGGCATTTCTAAAATCAAACAGGATGGTTTCGGAAGTTTGATTTCTATATACTCCATCAAATAAGCGGAAGAGAATAATTTTATTATCTCTATACATAATTTCAGTTACCGTACCCTGAATCATAGTGCCTGAGTCAAATTCGAAACAATATGGTTTGTGTATGTCGATGCCAATATTTTTTAACTCTGCTAATGAAAAATCTTCCAATGGTTTAGAAGTCCTTTTTAGGTTGCCTACAGGGCTGATAAACCCTGAACGGTAAAAAGTCCTACCATGTTCAGGGAGTTCAATGTCTCTAAAAGCCAGTGCAGACGGGCCATTGGTTTGAATATATTGTAGGAAGTTGTTTGCGATGTTCCCGGAAAAGACACCACTTACCTGCAAGCCTGAACTATAAACAGCCGTGCAGACCAGACCGCAATCAATGGCCTTTTGTAATGATGAAGCACCGCCTTTTCGATAGGATAGGGTGTTGGCAAAGTTGTTAAGCACATCTACCAGATTTTGAAAATCGGGCGTTACAAATAGCTGGGGTTGGGGCTTTGTGATATCATAAGCTACATTTACCGCATCAATTGTATAAGGGATTTTTTTTACTTCCTGCTGCATACAACTCGCACTTTCTCCAATAGAAGATAATAATCCTGCGCCATATATTTTATAATCATCCACTGTACCTATTAGTCCATACTCCACCGTCCACCAGTGCAATCGCGCCAGCAGGGCCATTTCCGATGGTTCGCCCATATTGTTTTGAATGATCGATAGTTCCTGTTCGGCCAGCAGAATTTCCTTTTCATCTGTTCCGGCCAGCTCTTTAAGTACGGCTAATTTTCTGATGGCCTCAAACAAAGCCTGATCTTGTTGGGAGACCATTGCTTTTGTGCCTACCTCACCAGTAAACTGTAAATAGGCGGCGTATTCTGGTTCTCCAATGATAGGTGCATGCCCAGCCGATTCGTGAACAATGTCTGGGGCTGGTGTGTATTCTATATGTTCGAGTTGCCGAATGTCGGCAGCTATTATCAATACCCTATATGCCTGAAATTCCATAAACGCCTGGGAGGGGATAAATCCATTCACCGTTACTGCTCCCCAGCTAATTTGTTTCAGACAGTCGTTCATGTTTTGCAGATCCGGAATGTGTTCAATACTTAGCCCGGCTTTTTTCAATCCCGGTATATATGGGTAATAGGCAACATCTTTTAAATAAGTATAATTCTGCCGCATCACGTATCGCCAAACCGCCTGGTCTACCGGTGTATAGTGCTCGTAATGCTGTGGCACAATATATTGTCGCAGATGCTGAGGCAGTCGATCAAGGATAGTATTATTATAATTATTCATAAGGCAATAGAATGTGTGATATAGGAAATTTGGCATTGAGTTTTGTGCATGTACTTCTCCGCCAGGTACTGAATTAACCTTTTTCTGACATAGCTAATACCAACTCCCATTCTTCTGGTTTCACGGTCTGTACCGAAAGCCTGCCCAGCCTTACCAAGTCCATATTTTGTAAGGATGCTTGCTCTTTGATTTGGGCTAGCGCTACAGGGTTTTTTATTTTTTTTACTGGAGCCACTTCCACAGCCACCCATCGGTCGTCATCGGTAGTAGGATCCTGAAAAGCTTCCTTCACAATTTTGGCTATGCCCACTATTTCCACCCCTTTGTTGCTATGATAGAAAAAAGCCAGATCACCTTTTTTCATGGCTCTAAGGTTGAGGCGTGCTGCATAATTTCTAACACCATCCCAAATCGTTTTTTTATCTTTCACCAACTGATCCCAACTGTATTTGAAGGGTTCTGATTTTATTAACCAATAAGACATTTTTTATTTTTGATTTAATATTTTAGATTGAAGGTTGCAAATTAAAGATTACAAATTACAGATTGCAGATTACAGATTACAGATTTCGAATTACAGATTACTCATCGTTAATGGTGGTATTATTTTCTCTTACTTACATTCACCATTCAAAATTCACCATTCACAATTCACCTTTCACCATTCAAAATTCAAAATTTAATGTACGTTTACTCAAAAATAGTATGTTGCAGCAAATAAGTATTTGGGAGGCGGAAACTTTTTATGCACCGCAGGATATTATCATTGTGGGTGCTGGCTTTACGGGGCTTTGGACCGCATTTCATCTCAAGAAAAAATATCCATCTAAAAAAATTACGGTGATTGAGAGAGGCGCAACTCCCGATGGTGCTTCTTTGCGCAATGCAGGTTTTGCCTGCTTTGGTAGTCCATCAGAAATAGCTTCGGACATCAAAACACTTGGTGTTGAAAAAACGCATCAGCTCATTAGCTGGCGTTTTGAAGGGCTTAAAATCATTCATCAGTTTTTTAACGATAGCATCATTGATTATCATAATTACGGAGGCTACGAGTTGTTTGCGAATAAAAGAGGGCTGGATACATTGGATGAAGTGAATCGGATGGTGCGTGATATTACCGGCGTTTCAGACACTTTTCAAATCAACAATACCCTTTTGGAAAGGTTTGGTTTTGCCAATGTGCAACAGGTGGTAGAAAATAAATTCGAAGGCGCTTTTCATCCCGGCAAATTATTAGTAGCCTTAATGAATAAACTGCAGACCATGCAGGTGCAGATTTTGTTTGGTACTGAACTAAAGCAGGTAGAAGAACAATCCAGTCAGATAACCTTACATACAACTGATGGCCGATATTTGAAAGCCCAACAGGTGGTACTTTGCACCAATGCGTTTACCAGGTCTTTATTGCCAGATATGGATGTGGTACCTGCCCGCGGTCAAATCCTGCTGACGGCGCCTATTCCGAATTTGTCCATAAAAGGGGCTTTTCATTTTGATGAAGGATTTTATTATTTCCGCAACTTCAATAATCGCATATTGCTGGGTGGTGCCCGAAATACCTCGCTCGAAACGGAATATACGCTGGATGCATTCACCACGCTTCCTATTCAGCAGGTGTTGGAGGATTTCTTATACAAAGTAATTCTACCCGGCCAAAAACTTCCCATCGAGCAACGTTGGGCGGGCATCATGGCTATGGGAAAAGAGAAGTTCCCCATTGTGAAGCAAATCAACGACCGAATGTTTTGTGCTGTGAGACTAAGTGGAATGGGGGTGGCATTGGCACCCATACTGGGTCGTCAACTGGCAGATAAAATGTAAACTTAGGCGCTAAACGAATGTTTAAATTCTTTTAAAACACTATGAAGTTCTTCTTTGCTAAGTGATATGTTTATCGTCCTTTCCTTTGCCATTTTTTGATGATCGTTGGAGACTATTTTTCGAGCATTATAACCAAGTAATTCAAAAATGCTAATATCTAAAATTTGAGAAATATGTTGCAAGGTATTTTTATAATCTTTACCGCCGTTATTCACTGAGGGTGCCAATAAAGTATTGATAGAAATTCGCTAGTTCGAGACAGGAATGATGTTCCTTTGTTTGATACTGTCAAAGTGTATTAGTGCCCTGATCGTAATCGGTAATTTGTTTTTAGCACTGGCGCTGACTATGATTGGAAGGGGGATTTTTATTGACCGTAGTTCGAATTGTTAGGGTAAAATAATCAATGGCGTTTGACCTTCATAGACTAATTTGTTAATCATAAAACGTCTGAAAAGCCGATCAATCAAAAAACGCGATCCTTTCTGTACCACCAGCAATTCTTCTTTTTTATTGCTTATTAATTTTTTAATGCCTTCAAATGGATTTTGGCATTTGTAGATTGCTGTTTTGGTCTGAAACCTATCTCCAAAGAACATTGATAAGTCTTTGAGTTGCCTTTCTATTTTTTTAGTTCTTTCAAAGGGTTTGGCCAGATAGAAAAATGTAAGATGGGTGATTTCCTTTTCTGTAAAATATAAAAAGTTGTTTAGTTCCAATATATTCAATGGATACTTCTCTGTCACAGCCACGAATACTTTCTTGTAGGAAAATCCGGAGATGTCTTTTGGCATGGCCACCACCACGCCTCCGGAATTTTCTATGACCTTTATAGCCAGGCTACCCATAAAAACTTGTTTCAACAGTCCTGTTTGTTTCAAGCCTATAAAAATGAGATGGTGAAAAGACTCTGCCAAAAGCATGTTTATAGTTTCCTGCAAATGATTTTCCGAAACACAATAGGATACCTTGATGGATGGGGGAATAAATTCTTTTGCAAATAGGGTCAATTTTTCAAGGGCTTCATTATTGCTGCGAGTTATAAAATGCTGTTTGCTTTCATAATCGGTAAAAGCGGGAGCCAAAACAATTGATTGATGAACCAAAAGTAATTCCACATTTTCCTGTATGCTCCAATCGGCTGCAATTTAGGGCGGCACTTACTGCCGCAATACCTTCTGGTAGCAATATTACACCAGCAATGATGATACCCACGAGGCTTTTGGGTAACCCATAATTCACTATCACCGATTCTAAAGGATGTGATAAACTTTTGGCTAATAATACTACAATTGTTAAGCTGATCAAAAGAAAAACAATACTGATTGCCAATGATTAATTAGAAATGATATGGCTCTTAGGTTCAGGGTTTTCATTTTCCACAGTGATGAAATACTCTCGGTGTCGTACGGTCTGGGCCGAGATGAATGCGGCATAGATGGCAATACAGGCAAAGCATTCAAACAGTATTTGAGACTCGGTATAATAGGGGCCAGGTTCTCCTTTGGTAAAGGTGGGTATAATCATAGTAAATGCCACTATGGAAATCAAAGAGACCAGCGCTATTTTTACTGAATGAGGAGAAAAGGTTTGCGTATGAAATTTTCGACCACCGAGAAAAAGGCTCAGACCCACAATGCCATTCAGTAATAGCATGACGGCTGAGTAAACAGTATCTCTAGCAAAAGAGGCATATTTTTCTCCCCCCGTCATCATCAATGATACGATGATAGCCACCTCTATTATGGTGATTGAGACCGCCAGAATGATGGTTCCATAAGGTTCTCCCACCCGATGGGCAACAATTTCGGAATGATGCACAGCCGACATCACACAGGCAATGAGCAAAAGCCCTGCAATAACCTGAAATGCTACATTGTTATCTAGAAAACCAGAAAAATAAAGAATGAATGCTATGATGGGGAGTGAAGTTGTCCATTGATATAATTTTCTGATTTTCTTCATCGAACTGTTTCTGAATTTTTAAAGATCAGTATTCTATTTAAGAAGGCAGGAAATGAAAAAAGTCCTGATTCAGATACTGTAGTTTTGTACAAATAGGGAAAGTGCCGAAGATAAAAAGATAAAAATAAAAAACTGGATAAAAATGCTGGCATTTCAGTGTAGATTGATTTTGTGTCTGGAAACCGGGCTTAAATTTTTTTTTCATTCGATTCCACATTCTGTCTGTTTGGCCTATCTTTGCGCCTCTTCGAAGTAAAGCTTCGATTAAATATTTTTTATTAACGATACGGCAAAATCCGTATCACCTTAAAAATCATAAAGATATGAAGCAAGGTCTCCATCCTGTAAGCTATCGTTTTGTAGTGTTTAAAGACATGAGTAATGGCGAAACTTTTTTGAGCAAATCAACCGCTCGTTCCTCAGAAAACGTAAAATGGGAAGATGGCAATGAATATCCACTCATAAAGTTGGAAATTTCTAGTACTTCTCACCCTTTCTTCACTGGTAAAAATGTACTGGTGGATACTGCAGGACGTATTGATAAGTTTAAAAGGAAATATGCGAAAAATTAATTTCGATACCTCTTTCTCAAACCCCGACACAAGTCGGGGTTTGTTGTTTAATGTAATTGACCAAAATCATCCTATAGTCTTTAGCCATTTCTTACCTTAGAGGCTTTCATGAAGCAAATCATTTTCATAGAATCACCTGCAGATGTAATGAATCTTTACCCGTTTTCAGCCACCAAAAGGGTTCAGGACTTTCGTATTGGAGGCCTTACTATCAGAGAAAAATGGGAACGGTTGTTGCAACTGCCATCATTTGACCTAGGCGGAAAAAGTGTATTGCCAAAAAATGGGGTAGAAAAAGATTTAAAAGAAATTCAACCATTTCAATCTCTATTATTAAGGGGCGATTTGCTACCCCGAAAACATTTGTTGGAATTGATAAGTTCATTGAAACCCGGGGATGCTATAGTTTCTGCAGAAAATGAAGTATTAGCAAGACTGATTTCATCCGACAGTTTTCAGGAGAATGGAACCTTGAAGCCTCCAACACTAGGAATTGAATATAAAGATGCGTTGATGGCGGATTATTTTTACAATCTTCATCTCCTCAATCGGGAAGCCATTCTGTTCGATTTTGATTTGATCACAAATGGTAGGATATCCGCTCCGATGGATTCAACCATTGGCACTACTGGTGCTGAAAATATTTTTATTGAAGAAGGTGCCGTGGTAACACATAGTTTTTTGAATGCTACTGATGGCCCTATCTATATTGGGAAAAATGCATTGGTAATGGAAGGCTGCTGCATTAGAGGTCCAGTGTTTATTGGTGAAAAGGCTGTTCTAAAAATGGGCGCTAAAATATATGGAGCAACAACCATTGGTCCTGGATGTACAGTTGGAGGTGAAATAAAAAATTGTTTGTTTTTTGCTAATTCCAACAAGGCACACGAAGGGTACCTGGGCGACTCAGTGGTAGGAGAGTGGTGCAATTTTGGTGCAGGTTCTTCCGGTAGCAATATGAAGAACAATATTGGAACCATTCATTTTAGTTTCAGGAACTATGAATTTGTTACCCCGCTTAAAAAATGTGGTTTGGTGATGGGCGATTTTAGTCGAACGGCTATAAATACTGCTATCAATACCGGCACAGTGATCGGAGTGAGCGCACATGTATTTGGAAATGGCCTCACGCCTAAATTCATTGATGACTTTAGTTGGGGATATGATAAAATGGATGATGGAGCTTTGAATGTACAAGTTCCGAAATACAGGCTGGATAAGGCTTTGCAGGACGCTAATGAATGGAAACAGATAAAAAAGGGAGTACTGACTGAAGGTGAAATAAAAATACTTACTGATTTATTTAATCATAAAATTATTAATAACAATTAAAAAAAAGTAAAATGAGAAAGCAAATTGCAGCAGCAAACTGGAAAATGAATTTAACTTATCTCGAGGGTCAACAGTTGCTGTCAGATATAATAGGTGACGGATTGGAAACAGCCGATAATCACGAAGTGATTTTTGCCGTTCCCTTCCCTTATCTGATAATGGCAAAGGAGAAAATCACTCCATATAAAAATTTCTTTATAGCAGCCCAGAATTGTAATAATCATAAATCAGGTGCTTATACTGGTGAAGTATCTGTAGATATGTTGGATTCCATACATATCAAACATTGTATCATTGGGCACAGTGAACGTCGGGAATATTATAACGAAACTAATCAGGAACTGGCTGAAAAACTGGATCTTTTATTAGCAGCAAATATCACCCCGGTGTTTTGTTGCGGTGAGCCCCTGAGTATTCGCGAAGCAGGCACTCAGAACGAATTTGTGGAAAAGCAATTGCAGGAGTCTTTGTTTCACTTGTCTGCAGAAGCAATTACAAAAGTGGTAATTGCCTATGAACCCATCTGGGCCATTGGAACTGGTAAAACAGCCACTACCGAACAGGCACAGGAAATACATGCTTTTATCCGTTCTGTATTAGAAAATAAATACGGAAAATCCGCATCGGATGAAATATCAATTCTATATGGCGGAAGTGTAAAAGGCAACAATGCCAATGAGCTTTTCTCTTGTCCTGATGTGGATGGGGGTCTTGTAGGTGGGGCTTCGCTCAAGGCGGTGGAATTTGTGGAAATTATCAAGTCGTTGAAATAATATAGGATGATTATTGGGTGGAATTCCTTTTGGAAAAAACGTCAGGCATCGTGAATGTTTGACGTTTTTCTATTTATTCTGTAATCTTTGACTAGTAAGTGGCTTATACCGATTGTGCATTCGTAATAGTCCTATTTCATTGTCCTAAGCGACGGCTACATTCCCAAAAATCAGGACTGGCTGGAATGATACCAAAATATAATTGACCTAAATAAATGTGTAGTTGGCATAAAAAAAAGGGTCCTTCCGTAGAAACGGACGGACCTCTAACGATTGCTTGCCATATGAAAAAAATGTAAAAATCTTATTTATTCACTCTGCTTCTTATCTTTCTCTCCTTGTTATAACCCCTATGTGTTATTGTTTCACAAACATACGATATTGATGGAGCCTATTCAAAACCATATTTGTACTATTTACATTAATGCTAAGCTGGTAAATAATTGTGAAAATGAAGACCAAGTAAAGGTTTCAGACGATTCGTAGGCGTATGTCCAACCGATATTTTAACACTCAGTTTATGCAATAAATCTAAGGGCAATTTTGATACATCAGCCACCAAGATGCTTTTTGTGCAACTAAAACAAGTGGATAAAGATGGAAAAACTGCTGTATTTAAAACCTAAAGAGCAGCGGGTGAATAAAGAAAATTAAGGTATTCCCAAAACCCCCGAAATCATAAGACCTCAGGGGTTGGTTTGTTTTGGTTAAACTGGTTTAACACCAGGTCAAATCCGAAAAAGTTGTAGAATATACGGATTCAAATCCAAAAAAGTTGTAGAATATACGGATTCAAATCCAAAAAAGTTGTAAATTGTAAAAAATTCAAGCGATGGTAAAGCGCTTTTTGGAGGAAAAAATTAAAGAAAAGCTGGGTAATGGCAAGGCTATCATTATTATGGGTGCCAGGCAGGTTGGGAAAACCACATTGATTAAAAATGCTTTAGTTAAAAATAAAAATACATTGTGGCTTAGTGGAGATGAAATAGATGTGGCAAAATTATTTGAAAATGCCTCATCTACCCGGTTTAAAGCAATTTTTGGAAACCATCAAATAGTGGTTATTGATGAAGCACAAAGAATTCCTGATATTGGTATTAAACTAAAACTGATTACTGACCAAATTCCTGACATTCAATTGATTGTTTCGGGCAGTTCATCCTTTGATCTGGCAAATAAAATTAACGAACCGCTTACTGGACGCAAGTGGGAGTATCATTTATATCCAATTTCCTACGGAGAAATGGTCGCCCATCATGGTTTGTTGGAGGAGAAACGCCTGCTATCGCACCGTTTGGTATTTGGTTATTATCCGGATGTTATTAATAATGCAGGAAAGGAAAAGGAAATACTAAAACAACTGTCCGACAGTTATTTGTTTAAGGATATTTTAATGTGGGAGCAGGTAAAGAAACCTGATAAACTTGTAAAACTATTACAAGCAATTGCTTTTCAAATAGGATCGCAGGTGTCTTTTAATGAATTGGGGCAAATTTGTGGGTTGGACAGTAAAACTGTAGAAAAATATATCATTCTTTTAGAGCAATGTTATGTCATTTTTCGGTTAAGTTCTTTCAGCAGAAACCTTCGCAATGAATTGAAAAACAGCCGGAAAATTTACTTTTATGACAATGGAATCCGAAATTCATTGATTGCAGATTTTTCTTTACCAGAGCTAAGACAGGACATAGGTATGCTTTGGGAAAATTTTGTAATTTCCGAAAGACAGAAGAAGGCGGAGTATGCTGGTTTGTGGCGGAACAAATGGTTTTGGCGCACCAAAGAGCAAAAAGAAATAGATTATATAGAAGAAGGGGACGGACAAATTGAAGCGTATGAAATAAAATGGAATCCAAAATCATCCGTTAAAAAAGTAAATCGCTTTTTGGAAGCCTATCCTGGAAGCAAGTTCACCATTATCCATCCCGATAATATGGATGATTTTTTGCTTTGAGGTTTTCATCTAATTCAAAAACTTGTCTATCCACTCATCCGTCTGTTTATTAAAGGCTACCAACTCCTGTTGTTGTTGAATAATAAAAGCATTTTCATCAAATGCCCCCACCACATTTTCCATTTCCTCGGGGCTGTCGTACACCATGTTTTTAAAAGGATTTTTATAGTCTTTTTCTTTGGAAGTGTACACGCCATCAAATATCCATTGCCGGATGGATTTAAGTTCCGTGAAAAATTGAACAAGCCAATCATTAGTAAAATCAACATGGCTTAATCCATATTCTTTGGTAAGTATTTGAATCGCTAATGAAAATTTCTGTTGTTGATAGATAGATGAATAGTCCAAATAAAATTGATGCACTTCATTCCAAGATTGGATGCGGCCAGTTCTTATTTTTTCTAAAAATAGCTGTAGATTTTCTTTCGCAACCAACTGTCCGCCTACATTTACCCAATGATTTAGGTTAGGTTGAACCGTTATTTTTTGTACTATTTCCGAAGCATGTTGTATGTTATTTTCCTGCATGAAAAAAATAAGTTGCTTGCCAGCATAGTACAACAACATTTTTTTATAAGCATCATAAGCGGCTTGTGTTTTGATGATTTGCACTTCTCTTTTGGAGTTTTCAAAACCACTGGCCATTATAGAAAGCGTGTCCACAACTGGCGATTTATTTTCCAATAGCGATTTACCTTTTTCTACAAAATCGTTGTTGCTGCCTGTTAATTGATTAGCGATATAGAAAGCCTTGCCGGTGAATAGTTGTATCAGTTCTATGGCTTTGATGATTTCATTTACCGTATCCGGTGCCAAAAAATCGTATTCTATTTCCTGCTGGCGGTCCATTCTTTTGTCCCGGTCAGCAAATTTTTTTTCGTTCCTTACAATGGCATACATATCGTATAAAAACCAAAAAGCCGGCATCACCACCAGTTTATTGTTATTCTCTTCATTGCTGATGAGGGAGAATGGAAATGGAATATCTAACTCTGCCGGGTAATTGCCTTTGGCAATCATGGTAAAGCTGGCAAACTTGGAATTGTGTTTAAGGCTAACGCAAAGTCCCGGCCAAAAGCCACGCCCAGCCTGTATTTCGCCATCTGCCCCACGCGAGTTGTGGTTAGAGCCAATGGTGGCACCAGCCGCCATATTGCTTTGTCCCATAAGAAGGGCAGCGCATAAAAATGAATTATTATGATGTTGTTCGTGTGCCGGAAAAATTAAAGCATTCAATACCTCGCAGCAGGACACGGTAGCGTTTTCACCCAGGTAAGAATTGATTAAGCGGGCACCATATTTCAATTGCGAAAATGGAGCTAAAAAAAAGCGAACCGCTTTCACGCCATAAAATGCACGACTGCCAATACCCATAATGCCATTGACCATTTCGCATCCTTCGCCTATTTGCGATTTGGCTTTAGCGGTGGAATTGATGGTGAGGTTCTTTAGTTTATTAGCTCCTTTTATATACGCATCGGTTCCAATTTTTACATCCTTTATGATATGGCAATTTTTAATAACTGTTCTTTCGCCTACCGTGCCATAGAAACCATGTTGTGGGCTGAAGCACTGTTCTGTAAAGGTTTTGAAGCTGTGCATCAATTTATCGTCGCCCCGAAACTTTGACCAAAGCCATGCATCGCCGGGGAGCATACCATCAAAAGGCATTACTTTTCGGCCTCCGTTTTCGTTGCAAATCTCCAACCAAATTCTCAGGTTTTCTTCCTCGCCCTCTTTTAAAATTCCATTGCCAAATTTGCTGTGGGAGGTACAACACATTTCGTTGATGTTAGCCATGATTACATCCCGCTCAATAATGTAATGACCCAAAAATTTTACATGACTGATGGAAACATTGTCGCCAATATCGCAACTTACAATTTGACTGTTGTACAAACCCACCGGAAACCGCACCTCGCTAAACTCCAAGAAATAGGGTTCAAGTTTTCCAATGCGCACCAGTCCAAAAAAGTTACAAGCTTCTATCAGATGAATATCTATTCCATCACGAACCAACACATCCTCCCAGTTGTTGGATCGGTTGCCATTGGACTTTAGAATGGTAATTTCTTGTTTGGTAAGTGCCCTGTAATCTGTGGCAGCATTTTGTTGAAACCTAAGGTAGTATTCGTTTTCGTCGGTTGGTAAGTAGGCTTCGGGTATAAAGCCATAACCGAGTTTTGAAACATTGTGTTTTATGATTTGGTTCATCTTGAGTTTTTGTTTTTTTGGCAGATAGGAAGAACTGCTACTATGCTAAGGCGCCCAATTATGTTCCACCCTTGAAGAGTGCGATCCACCACGGTGTACAAGCACAATTTTGCTGATAGTAGCACAAGGCTGGTAACAAAAATAAAACCTACTCAACCGTTACACTTTTTGCTAGGTTGCGGGGTTTGTCCACGTCGCAACCTTTGGCCACGCCAATGTAATAGGATAGGAGTTGTAATGGTATGACATTGAGGATGGGGGCAATGATTTCGTCGGCTTCAGGTACCACAATGACATCTTCACAAAGCATTTTGGAAACTTCATCACCCTCGGTTATTACGGCAATGAGTTTGCCTTTGCGGGCTTTAATTTCCTGCATATTGCTGATTACTTTTTCGTGGTAAGCGTCTTTGGTGGCCACAAAAACCACTGGCAGGTTTTCATCCACCAGTGCAATAGGGCCATGTTTCATTTCGGCGGCAGGATAGCCTTCGGCATGGATGTAGGATATTTCTTTGAGCTTTAATGCGCCTTCTAGGGCTATGGCAAAATTGTAACCACGACCGAGGTAAAGAAAATCTCTGGCATCCTTATATTTTTCGGCAATAGCTTTTATGGCATCGGCATGGTTCAGTATCCATGCAGCTTTTTCGGGCACCATGTCCAGCTCTTTTAATAATTGCCTGTATCGGTCTTCGGTTAAAGTTCCTTTTAAGTAACCAATTTTTAAGGCAAACATCATCAGCACGGAAAGCTGGCCGGTAAAGGCTTTGGTGGAGGCTACGCCAATTTCGGGACCGGCATGGGTATAGGATCCGGCATGGGAAGCACGGGCAATGGAAGAGCCTACTACGTTTACAATGCCTAGAATGATGGCACCTTTTGATTTGGCATTTTCGATGGCCACCAAAGTATCGGCTGTTTCGCCACTTTGGCTAATGGCCAATATTACATCGCCTTCGTTAATGATTGGATTTCGATACCTGAACTCCGATGCGTATTCCACTTCCACATTGATGCGGCAGAGTTCTTCTATAATATACTCGGCCACCAAACCCGCATGCCAACTGGTGCCACAGGCAATGATGATGATGCGGTTGGCATTGATGATTTGTTCGGCATATTGCTGAATACCGGCCATGGTAATGGTTCCATTTATGGCATCCAAACGACCACGCAAGCAATCGAAAATGGTGGTGGGTTGTTCAAAAATTTCTTTCAGCATAAAATGGTCGTAACCACTTTTTTCGATGGCGGCCAGTTCAATGTCTAATTTTTGAATATAGGGTGTGATTTTTTCGTTACCCAGATTTTTTAAAATGAGTTCATCGGGTTTTACAATGGCCAGTTCGTAGTCGTTTACATATACTACTTCTTTGGTGTATTCCAACATGGGCGAGGCATCGGAGCCTAAGAAATGTTCATTTTTTCCAACGCCAATTACCAATGGGCTTCCCTTGCGTGCGGCAATAATGGTATCGGGGTTTTCGTCATCAATCAACAAAATGACATAAGCACCTGTAACCCTTTTCAGGGCAATGCGAAGGGCTTCTTCTAAAGAGCAATTGTTATTGGTTTTTATTTCTTCAATAAAATTGAGCAACACTTCGGTATCGGTATCGCTTTTAAAAGTATAACCTTTGCTATGCAGTTCATTTTTTAACTGAAGATAGTTTTCGATAATGCCATTATGAATCATGGCTATTTTTCCACTTGAGGAATAATGAGGATGGGCGTTGCGGTCGTTGGGTTCTCCATGCGTAGCCCATCTTGTGTGCCCAATGCTTGTAGTGCCCATTACATTTGCCGTGCCGATACTTTCTTCCAAGTCGCTTACTTTGCCTTTCTTTTTATAAATGGTTACTGTATTGTTTTGCTGAAGGGCAATACCAGCACTATCATAACCACGGTATTCTAATCTCTTGAGTCCTTTAATGACAATGGGGTATGCCTGTTTTGTTCCGGTATATCCAACTATTCCGCACATAATTTCTTTGTTGTTTAGGGTTGCGAAATTAGGGATTTTAATAGTTGTGCGCAATCGGTTGCGCTGTTACGACATATATATGTTTTTCTAATGCACTTTAAACTCCGTAACAATTGAAGTCATTTGCATAAAAGTCAATTAATTATATATAGGAAAAGGGTAGTGTTCTGATCCAACAAACAATTAGTTTATAATAATTAAAAAATGAAATGGCAATGAAGAAAGCTAGTAGGCTTGCCAGGTATAATATTTTTATTTAACCATTGTGCTATGCTAGTTCACCTACCTGTATTATTGTTGAAGGGTATTTTTTTTATAAAAAATTTACGAAAAAGGATCGTTACAGCAATGTGCCTTTCAGAACTAAATAAGCTACAGAAAAATAAATGATTATTCCAGTTACATCTACCAGTGTTGCTACAAATGGTGCAGAAGAGGTAGCGGGATCTAATTTACATTTCTTAAGTAAGATTGGAAGCATGGAACCTATTAGGCTACCCCAAAGAACAATGCCTATAAGGGTAAAGAAGATAGTTAGTGCTACCAGTACAAAATGATCTCCGTAATCATATAAATGCAAGTTCTGCCAAAGTATAATTCTCAAAAACCCAATTGTCCCCAACGTAAGCCCCAGCATCAATCCTGAAATGATTTCTCTACGCATTACATACCACCAGTCCTTCAGTGTTATTTCCCCCAGAGTGAGTGCCTGGATAATGATAGTGGATGCCTGCGAGCCGCTGTTGCCGCCACTGCTCATAATCAATGGAACAAACAAAGCAAGCAGCGTAGCTTTTTCTATTTCTACCTCAAAATGTTGCATAGCAGTAGCCGTTAGCATTTCGCTAATAAAAAGAATTGTAAGCCAGCCAATACGTTTTTTATACAATTTGAAAATTGAAATATCAAGATAAGGTTCTTCGAATGCTTCGGTACCTCCCATTTTTTGCATATCCTCACTAAATTCTTCACTGGCTACCCAGAGTACATCATCAATAGTAACAATACCAAGTAATTTGTTACTGTCCGTAACTACTGGAAGGGCTACTCTGTTGTTCATTCTAAATGCTTCAGCAGCTGTTTCCTGGTCATCAAATGCCTTGAGGGCGATCACCCTTTCATCCATCAATTCAGAAACTTTTACCTCTCTTTCGCTCAACAAAAATTCACCGATTCTTATATCATCCAGTAATTCACCAGTTTCATTAATAACATAAATCACATTTATGGCATCACTATTTTTACCATATTTTTTTATGGTAGCAAATACTTCAGAAACAGTATTATAAGGATAGACGTAAACATAATCCGGGTTCATTAATCGTCCAATACTATTTTCAGGATATCCTAACAAAGAAAGTGTAATTCTTCTTTCTTCCGGATCCAATAATTTGATGAGTTCCCTCACCACATTGTCCGGTAATTCCTCCAGAAAGTCAGTTCGGTCATCGGCTGGCAATTCATTTAACAAGGCAGCAGTATGGCTGGGAGATAGTTCTTGAATGATTCGTTTTTGTTCACCAATGTCCAGCAATTTAAAAACATTCACGGCTCTGTGTACAGACATATTGGCAATCACCTGCACTTCATACTCTGGAAATTCATAAACCAATTCAACGACATCACTAATATTCTGATCGTCCAAAAAGGCTTTTAGGTCAGCCCAGTTGGTACCAGAAACTACTGCTTCAAATTGTTCAGTAAGAGATGTTTTATCCTCTTCCATTTGCATCGGCCAAATTTACGAACTTCATTTTTGCAGATTTACAACATTGTATTATTTTTTAAAATAAATAATGAAATAAAGAAAAAATAGTCATCATGAACTCCATTTTTAGGCATAGATTAAATTCGAATCTATATTTTTGTTCAAATCGAAGTATTTGTGATTGCACACTATTTATTTATTGCCGAAACCACCCAAATGGGAAAGGGTGTATTTACCGCAGAAAAGATTTCAAAAAATACTGTCATCGAAATAGCACCTGTTGTGGTAATGTCTGGGGAAGAAAGAAAATTATTAGACCAAACTCTTTTGCATGATTATATATTTGAATGGGGAGAAGAAAGCCAACTATGTTGCGTAGCATTGGGCTGGGTCTCTATGTACAACCATTCCTATGAAAGTAATTGTGAATACGATATGGATGATGATTCAAAAACTATTACAATCAGAACTGTAAGGCCCATAATGGCAGGCGAGGAACTTTATATTAATTATAACGGTGTTTGGAACAGCGATAAAAAAGTTTGGTTTGATGCCAGATAAATTAGAAAAGACGATGGTCTAAGTCATACGCGATGGCGTTCTTGATTTTTAAAGTTTTGAATCGTGGATGGGTAGGATTAATTAAAAAATTACATTCTTCCGGAATCACAACACTTGGAATCTTTAGAGCAAGATTCGATTTTGATTGCAAAAATTGATCGCCAATATATTGCGAATAATCCAAATCACTATTCCAATTTTTTTTTAGTAGAGATCCATCAATTTCAATCAGGTCATTATCATCAATTTCAATTTCTACCAGATGATATGAAGGTCGTAGTGGAGCAATACTTCTTTCATAGTTCACAACAATCTCCAATACAGCCAAAGAAATATGTGCAGCAAAATATACCGCATATTGACCTTTACTATTCCAACGCCCTCCGTATAAAAAGGCTCCATGGCCCGTCAAGTCGTTACTGTACTCCGATCGTGCAAGTCTATAAATTATCATTAGGCAGATATACCGTGTTGAATTCTTCCTAAAAGATCAATAATATTTTGAATACCGGTGTGTGTTGTCAGTAGATTTTTAGGGAGTTCTTTATTGAGTGAAAATGGTTTGCTTTGAAGCCAAATTTTAAATCCTTCATTTCCAAACATATCATTACCCACATCAATCAAAGATTCTAAAAGCAATATTCTCTCTATTTGAAGACCGTTAAAACCGCCATTGTCTTTTGCATAGCGGTGTAAAGTTCTTTCACTCATAAAAAGCATATCAGCCCAATCGCTAAGAGTGAAAGGACTTTTTTGCATAATATTTTTAAACTCGGTATATGTGAATTCTTTTAAAAGTGAATTTCTTTTTTGAGTTTTTTGTTCGATATCATAAATCAAAGCTGGTTCCGAAACCATGCTTATTGTTGTATCGGGGAAATATTTTTTTGTGGGTTTTTTCATTTTGTGTCTTTTGTCCCAAAGGTACAAGACTTTTGTCGGATTTTGTGATTTTTTAGAATTTATTTCCTAGAATATTGAAGCTCCTTTTCGGATACAATTTTTGTATGGAGATTTATTCCCTTTTTGAAGTGATTTCTAAATCTTCCATACATTTTTTCACACACTTGATTTTTTGAATTATTCTTTGTGTCGATTCAATTGCTCCCTTACCACCAAGGCAGCTATAAATTTGCTTGTTTACATATTTGTCTTTACGCTTTTGATCTTATTCAGTTGTAAAGCAGCTTGGATTAGTACTTCATCTTTTTTAGCAAAGCATAATCTAATCAATTTGTGCTTTTGAACTTCTTTAAAAAAAGCACTTAGGGGGATAGTTGCCACTTTATATTCTATTGTCAACCACTTGGCAAATTCGGTATCGGGCAAATTGCTGGTTGCACTATAATCATACAACTGAAAGTAGGTGCCGGCACTAGTATTTAGTTTTTTAAGAGCGGAGTTTTCCAGATGATTTATGAGTAGATCACGCTTGGCTTGAAGTAAAGAAGTCGCTTCTCCGGGAGTATATATTTCCAAATATTTTGCTAATGCAAATTGGCCCGGACTATTAACACTAAAAGTAAGGTATTGATGTACAGATCGGAATGCAGTCGTTATTTCCTTAGAAGCTACCACGTATCCAATCTTCCACCCTGTAATATGAAAAGTCTTGCCAAAGGAGTAAATCGAAATCACTTTATCCTTTAGGGAAGATTGTAAAAAACCAGGTAGATGCCTGATGCCATCGAATACGATACTGTCGTACACTTCGTCAGAAATGATATAAATATTTTTACCATCAATCAGCTGTGCCAGTTGGTTCCAGTCTTTCTGTGTCCAAACATAACCGGTTGGATTATGCGGCGTGTTTATCAGGATGGCTTTTGTCTTTGGGGAAATGGCATCCTTTATCATTTGCCAGTCCAATTCAAAATTATTAAATGCGTCTAAAGTGACTTTAACAGGTATGCCGCCAACGATTTCTATTGCGGGTAGGTAGCAATCAAATGCCGGTTCTAAATAAATAACTTCATCCCCTGGATTTATTAAACAGGTGAGTGCTGTGAAAATAGCATAAGTGGCACCAGGTGTAATAGTGACCACTTCGGGTGTGCAAAAATTTGTAGTGTATCTGAAATTTAATTCCCTGGATATATTTTCTCTTAAATAAACCAATCCGGGCATTGGTGGATATTGATTGTAGCCATCCACAACAGCTTCTTTCAACATCTCGGCCAATTCTGGTGCAATAGGGTAGTCGGGAAGACCCTGTGACAGATTCCATGCATTTTCCTGTCGTGCCAGGTTGGTCATGGTTGTGAAAATATTGATCGACGAAGCGGAATGTTTTGGCTTTAAGATCATTTGCAGAACTATTAATGACTTATTCGATATAAACCTGATCCTTTTCGCTATTCTCCTTCCAACGCACCAGTACTTTTTGATTTTCAAAACTATCTATAGCTTGTCCAATGTAATCGGCCTGAATCGGAAGTTCTCGGCTAAACCTGCGATCTATCAATACACAGAGTTTCACTTTTGCAGGACGTCCGAAATCGAGCAGGGCATCCAAAGCAGCCCGAATGGTACGGCCTGTGTAGAGCACATCATCAATCAATACTACAGTTTTGTTTTCGATGCTGAAAGGGATATCGGTTTCGTTGGCTTTATGGAGGCTGTCTCGCACATCATCGCGGTAAAATGTGATATCTAATTTTCCGTAATGGATAGAAAGATTCTTTTCTGTGTTCTTTATTTCCTGATAGATTCGATCCGACAAATAAATACCACGCGGCTGTAGCCCAATAAGAACTAATTCCGCATCACCAATCCGGTTTTCCACTATTTGCCGGGCCAGCCTTTTGATGGTAATATCAATATGTTCTTTATTTAAAATAGACTTCAATTAAATCAGTTTTTAGGTGCTATGATGATTTGTTCTCAAAGATAATTGTAGCCATACAAACAAAGGGAGAAAATTTGAGAATCTTTTGTTGCTGTATTAGTGGTGGTTGGCTTGTGTATTTCGGGAATTAATACTTTGGTTGGCTGGAGTTGGCCATTATTATTATTCATTTTTATAGGCTGAGTTATGCAGTGTAGTTGAAGAGTGCGACGCAAGATCGATGATTTATGTTCATAAGCCGACCAACAAAAAAACCTGAATACAAATATCAAGTATCGGTATTCAGGTTGGCATTTCAATTGAAACGTATTTATTCTGCCATAAAAGGATAGTGATAATCCGTTGGTGGATTATAAGTTTCTTTGATGGTTCGGGCACTTAACCATCGGTACAGGTTTATGGCTGAACCAGCTTTGTCGTTAGTGCCACTGGCACGTGCACCACCAAAGGGTTGCTGGCCTACTACTGCGCCGGTAGGTTTATCGTTGATATAGAAATTGCCTGCGGCATTTGCCAGTTTGCGAGTAGCTAATTCTACGGCCTGGCGATCTGTAGCAATGATAGAACCTGTCAGTGCATATGGCGAAGTGCTATCAACCAGATCCAATGTTTTCTCGAACTGATTGGCTGGATAAACATAAATAGTAAGCACTGGTCCGAAAATTTCTTCGCACATCGTAACGTACTTTGGATCCTTTACTTCTATCACCGTGGGCTCAATAAAGTACCCTTGTTTTTTATCACAATTGCCACCGACTAGTACAGAAGCATTATCGCTCTTTCGGGCATTGTCAATATATTTTTTGATGCGGTCAAAAGACTTTTCATCGATTACTGCGTTTATAAAATTGGTAAAGTCTTCTACATTTCCCATCTTGAAACTATTGACACCCTCCACCAAAAGTTTTTTCACTTCTTTGGCAATATTAGATGGGATATATGCTCTTGATGCGGCAGAACATTTTTGACCCTGATACTCGAAAGCACCACGAAGCAAAGCAGTAGCTACCACGTCGGCTGAAGCGGACTTGTGCGCCACCACAAAATCTTTACCCCCTGTTTCACCCACAATGCGTGGATAGGAGCGGTACATGCCCATGTTTTTACCAATGGTTTCCCACATTTGATTGAACACGCCAGTGGATCCTGTAAAGTGTACACCAGCAAAATCTTTATGGTTAAAACAAACCTCACCAATCACTGGCCCGCTTACATAGATAAGATTGATCACTCCGTCAGGCAAACCGGCTTCCTTCAAAATGCGCATAAACATTTGAGCAGAATAAATCTGAGTGTGCGCAGGTTTCCACACTACCACATTGCCACACATTGCTGCAGATGCGGGCAGGTTTCCTCCAATAGCTGTGAAGTTGAAAGGGGTGATGGCCAAAACAAACCCTTCTAATGGTCTCCATTCTAAACGGTTGTGAATGCCAGGGGAACTAATAGGTTGTTGGCTATAAATTTCATTGAGGAAATGCACATTAAAACGAAGAAAATCTATAAGCTCGCAGGCACTATCTATTTCTGCCTGGTAGGCGTTTTTGCTTTGTCCCAGCATAGTGGTGCCATTCATAAAGCTGCGGTATTTTGTAGCTATCAGGTCGGCTGCTTTCAAAAAAATACCGGCACGGTTTTCCCAGCTCAGGTTGGCCCAGGACTCTTTTGCTTGTAAAGCTGCATCTATGGCTTGTTGCACATGCTTTTTCTCCCCTTCGTGAAAATATCCCAACACATGACTATGCTCATGTGGTGGACGCAAAGCCAGTTTTTTCCCGGTTCTCACTTCCTCGCCTCCAATGTACATGGGTACATCTATAGTTTCGGATTTTAGTTGGGCAAGTGTGGCTTGAAGCGTACTGCGTTCCGGACTGCCCGGTGCATAATTCAATACCGGCTCATTGGCAGGTAAAGGATATGAAAAATTTCCCTGATGCATAACTATTTGTTTAATAAAAAGTGATAGTAAAAATCTAGGAGCAAAAGTAAACAGCTTTCAGCTTATATAAAAGCAAATGCAATGGTTTTAAGCCTTTTCAGGAGATAAAAAACCTTTTTTTTTCACTGAAATTAATTTACGACTATATAAAATTAATATACGTTTAACGATAAGGACATGATATTTGTGAAGATGAATCGAAAATCGTTTTTAAAACTTATTTCGGGGCTTGGAGCTACAGGGTTGATTACCGGTTTATACTCGTGGAAGATTGAACCTTACTGGCTTGAATTTACAAAAATGGATATGTCGATTAGGAATCTTCCTGCGACATTGGATGGAAAAATTCTTATGCAAATCAGCGATATCCATGTAGGCAACAAGTTTGATCATAAATTTATTATAGAAGCTTTTGAAAAAGCAAAAAGGGTTAAGCCCGATTTTGTAGTTTACACAGGAGATTACATCACGTTGCACGAGGAAAGAATAGAGTATGAAAAGTTGTATGATGTGTTGAATCATGCGGTAAAAGGTAGGTTAGGGACAGTGGCAGTATTAGGAAATCATGATTATGGTATTGACTTTCAGGATGCAGCTACTGCCAATGAAGTTACAGAGATACTAGAAGAATTTGATTTACCTGTTTTACGAAATGAACAAAAGGAAATACATGGACTAAACTTTATTGGATTTGATGACTATTGGGGAACGAATTTTAATCCACCATTAGTGATGGATCATATTGATATTGGCAGAGCGAATTTAGTTCTAAATCATAATCCTGATGTTTGCGATCTTGATGTTTGGAACGGTTATCAGGGTTGGATTTTGAGTGGCCATACGCATGGTGGTCAATGCAAACCTCCTTTTCTACCTCCACTTGTTTTGCCTGTAAAAAATAAAAAATATAATGCAGGGAAAATAGATGCTGGTAATGGAAGAACGGTGTACATAAATCGAGCATTAGGATGTCGTTTTCCAATTCGTTTCAATGTGCGACCAGAAATTTCCATTTTTACACTTAAGCCAGCTCCCTAGAATTTAGTTTTTCACAATAAATATTTGTTTCAATCAGAATGTTATCTTAAACAAGATCCAATGTGCATTCTGAACAAAAAATATTTCCTTTTCACGGCCCGTTCATTGCTTATTTTTGCCTGTATATCATGCACCCACTTGTAGCTATAGTTATTTTAAACTGGAACGGTAAGAAATACCTGGAAGAGTTTTTACCATTTTTGATACAATCCTCCTATAAAAATTATAAAATTATTGTGGCAGATAATAATTCCACGGATGATTCTTTGCCCTTTTTGAATAGCCATTTTCCGGAGGTGCAAGTCATAAAACTTGTCGAAAATTATGGATTTGCCAAAGGATATAACCTGGCTTTGCAGCAGGTGGATGCACCCTATTATGTACTGTTGAATTCTGATGTAAAAGTGGCGACTGATTGGATAGAGCCAATGGTAGCCTTGCTGGAGTCAGATCTCAATATCGCTGCCTGCCAGCCCAAGTTGCTAGCATTTCATCAACCAGATAGTTTTGAATATGCGGGTGCTGCAGGTGGCTGGCTGGATCATCTGGGTTATCCTTTTGCAATGGGGCGCATATTTGATATTACAGAAAAGGATATGGGACAATATGATCAATCGATTCCCATTTTTTGGGCCAGTGGTGCTGCTTTGTGTATACGAGCCAAAAGTTTTCATGAGGTAGGCGGCTTTGATAATTACTTTTTTGCGCATCAGGAAGAAATAGACCTTTGCTGGAGACTACAATTGGCAGGGTCTAAAGTGTACAGTTGTCCGAGGTCTGTGGTGTACCATGTGGGTGGAGGCACATTGCCCAAAGGCAACTCGTTAAAGACCTACCTAAATTTCAGAAACAATAATATCATGCTATTTAAGAACCTGAGTGGTTGGAATAGATTTTATGTGTTGTTTTTAAGAGCAATGCTGGATAGTGCATCGGCCATAAAGAGTTTAGTAAAAGGCGATAGCGGATATTTTCTCTCGGTAGTTCGTGCCCATATATCTTTTATCAGTTGGATTTTTTCTAAGCGTGAGGGCAGTGTGTTCCCTCAAAAAAAATCAGGTAGGTTGAATGGTTATTATTCAGGAAGTGTGGCCTGGCAACATTTTGTGAAAGGCAAAAGAAAATTTACAGACCTGATTTCACTTAAAAAGACAGTCAGGTAATTTTCTTTAAAAATTTCATAGAACATAGTGCTGATATTTAATCCTGTTTCCTTTATTTTTGCGGCATAATACTTAGATACATGAAACCATTAGATGTAGATAAATTAAAAGAGGAAGAATATCAGGAAAGTCTTAAGAATTATGAGAAGAAAGACTTTAGTAAAAGTTGGGTTACAGCTTCCGCTTATATTTTTTATTTGAGCATTGCATGTTTCTTTTTATTCACGTGGGGTGGTTGTTATAAGCTATATACCAAAGAGTATAAAAGAATAAATGTACCTGTTCAGGAGAGTACTTTATATACTCCAAAATACAAATAATTTTTTTAGAAAAATATTTGACAATTAAATCGAAACCCCTATTTTTGCATCCCCTTTGAAACAGTAAGGGAAATAAAAAAAGTTCTTTAAGCGGAAGTAGCTCATTTGGTAGAGCACGACCTTGCCAAGGTCGGGGTGGCCGGTTCGAGCCCGGTCTTCCGCTCAGTTAAATCCTCTCACTGAGAGGTTTTTTTTTGAAATAGCAGTGGAGTGATTTTTATTTTCACTTTCTAAAATTCAATATCAATTTATTGCCCTGGTGGTGGAATTGGTAGACACGCAGGACTTAAAATCCTGTTGGCAGCAATGTCAGTGCGGGTTCAAGTCCCGCCTGGGGCACCAAAAAGCCTTGTAATCAATTGATTTACAAGGCTTTTTTATTTTATGTGTGTCGCATTTTGACACCTTTTTTCGCTTTTTACCTCATTTTTTGACACTCAAATGACACTCAAAAATGGGTAAAATGACACACGAGCGGCAACGCTCAACATCGCGCGAAAATTATTTTTGCGCATCAACATCCAGCCAGCTTCAGGCTATTTTTAGCAACAGTTTTATTTGTCCGCAACAGTGCTACTGCTCAACTCATTGCTGCAAAATCTTACGAATTGAAATTCATCGCTGGAAGTTTATCAAAGACTCCAAACCTGAAACACTAGGCCTCACACCCGCGCTCTCAACGCAGCGTAGTAGAACCGTATTAATTGATTTTAGCAATACTTTAATCCGGTTTCTTTTTTCCGCTTTCACTCAGGTATTATCGACTCTTAAAATTGAGGCAATTTTGTTTGCCACAATAAGTCTATTAGCTTGGATAAAGGCACATAGATTGAGGGTTTATTCTTTCACCCTTAAAAATGTGAAGTAATGAATATTATCGAAAGACGGAATGAAAAGGGAGACAAAATTACCTTTTACTATGATTACGGGCGGGGAAAGGGACAAAGACCTTCAACAGGTATTTTTATTTATACCAATCCTAAAACTCCATTAGAAAAAAAACATAATAAGGAAGCATTAGCTATTATCAAAGTGAAACAGGCTGAGTCAATAATCGAACGCCAGGCGATAGGAACAGGCTATATACCTACTCATAAGTTCAAAGAAAATTTTCTGGAATATTATGAAGAGTATGTAAAAAAGAACAAGCGAGAAGGTAATCGTCACCTGGAAGGTTCTTTTAAAAATTTTAAGCTGTTTATCAAAAAAGACATTGTTCATCCAATGGAGATCAATGAGAACCTTTGTGCCAGCTTCAGACGTCATTTGCTGGATAATTTTAATGGCGAAACTCCTTCTGATTACTTTTCTCACTTCAAACGAGTTCTGCAGGCGGCAACCGCAGATCACTACTATAAAACAAGTCCAGCTGAAAACATTGCAGCCAGGAGAAATCCGTCTACAACTCTTAAGGACTTTTTGGAGGCCGAAGAGTTCCTGGAGTTGATCTATACACCTTGTCCGGATGAGCAGGTGGGTTTGGGGTATACTTTCGCATGTTACACCGGTTTACGTTGGGTGGATGTCGAAGCAATGATGTGGTCCGATTTAAAAGGAAATAAGCTTACTACGCGAATAATCCAAGCTAAAACCGGCCAGCCAGTCGTATTAACCCTGCATCCGGTAGCGCTTGCGATTCTTAAGAAAAATTTCGATATTACCTATAATGAAGATAAGGATCGGCCGATTTTCTGTCTACCATCAAAAAGGACAGTAGGGATTGTTATGGATAAATGGGTTGCTAGAACCAACATAAAGAAAAAGATCAGACCTTCAAGTGCTCGATTAACATTTGCGATTCTATTGAAGGATGAAAATGTTGATGATCCGACAATAGCGGCACTTTTGGGGCATACTACAACGGAGCAGGTGCAAAAGATCTATAAAAGGCATCGGCCCAAAAATGAAGAGGCCACGATAGCGCTGCTTCCTTCGAAGAAAGAACTTCCGTTCTTTTTTTAGGAGTTGTTCAAAACCTTCAAGAAACCGGCTAAAAATTTTCGAGCCGGTTTCGCTTTTGATTCGTTCCTGTAAAGTTTATAAAATCTATTGGAGATAAAAGCACCTCTCATAGCCGTATATTTGCGCCCGCAAATGGAACATTTTTTCGAATTACCGATAAACTATCAGGATGAAGACCGACTTTTAAAAGCGCGCCTCGTAACTTTTGCTTACGCTTACAAATACTTTATCATTATTGATGGTAAAGAATTAATAGTAGAACGTGACGACGAGCAAACATATAGGGTGGTTTTATCCGATCCTAATGTCCATCTTAGTATCGATCCTGAGCTAATAGAAATTATCATAAATCAGCTTCAAAAGCTGAATCCATAATATGCCAATATTTATTCTAGCTGGATATGAAACGAATTGACTCTAAAATCAAAAAAGGAGAAGATAGAAATCCCCTCCGTTGTTTTACATGAGAAAAAGTTCGAGGTCATTTGTCGCCTCTTGTATATTTTGAAACTACTTCAGTATCACCAGTGCTGTTGGCATTGATATGAGTGTAGTGTTTGTTATCTTTTAAAACGATTCGGTAATTCACACCGTTTTTGTTGCTTACTTCTGTAACGCCATGGATTTCTTTACCAGGGAAAGAAGATTTTACTCCAGCCAATACAACCGAAGAAAGTTTGTCTTCATTATAATAGCGAATGGTTTGAATAAGGTTACCCTTAGTATCGAAAGTTGCGCGGGTTTTTATATCATTAACTATAAAGAATGCCTCTGCATTATTGGCTGTTTCACTCCAGGTTACATTAACGGCACTTTTAAAAATAGATGTAAAAGTAGCCTGAGCTTTTTCACTTACCACTGGTTCTATAGACGAAGCAGTGGCACTAAAAGTGATCGTTAATAAGGTTGCAGCGGACAGAATTAGATTTTTCATTTTATTTGTTTTGTTGTAGTAGTTATCAATTGTTTCACAAACATACGATCAAGGGCTGCCCGGAGTCAATACCATAATGGCGAACCACGTCAAAATCACCGGTGAATAGCAGATTTGTTATGGTGAATCCCTGCAGCTGAGTTTCTGATTATAATTTTCAAAGAATGAAGCTCCTTTTTGTGAGCCTCCTATTGATAATTCGCAGGAAGGATTATAATGTTACAGGCGAAGTAACTGGATTTATCGCTTTAACATATTTTAAACGTTCGTGAATTTGCGCTGTGAGAATTATTGTTCTACATCTTTTAGTTAATGAGAACTGGTGATAGAGCATAAATATTTATTTACCTTCCTCATCGGATCCTTCGCGGCACACCTTTCATAGGTTAGCCGCCAAAACCGGGGCAGATGGTCGGTGAAAAATCCTTTTGCTATTCACTTAGCCTAACTACATTTTGCTTGCTATTCCACCACCCTCATACCGGTTACCGGGCCTGCTCCGTGCCCTGCCAATAAGGACTATACTTTGGGAAGGAGTTGAATAATGCTTGTACGGAAATGTGTAGAGTAGATAAATTATAATTCACGCATCTTGCGGGCCATACCAGTATTAGGCATTTCACCGCTTAAGATTCTGTCCAGGTCTTCTTTTTTAAAGTACCCGCTACTATTCTTATAAACTCCAAATTCCTCACACTTCTTGGCAAACTGCGTTCTTCCCAGGTCACAATAAATAAGAGCCTCTTCTGGCTTCAAAAAGGGCTTGAAGCAAAGTGCTACAGCTTTCATCACAACTATATCCTGTTTCCTAATCATATCAGCTTCTTTCATTTTACTCATTATGAAAAAACAATCTCCCTGCCCCTTTCATAGGTCAGGAGCTGTTATTGCATTAAGTGAATTCCTCTAAATAAACCAGACTACCCAAAACCGGACTATAGGATCTGATATATTTTATATAACCGTACTGCTCCAATTCCCTCATACATTTGTAATAGGCCGTCTTTCCAATCTTCGATACTTCTCGTAGCCCGGCTTGCGTAATCGAAACGGGATTTTCTCCATTGTTCATACACCATTGCTGGAATATCGCAATGTAAAGCGCAATATGATGGGGACCTACACGGTGATCACAACTTGCTTTTACTAAAAAGCCAATCATTTGCTTCAAATACATACTTCACAATTTTAGTTTTCATAAATGCTCATCTAGGAGGTTCATTATCTCTCGAGCGGTTCTCTTCTTTTTGATACGCGTTCAAACGCTCCGTGATGTTTTGTAAAAGGATATCTTTATTAGGTGCTAAAGCTTGCTGAAGCTCGATCTTAAGAGTGGCAATGGAATAGATCAAATAACTTTTGGACGGACTGCTGTTGTAATATACATAGTTTCTGGCATCCGTAATACTCGTGAATCCTTTAACCCTGTCTTGGGGAAGTTCTAAGATATCTGACTTTAGAGTAACAAAGGAGTACCCTTCCTTTTGTAAGGCTAGAAGTGCCTTTTGAACTGATGCGATGTCCTGTCTCATAATGATCCCGCTCATGGCGTTATCCAGCAACTTGGGTTTTGAGAAAAAATCCGGTTCGTTTATGGAGTGAGGGGGGACATGCAGTTTCCATAGCTCCTTTGCCTTGTCTATTCCTCCGTCTAGCCTGGATAGGAGTTGTAGGTCTGCGATTATCTTTTTTATCTCGTTTTCACCCTTATTCCATTTGTATCCCCAATCAGAGTAATCGTAATACCAATCAGCTTTTGCCATTTGCTTTGAGATGGCCATTGCAAATACGTTTTTTAAATCTTGTTCTTTTTCCACGATATTCTCCTTCAGTATGCGTTTTGCGTCATCTTCTAAAAGACTTAATGACCGAAAGGTGTAATATCCCTTATTAGTAGGGGCCATTAATATATACTTGCAAGCTTCAAAGGCGGTTTTGTGAAATGTGATGTCTTTTTCAGCTAGTGTCTCACCTTTAATTTGAATAGCTGCAAAACGGTGCTCTCTTTGCCGTTCCTGCGCCAATCTTTTGCTGAACTGTTCCACTTCGGCTTTTTCGATTCCTTTAAAAATATCAATACTCATTACTCCGCTTTTCAAAAAGTTTATCTACAATATCACTATCCCATCAATGAAATTTATCCATCAGGTCCATTGTAAGGCCGGCGTAACCACTGACTACTGCGCCTTCTGCGGCACTTAAATAATGAACAGCTCCCATAATGTCTATGCTGGTTACTGCAATCCACCTGCCCACGCGTTTAAATATGCCAGGTCGGTCTTTTTTTACCCGTGCCATGGATAGTGGAATATTTTGCATTTGTAAGTAGGAGACGAGTTGGGTCGGCTCATAGGCTTTTAACAGCTTCGGTTTGCAGCTCCAACGATAGCCGGAGAATCTTGCGGTTGAGCTGGCTTTTAAAATCACTTCTTTGTCGATTTGTGGGAGCGGGCTTTCCAATACATCCTGTTCGAAACCAGTAATAGCTCGTTTCAGCTGTTGAAAAGTACAGCCAGCCTCACCTACAGAGTCTATCATTGTAAATAGCTTTTCAAGCTGGCTTTTTACAGAATCGCTCCAGTTCAATCGATTAAGGAAACCATTGGGGTCATTAGTGAATTCAACAATATTTTGAGCAATCTCCTCATGACTGGCGGTTATTTTTGATCCATTTATCCAGCCTTTGGCTTTGCACAAGCTCCCTGCATAACTTGAATAATTGGTCAGATCCTGCAATTCTCCTTTATCACACCGCACATCCAGAGTGTCTAAAATCACGTTATGCCAATAGCCAAAGCTGTCGTAAGGATTTTGGGAATTGTCAGGTAAACTGTCCGCCAAAGCAACAGGAGGAGTAGGAGAACTTTCATTTTTTTTACATCCTACCATCGCCATTAAAAATGTACACGCACACAAAATCAATAACACGCATTTTTTCATGTTTTACTATTTAGATGATTAAAAAATACTTTAAGAAATAATGACGTTAATACGTCACGTAAAGAATTAGAAAACCCTCCAGGCTTTTACAATTTGTTTATTTTTTATGTTAAGATCGAGATGCCTTCCGCCATTTGATTCCTGCATCTGGAAAAGAAGTTTTTTACTGGATGGGATAGTGAAACTTTTTACCGCATAGACAACAGTATGCTCCGACCTGTTGGTTATCACCTTAGTGTTGCCTAATGTATATATAGGGTTTAATTCGATTTCCTGCGAAGTGGTTCGCTTGCCTTTCTTTTTATCTCTTATGAATAACCGGAGTTGTCGGATTGGATAATCGATCCAGGAATTATTTTTTAACCCGATTTGAAAGTATAATAAATCATCCTGGATATAAATACCCTTTAGACTTAGGTGAACCTTAAATTTCTGGGACTCTGTGGAGTTAATAAATTGCCTTTTATGTATAACTGTTTGCGCTGCCTGTTGGACTTTATCTGTTGTACCCTCTGGATTAAAAATAATAACGGATTCATTTGGGGTGCCTGACAGAGCCACTCGCAAATTAATATAAGAAGGCTGGCTACTATAGTTTAGTAAATACGAGTAGAACTTTCCATCTGATGTCATTACGGTTAAATTCGTTTCAGGAAATCCTCCAACCGCTGCTTTAACCTGTAATACGTTCTCTACGTCATGGGCTTTTTGAACCAGCACGTCTTTTGATCCCCGATCTACGCTTTTGATTGCGTAAGGAAAAATAAGATTTGTTGTTTTGATATCACTGATGGATATTCTGGAAGCTTCAATTTTTTGATCCTGAGCCAAGCTTATAGACCCGGTAAAGAGAATACACATCACTAACCATGCTGCACTTTGTCTTTTCATTATATTTCAATTTTCAAGTTAATCTTTTTGTTTTGCGTCCTTTAATAATACCTCGTATCCTGCTTTTACCGTAACACGAACCTGCTTTACTTTCCGGCTGAGGAAACTTTTGGCTGCTTCAACACCCAGACTTGCTGCTTGTATTCCCATCGAGCTGCTAACAGTATTAAACCCCAGGCCTTGAAGCTCCCGATCAGTACTTTGCTGTACGACTTGTTTAGAAATGGCTCCAGGTACTCTTACACCGTCAAGCCCATCCATATCGTAAACAATCAGCTGCACCGGAAACAATTGCGATCTATACCGAATACTGCTAACAGTAATACGTAGGCGCTCGCCACTTAGAGAAGCTATCCCGTTTATAAAGGTTTCTTTCGGGATCATCACGCCGTTAATACGAATTGCATCTACTAATCTTAGCTTAACTGTAGCGCCATTGACGAGTGTTTGCGTTTCATGAATGACTGCCCTTACTGAATTCTGGCCTGGTTTATGCCTACCTATGTTATCCAACGCAAAAAAGCCGTTGCTTTCTTTTGGTGGAAAAACCAGTTAAATTGACCCCCTAAAACCGGAACAAACTGACCCCCATCCGCCGATTTAAATTGACCCCTGTTCACCGGAGCAAATTGACCCCCTGAAAATCATTTAAAGCACTATTGTTTTT
>Ga0209063_1000216_pt1 | contig 54689 bp, 44 predicted proteins | sample KloWWTmeKNB19Kit_FD_187177 | JGI IMG/M metagenome (GOLD analysis project Ga0209063, IMG submission 187177) | Active sludge microbial communities from Klosterneuburg, Austria, studying microevolution and ecology of nitrifiers - Klosterneuburg... | ecosystem: Engineered > WWTP > Aerobic digester >... | reverse complement strand
AAACTCTTGATACCTTACGCTGAACGATCCGAAGGGCCAGCCCTTCCACAATGGCTGTTTTACCCACACCCGGCTCACCAATTAAAATGGGGTTGTTCTTTTTACGACGGGAAAGTATCTGCGAAACCCTTTCAATCTCAGACTCACGGCCCACAATAGGATCCAAAGCTCCGAGTTCAGCCATCTTGGTTATATCACGGCCAAAGTTGTCAAGTACAGGGGTCTTGCTTTTTGCGGCACCCTGTTGCTTTGCACCGCCTTTGGGGGATGAATATTTTTTTTCTTCATCAAAATCGTCATCATTCTCGTCCTGGAATTCGGCACGGGGATCGTTAGATTTTACGATGCCCAGCTCTTGCCTGAAAAGATCGTAGTCCACGTCAAATTGATTTAAGATTTGTGTAGCAATATTTTCCTTGTTCTTCAGAATGGAAAGCATCAGGTGCTCTGTTTCCACAGTGGCACTTTTCAAAGCCTTTGCCTCCAATACCGTTACTCTTATTACTTTTTCTGCCTGTTTGGTCAGTGGCAGGCTGTTGATATTGGCGATATTTTTTCCTGTTTTATCCTTTACGGCCAGCTCAATTTCCTTCCGTAATTCATACAGGTCCACATTAAAGCTCTTCAGAATACGTACGGCAGTATTATCGCCTTCGCGGATAAGACCCAGCAAAAGATGCTCAGTGCCGATAAAATCGTTTCCAAGCCTTAATGCCTCTTCCCTGCTGAATGAGATTATTTCTTTAACCTGAGCTGAAAAATTATTATCCATTTTTAGATAATTGGTTGTTATACAATATTAACGAATAAATTTGGTTCTTGTTCTCCTGTACTTATAAACGGAATGTTGATAATTTAAGTTGTAGGAAAACCACGACTTTTTCACTTTGCAGGTCCGCTGCCGGACAAACGCAATAATAAAAAAAGTAATAACTAATGAATGTCAAAACTGATACCAAAGAGAAATTTCATGCCATCACAGTTTCAGACCCGATTCTATCTGCTACTATGACAGATGGCATTGGAGAATGTTTACTTCCTTACCTGCAAAATGACGTTAAAAACCTGGTTTTGATATTAAAAAACGTAACATCCATTGATACGGTTGCCGCTGAAAAACTCGTTTACATACAACAGAAATTCTACGAAAACAGCGCCTCTTTTGTAATTTGTGAACTTCAAAAACAAGTGGAGGATTTTCTTGACAAAAATGAATTGTTAGAAATGATGAACGTAACCCCTACTGAAAGTGAGGCCTGGGACATTGTTCAAATGGAAGAAATAGAGAGAGATTTGATGGATGGGGAAAATTTCTGAACCAGAAAATATGTTTGCCGGATTATATGCAGCTAATTAGTTAAAGCTCCGGTCTTTAGTACAACCAAACACATCAAAAACCGCTGTTATCTTCATGTTTGCAGTCACCATTCTTGGCAATAATTCGGCAGTTCCGGCATTTGACCGTCATCCTACCAGCCAGGTGGTGACACTGGATGGCACTAATTACCTCGTTGATTGCGGTGAAGGAACCCAGATACAGCTGATAAATTATAAGATCCGCCGGAGTAAGATCTCCCATATTTTTATTTCACACCTGCATGGCGACCATTATTTCGGACTCATCGGCTTGATCAATTCCCTCAGTCTGCTGAGCCGGCAACAGGAACTTCATATTTTTGGCCCATCCCCATTAAAAGAGATTATTGAACTGCAGCTAAAAGTTGCAGATACCCATGTTTGCTACCCTCTTTATATACATCCGATAACTGAAGCTGCCACTCTTATCGATACGGACAGACTATCTGTAAAATGTTTTCGTACCAATCACCGTATTGAATGTTATGGGTTTTCCTTTACCGAGAAAAAGCAGCTCCGGAGACTTAACCCCGATAAAGCAAAAGAGTACGAGATCCCCGCTTCATTCTATGAGCGGTTGACCAATGGGGAAGATTATACCAGAAAAGACGGAACACTGATAAAAAATGAAACGGTAACAACTCCCGGCGATCCTGGCAGAAAATATGCTTTTTGTGCCGATACAAAATATGACGAATCACTCATTCCGCATGTGCAAGGTTTTGACATGATCTATCATGAAACCACCTATCTTGATAACCTACGGGAAAGGGCAGAACTGCGTTTTCATTCCACAACCAAACAAGCTGCATTGATTGCCAAAAAAGCCGGTGTCAGGAAATTATTGATCGGTCACTTTAGCAGTAAATATGATACACTGGAAGAATTTGAGGCAGAAGCGAGAGAAGTATTCCCGAATACTGATCTGGCTTTAGAGGGGGTAGCATATACCGTCTGATTTCATACAGAGGCAGATGACTTCATTTTATTTAAAGTCTATTTAAGTAACCACTCATAAAACAACGGAAACTCCTTTCTCCATGTTGCCTCATTGTGCTTTCCCTCATCCCGAATCACTGTTGATATTTTCGATCTGGAAACCGAAGTAAGTGCCTCAAATGCTTTCAACATATAGGGCACCATGGTTTCACCTTCTTGTTTACCGGCATAGAAATAGAGTTTACCTTTCACTTTCTTGCCCCTTGATTGTATATCATCATAAATCTTCGGGGCAACCCAGAATGCAGGCGAGAAAATTCCTGCTCCTCCAAATACCCTGGGGTATTTCAGAACAGCATATAAAGAGATCAATCCCCCCATTGAACTGCCTGCAATAAACCTGCTCTTACGGCATTTTTTTGTCCGATATTTTTTTTCAATATATGGCTTTAATGTTTTGACAAGGAAGTCAACATAAAAACCTCCCTCACCCTTACCAAACCTTTCCGAATCATACGGGTTATATTCATTCATTCGCTTATTTAAACCATTGTCGATAGCCACTACAATTGATTCCTTCAGTTTCACAGAATCTAAAAATTCATCTACTCCCCATTCTCCTGCATAAGCGGTAGCGCTGTCAAAAACATTCTGGCCATCATGCATGTACAATACAGGATATTTTTTCTTAGAGGTGGAATAACCTGCGGGCAAATAAATCCATATTTTTCTTGAGCGTTGAAGTTGGGGAATTCCAAAAGCTGTATCTATAATGATGACATTGCCGGAGGCACTGCTTTTTATTGCTGGTTTTGTTTCATTTTGAGCAAATGAATAAAAACCGGTCAGCAATAAAAGATTTAAAATGCATATTCTTAATAACATACAGTAAAAATATTTACCCTACATCCTTCATCAGCTCCTTTATCTTAGTATGATGTTTTTCGCTAACCTTCCATACCGGCAACCGAAATGTATTCTGACATAGTCCCATTTCCGATAAATAAGCTTTAACACCACTGGGGCTTCCTTCGGCAAACATAGAAGTGATAATATCAATATATTTATAATGCAACTTTTGAGCTTCTGCAAATTTTCCTGCCAGGCAGAAACGAACCATATCTGAATACTCTCTTGGATAAGCATTAGCAACAACAGAGATCAGGCCTTCGGCACCTGCAGCTATCATATGCAATGTAATGGGATCATCCCCGCTGATGACCATGAAATCATCTGGCTTATTTCTGATGATCTGGTTGATCAGATCAAAATTTCCGCTGGCTTCTTTGGTCGCAAAAACATTTTTGCATTCACGGGCTATACGGATCTGTGTATCGGCTGTAACACTTTGCCCGGTACGGCCAGGCACATTATACATAATGATGGGTAATGGTGTTGCCGCATCCAATGCTTTATAATGCTGAAAAATTCCTTCCTGGTTGGGTTTATTATAGTAAGGACTCACTGAAAGTATTGCATCATATCCTGAAAGATCAAATTCTTTCAATCCTTTGATTACTTCATGGGTATCATTTCCGCCAATGCCAGCCACAAGAGGTAAACGTCCGGCCACTTCATTCTTCACAAAAGAAAATACCTGTTGCTTTTCTTCACCATGCACTGTGGCACTTTCGCCAGTAGTGCCTAATACCACCAGGTACTCAGTTTTTCCTTCTATCCAGAACTGAATGAGTTTTTTAAAGCTATCCCAATCAATTGTTCCGTCTGCATGAAAGGGAGTTACAATAGCAATGCCTGTACCGGTAAATTTTTTCCTGAGTGACATTTAATGAATAAAAAATTAATTGTGATGAATGAATAAATATTGATACCCAAAATCTTCAACAGCAATCCTAACGATGAAGTGAGTGATACAAAAAAAAGTTTATAGCAATCCCTAAGCTGGCACAATATACCTGATCCCGTTTTATGACTAAAGACACCGGCTATTTATACTTCTTCCCAGAATCCCATCTTGCCAAACTTCTCAATGCGGTTATTCACCCTTTGTTCAACTGGGATCTGTTTCAATTCTTTCAATACCGGTACCAGGTAATTTTTCAGGATTTGAGCCGCCTCATCATAGTCCCAGTGTGCACCACCAGGAGGCTCCGGGATAATACCATCTATCAAACCGAAGCCCAGCATTTTATCGGCTGTTAACCGTAACTGTTCTGCGGCCACTTCTTTTTTATCCCAACTGCGCCATAAAATTGAAGAACAACTTTCAGGACTGATAACCGTGTACCATGTATTCTCCATCATAAAAACTTTATCGCCTGCACCAATACCCAGCGCCCCTCCACTGGCCCCTTCCCCAATTATTACACAAATGACTGGTACTTTAAGTCGTATCATTTCATAAATATTCCGGGCAATAGCTTCACCCTGTCCTCTCTCTTCCGCTTCCAGACCAGGATAAGCACCGGGAGTGTCTATCAGGGTAATAACCGGCTTATTAAATTTTTCAGCCAGCCTCATCAGCCGCAAGGCTTTTCTGTATCCTTCAGGATTGGCCATACCAAAATTCCGGAGTTGCCGCATTTTAGTATTTATCCCTTTTTGCTGACCAATTATCATTACTGTTTCCCCGTCCAATGAAGCAAAACCACCGACCATTGCTTTATCATCCTTCACGTTACGATCCCCATACAACTCTACAAAATTGCTGGTCATTTTAGTAATATACTTCAGCGTATAAGGCCTGTCGGGATGACGGCTTAATTGTACCCGTTGCCAGCTGGTCAGGCTTTGAGTGATCTCCTTTCTTTTCTCAAGAACACTGTTTTCAAGCTTATGAATTACTTCACTGTAATCCACCTTACTTTTTTCAGCTTTTTGTTTCAGATCTTCTATTTCTTCTAAAAGGTCCTTAATTGGCTTTTCAAAGTCAATAAACTGTCGGTTTCTGTCTGAAGGCATAGGCTATTTATGAAGTGGCTAAATTAAGGATTAAATGATAATATGGGCATGATGCCAAAATGTTGAATTACAGGTGGATAATTAGCAGAAAAACTTTTGGCCGAAAAAGATTGCAGGCCTATCTTTGCCGTCCCTAAAAACGCAGTGTAAAATCTGGATGAAATTGTCATCCTGAGGAGCATAGCGAGGAAGGAGGATCGGTAGTTCAGTTGGTTAGAATGCCGCCCTGTCACGGCGGAGGTCGCGGGTTCGAGTCCCGTCCGGTCCGCAAATAGAAAGGTTAGCTTGTTGTTAAACTTTCAAAAATCAAAACTAAAAACTGCCCGGTGAGAGATCACGGGCATTTTTTATTGATCAGGGTTAAGGCTTGTCTTGCAATAATAAAATCGCTACGGCGTCTAAAGGTTAACGGTTAATGGTTAAAAAATAGTAGCTATGAAAGACAGGTTCAAAGGATTTTATCTTTATCTCTCTTCGCTTGTAATTGCTCTCCTGCATTTACCTTTTGCATTTGCAAAATCTGCTTCGGGTAGCAGCCGGATGTCTTTTCATCCCGGTGATTCTGCAATAAGAAATACTTCAGACTCTATGTATTTCGCTCCCGAAACAAGGTCGCTTTATGACAGCCTGCATTTAAGTCTTTTGGGTCTTAGCAAAGATGCTTTTGATTATGCAAAAAGGGGATTTGACAAACTCATTGAAGAAGGAAAACTCCTTAATAATTCAATCATTTCCATTGTTGACTTCAGCCAACCAAGCAATAAGAAAAGATTATTTGTTATTGACTTGAAAAACTACAAAGTCTTATTCAATACCTTGGTCGCACACGGAAGAAATACAGGCCGTGAACTGGCCACTTCCTTTTCCAACCAAAGCTCTTCTTATAAGAGCAGTCCTGGTTTTTATGTTACCAGGGAAACTTACCAGGGCAAACATGGTCTTTCACTGAAACTCGAGGGCATAGAAAGCGGTATTAATGACAAGGCTTATCAGAGGGGGATTGTAGTGCATGGGGCTGAATATGTTTCTGATGCCATTGCAAATGCGCAGGGTTTCATTGGCCGTAGCCAGGGCTGCCCGGCAGTTCCGGTACATACATCCACACCCATCATAAACACAATCAAAAACGGTACTTGTTATTTCATTTATCATCCATCTTACATTGATCAGTCCGAAGTTTTGAATTAAAGCAATTTGTTCATAACTATCAGCTTTCTGCACCAGTCAAGCTTTATCTTTGCTGATTAATAAATTGTTATGCTCAAGATTGGTGTTTTTGGTGTAGGTCATTTAGGAAAATTTCATCTCAATAACTGGAAAGAGATTGCCGGTGCGGAACTGGTTGGCTTTTATGACCCCCATGATGAAACAGCAAAAGAAGTTTCCGAAAAATATCAACTGCCCCGTTTCTTAGATGCAGATGCGTTAATAGATGCCTGCGATGCTATTGATGTCGTTGCTCCTACTAACTATCATTTTGAATGGTGTGAAAAGGCCATCAAAAAAGGGAAACACGTATTTGTTGAAAAACCACTGGCTAATACTATGGAGGAAGCCCGGCAACTGGTAAAATTGGCTGCTGAATCAGGTATTAAATTCCAGGTTGGACATGTAGAAAGATTCAATCCGGCTTTTCTCGCCATAAAAGACATGGAATTAAATCCCATGTTCATCGAAGTGCACCGTCTCGCCCAGTTCAATCCAAGAGGAACAGAAGTGAGTGTGATACTGGACCTGATGATACATGATATAGATATTATTTTAAGTATAGTAAAAAGTGATGTGAAGAGTATTTCGGCCAGTGGTGTAGGTGTACTGACAGAAACCCCTGATATTGCCAACGTACGGATCGAATTTCATAATGGCTGTGTGGCAAATCTCACCAGCAGCCGCATTTCAATGAAAAAAATGAGAAAGATCAGGTTATTTCAAAAAGACTCTTACATTGGAATTGACTTCCTGAATAAGAAAACCGAAATAATAAAACTTAAAGGGCCAGGTGATACCAACGTTTTTGCTTTTGATATAGAAACCCCAACTGGCAAAAAAACTATAGCAATGGCTAACCCGGTTGTTCCCGAAGTGAATGCAATAAAAATGGAACTGGAGGAATTTAAAAATGCCATCCTTAACAATACTAAAACCATTGTATCAGAAATGGATGGGCTCATGGCCATGGATGTAGCCCACCAGATACTTGAAAAAATTGGTAATAATAATATCTCGCATTAATGCAATCCGGCAAACAAATATCCCTTGCCTGGTATGTAGCTGTTGATTTTGTGATGGCAGCCCTGACATGGCTTTGCTTTTATTTCTGGAGAAGCTGGATGCTGAATGATGCTGGTGCTTATCCCATCAGTTATACATCATGGTTATATATTTTACTAATCGTGCCTGCCGGATGGCTGGTGCTCTATACCATTGCCGGGACCTATAACTACCTTTATAAGAAATCAAGATTAGCAGAATTTACACTGACATTTGTTTGCAGTCTCATTGGAGTTATCGTTTTATTTATAGTATTTGTATTAAATGATTTCGATCCGAATAATGGATACGCCTATTTTTACCTGGCTTTTGCCACCTTACTTTCTATACATTTTTTACTTACTTTTTCAGGCAGATGGATTATACTGAATGCTATTAAAAGACAATTGCTCAGGGGAAAAGTATTTTTCAACACATTAATGGTAGGTAGCCAGGAAAATGCAATTCGTATTTTCAAAGAAACAGAAAATAACCTGCATGATGGCGGTTATCGTTATGCAGGTTTTATAACACCTGACAATAACGGAAGAAATGGCATTCATAAATTACTGCCTAAATTGGGCACCGTACATGAATTAGAAAAAATAATAGATCAAACTAATATCCGGTTGGTTGTGCTGGCATTGGAAAAAACTGAACAACCACTATTGGAAAATATCATAAACAGGCTTAGTGAAAAAGATGTAGAAGTAAAAATCCAACCCGACACATTAGATATTCTTTCCGGTTCCGTAAAGACAAGCAATGTGATGGGTGCCGCATTAATTGATTTACAAACGGGGTTGATGCCGCAATGGCAACAGAACTTCAAACGTCTTATTGATGTCACTTCAGCTCTCTTTGGGCTTGTATTACTTTCACCTTTCATGGTATACATTGCATTAAGGGTAAAATTTTCTTCAAAAGGACCGGTCTTCTATTCCCAGGAAAGGATTGGTTACAAGGGCAAGCCTTTTACAATGTATAAATTTCGTTCCATGATTAATGAGGCAGAAAAAGACGGACCGGCGCTTTCTTCTGAAAATGATTCCCGCATTACCAAATGGGGGAAGGTAATGCGTAAATGGCGGCTGGATGAGTTACCACAACTCTGGAATATACTGTTGGGTGAAATGAGCCTGGTAGGGCCAAGACCGGAACGCCGTTTTTATATTGATCAGATTATTGCCCGCAATCCCTATTATAAATACCTGCTGAAAGTAAAACCCGGATTGACCAGTTGGGGTATGATACAATTTGGCTATGCTGAAAATACAGACGAGATGATCGAAAGAAGTAAATTTGACCTTCTTTACATAGAAAATATTTCACTGGTACTGGATTTTAAAATCATGATCCATACAATACGAATTATCTTAAAAGGAAAAGGTAAATAATCAGCTTGTATCAATCAGATTCAATTCTCTAACAGTTCTGCAGTTCGGGTTTTTAAACTATTTTTGAGAAAACTCCATCCTTTGAGAAAATTGCTCATATTCCTGTTCACTCTTACTAGCTCACGGCAGGTTGCTCTTTCCCAATACTGGCAACAACAAGTTAATTATAGCATCGATGTTTCCCTGGATGATAAAGGGCATACGTTGAACGGCTTTGAAAAAATTGAATACATCAATAATTCGCCGGACACAATTAAATACATCTGGTTTCATCTCTGGCCAAATGCCTATAAGAATGATAAGACAGCATTCAGTGACCATTTGCTGGAAAATGGAAGTACCAGGTTTTATTTCTCAGATAAAGAAGATAAAGGCTATATCAATAAACTTGATTTTAAAGTAAACAATATTACAGCACAGGTAGAAGATCACCCCCAGCATATTGATATTGTAAAAGTGCTTTTACCAGCTCCTCTCTCACCTGGACAAAAAACAATTATCACCACTCCATTTCACGTAAAACTTCCTTACAATTTTTCGAGAGGAGGACATGATGGCCAAAGCTACCAGGCTACACAGTGGTATCCCAAACCGGCAGTATATGATAAAAATGGCTGGCACCCGATGCCATATCTTGACCAGGGAGAATTTTACAGCGAGTTTGGGAATTTTGAAGTAAACATCACTGTTCCGAAAAATTATGTCGTTGCAGCAACCGGGGAGCTGCAACATGCAGCTGAAACAGAATGGCTGAAATCGAGAGCTGCTTTTACCTGGGAGCCTGTTAAACAAAAAACAAAAACTACAGGTGGCCAGGTTAAAACGAGTTATCAACTATTCCCTGAAACAGAAAAGGAAATTAAAATATTAACCTACAAACAAAATAATATTCATGACTTTGCCTGGTTTGCCGACAAGCGATTTATTGTAAACTATGATACCTGTAAGCTGGCTTCCGGTAAAGTAATCGATGTTTTTACTTATTACACTACTCCGCAAAAGGAAGTATGGAAAAGCAGTTTGCTGTATGCAAAAGATGCAATTCAGCATTATTCATCACTGGTTGGTGAGTACCCTTACAATGTAGTGAGTGTGGTGCAGGGTCCTGCAAGTTTTGGCGGAGGTATGGAATATCCAACGATTACTGTATTGTCGCCGGAAAAAAGCAGCCGCTCCTTAAATTTTACAATTGCACATGAGATCGGGCATAATTGGTTCTACGGTATTCTTGGCACCAATGAAAGAAAATATGCATGGATGGATGAAGGAATGAATTCATTCTATGAAAGTAAATACCAGCAACGGCAAAATGATCATTTTGGACAACGCACAGAACAAAGCTTACTGGAAACGTTTATTGTTGAGAAAAAAGATCAGCCCATTGGAACATCATCAGAAGATTTTAATGAACCCAATTACGGATTGATTGCTTATTACAAAGCGTCGAAATGGATGACCTTACTGGAAAAACAATTGGGGACGGCAGTCTTCAATAAAGCCATGCAGGAGTATTACCGTCAATGGCAATTCAAACATCCTCAACCAGAAGATTTTAAAAAAATACTGGAGGATATTAGTGGCAAGAACCTGGATACAACATTTGCATTGCTGCGGCAAAGGGGTAATCTGCCGGGATCGGAGAAAAAGGGGATCGGATTCCAGGGGCCAATCGGAGCAGTTTCAGGAGTTAATAGTAATAAAAAATCTGCCATTACGCTCCTTCCCATTTTAGGTTCGAACAGTTATAACAAATTGATGGCAGGTGCTCTGCTAACTAATCTTCGGCTACCTCCTAGCCGTTTTCAATTCCTTATAGTACCGATGTATGGTTTTGCGTCAAAGAATTTTAATGGCATCGGGTTTATCAACTATAGCTTTTATCCCAATAAAGTTTTCAGGAAAATTGATATAGGAATTAGTGGCTCTACTTTTACCGTTGACCGTTTCACAGATATTGATAATAATAAAACATTTCTTGGCTTCAGTAAAATAGTACCGGGAATAAGATTAACACTCAACAAAAAAGATCCCAGAAGCAGTCTCAACCGTTATGTACAGTTTAAATCATTCCTGATAAATGAAGATGGGCTTCGTTTCTATCGTGACACGGTTATTTCGGGGCCTGATACAAGTATTCTCAATAAATACAAAACTACCAGTGAAAACAGAACAGTAAATCAGGTTCAATTTGTGATAGAAAACAACAGGGCTCTTTATCCTTATCGCGGTGAACTAAAAATTGAACAGGGTAAAGACTTTATACGTACTGCCTTCGCCGGAAAATATTTCTTTAATTATGCCAAAGAAGGAGGGCTGAATGTTCGCCTGTTTGCCGGCAAATTCTTTTATAGCACCTCCAAAACAATTACAAAACAATTTGCTACTGACCGGTATCATTTGAATATGACTGGCGCCAATGGCTATGAGGATTACACATACAGTGATTATTTTATCGGCAGAAACAAATTTGAAGGGCCACCCAGTCAGCAGATCATGGAAAGAGACGGAGCTTTTAAAGTAAGAACTGACCTGCTGGCTGAAAAAGTCGGCAAAACAGATGATTGGCTGATTGCCGCTAATTTCAGTACCACCATCCCTTCTTCTATCAATCCATTAAGTTTGTTACCGGTCAAAATACCACTGAATTTGTTTTTTGATATTGGCACTTATGCTGAAACCTGGAAGCAAGGGGCTGAAACAGATCGTTTTGTTTTTGACGCAGGTATCCATATACCCTTATTGAAAGAAACGGTAAACATTTATGTCCCATTGATCTATAGTAATATTTACAAAGACTATATTCAGTCAACGATAGAGAAAAAAGGAAGGTTTTGGAAAAAGATCTCTTTTTCCATCGATATCTCCAATTTCAGCTTCCGGAAATTTGACCGTAATCTTGATTTCTGATGAGTGCCCCGCTCAAAATACAATACCTGACCCATTACCAGATTGACAAGGCCAAATGGGATGATTGTATTGGCAAGGCTGATAATGGTTTAATTTATGCATATTCCTTCTATCTTGACCAGATGTCAAAAAACTGGGATGCATTGGTACTAAACGACTATGCAGCAGTGATGCCCCTGACATGGAACAGGAAGTATGGCATCAATTATCTGTACCAACCGTTTCTTACTGCACAATTAGGAGTATTTGGCAATAAGATTACTGAAGAACAAGTTGGTACTTTTATTCAATCTATACCGTCTTCATTCCGGTTCATTGACATCGCATTAAATAGTGGGAACATATCAGGAGTGCCCACAGGATTCTCCATTCACAGAAGTAATTATGTTCTTGATTTAAATAATTCCTACGCTGAGCTTTACAAGGGCTACCGGGAAAATATAAAAAGAAACATTAAAAAAGCTAACCAGTTAGGCTGCCGGGTCGAAAGAGATTTTGATGCGGGAAAAGTAATTGAACTGGCTTTACAGCAAATGGAAGGTTATGGCAAAGAGTCGGCATATAATGTTGACCGCTTCCGTAAACTGTATACATATCTTCATGAAAAAAAAATGGCAACAACATACGGGATTTCATTAAATGAAGAATTACTGGCCTCCTGTGTATTTTTTTTCTCCCATAAACGGGCCTATTATATACTCGTAGGTAATCATCCAAACGGGAAAACAATTGGCGCTTCGCATGCATTGATTGATGCCTTTATAAAAGATCATGCCGGTGAATATATGTCACTGGACTTCGAAGGATCTGATATCCGCAATCTTGCTTTCTTCTATGCCAGCTTTGGTGCGAAACAAGAGGTTTATCCTGCATTAAAGATTAACAGACTGCCATTTTATTTAAAATGGTTAAAGAATTGACATTATAAATCAGCTTCTTGCTGTCGCCCTCTCTCTTCTATAATTTTTTCGGCAAACAATAAATCAATTGGCCGGGTTATCTTAATATTATTCTCTTCACCATCAATCAATGATACTTTCATGCCGTAGGCTTCTACCACTGTTGCTTCATCCGTGAATTTATCTTTATAATCAATCTGGAAAGCTGGTAACAATATTTTACTATGAAAAGTCTGTGGGGTCTGTATTAACATCACTTTATTTCTGTCAAACGCTTCATTCCCTTTCTCATTAACCAACCGGATACTGTCTTTTGAAACAATTGCAGGTATGGCTGTTCCTGTTTCCAGGGCCTGTTGATAACATTGTTGGATCAACTCTTTAGATAAAAGGCACCTTACTCCGTCATGTACGAAAATGACCGATTCCTGTTCTACCATAGCTAACCCATTCTTAACAGATTGAAAACGGGTATCACCCCCGGCAGTGATTCTTATCCTTTCTTTATCGAAATAAGCGTCAATTATTTCCTGGCCCATATTTGTATATTCAACTGGTAATACAAGGATGATTTGCAAATCATCATATGCTTCCAGGAATGCCTTCAATGTATAATATAGTACTGGCTTATCTTTTAGCAGTATAAACTGCTTGGGCAGAGAGCTTCCCATTCTTGTTCCTGAACCTCCGGCAACTATTATAGCATATTTCTGCATAGGACAAATGTAAATGGAAACAACTAATAATTATTTGTATACAGCAATCTCATTTCTTCCATCGCTGCATTTCATTCCCCTGTACATTCCTTCACTATTAAAGACCATTGCTGCATTCCCTTTTGCATCCACTCCTATCATTCCACCTTCACCATCAATTTTCAACAACTTATCATGTACCACTAAATGCATGGCATCATTTAATGACAGTCCTTTATATTCCATAAGGCAGCTTACATCGTAGGCTGTTACTGACCGGATAAAAGGCTCACCATGCCCGGTGCAACTGATCGCACAAGTTTTATTATTGGCATAAGTGCCAGCCCCTATTATAGGACTATCACCAACCCTGCCATATTGTTTATTCGTCATACCTCCTGTACTTGTGGCAGCTGCAATATTCCCATGTTTATCCAGGGCCACAGCCCCAACCGTTCCGAATTTTTTCTCCTTGCTTGGTACATTATGATCAAGTGCCGCTTCATCAGTCCCCTGTAACTCTTTCCACTGATCATAGCGGAATTGTGAAAAGAAGTAACTATCTGGTTCCGTTTTTATGCCATGCCGCAACGCAAAATCATAAGCACCTTTTCCATTCAGCATTACATGTTGGCTTTTTGTCATCACCACATAAGCCAGGTCTACCGGGTTTTTAATACTGCGGACTGCTGATACTGCACCCGCCATTAATGTTTTACCCTCCATTATGGATGCGTCCATTTCCTGGCTGCCATCTTTTGCAAAAACAGATCCCCTTCCGGCATTGAAAAGGATACAATCTTCCAGTGACATCACAGCCGCTTTTACCGCATCCAATGAAGTACCATTCTTTTCCAGCAACGTATATCCTGCATGCAACGCCTGTTCCAACCCTTCTTTATAGGCTTTTTCCAGTTCTGGTGTCATTGCTGAACGCAGAATGGTACCTGCGCCACCATGAATAACTATTGTAAATTTCAACATACGGGTAAATGGGTATTAATAAACGAACGAAATTAGGTATTTTGTAATCGAAAAATTTTCATTTGATGTTTAAAAGAAATATATCTGGCTCAGACCTGCTTTTAATAATTGCCAACCTGATTCCGGTTTTCGGTGTATGGTTTTTGGGATGGAGCCCCACAGAAGCATTTATCGTGTATGCAATGGAAACGATGATTGTAGGAATCCTCACTATCCTTAAAATGCTGATCGCTACTATTGCAAAAGGCAAAGATGAATGGCATGCCAATGGGAAAACAACCCTGAAAAGCGGTTTCTTCTTTATTTTCTTCTTTATTATACATTTTGGAATATTTGCCATGGTCCAAACAACCATCTTTTCCCAGGCCGCACAAATTACACCACCAAACAGTGGTATGATGCATTTCTTCTTTAAATGGTACACCTATATTAATGAAGATATTGCCTGGATGCTAGGTGCTTTTATCATCAGCTATATTGCCAAAAGTTTCATCCCATTTTTGCTGAATGGCGATTACAAAACAATGCCAATAATGGCCATAATGTTTCAGCCGTATGGTAGAATCTTTATTCAGCAGTTTACCGTCATCCTTGGCAGTATGTTTCTTAGTCTTGGTTTAGGCAAAATATTTATACTCGTTTTTGCACTGGCAAAAATTGCATTTGAATTATTAATTGATTATGACAAACTGATGGGTAAAGCCATGAATGACTTAAAAAAAAGCTCAGCAAAGAAGTAGCTCACATTCTTTCAGTAGTTTTTCTTTATTAATTGCGACAGTTCCAACCTCTTCACAAACTAGACCGCCGGCAATATTTGCTACTTCGGCCATCAATTGTACATTTTTGGTAGCAGCATAAACCAAGGAAGCCACTGCAATCACTGTGTCACCTGCCCCTGACACATCAGCGATATTACGGATATGAGATGAGATGATATGCCCTATTTCATCCTGCTGGTAGAAAACTCCCTTTTCGGAGAGGGTGATAAAAGAAATACGGTGATTCAACACCCGGCATAGTTCAGTATGAATATTTTTTAATACTGACTCATTGATATTGTCAACAAGTAGATTTAATCCCTCTTTTACTTCCTTAAGGTTGGGTTTAAAAATATCAACGCCAGTATAAGAGAAGAAATTTTTCCGCTTTGGATCTACTGCTGTAATAATTCCTGACTGTTTACACCACTGAATAATCTGTTTAATAGTATATTCCGAAAGGACTCCTTTATTGTAATCCTCAAATATAATGACAGTTGGCTGCTCAGTGTTAATATAAGCCTCCACCTTTTCCAGCAATAATTTTTCATCAATAACATCCAGGTCATTTGTCACTTCAGCATCAAGCCTCATCATTTGCTGGTTTCGGCTGATAATACGGGTCTTGTTGGTAGTGATCCTGCGGGCACTTGGAACTAAATAGGAAGTATCAATTTTATTATCCTCCAGGAGTTGCTTTAATATTACGGAGTCTGAATCATCTCCTGTTACCGATAAAATGGAAACCTGTGCATCCAAGGAACGGCAATTCAGGGCAACATTTCCGGCTCCGCCAATTCTGTATTCCTTTTTCTGTAACGTGACGACGGGTACCGGCGCTTCCGGCGATATGCGTTCAACCTTTCCCCACATATAAGTATCCAGCATCACATCACCAATCACTCCAACTTTAACAGCAGGAAAAGAAGTAAAGAGTTTCTTAAAATCTTCCATAACTCAAAATACGGCAATATTTCTTTTGTACAGAAATGGTATAAAATAAAAATGCCCCGGTAAGCAGGGCATTAAAATATAATTTTATTAGTTCTTTTTCGTCTTGTACAGTTCATTTAGCCCCTTAACCACATCAGCTGTAATATTATAAGCAGTGTCCTTATAATAAAACAATCCCTGTTCATAAGAAACAATATAAGAATAATCTTTTGTCCTGTTATACTCTTTCAGGAAAGTTTCTATTTTGGATTTAATCTCATTTTGCCTTCGCATAACAAAATCACTATAATCGGAATCCAGGGCTTGTTTGCGGCTTTTCATCTGATCATCCAGGTTTTTCATATCCCTGCTTGCTGCTTCTGATTGCTCTTCCGTCATACTTCCTGATGTGGCCTGCTGTTGATAAGAATTAAATTTTTGCTGTAAGTTTTTTGAGAGCCGGTCCATCTCAGCATTTATGGCTTCTTCCCGTTTGATCATTTCAGCTTTCAGGTCCTTAACCATATCAAAGTTTGCTGCCAGGGAGTCCATCTCAAAATAGGCAATACGAAAGCTGTTCGAAGAGGAAGAGGTCGCCTTGCCATTATCTTTTCCTACAGTGCCGGTAATTTTCTTACCAGAAAAGTGTGAAACGAGAAGATAACCAGATGCCAGGGTCAACACCACATTCCATATAAACAAACCATTTTTCATCAAATTCATTTTTACAAAATAACTACGAATAGGCGGGCAAATATAAGGATTCAGTTTACTTTATGAAACCCTTAACAGGCCAGTCCGGGATTAAAAAAGGAGTAAGAAAATCTTACTCCTGTATTACATACATTTCAGTCAGAAACTGTTATCAATTATTCTTCTTCATCAAAAGCCATCGCCTCACGGGTAGTCTGTAATAACTCATACTCCTCTTTACTGCCTACAATCATATTCTCAAATTCTCTCAGGCCGGTACCTGCAGGTATCGGGTGACCGGTAATTACATTCTCTTTCAATCCGAGCATATCATCGGTTTTACCGTTGATCGCTGCAGAAGACAACACTTTCGTTGTTTCCTGGAAGGATGCAGCAGATATCCAGCTTGGCACACCCAAAGATGCTTTAGTAATACCCAGCAAAGTAGGAGATGAAGTAGCTGGTTTAGCATCACGATACTCAACCAGTTTTTTGTCGTTACGGCGAAGAATGGAGTTTTCCTCCCTTACTTCACGGAGACTAACAATCTGACCTGCACGGAGTTTCGTACTATCTCCCACTTCAGTTACAACTTTCTTATCGTAGATGTAGTCATTCTCTTCCACAAATTCAAACTTATCAGTCAGATCATCCTCCAGGAATCTTGTATCTCCCGGATCAACAATATTCACCTTACGCATCATCTGGCGAACAATAACTTCAATGTGCTTATCATTAATCTTCACACCCTGTAAACGATAAACCTCCTGAATTTCATTCACCACATACTCCTGTACAGCAAATGGACCTTTTATTGAAAGAATATCGAACGGCGCAATTTGTCCGTCACTCAGTGAAGCACCTGCTTTTACAAAGTCCCCATCCTGGGCAAGAATTTGCCTTGTCAACGGTACAAGGTATTTCTTCTGCACACCGTCTTTTGCTTCGATGATAATTTCACGGTTACCACGTTTGATAGCACCCATCATTACCACACCATCAATTTCAGAAACTACAGCAGGGTTGCTTGGGTTCCTTGCCTCAAATAATTCAGTAACACGGGGCAGACCTCCGGTAATATCCCGCAACTTACCGAGGATACGAGGAATCTTAACTATCACCTGACCCGCCTTCACATCATCTCCTTCTTCCATAATGATATGACTTCCGGTTGGCAGGTTATATGATTTCTTGTCTTTACCTTCTACCAGGATTGATGGTATCTTGGTTTTATCTCTTGTCTCAATTACCACTTTCTCACGGTGTCCTGTTTGTTCATCCGCTTCCTCCCGGTATGTAACACCATCAATAACATTCTCAAATTTCACGGTTCCGTTAATTTCAGCCATGATTACGTTATTGAACGGATCCCACGTACAAACAACATCACCTTTATTTACCTTCTGGCCATCTTTTACATTTAATGTAGCCCCGTAAGGAATGTTATTGGTTATAAGCAAGCGGTCATTCTTTGTATCGATAATACGAACTTCACCCGTACGTCCGATAACCACCTGGGTTTTTTCACCCTCATTATTCTCAATAACAACAGTACGAAGACCATCAAACTGAATAGTTCCGTCAAACTTGGCAGCCAAAGTTGATTCTACAGAAGCAGAACCGGCCACACCACCTACGTGGAATGTACGGAGTGTCAACTGAGTTCCGGGCTCACCAATTGATTGAGCTGCAATAATACCAACTGCATCACCTTTCTGTGCAATATTACCGGAGGCAAGGTTCTTACCATAACACTTCACACAAACACCTCTCTTACTTTCACAGGTAAGTACTGAACGGATCTCAACTGTTTCGATACCTGCTTCTTCAATTTTTTTAGCAATATCAATAGTGATTTCCTCAGTAGCAGAAACAATTAACTGGTCGCTTATTGGATCGTACACATCATGTAATGATGTACGACCGGCGATCCTGTCACTCAACGGTTCTATAATATCCTCATTATCTTTTAATGCAGAAGTAGCGATTCCACGTAACGTTCCGCAATCTTCTTCAGTGATAACAACATCCTGTGAAACGTCAACCAAACGACGTGTCAGGTAACCGGCATCTGCAGTTTTCAGGGCCGTATCTGCGAGACCTTTACGGGCACCGTGGGTAGAGATAAAGTAATCCAATACGTTCAATCCACCTTTAAAGTTGGAGAGAATCGGATTTTCAATAATCTCACTTCCTGTAGAACCGGATTTTCTTGGTTTGGCCATCAATCCCCTGATACCAGCCAGCTGTTTGATCTGCTGTTTAGAACCCCTTGCACCAGAATCAAGCATCATGTACACAGAGTTGAATCCTTGCCTGTCATTCGCTAATTCACGGATCAATGTCTCCGTAATTCTTGTGTCGACACGGCTCCAGATATCAACTATCTGATTATAACGTTCGTTGTTAGTAATAAGACCCATATTATAGCTATCCCACACTTCATCTACTTCACCTTTTGCACTCTCCAGCAATTCCTGCTTGGTATCGGGTATGATCAGGTCATTAATACTAAATGACAAACCACCCTGGAAGGCTGTACGGAATCCGAGTGTTTTAATATCATCAAGGAACTTCGCTGTTTTTGGAACGTTGGTAATCTTTATAATATCACCAATGATTTCACGAAGATTCTTTTTTGTCAACAGGGCATTTACAAAACCTACCTCAGCAGGTACATGCTGATTGAACAACACACGACCAACTGTAGTTTCTATTAATTTATGTTCCAGCAATCCATCAGCGTTGCGGATGTTTGCTTTTACTTTGATCCAGGCATGAAGGTCAACAACCCCTTCGTTATAGGCAATGATCACCTCTTCATTCGAATAAAATACTTTCCCTTCTCCACGAACAATTTCAGTTGCTGTTGTTTTCTTACCCTTTGTGATATAATACAGACCCAATACCATGTCCTGAGAAGGAAGGGTGATTGGTGTACCATTCTGTGGATTAAGAATATTGTGCGAAGCCAGCATCAATAATTGAGCCTCCAGCACAGCAGCATGGCTCAACGGCACATGCACCGCCATTTGGTCACCATCAAAGTCGGCGTTGAATGCGGTTGTTACCAGCGGATGCAACTGTATTGCTTTACCTTCAATTAATTTTGGCTGGAAAGCCTGGATTGACAAACGGTGCAACGTTGGGGCACGGTTCAGCATTACCGGGTGTCCCTTCAATATATTTTCAAGTATATCCCAAACAACAGCTTCCTTCTTATCAACAAGTTTTCTTGCAGATTTTACAGTTTTAACGATACCTCTTTCAATTAACTTTCTGATGATAAATGGCTTGAATAATTCAGCTGCCATATCTTTTGGTAACCCACACTCATGCAATTTCAATTCAGGACCTACCACGATAACAGAACGACCAGAATAGTCAACCCTTTTACCCAACAGGTTCTGACGGAAACGACCTTGCTTTCCTTTTAAAACATCACTGAGTGATTTTAATGCCCGTCCGCCTTCAGCTTTTACAGCATTTGACTTACGGCTGTTGTCGAACAATGAGTCAACAGCTTCCTGTAACATCCTCTTTTCGTTACGCAGGATTACTTCAGGTGCTTTGATCTCCAATAATCTCTTCAAACGGTTATTGCGGATAATAACCCTACGATATAAATCATTCAGATCTGATGAAGCAAAACGACCACCATCCAGCGGCACTAAAGGACGCAATTCTGGCGGGATTACAGGAATGTATTGCATTACCATCCACTCAGGACGGTTAGATATCCTTGTATTAGCATCACGGAACGCTTCCACCACACTCAGACGCTTCAATGCATCAGCTTTACGTTGCTGTGAAGTTTCAGTAGCAGCAGCGTTACGCAGATCGAAAGATAACTGGTCAAGATCAATTCTTGCCAGCATATCATGCACTGCTTCTGCTCCCATTTTAGCGATGAACTTATTAGGATCATCATCAGGCAGGTACTGATTATCTTTTGGTAATGTATCCAGTATATCCAAATACTCTTCTTCCGTCAACAGATCACCGGGGTTTTGTCCTTTGTCAGCACGAATACCGGATTGGATCACCACAAAACGCTCATAATAAACGATAGTCTCCAATTTCTTAGAACTAACACCTAACAGATAACCAATTTTATTTGGCAAAGATTTGAAATACCAGATGTGAACAACCGGAACCACAAGCTTAATGTGCCCCATTCTTTCACGACGCACTTTTTTCTCAGTTACTTCCACACCGCAACGATCACAAACGATGCCTTTATAACGGATACGTTTGTACTTACCACAAGCACACTCATAATCTTTTACCGGTCCGAATATTCTTTCGCAGAACAAGCCATCTCTTTCAGGTTTGTATGTACGATAGTTGATCGTTTCGGGCTTTAAAATTTCACCATAACTTCTTTCCAGGATAGTATCCGGTGAGGCAAGACCAATTGTGATCTTTGAAAAAGCCGCTTTGGGACGATTTTCTTTTCTGATAGCCATAATCGTATTGACGATTTTAGATTTTAGATTTCTGATTTAGTTCATCTACCATAATTCACCTTTGCAAACTATGGTCATTCTCCGGCTGACCCTTTATTCAAACTTCAGGTCAAGTCCTAATCCTCTCAGTTCATGCACCAATACATTGAATGATTCAGGAACACCGGCTCTTGGCACATTTTCACCTTTCACAATGGCTTCATATGTTTTTGCACGGCCGATAATATCATCTGATTTCAATGTCAGCAATTCCTGAAGAATATTAGATGCGCCATAGGCTTCCAGTGCCCACACTTCCATCTCACCAAACCTTTGACCACCAAACTGAGCCTTACCACCCAGCGGCTGCTGTGTAATCAAGCTGTATGGTCCGATAGAACGGGCATGCATTTTATCATCCACCATATGGTGAAGTTTAATCACATAGATAATACCCACAGTGGCTTTCTGGTGGAACCTTTCACCCGTCTCACCATCATACAGGTAAGTGTGACCATACATTGGAATGTCAGCCTGCTTGCAGTATTCAGCGATCTCTTCAACAGTAGCACCATCAAAGATCGGGGTTGAGAATTTCAAACCTAACTTCTCACCTGTCCATCCAAGAATGGTCTCATATATCTGACCAAGATTCATACGACTAGGTACACCCAACGGATTCAAAACGATGTCAACTGGTGTTCCATCTTCAAGGAACGGCATATCTTCATGACGAACGATCTTCGCAACAATACCTTTATTACCATGGCGGCCGGCCATTTTATCACCTACTTTCAACTTACGTTTTACAGCCAGATAAACTTTAGCCAGTTTTAATACACCTGCAGGTAATTCATCACCAATACTGATATTGAATTTCTCTCTCTTATAACGTCCCAACTCTTCGTTGAACTTGATATTATAATTGTGAAGAAGTGTATTAATTTGATCATCGATTTTTTTATCACCAGTCCATCCTAGGGGGTTAATGTTGGCATAATCAAGACCGCGAAGATTCTTTTCAGTAAACTTGGCTCCTTTGCCAATCTGTATTTCACCAAAATTATTACCTACACCTGCGGAAACATGATCTTTTAACAGCATACCAAGTTTTTCCAGCAGCACTTCCATGAGATCAGTTTCATTTTTCTCATGCATCTTCTCCAATTTCTCAATGGCTGCTTTCTCTCTTACTTTGGCGTTCTTATCTTTTTTAGCCCGCTGGAATAATTTCTTGCCGATAACCACACCTTCCACTCCGTTCGGAGCTTTTAGTGAAGCATCTTTGGCATCTCCGGCTTTATCACCGAAAATAGCACGCAATAATTTTTCTTCCGGAGTTGGATCACTTTCACCTTTCGGTGTAATCTTTCCAATTAAAATATCACCCTCTTTAACTTGTGCACCAATTCGTATGATACCGTTCTCATCCAGATCCTTTGTAGCTTCTTCAGATACGTTAGGAATATCAGGTGTCGTTCTTCTTCACCCAGTTTAGTATCACGAACTTCCAGTTCATATTCAGAAATGTGAACAGAAGTAAACAAATCTTCCTTTACTACTCTTTCGCTGATAACGATGGCATCCTCGAAATTGTAACCTTTCCATGGCATGAATGCCACTTTAAGATTTTTACCAAGTGCCAACTCACCATTCTGAGTTGCATATCCTTCAGTTAAAAAATCACCCTTTTTTACTTTCTGACCTTTCTTAACCGCTGGTCTCAGGTTGATGCAAGTTTCCTGATTGGTCTTGATAAATTTCGTTAACCTGTAAACTCTGAGATCATCTTCGAAACTTACCAATTTTTCAGCCTCATCCCTGTCATAGCGAACATGGATTTCATTAGCATCTACAAACTCTACCACCCCATTACCATCTGCATGGATCTGAATCCTTGCATCTCTCGCTGCTTTACCTTCCAATCCTGTGCCGACGATAGGTACATCAGGACGCAACAGTGGTACTGCCTGGCGTTGCATGTTCGAACCCATCAGCGCACGGTTAGCATCATCATGTTCAAGGAAAGGAATCAGCGAAGCACTCAATCCAACAATCTGGTTTGGCGCAACGTCCATGAATTCCACATCATTTTTATCAAGAATCGGAAAATCTCCGGTCTCACGGCTTACGATTTTCTCTTCTTTGAAATTACCCTTCTCATCAAGAGGTGTATTCGCCTGTGCAATTTTAGCCAGGTCTTCCTCCTCGGCACTCAGGAAACTTAATTCCTTCATGTTCACTTTCCCCTCGTGTACTTTACGATAAGGCGTTTCAATGAAGCCCATATCATTGATCTTGGCATGCACACAAAGTGTAGAGATCAAACCGATGTTTGGACCTTCCGGAGTTTCAATCGTACACAAACGTCCATAGTGAGAATAGTGTACGTCACGAACCTCAAAACCAGCTCTTTCACGACTCAAACCACCTGGCCCGAGTGCGGAGATACGACGCTTATGCGTTATTTCTGATAATGGGTTTGTCTGGTCAAGAAATTGGGATAACTGCGATGTTCCAAAGAACGAATTGATCACAGAAGATAATGTTCTTGCATTAATAAGGTCAACGGGTGTAAACACTTCGTTATCCCTTACATTCATTCTTTCGCGGATAGTTCTGGCCATACGGGCAAGTCCTACCCCGAACTGAGCATATAATTGTTCACCTACTGTACGTACACGACGATTGCTCAGGTGATCGATATCATCTATTTCGGCTTTACCATTAGTAAGACGAACAAGATATTTGATTATGAGAATGATATCTTCCCTGGTAAGTGTTTTCTTCTCAAGCGGCAAGTCTACATTCAGCTTGCGGTTAATTTTATAACGACCCACTTCGCCCAGATCGTAACGTTTATCACTGAAGAATAATTTATCAATAATACCGCGGGCTGTCTCGTTATCCGGGGCATCTGCTCCACGTAATTGACGATAGATGAATTGAACAGCCTCCAACTCACTGTTAGAAGTATCCTTATTCAGTGTGTTGTAGATGATCGCATAATCACCGCCAACATCTTCACGTTGAATAAACACACTGGTCACTTCCATTTCAGAAATGGTTTCAATTGCTTCCTCATCCAGTACCGTATCCCTCTCCATTACGATTTCGTTTCTTTCAATAGAAACAACTTCACCGGTATCCTCATCCACAAAATCTTCGACCCATGTTCTCAATACCCGGGCTGCTAGACGTTTACCAACATATTTACTTAAGGTCTTTTTATCAGTCTTTACTTCATCTGCCATACCAAACAGTTCCAGTATGTCCTTATCTGTTTCGTAGCCGATAGAACGTAACAACGTAGTGACAGGGAATTTTTTCTTACGGTCGATGTATGCATACATCACATTGTTGATATCTGTAGCAAACTCCATCCAGGCACCCTTGAAAGGAATAACCCTTGCAGAGTAAATCTTCGTTCCGTTCGGGTGAACGGATTGACCGAAGAATACACCGGGGGAACGGTGCAATTGGGAAACAACTACCCTTTCCGCTCCGTTGATCACAAACGTACCACGGGGTGTCATATACGGTATATTACCCAGGAATACGTCCTGAACAATCGTCTGGAAATCGACGTGTTCCTCATCATTACAGCTCAAACGAAGTTTGGCTTTCAGAGGCACAGCGTAAGTCAATCCACGTTCCATACACTCTTCGATTGTATAACGGGGTGGATCGATGAAATAATCCAGGAACTCCAATACGAAAATATTTCGGGTATCCGTAATCGGAAAATTGTCTTTAAACACACGGAACAAACCTTCGATGTTTCGCTTGTCCGGAGTAGTTTCTAACTGGAAGAATTCCTTGAACGATTGAATCTGTACTTCAAGAAGATCGGGAGTTTCAGCCAGGTGCTTAATCTTACCGAAATCCACTCTTGAGTTCATTTTTGTTGAAGACATATGCGTAAAACCGGTTTTTACAACGTTGAGGACACACAAATCATATTCAAGCTCTCATTTTAGAAAAAATGAAAGTCAGTGAAATTCAATTACTTACACATGATTTGGGATGTCAAAATATGTTTGGCCAAAATAAAGGATTGCAAAGGTAGGGATTTATAGTTCTTAGCCAAGAAAAATTTGCTCACAATAACCCGGCCAGAAATACCACTAAGTGGCCATTTTTTCTGACAAGAATCTGCATTATTTTGACCCGAAATAAGGCTATGAATTGGAAAGAATTTACTGATGATTATCTCAATTTCAGCCGAAAAGACAGGATAGGAATAACTGTCATTTTAGGCGTTATTCTAAGTGCCTTTTTCCTTCCAAATGCGTTTTCAAAAGGAAAGTCCCTTCCTAAAGAAAACAGTTCTGATACTAGCTGGATTACTTCCATGCTGAAACTGGAACAAAAAGAAACAGAAGCACAGGACGAACCCGGGAAATTTGCCGATGATAACAGTAGCCATTACCAATACGACCGTTCAACCAGCGACTATTACGGAAAAACAAAAGTTAACCTATTTTACTTCGATCCTAATACACTTTCACCAGAAGGATGGCAAAGATTAGGGTTGAGAGACAAAACAATCAAAACTATTCAAAACTACCTGAGCAAAGGCGGACGTTTTAAAAACCAGGAAGATCTACAAAAAATTTATGGCTTATTTCCAGATGAATATAAACGAATAGCTCCCTACATCAGGATAGAAACCGATTTACAATCAAAGAATACGCAGGATTATGCTCATAACGAGGCTCCAAAAGAAAGCTATCCTTCAAAAAAGTACACACCTCCCTATTACACAATTATTGATATTAATGAGACTGATACAACTGCGCTGATAGCTTTACCCGGAATCGGCAGTAAACTGGCAGCAAGAATTGTAAACTTCAGAGATAAGTTAGGGGGGTTCTATTCTGTTTCTCAAGTTGGCGAAACCTTTGGATTGCCCGATTCTACTTTTCAAAAAATAAAGCAATACCTGAAAGTGGAAAATACCACTATAAGAAAACTTAATATCAACACTGCAACACTTGATGAATTAAAGGCGCACCCATATATCAAATGGGGCATTGCCAATCCCATTGTAGCATACCGAAAAGAGCATGGGCCGTTTTCAAGAGTAGAGGATATAAAAAAAGTGATGGCGGTTACGGATGAGCTATATAATAAAATTTCACCTTACCTTGTAATTCAATAAAAAACCCTCCGCAAGGCGAAGGGTTTTAAAATTATTCAGTAAAGAAATTAAGCGATCTCAACATCAGCGCCAGCTTCTTTCAGCTTAGCTGCGATATCTTCTGCTTCTGCCTTAGATACACCTTCTTTGATGTTCTTGGGAGCACCGTCCACGAGGTCTTTTGCTTCTTTCAAACCTAAACCGGTTAAGTCTTTTACGATCTTAACTACGTTCAGTTTAGATGCACCACCACTCTTTAATACTACGTTGAATGCAGTTTTCTCTTCAGCTGCTGCTGCACCTTCGCCACCACCTGCTGCAACTACAACTGCTGCTGCTGCTGGTTCGATACCGTATTCTGATTTTAAAAAGTCAGCCAGTTCCTGAACTTCTTTTACTGTTAAGGCTACAAGGCCTTCTGCTAATGCTTTTACGTCTGCCATTTTGTTTGAATTTTTACCGTCTTCATTTCCGTTATGCGGGATCCGACGGCGGTTTTAAAAAAATTGTTTTATAGTACAGCTTCGAATTTTTAGCTATGAGTTTCGATACTTAGTCTCGCAACTCATACCAGATAGCTCGTAGCTTATTACTCAAATTATTCTGCTGCTGCTACTTCAGCACTGCCCGCTTTCTGCTCGTGATGGTGCAATAAAGCAGCCAGAACTCTTTTCGCAGGAGACTGCAACAAACCAATAACTTCACCAATAAGCTCATTCTTAGTCTTAATCTGTGTGAGAGCTTTCAGTTGATTATCACCCATGTATACATCGCCATTGATAAAAGCGGCTTTTAATACCGGCTTTTCACCATTGCTTTCTTTGCGGAAAGAACTGATGATGAGAGCTGGTTCTTTTGGGTTTTCAGAAAACATAAGAGCTGTTACTTTATGCAGGGAATCATACATGCCTGCATATTTTTCACTGTCTAATGATTCTAATGCTTTTTTAATGAGAGTGTTCTTAGCAACTTTCATTTCCACCTGCTTGCTAAAACATGCACGGCGTAATTTGCCCACCTGTGCTACAGTCAGGGATTCTGTATCTGCAACATAGAAGTTATTGTATTGAGAGAATTTGCCTTTCAGCAATTCAATCACTTCATTTTTTTGATCTTTTGTCATGATAAAAAGTTTATAATCACTTTATGGATTAGTGAACAAATGCTTTTGTGTCAACAGCAATACCAGGACTCATTGTACTGGCCATGCTGATACCCCTCAGGTAAGTACCCTTTGAGGAAGATGGCTTAGCCTTGATGATTGCGTTGAGCAATTCCTGGCTGTTTTCGGCAATCTTTTCAGGAGCAAAACTTACACGGCCGATGGAAGCATGGATAATACCCACTTTATCAACCTTGAAAGCGATCTTACCACCCTTTACATCATTGATAGCGTTGGCTACATCATTGGTAACCGTACCAGTTTTGGGATTTGGCATCAGGTTACGGGGACCTAACACTTTACCCAGTTTACCAATCTTAGGCATTACTGAAGGTGTAGCGATGATCACATCTACATCAACCCAACCGCCCTCAATCTTGGTAACAAACTCGTCCAGGCCAACATAGTCAGCACCAGCAGCTTTTGCTTCAGCCTCTTTATCAGGAGTACAGAGCACCAATACTTTCTTTGTTTTACCAGTACCATGTGGCAAGGTAACTGTACCACGGATAGCCTGGTCTGCTTTTTTGGGGTCAACACCCAAACGGATGTGCAGATCTACAGAAGCATCAAATTTGCAGGTAGTGATACTTTTCACCAATGTAGATGCTTCTTTTAATGAATATGCTTTGTTTGCGTCAACTTTTGTATCAGCAACTTTTCTTTTTTTACTAATGAATGCCATTGTAATTCGTTTTTGGATTCAAGAATTAATTTTCCCACGGAGCTTTACCTTCTACATTCAAGCCCATGCTACGAGCAGTACCGGCTACCATTTTCATGGCACTTTCTACGGTAAAACAGTTCAGGTCGGGCATCTTGTCTTCAGCAATAGCCTTTACCTGTTCCCAGTTTACTTTTCCGACTTTTGCACGGTTACTCTCTTTGGAACCCTTTTGAATCTTAGCGGCTTCCATCAGCTGAATTGCTGCAGGAGGAGTTTTTAGAACAAAATCAAAACTCTTGTCACTATAAACTGTGATTAATACGGGAATTACTTTTCCCATTTTGTCCTGTGTTCTTGCATTGAACTGTTTGCAGAATTCCATGATATTGATACCCTTGGAACCCAGCGCAGGACCGATTGGAGGTGCAGGGTTGGCCTGGCCACCCTTACACTGTAGCTTTACAAAGCCACTGATTTCTTTTGCCATTTTCTTTGATTTATTGGTTCAAGCGACCTTTCGTTTTGACTACTCGGTCTCCCAAATTCCTCATTCCCAGTTACCTGGGGTTTCTAAAGAACTAATTGGGGCTGCAAAGGTAGGGGTAAATCCTTTATGGGCAAAGGTTTTAGGGATGTTTTTTTACTCCTAAACCCTATGAGTATTAAAAATTAACAACAAGGGGTTAATAACTCTATAAAAACTTAATCTGCCAAAAAAAGCCACCCGTAAGGGTGGCTTAGCTAAATAGCATGTAAAAACTTTATTAGTTTATTTTTTCAACCTGCATATAATTCAGTTCTACTGGTGTAGATCGTCCAAATATTTTAACTGTTACTTTCAATTTTTTCTTTTCATCATTCACTTCTTCTATCACACCATTAAAATCATTGAAAGGACCTTCTATGATTTTGATCGTTTCTCCAACAATAAATGGCTCACTCATACTTACTCCGCCAGCTTCGGCCATTTCATCCATTTTACCCAGCATCTTATTCACTTCAGCTTTACGAAGGGCAATAGGGTTTTCCTTTCCTAAAAAATGAATTACGCTGTTGGTATTTTTGATAACATCCCTGAGATCATCACTTAATTTTCCTTCTGTAATCTCAATCATCACATAACCCGGATAATAATTTCGTTCTCTCATTACCTTTTTTCCACTGGCTACTTTGTACACTTTCTCTACTGGCAGGAATACCTGTTTAACAATTTCACTCCAGCCACCACGGGAAATCTCTTTGTCAAGATATTCCTTAACCTTTTTTTCTTTTCCACTTACAACACGCAGCACATACCATTTGGTTTCCTGCTGTTGTGTATCTGTGTTTGTAGTTGCTTCCATTAGAATAGTTGTTTGTAGATAAACTTCAATCCATTACCTGCCACAAAATCCATTGCAAGCACTATAAAGGTGAAAACGATAGTTGCAGCCAATACAATCATTGTTGATTGCTGAAGTTGTGGCCAGGTAGGCCAGGTCACTTTATCGGCCAGCTCTTTATAGCTTTCTTTGAAATAGGTTGTAATCTTGTTCATAAAAATCAATTTGCACGGGCAGAGAGATTCGAACTCCCATCAACGGTTTTGGAGACCGCTATTCTGCCATTGAACTATGCCCGTAAGAATCAAAAGTCACCGGTCGTTCGGAAAACCCTATCGACCAATGACTTTTGAAGTATCAAAGATAAAAGATTATTTTAAAATCTCAGTAACCTGTCCGGCTCCTACTGTACGGCCACCTTCACGAATCGCAAACTTCAAACCTTTTTCCATCGCAATTGGCTGGATCAGTTTTACAGTAAGTGATGTGTTATCGCCAGGCATAACCATTTCAGTACCAGCATTCAACTCTACTTCTCCGGTTACGTCTGTAGTACGGAAATAGAACTGAGGACGGTATTTCTGGAAGAATGGAGTATGACGTCCGCCTTCTTCCTTGCTCAGAACATAAACCTCTGCTTTGAATTCAGTGTGAGGAGTTATTGAACCTGGTTTTACGATTACCATACCACGACGGATTTGAGTTTTCTCAATACCACGAAGCAACAAACCAGCATTATCTCCTGCTTCACCTTCGTCCAATAATTTGCGGAACATTTCCACACCAGTTACAACTGAAGTCAGCGGTTCTGCAATCAAACCAACTATTTCAACTGGCTCACCAACTTTAATACGACCTCTTTCAATACGACCTGTTGCAACTGTTCCACGACCGGTGATGGAAAATACGTCTTCTACGGACATCAGGAAAGGTTGATCAACCGGGCGAGGAGGCAACGGAATGTATGTGTCAACAGCTTCCATCAGCTCTTCTACTTGTTTTACAGCTTCTGCTTCACCTTCGAGGGCTTTAATAGCAGAACCTTTGATGATAGGCGTATTAGCACCATCAAAACCATAGAATGTAAGGAGGTCACGGATTTCCATTTCCACCAACTCTAACAGCTCAGGATCATCAACCAGGTCAACTTTATTCATAAATACCACAATCTTAGGAACACCTACCTGGCGGGCCAGCAGAATGTGTTCTTTTGTTTGAGGCATTGGACCATCTGTAGCAGCCACAACTAAAATAGCGCCGTCCATCTGGGCAGCACCTGTAATCATGTTCTTTACATAGTCAGCGTGACCGGGACAGTCTACGTGAGCATAGTGACGGTTTGCCGTCTGGTACTCAACGTGAGCCGTGTTAATAGTGATACCCCTTTCTTTTTCTTCAGGAGCAGCGTCGATTTCATCATATTTTTTTGCCGTTGCCATACCTTTTGAAGCAAGAATGGTTGTAATAGCGGCGGTCAAAGTGGTTTTGCCGTGGTCAATATGACCAATGGTACCAACGTTAACGTGGGGTTTGTCCCTCTTAAAGGTCTCTTTTGACATTGTTATCGGTTTTAAAGTTGTGTTTTACAATTATTGTTTTTTATTATGAAGCCGCAGGTATTACTACTATTAGCTTTCATTACATTGACTCCCTACTCCCTTTCCCTTAAATCAACAGGTCATTTTTCCCTCAACCTGCTAAAATTTGAGCCGTTAAAGGGAATTGAACCCTTGACCTCTTCCTTACCAAGGAAGTGCTCTACCACTGAGCTACAACGGCTGGTCTTATCAGATCCGCCTCCGCTGAGCTATGGCGGTTTTGAGCGGGAGACCGGGCTCGAACCGGCCACCTGAAGCTTGGAAGGCTACCGCTCTACCAAATGAGCTACTCCCGCTGATGCTATTTCAAAAAAAGAACTTTCCAACCCTGGTTTTAATTAAGATTGATAAAGTGGGCAAGGATGGATTCGAACCACCGAACTCCGAAGAGGACAGATTTACAGTCTGTTGCCGTTGGCCACTTGGCTACTTGCCCGCCTTGAGCCACCTGCCAGAATCGAACTGGCGACCTACTGATTACAAATCAGTTGCTCTACCAGCTGAGCTAAGGTGGCAATTTTAATTTCGCCGTAGCTGGATAATGCGGCAAAACAGGCAATAAAGAACTACCCCCAATTTTTGGGAAGGCAAAGGTAAGGGAATTTAGATATTGCAAAAATTTTAGAAGAGATTTTTCTGCTGAAAATCAAGAAATAAAAAAGACCTCCGGGGAGGTCTTGAATTTTTTAAGCGGCTTGTTTTTCTTTTTTTCGTTTTATCTGGCTTACGAGAGAGTCGAAAGCACTTTCAAAAGATTCTTCAAATGATTTACTGGTTGCTTTAACAAAAAAATTGTGACGTGGCACATGTACTCTGATTTCTGCAATCTTGTCTTTAATCGAATGCGCCACATTGTCTAGTTTCAAAAAAACATTTACTTCGATGATGCGATCGCTAAACACCGTCAGCTTTTCAAGTTTTCGGTTTACATACTCTTTCAACTTGCTGTCAGCGTTGAAATGAACAGTTTGAATTTTTACATTCATGGTCATCATTTTTAAACTGTGAAACAATAAATAAAGAACTTTTCTGGAAAAACATTTCTAAGGGTTCGGTCCTTTTATCATGATCAAGTTACAACAAAAGAAGTTTTACACCAAGTAAAAAAATCATAATTTTTTTTACTCAAACGAGAGAATTTCTAAGCTTTCGGATGGGCCTTTTTATGAATATCTTTCAACTTTGCAATGGTATTATGTGTATATACCTGTGTAGATGCCAGGCTGCTATGCCCCAGCAGTTCCTTCACAGCATTCAGATCAGCTCCGTTATTCATCAAATGAGTAGCAAAAGTGTGGCGGAGCACATGGGGGCTTTTTTTATCAAGTGTACTGGCTTGTCCAAGAACCTGGTTCACCAGTTGCCAGGCATACCTTGGATAGAGCTTATTGCCCTTTTCCGTTATTAATAAATAATCTTCTGTTCCCACAAAGTCCCTTCTTTTTAATTGCTGATATTCCCCGATTACTTCAATCACTTCCTTACTGACAGGAATTATCCTTTCTTTATTTCCTTTTCCCAATACTTTTATATGTCCCCTGCTGAAATCAATTTGTTTTTCTTTCAGATTTATGAGTTCACTTAATCGCATACCTGTAGCATAAAAAATAGTTATCAGCATTTTTGCATTAAGGCTTTTCCAATCCTCAGCAGACTGATTTAATGCCAGAACAAGTTTTTTTGTATCCTCCTCCTTCATAAAGACCGGCAGCCGCTTACTTATTTTAGGGCTGATCACATTGTTCATAGGAGAATTTTCAATTTCTCCCGTTTTCAACAGGTATTTGAAAAAAGATTTCAGGCTGGATATTTTACGGTTTACTGATTTTGAGGTAAGGCCTTTCTCTTTCAGGCCGGCGAGCCAGCTTCGGATAAAACCTGAATTAATTGCCTTTACATCTACTATGTCAAAGTGCGATTCCAGGTAATCAAAAAAATCAATGAGATCAGTAGTATATGATGTTAATGTATGAGGAGAGTATCTTCTCTCAAACTTGAGGTAATCAAGAAAGGATTGTATACGCTGACGGGCTGGTACAGGCATAAAAAAAGACAGCTACAAAGCTATTAAACTTTGCAGCTATCTTATAATATAATATTACCGGGCAGCTATAATCAGCTTTCGATCTTTCCGCTGGCCAAATTCTGCTTGTAAATTGCTTTCAGGACTTCACCACGACGCTTCACAGAGGGTTTGGTGAAGCTCTGGCGTTCCCGAAGCTGAAGAAGTACTTTTGACTTCTCAAACTTCTTTTTGTACTTTTTTAACGCCTTGTCAATGTTTTCGCAATCTTTTGAGTCTATTATCAGCATAACTTATATACCTCCTTCGGTATTTTTTTAGGATGGCAAAGATAGGCGGTTCTTCTGAAAAAAGAAAATGAAAAAAGAAATGATTTAACTTGCTGCCATGTTTACTGGAATTATAGAATGCACAGGGACCGTTAAGGAGGTCATTTCCAATGGTTCTAACCGAACTTTTTGGGTTGAATCCCCTATTTCTAACCAACTAAAAATCGATCAAAGCATGAGCCATAATGGCGCCTGCCTGACTGTGGAGGAAATTAGTAATCACCGGCACCGGATAACTGCTATTGATGAAACAATTCAGAAAACGAACCTGGGACAATGGCAGGAGGGCTCTCTAGTTAATCTCGAACGTTGTCTTCAGCTAAATGACCGTATTGATGGTCACCTCGTTCAGGGGCATGTAGATGCAACCGGGACCTGTATCAGCAAGCTGGAAAAAGAAGGTAGCTGGGAGTTTGGCTTTGCATTTCCCAAAAAATTTGCTGCCCTGGTTATCGAAAAGGGTTCAATATGCCTGAATGGAATAAGTCTTACTGTTTTCAATGTGAAAAAGAAAACCTTTAACGTTGCTATCATACCCTACACTTTTGAACACACCAATATCAGGAATATAAATATTGGTGACCAGGTAAACCTTGAATTTGATATGATTGGAAAGTATCTGCTCAGAAGATTATCTTTGAAAGACTAATTACTAACCTATTTCATACCTGATGAACCCCGAAAATCCTAACAGGCAATATTACCCTGCCCTGGATGGCCTTAGGGGACTTGCTATCTTACTGGTGGTGGTTTACCATAATTTCGGCTTTATTGACTACTTCTTCTTCGGCTGGCTGGGTGTAGACCTGTTTTTTGTGCTTTCGGGTTTTTTAATTACCGATATTCTGCTGAAAACGGTTGGAACAAAAAATTATCTGAAAAATTTTTATATACGCCGGATACTTAGAATTTTCCCTTTGTATTATCTATTCCTGATTGTCTTCCTGCTGATTATACCACGGTTAAACATTGAACTTAATATAAAGTACTATACCGATAACCAGATATGGCTTTGGACCTATTTGCAAAACTGGTTGTATATTTTCAAAGATCCTGATCAAACCAATGCACTGAATCACCTCTGGTCTCTGGCTGTTGAGGAGCAATTTTATTTGCTTTGGCCTCTTGTCATTATGATTATCCGTAAACCTAAATACCTTTTGCTGGTTATTTCATCGTTATTAGCAGGTGTCCTTTTTTTGCGGTTATGGATTTGGAATAACCAGGTTGCAGATCTGGCTTATTTTAACCTGTACACTTTTACCCGTATTGATGGAATCTGTATCGGCTGTACGATAGCGCTGTTGCATAGAATAAACAGTAATTTTCTTAAAACCTATACGACAGAAATTGTTTTATTTTTTTCAGTATTGAATTTTGCATTCTTTTTTATTAACCGCAGCTATCATTTCTCATTCCCTTATCTGGCTTTAGTTGGCTACACCACCATTGCAATGATATTTGGATTATTGGTTAATGAAGCTGTATCTGGGAAAACAAAATTGATCAACCTTTTATTCAACATTCCATTACTTAAGTTTTTTGGCAGAATTTCATATGGCTTTTATATTTTTCACTGGCCAATCTATATCCTGTTAGCCCCATCCCTGTTTCCTGTATTATCAAAACAGGTAAGTGGCTCTTTATTGCCTTTTACTGTTTCACTTTTAGCTACCCTCGCAGCAATATTTATTAGCTGGATCAGTTTCCAATATTTTGAAAAATATTTTCTGAAATTGAAGGATACTTTTATATAAGCAGAACAACATTTCTTTATCATTTTTTTGATTGTATCTTTAAGCCCTAAACTGATGGCAGAACAAATAATAATACTTATCCCCGTTTACAATGATGAGAAATCAGTAAATAAACTTTTGAATGAACTGTCTGTTTCATTGAAAGATCTAAATAATTATAACTTTTCTGTACTAATCGTTAATGATGGATCAACAGAATCAATAAATATCAGCAAAGATTCCACTTTCCCGGGTACCATTTTACAACTTCAGCGAAATATTGGACATCAAAAAACGATTGCCATCGGGCTGGCATATATTAAAGAAAATCTTTCATGCGATAAGGTGCTGGTAATGGATAGTGACGGTGAAGACCGTCCTGAAGATGCAGTGAAACTACTGGAAGAAGCTGATAAGAATCCTGGTAAGATCATTTTTGCTCACAGAAAATCCCGCCAGGAAAGCAACAAGTTTCAGCTTTTTTACCGGATATACAAAATGGTATTTCACCTCTTTACAGGTAAAAAAATAACTTTTGGCAATTTTTTAGTAATGCCAAAATTGTTGCTCGATAAAGTTGTATTCTATAGTGAGATCTGGAGTCATATCGCAGGAGGTATTATAAAGACCGGGTTACCATATATCCTTGTTAACACACATAGAGGCAAGAGATATGATGGCAGCTCTAAGATGAGTTTTACTTCATTACTGATTCACGGACTTGGTGCTATTGCCGTATTCATTGAAATCATTGCCAGCCGGCTATTAATATTTTCCCTTTTGCTCATTGGTATTTCTTTAATAGTAATACTTGGGCTTTTGGGAATAAAAACGTTTACTGACAGAGCTATTCCCGGATGGACTTCAACTGTTATTTCAGCAATGCTAATAATTCTATTACAGAGTTTTCTACTTTCTTTATTCACCATTTTTCTTTATTTATCATCACAATCTCAGCGGAAATTTATTCCGGCAAAACATTATAAGGATTATGCCGGAGCTGTTGAAACCGTTTAATAAATGACAGATTCCTTCAAATACCAGGGCGGTGAGTTAGTCTTATTTCAATATGCAAAGAACTGGAAGGAATACTTTTCCCAACAGATCACTCCTTATATCAACGGGAATGTACTGGAAACCGGTGCCGGAATTGGTGCCACCACATTACTTCTTAACAATGGTTGTTATGCTAAATGGTTGCTGCTGGAACCTGACAAGGAGATGAGTGAAATACTTGATAAAAAAATTTCTGAAAAAGAACTTCCTGCTAATTGTAAATTACAAACAGGAACAATCGATCAACTTACAGAAATATTTGATACCATACTATATATAGATGTACTGGAACATATTGAATCAGACAAAGAGGAAATAAAAAAAGCGGCCGCCTTATTAAGTAATGGCGGGCATTTAATTGTACTTTCGCCAGCTTTTCAATTCCTTTATAATCCATTTGACAAAGCCATTGGCCATTACAGGAGATATAATAAGAAGATGCTCCGGCAATTGACACCGGCTACGCTGAAAATGCTGAATTGCAGGTATTACGACACAACCGGGTATTTTGCAGCATTGGTGAATAAGTTTTTGCTTCGTCAGAAATATCCTACAATCAAACAAGTTCTGTTTTGGGACAGGTGGATAATACCAGCTTCAAGAATCACCGATAAATTATTGTTTAACAGTTTTGGGAAAAGTATAATTGCTGTCTGGGAAAAAGAACAGCCTCAATAAAATTCTCTTTTTATAGTTTTGCAATAACAACTATGCAAAATAACCTCGAAGGAATTTCTTTTGATGAAGTAACAGATAAAACCGGTATAAGTTATGCTGTTTTCAGAACAACATTGCTCCCCCGGTATACAAAAGTAATTTCAGATATTATAAAGGGTTATTTCTTTTTATTGCTTATTTCCTGCCTTGTTATTCTTTTGAATCAAACTTATCCATCTTTATGGTGGGTGTATATTTCTGCAGGTAGTATTCTTATTGGATATATTGCTGCTTATTTAGCCCTTTTTATTCATGAGGCAGGGCATTACAATGTACATCCGGACAAAAAGATAAATGACAGCCTGGCAACTTTCTTCCTTTGCCTTCCATTCGGACTTTCTATGAAAGCATATAGAAAAATTCACTGGCAACATCATCTTTACCTGGGCACTCCGCAGGATACAGAAACCTCATACTTTAATCCCCTGACAAAACTATTTATCCTGGAAACACTTACGGGTATTCATTTACTCAGAACTATGCTGAAAAAAGAGAATAACAATGTCTTAACTAAGGAACAAAAAAAAGAAAGCAGTATTATGTTGATTGCGGGATTCTTGTTACATGCAATTATTCTGGCACTTACCTTTCTCACTGGTCATTGGACTTTTGCAATTACATGGATTCTGGGATTTGGATTTTTTTTTCCATTTTTTGCCACCATAAGGCAGATATTGGAACACAGGGACGTATTGGCGGATCATGCCACTAATTTCAATAAAATTCAACATGGGAAAATCAGCAGATTATTTATTCATACAATCTTAAGCAGTAGTTTTGGTGCAGCAGGATTCACCCGACACATGATACATCATTGGGATCCACAGATCTCTTATACACGGTTAAAAGATATTGAGGATTTTCTCCTGTATAATAAAAAAACTGCGGAAATAATCCACTCTTCAAAAACCTCCTACTCCTCAGTACTTAAAAAGCTCCTGGCCGCTCCTTGAATTCATCTAATCTATATTGCCCTGTTTGCCATCAAAAAAATACCAGCATATGGAATGTGGCTAAAGACTATGAGTATCATTCTGTAAAAGAAGATTTTACATATTATCATTGCACTGATTGTGGAACTATTTTTATACATCCCGTACCTCTTAGCCAGCTTAAAGAAATATATCCTTCCAACTATTATTCGTTCGTCACTGTTTCAAAAAACATAGTCGTTAAAATAAAAGAATGGCTGGATAAAAGGCTTTTCAAAAAAATTCTATCCCAACTGAACAGTGCTAAGATTGATGTACTTGATGTTGGCGGAGGAACTGGCTGGATACTCGATGTATTAAAAAAAACCGAGAACCGTATTGACTTTACACAAATTGCAGATATTGATGAAAAAGCAAGTATTGTAGCCGAACAGAATGGACATGCGTATTTTAAAGGAACTATTGAAGAATTTAATACAGACAAGAGATTTCATTTGATTTTAATGCTTAATCTGATAGAGCATGTAGCAAATCCTTTAGCTGTTCTACAAAAAGCAGAAACCCTGCTACATCCCGGAGGTATAATTATGATTAAAACTCCGAATACTGATAGCCTGGATGCAAGAATTTTTCGAAGAACCTACTGGGGGGGACTTCACAGCCCCCGGCACTGGGTTATTTTCTCAGAAAAGAGTTTTAGGATTTTACTGCAATCAACAAGACTAAATATCAAAAAGCTGAACTATACACAGGGGGCTCCTTTCTGGGCATTCAGCATTCTAGTTGCTTTACACCGCAAAAGAATAATCCACACTTCAGCTCAAAACCCTATAATTTTTCACTGGCTCTTCGCTCCTGTTAGCGCATTATTTGCCCTTTTTGATTTTATAAGAAGGCCTTTTGCCAAAACATCGCAAATGTTTATACTTCTCACCAATGAGAAAAATCAATAAGAGTGTTTTAATGATTTTTTTATCTATTTTGTAGCTGTCAATCAGACGAAAACTACATGAATATTACAGGCATTTTTCAGCAAAAACATGATCAATACAGGAACTATCTTTTCTTGTTAATCATTTGCCTGCTCACCTACTGGCCATTAACTTTTAATATATTCAGTGTAAAAAATGATGCCATTCATTACTTCTTACCCTATCGTTTTAATATCAGTGAAGCAATAAGAAATGGGGAGTGGCCATTCTGGAGCCCCTATATTTATCTTGGCAATCCTATCTATGGCGATATGCAAAGTGGCGTGTGGAACCCTTTCGTATGGCTATTTTCATGCATAAGCAGGTATAATATCACTTTATTTCACTGGGAAAATCTGCTGTACATATTCCTTGCCGGTGCCGGAATGTATAAACTAGTCAATCGCCTGACAGTACATACACATGCAGCGTTTTTGATAGCGGTAAGTTATATGTTGAGTGGATTTATGCTCAGCGGACAACTTATAAACTGGCTGGCTTCTGCCGCTTTTATTCCGTTTGTGGTACATTATTATACTCTACTACTTAAGACGGCTAGAAATGGCTCTGCAATCAAAACTGGAATTGCATTATTTTTTCTATTTACTGCCGGCTACCCTTCTTTTTTTATCACGACCTGTTATATCTTATTGTTTCTTTTCATTATTACAATTGTAAGAAAACTAATACTTAAAGAGTCAGAGACTGCTAAATGGAGCTTATTTTATTTACAACATCTTTTGCTTATCCTCGTTTTCGTGGGATTATCTCTGCCGGCAATAGTCTCCTATATTGATCTTTTACCTTACTACCAGAGAGGAAGCGGGGTCAGCTATACGGAAGCAGTCATTAATTCGTTTGAGTGGCAACATTTCTTATCAGTACTTTTCCCCTCCTCAATAAGCGCTACTGACATAAGTTCATCAACAGATATCAGCTTCAGGAATGTATATACTGGTATATTCCCCCTACTAATACTATTTACTTTCCCTCCAAGGCCAAACCGAAAGAATATTTTACTGATTGGCCTGGCTCTTTTTGCTGTACTATTCAGCCTGGGTGATCTTACTCCGCTTAGAAAGCTATGTTACGATTACCTGCCGCTAATGAATACATTCAGGCATCCATCCCAGGTACGGTTGTTTTTTATCTTTGCTGTACTCTTATTGGCTGCACCCGGATTAAGTGAGTTGATTAAAAACTATTCAAACACCCAAATAATAAGTACTTTAAATTTCCCTGCAATAATAATTACAGGGATTATACTACTAATAACAATAATCGCAATAGTCCAATCAGGTATCCCTGTATTTTTTAAACCCATTAATAACAATGCAATAACAACCTCCATAAAGGATATAATTGATAATATATCCCTCAGTGATGCTGTCATTATTAATGGAATAATTCAACTGGCATTCATTGCCAGCTTTGCACTATGGATCAGGAAAACAAGAAGAAAAATAGGGGTATTCTCGCTTCTATGGATTGTAAACCTATTTATAATGTCGCAATTTTCCCTACCAGCAACATTTGTAGGGAAAACAGCTCCAAAAGAAATAAATGCACTAATAAATAACTCTCCCGCAGGCTATCCACCGGAAGGATTAGAAAACACAATTAGCGAAAACAGTAAAAGTGCAACCGATGATTTTAATAAAATTGCTCTTTTATATTTCTATAACAAAAAAATCGGCATAAGTAAAACTGTAAACTCCCCCGCATTTTTACACCAACAGGAACAGTTTATAAATAATGAGTTGCTTTACAATTATATAGCTTCCTTTCCTGTTGTATATATTGCGGATCAAACCTTGAGTCTGAAGGATTCAAATAAGCTTATAACGAAGAATAGCTGTAACTACGCAATTACAGACACAGTTTTAGTAACAAATAGAACCTGTGATAAACCTATTAAAGCGCAGATAATTAAATTATCTGCAAATAAGTTCGAAATTGAAACTGAAATGAACCGGCAGGGGTTCCTAGTATTGACCCAAAATTACAACCATAACTGGAAAGTGACGGTTAACAAAAGACCTGCAGTGATTTATAAAACCAATCTCAGTTTTATAGGTACCCTATTGGCCACAGGTAAGCATAAGATTATTTTTGAGTTTTTCCCGGCTAATACTGAGAAAGCTATATGGATAATGTGCAGCACTATCCTCACTCTTTTATTACTCGGAACAGTATCATTAGTCAGACAATCTAAAAATCCAAATGCCGGCTGATGAACAGGAACAGCATGATATTATTATCCCTGCTATTAGCATTACCGGTAATTCTTTTTTTGCTACACCACTACTTCTATCATAGCAATAACCTTCAACCAACCGGCTTTACTGTTGATGAGAATATACTATATATGTCCTATGCCAGGCAGTATGTTGACCAAGATAGCTTTTCCATTTTTTACTCTAACCCATTTGATGGAAATCCTCAATCAGCGAAAATATATTTCCAACCAATTAATTTTCTTTTTGCTGCTGCTATAAAAGCAGGTCTTGACCCCGGATTGACTTTTTCACTTTTTGGGCTTATCATGGCAATTTTTTGCATCTATACAGGAATACAAATAATTCAGCATCTTTTGAATGGACAAAGAAATCAAACGCTTATTTCACTACTATTTACCTGGGGTGGTGGATTAACTGCTATAGCTGGTTTCGCCGCTGCTTTTTTCCTTTCTGATCAACAACCGCCATCATGGCTTGACAGTATTCATATAGCCGACCCGGCCAATGGATGGTGGGGTCTGAACTGGGGTAGAAACCTATTTATTCCTTTGGAAGCATACTACCATTTTTTGTTCTTATTAAATATCTACCTGATTTTAAAACGAAAATGGAGCGCCGCAATTGTAACTGCTTTCTTTCTTTTTATTTCACATCCATTCACAGGAATTGAATATTTATTAATCATGAATGGCTGGATTTTTATTGAAAAGCTACTGTTTAAGAATAAGGAAATTCCAATCTACTACTGGGCAGGCATTACATGCATAACATTTTTTCATGCCTGGTACTATCTTATTTACCTGAATAGCTTTCCGGAGCATCAACAACTATACTCGCAATACAGTGCCGGCTGGACCTATAGTCTACGTATTGCCATTCCGGCATACCTGATTGTTATTATTTTATCTGTTCTTGCTACAAGAATTAATAAAACAACTAAGATCCTATCGCACTCGCATCAACGTTTATTTTTATGCTGGGCTGTTATTGCATTTCTGCTTTCCAAACATGAATGGTTTATCCGGCCAATGCAGCCGATTCATTTTACCCGTGGTTATGTCTGGGCCGGGTTATTTCTTTTTTCTTTACCTGCTTTATTATGGTTAATTAATGAATCAAATAAGAGTCAGCTAAGAAAATGGCTATTCAAAGGATTTATTATCCTTTTTCTTTTGGACAATATTCTGTGGACAGTAAATATCCTGAGAAAAAAAGATACTTCTGAATGGGAAGGACATATCACCAAAGACACAAAGGAAGTACTTGAGTTTCTAAAAAATAACAAAACTACAAATGACCTGCTAATTGGAAATGCTGTACTTCTAAATTATATATCCAATGCTTATTGCTCCGCCAATTCATGGGTATCACATCCTTATAATACTCCAAATCGAGAACGAAGATTAGAACAAGAGAAAAATTTCCTGAAAACAGGATCAAAACCACCTGAATGGAAGAATAGAAGAATTATACTGATTATTGATAAAGTAAGTAATGATATAATAATAATAAAACCTGATCTTTTTAAAGAAAGAATATTTGAAAATAGTCGTTACATTATTTTTATTCTGTAATACTTTTCCCCTTTATTGCCTTACTGATCGCTTCATCCATTAATCTTTCTGCATAAGGCCTTGAAATTTCGTTTAGTTTTTCTATACCTGCCTGTATTTCATCCTTTGCTCCTTTAGTGGTCAAGACAGATAAAGCATCCATTGCTTGTCTGGTTTTTTGTATTTCCTCATCCGACAAAAAATTACTATTCTTTAGAATAAACTGAGTTGTTGTATCGATTATCTGTTTCGCTTCCGTTTGCGCCTCAACCAAAGCTCTGACCTGGATATCTTCCCTGGCATGTGCAATTGAATCCATCAGCATTTTTTCCACTTCTGCATCTGTAAGGCCATATTGCGGTTTCACTTCTATGCTTTGTTCTACACCACTTCTTAACTCCTTTGCTTTTACCACCAGTATACCATCTGCATTCACCAAAAAAGAAACTTCAACCTTTGGTAAACCGGCTGGCATGCCTGGAATACCTGTTAAATTAAACTCAGCCAGTTTCCTGTTATCCCTCACTAAATCTCTTTCACCCTGGAAGACAGCTATTCTCATACTTCCTTGTCCATCTTTTTGGGTAGTATACTGTCTAGCAGCCTTTGATGGAATTTTAGAATTCCTTGGAATCAGTACATCCATCAATCCACCCATCGTTTCGATGCCCAGTGAAAGTGGTGTTATATCAAGTAATAAAAGGTCTTTATTGTTACCAGCTAAAATATCAGCCTGTACAGCGGCTCCTAATGCTACAACCTCGTCCGGATTTAAAGAGTCATGCACATTCTTTCCAAAAAAAATGCTGACATTTTGTTTAACTAACGGTACTCTTGTAGAACCACCGACCATAACAACCTCATCAATATCGCCGATTGTCAGATCTGCATCTTTTAAAGCATTCTTACAGGATTGAATAGTTCTCAGCACCAGAGGGAGTATGAGATTTTCAAACTGCTTTTTTGTCAATTTAACTTCTTGTCCTGCAACTTTACCCTTAAAATTATCAGAAGTAGTAAGTAATTTTTTTGCTTCTTCAGCCAAAAGACGAAGCTCTTGTGCAAGATTCTTATGGACACCCAGTTCTTCAATAGTAATACCCAATTCTGTTGCCCAATATTTCACAATCTCCCTGTCAAAATCATCTCCTCCCAAATAAGTGTCCCCATTCGTAGATAGTACCTCAAAAATGCCCCCGTTTATTCTAAGGATTGAAATATCAAATGTCCCCCCGCCCAAATCATATACGGCAATAGTTTTTGTTTCCTCTCTGCTGAAACCCATTCCATAAGCGAGACTTGCGGCAGTAGGCTCATTCACAATACGTAAAACATCCAGTCCGGCTAATTTCCCTGCGTCTCGGGTTGCCTGTCGTTGTGCATCACTAAAATAAGCAGGCACAGTAATTACAGCCTTAGTGACCGGTGTCTTTAATATATGTTCCGCTCTTGCTTTTAATTCCTTTAATATAAAAGAAGATAATTCTACTGGCGAATAAAACCTGGATCCTACCTGTATTTTCACCAGGCTTTCAGTATTATCATCGATTATTTTATAACTGAAAAAAGAAGAATGTTCTTTTACATCACTGTACGATTTTCCCATTAAACGCTTAACTGAAAAAATGGTATTCTCCGGTTCAGCAATCAGGAATTTTTTTGCTTCATCACCCACTGCGATTTGCCCTTCATTTCCAAAATGCACAATCGATGGAACAAGAGCCATCCCGTCATGCTCCTTCAAAACAACAGGTTGTCCTGTCTCAGGATGAATGATTGCTACCAGGCTATTAGTCGTGCCCAGATCGATCCCGACAATCATTTCCTGTTTTTGCAGGCTGCCAGTTGCTATATTAATACCAATCTTCGCCATTATTACTAATTAACCGTTATAAAATTATGCTTTTTATAAAATGATTCAGGGTAAAATGATTGTATTGTTTCCGGATCAGATAAGACTGAGTCAACACTTTCTTCCGTTATATTTTCTTCCTGCCTGACAAAAAAAAGATTGTATCCCTGCCTGTTAGAGCCGGCCATTTTGTATCCTTTCATTTTACCCAGTTTTCGTATTGCCTCTACCGACGCTCCATTATACATTTTATCAACAGAATAATGGTTGTGATCACCATATGGAACAATTACATTTCTCGTCCCAAATTCCACTTTTGCTTCAATAACTACAATTCGGGGTTTTATGACTTTAATTGCTTCCCAAATCCAATAATCATTCCCATCGACATCAATTGACAATAATCCGATTTCCCCACCTATACCTGAATTCTCCAACAAATTATTGACATTTTCAGGAATTATCATTTGTTCCAGAAACCTGATATCCCTACCCCGGTCTATCATTGTACGGTAAAAACGTTTGCCAATAGCAATTTGTTTATCATTTTTATCAATAAAAACCCCATCCCATCCGTAATGAACCGCAAGATTAGCGCAGTTACTTTTAATACAATCTCCAGCTCCAATATCAACAAATACATTTGGCACATCTTTTATCTGACGTAACAAATAGAGTAAAATACCATCTTCTCCATGATATGTAAAATTATTATAAGAAGAATCAGATAATTTTGAAATTTGCCTACGGCATAAATCGTTCAACCAATTATCCGTTTCAGATTTCCTACCCGGTCTTTTATTCCGGTAATAAATCCATTCTGAAAAATTTCTTTTTATCCAGGTTTTAACTAATAACATGATATAAGCAGCAAAATTCGTTCATCAGCGGCGTAAAAAAAAGTCCTGCTTGTGCAGGACTTTTCGTAATCAGGAATATTTTTTAACGCATCAGGTACATTTTACCATACCCATTATTAAAATACTTATCTGTATTATCGTTTTGCGATTTATATTTATCTAATGCTTTACCATTCAGGTTAGTAACTACCCTGTAAAGATAAATACCATTGGCGAGTTTTTGCCCATACTCGTCAGTACCATCCCATTTAAACTCGGTTATATTACGGCCTATCCGCAAAGGCCCAAGCTCATCTTTGGTAATTTCCCGAACAATTTTACCGGTAACAGTCATAATTTCAATTTTAATATTCTGCGGTACTTCATTTCCTGTAATGGTAAATACGAACGAAGTTGAAGTGGTAAATGGATTCGGATAATTCAACATATTCGAGATCATCGGTTTATTAATCACTTCGAACAATACCCGGTATTCAATACTTCCTGCTGAATTTTCGCTTTTATCCTTACCGGTAATTATCATTTCATATTCGCCATCCAGTTGGAAATAAGGTTTAAAATTGATTGTCGCTGTATTATCAGGATTTGGAGCCTGCCCGGCAGGGTTGAAGCGCAATGTATCATTATTAAAATAAAACCTTCTTAGAGTTCCATTAGGATAGCGCACCTGCAATGTTAACAGCGAGGTATCATCCAGTATCATCCACTTTGCTTCGTCTTTCAGTTTTACCAGAATATCGGGTTTAGAGGATACAATATCCCGGTTAAGTATATGCATACCATCAAATGTAACATCCAGTAATGGGTTCAAACTGTCAGGTTTAATATACAGGCTGCGGTAAGCAAAGTTATTAAAGTGATACTGTTCCAATTGATCATTATCAGGATTCGCTTCAATATATACTGTATTAGCACCAGGGATTGCAGCTGTGTTTACTGTACTGCCTATCTGTAATGTATCATTAATTGGCAAAGGTCTGCGTCTTGGAATCGGAATAATATGAGGAACATTATTCCGGTCAGTTATTATCATTTTCACTTTGAGACTGTCAAAAGCCACCTCGCTTACATTTTTGAATCCTACTTTAAAATTATAAGGTTCTCCAACTTCCAGTGTATCTTTTACTACAAGATGCAAGTTTGGAGCAATTGCCCCTTCCGGTACCGGTACATATGTGATTCTCCAATACCGTAATTGGTATGGTGTAAAATTAATATTGTCCTCTGTCCTCATTTTCAATTTAACATATGGATACACATTGGGATCAATAGAAGAAACATCAAAATCCTGCTGAGCTGTTGTAAGTCCGTTGAACAGTGTTTGTTCACTTCCATCTGCCCTGACACCAATCACATCAACAGTGGCGGTATCCCCTGCCGGTTCACTGCTTCCTCTCCATTTAAGTTGCTTCCATGCTCTGGCTGGGCCAAAAACGGGTGAAGTAATATGTCCAACTGTATCTGCCGTTGAGCAATCAACTGATAAAGTAGGGTTATCAAACATACCATCACCCATAATCCACTTAGGAGTGAATGATGGGTCATTCTTTTTATATACCAATGCCCAGGGCCTGGTTCTGTAAAATGAGTCAATACTGCTTAGTCCGGCATTCTTCAAATAGTGGTACAATGACTGACCAGGACCATGAATAGCCTCATCTGCTGCCCAATCCGCTGCCCATGCATTGGGAAAACCAAAGGCCGGATCTAAAGTAAAATTCCTGACAGCCACATAAGCCCCATCTGGTATAACATCACGCATAAAATCCATCATTTTTCTTCGACTAGCAGTATCAGTGTACCTGTATTCAAAATTGAAAATCTTGGTGCTCCCAAAACAATTATTATCAGTGCTTCCATAAAGCCCCTCTCCCAGTGAGGTTGGATAATTATTCGCAACTATCCTTTGATTTTGCCATGGCCTGAAAGATACTGGATCAAAAACGTTAAATACTAATGATGAGAACCAACACATTAATCGTATTGCGGAAACACCATTGATAGAAATAGCCAATGACGCTTCCTGGGTAGCGCCACTTGTTATCCATGTACCCAGTCTGATAAACAGGTTATTTACAACAGGTCCAAACTTTAATGAGCGGCTGGCAGAATCAATCTTTAGTCTTTCGTACTCCGATTTCGTATGTTGATAAAAGTCAGACTGATTATACCCAAGGTCACTACTATTAGGACCAGTACTATTCAAATACACAAAAGAAGACTTATTCCATGAAGGCTGGCCACTGGTAGGAACTGGTGCCACCCTCCAGTGATAAACAGTGCTGTCTGTAAAGGCAACTCCCGGAGTAAACTCCAATAATCCGCCAGCAGAACTTATAGTACGGGTGATTTTGGCTGGAGAATTGAAGAATTCAGTAGTATCCATTTCCATGGTATACTGTTTTATCCCACTGAAAGGATTGGCAGTTGAAGCTACCAGTTTAATATCCTGCTTATTTATAATGGCATATGTGTACGGGTAAACAGGCCTTGCCTCATCCTCATAAATGAACACATCTTTTGTAATGCAGTTATTTGTTTCATACAACTCATCCACCACATTATCAGCATCAATACAAATTGATATTTTATTCAACCCCTTATCCCGTGTAGGTACGATTTCGATAGCATATAAAATAGAGTCGATGAAACGGATACCGGGTATGGTATCCCTGCGGATTACTTCCGTAGTCAGGTTAGGGTATGTTCTTTTAACTTCTACAACAATATTTTTGTTTATAGCCTTGCCCAGGTTCATGAACTTCGCATCCACCTTGAAATGTGTTTCTGCTACTGAAATAAAAGAGGGGTTAACTTTTACCAACTGCTCTTCAATGGCATAATCCGGTTTCGGAGTTGATGCATCAAACTTTAAAGCCGGATCCCCGTGCAGTGTGGTTTGTTCGCAATGAAACCTGGCATAATAATCGTTTTGCGTAGTCAGATTGTAAACCTGTGTAATTGATTCTATCAGTATTTCACCCAATGTCTTCCCGTAATGAGATACAGAAGTAGCTGTCATCGTACGGGTATTGAAAATATCCAGGTAGTGTACAATACCGAAATGGGTACTGGCTATAAATGCAATGGAGCCCCGCTGGTTGGCTAAAACAAATTTTTCAGATAAGGTTTCTTTGGTTATGAAGCGAAGTGTATTAAAATTAAAGAAATTACCAGCATTACATCCCATAACAATCGTAACCGGATATTTACCCGGATTATTATATTGATCGGGATTATCTAGATTAAATTCAAGAGTTGTGGCAGAAGAGTGTCCAAAATAAGTCATTAACCCTATTCCTTCCTGAAATAATTGATACAGCTTTTCACTGCTCGCCTGTTCCACAGGTGCAGAAGAAACCTTACTAAATGTGTGTACATCCGCCCCGAACAACGTATCAGAAATAATTGATTTATACCTATTCATATCAGCTGTCAGAATCGCACCAAGACTTCCATCTGCTGCCCCAATTACATGTGCTACATTCTTCATCCACGCTTTATCGGCAATGAGGGGAGATGAAAAAGCCTGTTGTTGTTCATATTGAATAACTTTTGCAAGGTAAACTGCCACTTCATCTGCATTTATAGCCGAAATACGTCCTACCGGAACCCTGGGTATTCCATCAAGCCCGGGTTCAGCTACCAGCATATTGTCAGATGCAGGGTAACCAAATGTTGGAATGAAAGATAATCTTTCTACATCCGGATTACTTTCATATGCCCTGTACTGAACATAATTTAATCCCTTCCCAAGAAGAAGCACATTCTTAACTGGTGAGCTATAAGTAGCCCGGGTCCAACGTATAAAATTTCTTAATGCAAGAGGATTTTTCTTTATTCCATACCCAAATTGATCAAATAATTCATCTACCAGGTAAATCTTTGCGTTATGACTACCCCCAGCTGCAGAGCTACGGTAATTCTTATAGTCCTCAACAGGATTTGATCCTCCGGACCCGTTCATCAAAGCAGGATGAGAGATAATAAGATAGTTTCCCTGGTTTGAAGCAGCAGCATAGTTAACAAAATTTCGTTGCTGCAATAATGTAACAGCGGTAACGGGAAATGAGGAATGCTGGCTTACCAGCAACAATTTCCTGTTAACAGACGACGGTTCCAACGCTATTTTAACTAAAGAAGGAGTTGTTACATCACCAACGTATCTTTTACCGTTAGTCAGATCATAGAAAACCGGGCCTATGCTTCCATGGTTAAATCCACTAATTTCAAGGTAGTTGCCTGCTGTATTGGCAGGTAGTTCAAAGGAAAAATTATTAGCACCTCCAAAATCAAACTGTCGGGCATATACCAATTCCGTTTGAGCGATAGACATTCTGTCGTTAGGAAGAGTACAAAGATTTTTAACCTCAACATTGGCAGCACCACCCCCTATTAAAGAAGCAGAAAATACAGCCTGTACTTTTTTATAATCAAAAAAGTCCATTGTCTGCGTAGACAGTACGGTTCCATTTATTTTTATTTCAAATTGCCTTGGGTTTAAGGCATTACCAGTAGCATTGACTTTAATTAATGGAGCAGGAGCACCAGCGCCAGTATAAGGATAAAGATTCGAAAGATTTTCAGGCCTTGTAACGCCAGTTCCAAGATCATTGGATGTCCACCCTTCGCCCTGGTCATAAGAAGATGAATAAACATATTCGCCGACAACAGCAGCATACCCCGGATTTAGTTTTTCCCTGTAGTATTTACCGGCAGTATGAATAAAAAATGGTTCAGCAGGTAAAGCAGATGGTAACGTATTATTGGTGGGAACCAAACGTAAATTATTTCCACCTGGATTTATAGCAAGAAAGAAAGAAACAGTATCAGTCTCCAAACTCCATTTATCATTTAGCTGAAAATCCGGGTTTCTGTAAAGTGGATTATCAGGCTTACCATCATTCATTTCACCCCAAAATTCGATATAATCAGAAACCCCCATTGGTCCTGTTTGAACAGTTGTATAAACAGGTATTTGTTGGCCGTTTCTCCACAATTGAAAATGCTCGGCAGGTGTGTTTCCAATACCCAGCGTTGCAAGAGTAGGCTGACTGATCCTGTAAAGTCCGGTAGCTCCGATTTTAAATTTATAATAAGTGAGATTATAATTAATCCATTCATTATTATAATCCTGCGATTGGGCCAGCAGGCCGGTGCATAACAATAACGGGAGTAAAAATTTTTTCATGAATCTAGATTTATCAGGTACAGACAGATTAATTAGTTTTTGTTTCTGGTATTGACCAGGTTCAGTCTCAAAGAAAAAACATGTGTGAACAAAGGATTTGACTGGTTTGCAAGATTTGAAAATGCATAATCAACAGCTACGTTCTGAATACGGAATCCTGCTCCTGCACTTGGCTGGTATATCCATACTTTCTTCTGGTTTAAAGTATCGCCATCGGAAAGGGCTTTTTGAAAGTTATTAATTCCACCCCGCAGAAAAAACACATTGTTCACATTCAATTCCAAGCCGAGTTTAGGATCCGCACTTACCGGATCAGCACTTATAAGTGTATTACGCTGACCATCAAAAGTCAGGTCGATATTTGCTTCTGCCAACAAACTTGATTTCTGCCCTAGTTTGAATTCACGGCCAATTCCCAGCACAAGCCGGGGAGCTGTTAATTCAGTTGATTTGACCGGAATCTCATTATTCGTCAGGTACAATACTTCTTTTTCTCTTTCTGTAAAGGTGAATGACCATGCATTAAAAGTGCTGGTGATATCACGACCTGCAACACCAAACCGCCATTTTCCGGAATGGATTTGCAATCCTGCGTCCAAACCAAAGCCCCAGGCCTTCGCAAATTTTCCAACACTTCTGTGAATCACTTTGGCATTCACTCCAAAGTTTACTTTCTTTCTTTCTGTTTCCTTTATTTTTTGCGCAAAAGAGAAAATGAAAGCATAGTCGGCTGAGGAAAAAGACTGAATATTATTGTAATTGATAGAGCCATCGGGTTCTACTAAAAACAATGTGTTCATAATATCGTCCACTGCAAAACGAAGTCCGGTAATTCCGATAGTCCTTTTATTATTTGCAGTAGGAAAAGCAATACTGGCATAATCGTACTTGCCGATTCCCGCAAAATATTCTGCATGCATTAAATTGATCTGCGGATGATCTTTTATGCTGACAAGACCGGCAGGGTTCCAGTAACCAGAAGTTCCATCGCTAACAGAAGCTACTTGTGCACTTCCCATTGCTAGTCCTCTTGCACCGGCACCGATATTCAGGAATTCGTTAGAGTATTTACGAAATTGAGCGTTACTGGTAAGGAATAGAAAAAACGCAATTAGGGTTAGGTATAAGCGGTTCGTTTTCATTCATTGAATTTTCAAATAAGCAATGGAATAAGAGTTGTCTTCAGTATATACGGATTGTTCGTAAAATTAGTCTTTAGGCCTGTAAAATCATAGGTTTGTTGAACCAAAAGGCTAAGCATTGAAAACGAGTAAATTAGAAAAATATTGTATCGTCAGACCAACAAAGCCAAACTGCCTTACTTTTGCAGGGTAAAGGCTGATTTCATTGCCTATAAATTGTAAATCATTGACTTAGAATTATGAACCTTATTGAAGAATTAAGATGGAGAGGTATGATACAGGATATTATGCCAGGGACGGAAGAACATTTAAACAAAGAAATGACTACAGGCTATATAGGATTTGATCCTACCGCCGACAGCCTGCACATTGGTAGCCTTGTACCCATATTATTACTGGTACATTTTCAAAAAGCCGGGCATAAACCCATTGCCCTTGTTGGAGGTGCTACCGGAATGGTGGGTGACCCAAGCGGTAAAAGCGAAGAAAGAAATTTGCTGAGTGAAGAGGCTTTACAAAAAAACGTGGCTGGTGTCAAAGCTCAACTGGAAAAATTCCTTGATTTTAATCCATCCCTGCAGAATGCTGCTGAGATGGCGAATAATTATGACTGGTTTAAATCCATTTCATTTATTGACTTCCTGAGAGATGCCGGTAAACATATTACTGTCAATTATATGATGGCGAAAGACAGTGTAAAAAAAAGGATTGAAGGTGAGACCGGTATCAGTTATACAGAATTCGCCTACCAGTTAATGCAGGGTTATGATTTTTATTGGCTATATCAACATAAAAATTGCAAACTACAAATGGGTGGCAGTGACCAGTGGGGCAATATGACAACAGGAACTGAACTGATCCGCCGAAAATGCGGAGGTGAAGCATTTGTTTTTACCAACCCATTAATTACAAAAGCGGATGGCGGTAAGTTTGGCAAAACTGAAAGTGGAAATGTGTGGCTGGATGCAAACAGAACTTCCCCTTTCCAATTTTACCAGTTTTGGTTGAATGCCAGTGATACAGATGCTGAGAAATGGATTAAAATATTCACCTTCTTATCAAAGGATGCCATTGAAATGCTGGTTCATGAACACAAGATGAATCCGGCAGCAAGAGTATTGCAAAAAACGCTGGCGCAGGAAATAACCAGTTTTGTACATGGAAAAGACGAATACGAAAAAGCAATTGAAACAACACATAAACTTTTTGCAAATCAAAATGCTCCGGCAGAAAGCCTCAGTGCAGAAGACCTGGAAAATCTGGAAGGTGTGGTAAAAAGCAATTTTTCAAAAGAAAAAATTACGGCAGGCATAGACATTGTTTCTTTCCTGGCAGAAACAGCCATTTTTGACAGTAAGGGAAATGCAAGAAAAAATGTACAAGGCGGAGGTGTAAGTATCAACAGAAAGAAAGTAGAAGCCGCTGATTTTAAAATTGATCCTTCACTGCTATTACATGATAAGTATATACTTGTGCAAAAGGGGAAAAAGAATTATTACCTGGTTAAGGTTATTTAATTTCTTTTATGGCCTTCCACATCGCATCAGCCACTAATTGATTTCCTTTGGCATTCAGATGCACCCGGTCGTAAGTAAGGATGTCCTTTTCCTTATTCTCAGGGTTATTAGTGTTGTTATAATCAAGAAATTTTTGCCGCAGATCCACTAATGGAAGATCATTCTTCTTTGCAATATCCCTGATGATATTACTGTACCGGTTCAGGTCACCATCCAACGGGTTACTCATATCGGTTTTCTCCCCAACCACTGCTGGAGTGCAAAGAATTGCTTTAATATTTCTTTCCTTCAATTTTCTAAGAATGGCATTATAAAATTTCTCAAACTTATCGGGGTCGGTACCAGTCCCAAGCAGTGTTTTATGCCATACATCATTCACACCAACATATATAACTACAATATCCGGATTCTTGCCTAGCACATCTTCCTCCAGCCGTAAATACAAATCGTAAACCTTATTGGCACTTATCCCGGACCCTATCAGCTCGTACTGATCATCTTTTTTCACGGCTTTGAGCATACTATCCATTCGTACTATGTAACCAACATACTTATCCTTTTTTACACCCAGCTCAGTAATAGAATCCCCAAAGAAGATGACTTTGGTTTTCTTTTGGGGAGTAAATGCCATACTAACCACAACCAGGATAACAAGTGATAATAACTTTTTCATAGTAAAATATTAGTACCGCAATATAAAACAAAAGCACCCTGAAAAATCAGGATGCTTTTACAAACGAAACAGTTGTATCCCATTATTTTTTCACTTCTTCTTTAGAAGCAGACAAATGCCGGGCAAAAAAGCTTTCCATTGCTTTATAAAAATCGATTGAATTTTTTTCATTGGCAAACCCATGCCCTTCATCATCTTTGACCATGTACTCCACTTCAATACCTCTTTTTTTCAGTGCTTCTACCATCTGGTCACTTTCCGCTTTGTTGACACGGGGATCATTTGCCCCCTGCGCAATGAACAAAGGAGCTTTTATCTTATCAGCATGAAAAGCAGGAGAAACTTCTGCCAGCAATGCGCTGTCTTTTACGGGATCACCTACCAACTCATAAAACATGGCCTTATAGGGCTCCCAGTATGGCGGAATTGTTTTCATAAAGGTGAACATATTGGAAACGCCAACATAATCAACAGCACAACAATACAGATCAGGCGAAAAAGCTACACCGGCCAATGTTGCATAACCGCCATAGCTACCTCCATAAATAGCAACCCGTTTCGGGTCAGCTATACCTTCGGTTATCAACCATTGTACCCCATCTGTAATATCATCCTGCATTTTTTTGCCCCATTCTTTAGCTCCCTTCAGCCAAAATTCTTTCCCATACCCGGTAGAACCACGAAAATTCATCTGCAAAACAGCATAGCCGCGGTTTGCCAGGAATTGTGTCTCTCCGTTATATCCCCAACTATCCCTGGCCCAGGGACCTCCATGCGGATTAATTACTACAGGAAGATTTTTGCTTCTATTCCTTTAGGCA
>Ga0209063_1000214_pt1 | contig 55400 bp, 53 predicted proteins | sample KloWWTmeKNB19Kit_FD_187177 | JGI IMG/M metagenome (GOLD analysis project Ga0209063, IMG submission 187177) | Active sludge microbial communities from Klosterneuburg, Austria, studying microevolution and ecology of nitrifiers - Klosterneuburg... | ecosystem: Engineered > WWTP > Aerobic digester >... | reverse complement strand
AACCGTCATGCCAATCAGGCAGATGAGACAACCAATCGCGTCGAATCTGTCCGGTCGCGTGCCATCGAAGCCCCATCCCCAGAGCAGCGACAATACGATGAACATCCCTCCATAGGCGGCGTAGACTCGACCGAAATGAGCGGACTGAAACGTAGGAATGATGGCATACAGTACTAAGATAAGAGCCCCACAGAGTGCATAGCCGATCGGTTTCCCATGGCGAAGCCATGTCCACACCAAGTAACCGCCGCTAATTTCACACAGCCCAGCAAGTACGAAGAGACCTATTGATGAGATCAGAGACATAGAGAGTCCTCGGAATGACATCGTTGACCATCAAGTCTTGTCTGGTTGAATCCACTCAGGACGCTGCTCCATCATCTGTAACGTGAGATGGTTAATTTCGAATTGCTTCCTAAGCGTGTGTTGAAGATCGAGCAATACTCTATCCCTATTTTCTCCGGCAGAGACAATGATATGGGCGCTCAATGCATCTCGGCCAGAGGTGATTGTCCAAATATGGAGGTCGTGCACCTCCCTCACGCCGCCCACTTTGATCATGGCGTTGGCGATCTCTTTGGCATTGAGATGCGGCGGGACACCCTCCATGAGAATATTTACCGCTTGGGAAAGTAACAGCCATGTTCGCCATACTATGAATAATGTGATAAAGACGCTCAGGAGAGGATCAATGGGATACCATCCGGTGATCCAGATGATGCCTCCTCCGATCACCACGCCCACCGATGTCACCGCATCACTTAACACCTCTAAATACGCGCTACGGACATTGATGCTGGCTCCCGGGCCTCCACAGAGGAGCCTCAAACACACAAGATTAATGGCGAACCCCACCGCGCCAACCAGCATGACCGGCAAGCCGAGCACATCTGAGGGATGATAAAAGCGCGTGAATGCCTCATACAAAATCCAGCAGGCCAATAAAAGCAGCACCACGGCATTGCAGACAGCGGCCAGTATCTCCGCACGGTGATACCCATACGTTTTGTCCGGCGTGGATTGTTTCGTAGCCATCCACATCGCGAACGTGCTGAGACTTAAGGCGGCCACGTCGGCCAACATATGTCCGGCGTCGGCCCATAGTGCTAAGCTGCCTGTGATCCAGCCTGCAAGCGCTTCGATGCACATAAACGCACTCGTAAGGAGAAGGACGAGTACCAGCCGACTTCGAGGCTGGCCATGTCCCGCATGATCATGATTATGTCCTGCGCCCATTTGCTTTTCCTTCACTTTTATCCGCAGACGCGGAGTCCTGCGGGATCTGTAGCAGCGAAAATTGCTTTCCTAATACACCCAGTGAGACAAATGTTCATCACCTGCTTAGTGTCTCCATGTTACAAGCCTTCACAGCACGTTTCTCCCTCCAACGCCTCAATGCCTTCCTTTCCAATAATCGGCACCATGATTAAAGCGGCAACAGGGTCCGCCCACCACCATCCCGATAGGGCATTCAGTACAAGCCCGCCAAGCAGGATCGCGGACAGATACACACAGAATTCAGTTTGCTGCGCGTCCGCAGCCATCGCCGCACTGTTCAACTCTTTGGCTACACGCCGCTTGGCGCGTGTTAGTAACGGCATGACTATTAAAGATGCAATGGCAAGGACAATCCCAATGAGGCTACGTTCAGGGGTCACTCCCTGGAAAAGAGCCTCCACGGCTTCATACCCCACGTATCCGGCAAGCAGGAGAAAACAAATCCCAACAATCCGCAAAGCGATTGTTTCATCCCGCTCGCGCTGTGCCTCGTCCCGCTGCCCATGTAATAGCCACAACAGTGTTGCTCCGGAGGTCACCTCGATAACGCTATCGAAGCCGAACCCAATCAAAGCAATACTACCTGCTATTAATCCCGCGACAACGGCAATCACGCCCTCTAGACTGTTATAGATTATTGTCAGGTACTCAAGCCTTCTTCCTACTTTCAGAAGACGTATGCGGTCCTGCTCACTAATTAGTTTGTTCGATGGCACATGGGTTTTTCCTTCCGCGCAGGAAAAGTTGTAGTACTTGGTCTTAACCTCCATACTGTCGGTGATCTGTGCAGTAACATCCTCCCATCACATCTCTGAGATCGTGCTCTAAGCATCTCCCCTTACAAGGCTGGGCAGCCGGCTTCCATCAGAAGCCGGCTTCGGGAGGGCTCGGTTTCGGCGAGCATCCCACTGCTCGATCCAGAGATAGAAAACAGGAAGCGCAATGAGCGTGAGAACCGTCGACGATATGAGTCCGCCGATCACGACGGTGGCAAGTGGACGTTTGGCCTCTCGGGAACTGTCTTCGCACCCGCAAGCAATCATGGCGACGCGACCACATTCCAGCCACTTGGCCTTATGAATAGACTATGGCTCTATCCGGAGACCAGGGACGCGAATTCGTTCGAGGGTGAGTAATCGCACCCATCGTCTGCCCCCGCTAGCCGACGCCGCGTTGAGTCTCTTCCTGTGGATGTCATAAGTTTGACTGTTGTCCTCTCTCAGAGACAATCGAATGACGATGATCGTCAGCAAATTTTCTGCGCCCCAATGGAATACGCTTTAGAAACTCTCCCATTTCTGTTTCATTCGTGGCATCTGCATTGCACTTATAGGTGATGCAGTCAGATATCCCTACAGGAATAGGAGCTCGTACATGAATCTTTTTGGTGGGATCAAACTTCTGGAGCACGCCCTGGATGTGAGAGCGACACGCCAGCAAGTGATTAACTCAAATATTGCGAACGAAGAAACGCCGGGCTATCGTGCGAAAGATTTACGCTTCCAAGATGCCTTAACAGCTGCCAGTGCACCCTCTGGGCAGGTGTCGCTCCGTGTGACGAATGCCCAGCATCTGAGTGGATCAGGCAGCTCAATATATGGACAGATCGTCGAGATTCCTGGCGGGGATTTACCTCTCGACGGGAATTCAGTGAATTTGGAGAGGGAACTGGCAAAACTGTCCGATAATGCCATGCAGTATAAAACGGCAGCGGAATTGATCACGAAAGAGTTTCAAGGGCTGCGAAATGCGATACGTGAAGGCCGATAATAGCTCGGGTAACCGCGCTAATTTTCTTCACCACTGTAATGGTTGCCGCTCTGTCTTGAGGGTTCCTCGACCTGACAACAGCGGCACGGGAATGAATTTCCACTCATGGTGTCCTGTATCCGGGCGACTTCCAATAGAGCGTCTCATGTAGACTTGGTAGAACACGATCCAAATCACCCGACCTGACAGGGTTCTTAGCCATCGCTGCCTTCGCGTACGACGGAACTCTTATTATTGTCGCTTCGAATTCGTCCATCCGGCTGAATCCGCTCAGATCGCTGCTCCATCATCTGTAGAGTGACGTGATCGATATGAAATCGCTCTTGTAAAAGTTGCTGAAGATTTCTTAACACGCTATCTCGGTCTTCACCACTCGGCACAATGATATGGGCGCTTAAGGCATCCCGACCCGACGTGATGCTCCAAATGTGCAGGTCGTGGACTTCCTGCACGCCTGTCACGGATGCCAGCGCGTCACCGATGTCCTTCGCATTCAGATGCGACGGCACGCCTTCCATTAGGACATTCACCGCCTGGGATAACAGCAGCCATGTTCTCCAAATGATGAACAGCGTGATCCCAATGCTGATAAGAGGGTCAATCATATACCACCCGGTGGTCCAGATAACTGCTCCCCCAACGATCACGCCGACCGAAGTGACGGCGTCGCTCAGCACTTCGAGATACGCGCTTCGAACATTGAGGCTTGCGGTGGATTTTCCGGTCAGCAGCCGAAGACTCAAGAGGTTGACGCCTAACCCAACTGTCCCGACTATTAGAACAGGTAGTCCCACGACAGAAGACGGATGAGAGAAGCGCAAAAAGGCCTCATAAAAGATGAAACATACCAAGAGCAGCAGGACGACGGCATTGATGGCAGCGGCCAAAATCTCAACCCGATGGTATCCATACGTTTTGTCGGCAGGTGATTTTTTGGTCGCCATCCACATTGCAAACATGCTCAAACTTAGTGCTGCCACGTCGGCCAGCATATGGCCGGCGTCCGCCAGAAGAGCCAAACTCCCCGTGACCCACCCAGCGATCGCCTCGACTCCCATGAAGGTGCTTGTGAGACCGAGCACGAGGAGAAGAGTGCTTCGTTTGGTCGATTCATTCAGGTGGTCGTGACCGTGTCCTGCGCCCATAACCCTGTGTCCTTTCTATCCTCGTAACTGGGCCCGATCGATTGAGGAGACGTGAAATCGCTTCGCCAACGTCATAGCCTTCCTGAATCCTTATTGGTGCGTATTATGCTCGCCACAACCTATAGGTCTTCGCAACATGTATCGCCTCTCAACGCCTCAATGCCTTCCTTTCCAATAATGGGTACCATGACCAAGGCGGCGGCAGGGTCAGCCCACCACCATCCTAATAATGCGTTAAGGAGCAGACCACCTAGCAGGATCGCAGAGAGGTAGGTGCAAAACTCTGTTTGCTTAGCGTCTGCAGCCATGGCAGTACTGTTCAACTCTCTGGCCACACGCCGCTTGGCTCTCGTAAGTAAGGGCATCACGATTAAGGAGGCTATGGCAAGGATGATTCCAACTAGACTTCGTTCGGGCGTCTCTTGGTAATAAAGAGCTACGATAGCCTCATACCCGACATACCCTGCGAGCAACAGAAAACAGCTGCCGACAATGCGAAGAGCAATTCCTTCATCCTCCTCACGCTGTGACTCGTTCCGTTGTCTCTGTAATACCCACAGCAAAGTGGCTCCTGATGTAACCTCGATGACACTATCGAAGCCGAAGCCGACCAGCGCGATGCTGCCTGCCAGCAGCCCGGTGCTCACAGCAATTAAACCCTCCAAGCTGTTATAGAAAATTGTAAAATATTCGAGTCTTCTTCCCTCTCGTAGAAGAGAGTCACGATGTTTCATGTGCTGGCTCATTATTTTCATTGCGACCCCGGAAGATTCTCTTCGCGATCATCCCAAATAGCGAGCTGTGGGCAGCGCACAGCCCTCTAGAAAGCGATCGCTTGACCGACGGCGCTTTCGAGTTGAAACAGATTGCGCTGGTACGCGAACAACGCCTCGATATAATTTTGCTGGATTGTACGCGACGTCCGAGCCGCGTCGAGTAAATCCAGAATTGTCGCTCCACCGCGTTGGTAGGCCTGCTCCGCTATCGTCAGTGCCGACCGTGCATCCTCCAGGACTCCGCCCACATACGCTTCCACCAGCCGGCGACTTTGCAAGAAATTCCGATAGGTCACCTCAACTTGATTTTCAATCTGAGTGACCATCTTGTCCACATCAGCCTGTGCCGATTGAGCCGCCACTTCCGCCTGGACCACACCGCCCTGATTTCTGTTAAACAACGGTAAGGGCACGCCGAAGTTTAGAATCCCCATCTGTTGATTATCCGGACCATGGGGTCCCTGGATTGAATATCCCGCCCCGATGGTCACGTCGGGATAGCGATAGGCTCTGGCCAACTTGAGATCGGCTTCTCGCTGAGAGAGGGTGGTACGTTTCGCCCGCAGGTCCGGGCGGGCGTCCAAGGCGACCGACCGCAGCTTGTTCATCTCGGGATCCACGCGGTGAAAATCGAGGTCCGTCGTCAACTCGAGCCGAGTCCCAGCAGGAAGCCGCAACAGTTGACGCAGGTCAGCACGTGCCGATTCCGATTCCTGCAGCGAGGCAATCACTTGAGAGTGAAAGTCGACGACTTGGAGCCGGATACGGATCAATTCGATTTCCGCAATATATCCCTTCTTGAAGCGGATCGTATTCACTTCCATGATCCGCGCGAAGCGATCTCGATTCTCTTCGGCCAACGCCAGTCGACGTTGTGCCAATTGAACTTGATAATAGCTATCCTTCAAGCTGAAGCTGAGCTGCCGGACTGTATCCTCAAATCCGGCTTCGGCCGCTTGTGTCCCAAAATCTGCGCTCTCGATACGGTACCCGCGCTTTCCTGCGACTTCGAATACCTGTTGCACTTGGGTCGCCAAATTACCGGTCCGCGCCAGCGTATTGCCTTGGGTAAAAGACGCGCTCCCTCCGACTTGAAGCACCGGATTAGGGAAGAGCGTCGCCGTGATTTGCTGGCCCTTGCTCGAGTCGATCCCATACCGGGCGATTAACAGATCGAGGTTTTGATTCAGGAATAAGGTTATGGCATCAGTCAAGCTGAGACGGACAGTACCGCGAGGAAGGGCGAAAGGTGTTACCATTCCTTCCGTTGACTCAGCCCGAACAAGAGGACCGGTAATGAGAATGGCGCACAGAATGAGGGATGCAGCGACCCCGAGTACGGAGTACCAATTAGAAGTGGACTGCCGAAGGATATCCATCACGCGCATCAAATGAATGTCTTACTCTTGCAAAAGTTATAACGGATCTCGAACAGGGATCGACCTCCGTTGCGGCTCTCCTATGCCGGATCTTGCGGAGATGCTTTCTCCTGAAACCGACGCAGGACCTGATAGCATAGGGGTAACACCCATAGAATCAGTGCCACCGAGGTCAGCATGCCGCCCATCACGACTCGCGCCAGCGGCTGTTGCGACTGCGCGCCGATGCGGCTGGCGATAGCCGCCGGCAAAAGCCCGATAGCGGCCGCCAGTGAGGTCTGCTCCCCATAACTGCGTCATGCCTCATTTCTGCGGTCCCTTGTGCTATCGGCATTAGGCTTCCCGACGTTCTATTGTGCACAGGCTTCAAAGATCTCCTCGCAGTGGTCGTCGGCGGCCGCTGGCGTCGGAACAGATTCGTAGGTCACCCCGATCACCCGCTCACCCACAATGCTGACACTGGCCCAACATCCATGATGGCTCCTCGCGGTGCTCCCTTTCGATCCCACGAACGACTCCTCCAGCATCGGCGCTTCTTTATAGTATTTCAGCACGGTCCCCGAGCCTGTATGAGTTTCCCTAAGAGGTGTGCCGGCACAGGACAGCAACTCCTGTGTGGCTTTCCCAATCAGTCCTGCTCCACGAGACACGTGAACCGCTCGAGGAGCGCTGGTGCAGCTCAGAAGAATCAGAACGGTAATTCCCGCAGCATTGCTGAGAAGCTTACTCATGTAGTTGAACGTCGCTCTCGAATCCATCGCGTTTTGGTTCGACCTAAGGAGCCCCGACCCATGTCCTCACCCAATGCTCCAGCTCGATGCCACCGAAGGGTTTGGGTAAAAAGCCTTGGGCGCCGCCCGGCTTCAGCAGCTGAATAGGTTCCTCAGAATAGGAGGCGCTCATCAACAAAATCGGGAATCCGAAGCCTGCCTCCCGAATCAGCCGTAGCACATCTGATCCTGATAGACCGGGGAGATGCAAATCCAACAGCAAGGCCTGGATCTCACGCGTCGAGAGTAAGGTTAACGCCTGCTCGCCAGTGGCCGAGCCGTGAACAACATAGCCCCAATACTCCAACAAATCATGGCAGAAGAGCCGGATATCCGGATCGTCATCGACGACCAGAATGGATTTCACGCGTACTCACCCCTTGGAATCATGATTGTGGATGCCTTCGTCTTCTCACCACGCCTCGCGCAAGGTCGGGTCCTACACTTCCTGCCCATACGCCTTTCCCACTTCGTCGGCCCTTCCTCTCCGACGAGCCCAGGCTTCTCGAAGACGTTCTTCCCAGACATACAGCGTCGGCAACACCAGCAAGGTTAAAGCGGTGGAGGTCACGAGCCCGCCAATGACGACGGTCGCTAGCGGCTGCTGCACTTCCGCGCCGGCAGAGGTCGAGAGCGCCATCGGCACAAAACCGAGGCTGGCCACCAATGCTGTCATCAGCACCGGACGCAGACGAATCATGGCTCCTTGAGAAGCGGCTTCCGCACGAGACAGGCCCTGTTTCTGCAAATCGAGGATGTAGGCCATCAGTACGACGCCGTTGAGGACCGCGACTCCGAACAGCGCAATAAATCCGACCGCGGCCGAAATCGAAAAGGGCATGCCGCGGAGCGCCAGGGCGATGATGCCGCCGGTGGCCGCCAGTGGCACATTCAGAAAAATCAGCATCGCCGGCCCAACCGCGTTGAAGGTCGAATAGAGCAGCACGAAGATGAGAAACAATGCGATCGGGACGACGATGGCCAGCCGTGTGGAGGCCTCCTGCAATTGTTGGAATTGCCCACCCCACTCAATCCAATACCCTTTGGGTAATGACACCTGCCCCTCGACGGATCGTTGCGCATCGGCCACGAAACTCGCCAGATCTCGGCTTCGGACATTGGTTTCCACCGCGAGGCGCCGGTGAATATTTTCCCGGCTGATCTGCGCCAAACCGGTCTCCGTCCGAATGTCGGCGAGCTGACTGAGTGGTATCTGCCGACCTGAAGGATCGGCGACTCGGATGTCCTTGATCCGATCGAAATTGCTCCGATCTTCTGGCCGAAAGCGGACCTGAATGAAGAAGCGTTGATTGCCTTTGACGACCTGCCCCGCCACACGTCCACCGATGGCTTCGACGGTCCCGAGAATCTCCGAGGCATTGATGCCATATCGAGCGATCGCCTCGCGGTTGATGATGACTCGCAGGTACGGCATGCCCGCAACTTGTTCGGCCTTGGTGTCGGCGGCCCCCTGAACCCCAGAGACCACTTGCACCACTTGATCGCCCAGGCGTTTAAGCGTGTCCATATCTTCGCCGAAAATCGTGATGGCAATATCGGAACGCACCCCGGCAATCAGCTCCTGCACCCGCAACTCAATGGGCTGAGAGTAACTGAAGATGGTGCCGGGCACCGCCGCCTTGAGCGCCCGATCGAAGGCCTCAATCAGCTCCGCTTTCGTCTGAGCCGTCTTCCACTCCGACTTGGGCTTCAAGATTATGTAGACGTCACTGACCTCGACCCCCATTGGATCGGTGGCAATCTCTGGACGACCGGTTCGTGGGACAACGGTGGCGACCTCCGGAAACTGCCCCAAAATTTGCCCAATCCGGTTCGTACTCTTGACTGATTCCTCTAAGGCCACACTCGGAAACCGCCAGGCTTGCAGCGCGATCGCTCCTTCATCCAACTTGGGAATAAATTCCGCTCCCAGCAACGACGCGAGCGCCAGGCTGCCGGCAAAGGCGAGGGCGGCAACGCCGGCGGTGATCACCGGATGCCGCAGGGTCTGGGACAAGAGAGGCTGGTAGACCCGTTTGGCCCAGCGAATCACCCACGTTTCTTGGTCACTGACTTCTCTGCGAAGGAAGAGGCTCACGAAGACCGGGGCCACCGTGAACGCGAGGACGAGCGCAGCCACGAGCGCAAAGATGACGGTCAGCGCCATCGGTCGAAACATCTTTCCTTCGACGCCTTGCAGCGTCAAAATCGGCAGGTAGACAATGATGATGATGCCGACGGCAAAGAAGATCGGGCGGAGCACTTCCCCGCCGGATCGCAGAATCACTTGCCGGATCTCGTCGGGGCTCGGCCGGCGTCGCAGTTCTTTCTGCCGCTCAGCCAAATGCCGCATGATGTTTTCAATCATCACGACCGACCCATCCACAATAAGGCCGAAATCGATCGCCCCAAGGCTCATGAGGTTACCCGAAATGCCGGCGGCCAGCATGCCGGTGAGCGCGACCAACATCGACAGCGGGATCACCGAGGCCACGATGAGGCCGGCCCGAAGGTTGCCCAGTAGGAGAAACAGGACGGCGATCACGAGGAGGGCGCCTTCGGTGAGATTTGTAGCGACCGTTTGAATGGTATTGCGCACCAGGTCGGTTCGGTCATAGAAGGGGTCGACCGTCACGCCGGGCGGGAGCGACTTCTGGATTTCCGTGAGTTTCGCTTTGATACGGTTGACGACGACCCGCGAATTTTCGCCGATGAGCATGAGGGCCACGCCCGTCACGACTTCACCGCCCTCGTCCCGGGTGACCGCTCCCTGCCGTATCATCGGTTCAAAGCGTGTCTGCGCGATGTTGCGAATCGTGATCGGTGTCCCATCGTGTCCAGTCGCCACGACGATATTGTTAAGGTCCTCTAACGTTTGCACCAACCCCTCGCCGCGGATCAGATATTGCTCTTGCGCGTGCACGATGTATCCGCCGCCGGCGTTGGCGTTATTGCGTTCGATTGCCTCGAAGACCCGGCCGATCGGAATCTTGTACGCCACCAATTTGCTCGCATCGAGCACCACTTCGTACGTTTGGAGCTCCCCTCCGTAGCTGTTCACCTCGACGACACCCGGAACGGACCGCAACTTCAAGGCGATGTCCCAATCAAGAATCGTACGTAGCTGCATGAGGGAAAAGCCTTGGCCCTTGACCTCGAACTGGAAGACCTCCCCCAATCCCGTCGAAATCGGGCCCATCTCGGGATTGCCGAATCCCGGTGGAATTGCCTGCCGCGCCCGCGGCAGTCGTTCCATGACAAGTCGCCGGCAGAAATAAATGTCCATCCCTTCCTCGAAGTACACGGTGACGGCGGACAGCCCAAAACGGGACACCGAGCGGATCAGGGTGATGCCTGGCAGCCCTGACAGCGCCGTTTCAACGGGAAAGGTAATGAACTTCTCGACCTCAACGGGACCCAAGCCGGGCGAGTCGGTGAGGATTTGCACCTGATTCGGCGTCACGTCGGGCACGGCATCGATCGGCAACTTCCGCATGGCATAGACGCCGGCAGCAATAATGAGGCCCACAAACACCAGCACGAGAAATCGGTTGCGCAACGAAAATTCAAAGAGTGAGTTCAACATGAGTGGCTCCTCTGACGATTCTCTGGCTAGTCTCCCGCGATCCGTTCCTTCAACAGAATGGACTTGAGATCGAAGGATCCTTGAGTGACAACCCGCTCGCCTTCAGCTACGCCGGAATGCACCTCCGCGTCGTTTCCTGACTTACGGCCGACAAGAACCGGCCGGACCGTATAGGCGCCCGGGCGCTCCTCCACAAATGCCACCGACTTCTCATCGACCTGTTGAATGGCGTCCTGGGGGATGACCAAGACCTTTTGGTCTTCTTGCGTGCTGGGAAGAATGAGGGCCGCTCGGGCAAACATGCCGGGTCGCAGACGGCGGTCGTGGTTTGCAATCTCGACCCGTGCGTCGACGGTTCGTGTATCCGGATTCAGCACGTAACCGAGATAGGCGATCTTCCCGCGAAATCGCTCCTTCGGATATGCGTCCACGGTGATCTCCACCTCGCTCCCGACTTGGACAGCCGCCAGATGCTGTTCATAGATATCGAGGAGGATCCAGACGGTGGATAGATCCGCGATGGTGAAGGCATTGTCCTTCGGTGTAAGCAGTTCACCACGAGTGATGTTCCGCTCGATCACAGTCCCCGCCTGTGGAGCCACCAGCGCGAAGGAGGAGAGAGCCTTCCCCTTCCCGCTCCAGCCGATCTTCTTGATGTCATCGTCCGAAAGGCCGACGAGCCGCAGGGCTTCGTAGGCGGCCCGATAGGACGCCATGCTTTTCTCGTAAGTGCCCTTGGCTTCCACATATTCCTTTTCTGAGGAAATGCGTTGCTCGAACAAGCCTTTCTCTCGGGTGTAGTTACGATAATCCACATCGCGATTAGTGACACCTTGGAGAAATGCTGCCTTCTTCTGTCCCAGCTCAATGCTGTCAAACAGCGCTAACGCCTGTCCCTGCTTAACGGAATCACCTAGCTCGGCCATGACATCGATCACGCGGCCTTCGATCCGGGGACTGAGGTGGAATAATCGATATTCATTCGGCTTGATACTCGCGGTGGCTTGAATTTCATCCCGGAAGTCGCGTCGTTCAACGACGGCGGTCTGGAACGTTTGTCCTTCGAGTGCCTGAGGTGGGACTGTCAGTTGGTGTGGCGCACTGGTCTCAGTATGTGGAAGAGTCTTGCCAGTCTGATGAGCAGCCTTGCCTGGCTCCTGCTCGGCCGTTGCCTTCGGCGGCGGTGGCTCGATCTTGCGCTCGCTACAACCTACGACGACAGAGATAAGGGAAGACACCACTAGAACGAACATATTCTGGCTCATGGGAGACTTCCTGGTTGGAAGACCACCGGCGTGGCGTGAGGGGTCTGCCAGGGTGAGCCTGGTTTCCGCGCCTGCGCTTAAGAAATCACTCAACCCGCTCATCGAAGCTCTCCCGTCCAGCGTTCTAGCCTCGCCAGAGCGACAGACAGATCGGCCCGCGCCTGGGCATACTCCAGCAGCATTTGGCGGGAGACGCGTTGTGCGTCAATCACATCTAACAAGCTGGCCGCGCCCTGCTTGAAACTGATCCTGGCGATCCTGAGCGCCTCCTCCGCTTGCTTCAACAATCCCTTTTCAAACACGTCGAGCTGCTGCCGCGCCGTTTGCGCTCCCTGGACCTGCTCAGTCACGTTCCTCACCAGCTCATTCTGCGCCGACATTCGCTCCGCTTCGGTACGCTCCCTTGCCCCCAAGGCGGCTTCGATTTCCCCCTGCCGCCGGTACCAAAGTGGAAGAGGAATCCTCAACCCCATGAGGAAATCTTGATTGCCAGCTTCCCGGATGTACGTACCCGAGAGCGCGATGTAGGGAAGGCGAGACTCCCGTTCCTGCACAATGCTGTGCTCAGCTTGTTCGATCCGCTTGGAGAGTCTCCGGAGCATCGGATGCGATTCCAGCGAACGCGCCGTCAGTTCATCTAACGCGAGTTCCTGGGGGAACGACAAGAAGTCCCCGCCCACCACAAAGTTTTTCCCCAGCGCCCCGGCTGTCAGCACGTCGACTCGGACCCGTGCGACGATCAACCCATTTTGGCTCCGGCTCAGATCTTTTTCGGCTTTCTGCAATTCGACGCTCGCTTTCACGGCTTCAAACGGCCTCGCTTGGCCCGCATCGACCCGAGCTTTGATCATTTGAAAGATCTCTTGCATCGTCGCCAGGTTTTGGATCGTCAGTTCGACGTCTCGTTGCGCCAGCAACAGCTGATAGAAGGCCACTTTGACATCGGACAGCACCGTCAGTCGTGTATGCTCGACTCCCGCCTGGGCCGCCGCCAGACCCGCGTCAGCGGCCCCTTGGCGGGCCCGACGCTTCCCCGGCAACTCCACTGGTTGTTCAATGGTCACTTGATGCTCAAGAATGACGACGCCCGTTCTTGGATCCGTGATCGCCCCACGTCCCGCTGTCCCACTAATCGACGGGTTCATATATGCACCAGCCGCGGTTCGCTCTCCCCGACTCTGCTTGACAGCGGCTGCCGCGCCGGCCATTGCCGGGTTCCGATTCAACGCAAGCTCAATGACTTCCTCGAGCTTGAATACACCTGTATTAGCGCTGGCGGGCGATGACTCCCCGCACCAGATGCTGCCTAGTAGCGAGATAATGCCAATAAGACACACGGTTTTGTATTGCATAAGAGTCCTCCCCATTGCCCGCATGACAGGGCAACGCTTCGCCTGCTGATCAATTGTGAGAGCGGCTAGTTGCGAAGAATCAGAGGCTCAGGGGAGGATGGAAGAGGACCACGACAAAGGTCGGCGCAAACAATGTAGAAGTCAAGACGACATCATCTGCGAATGGAGAGATAATTTCAGGAGCAGGAAGGGACACGGACTGGAACACAAAATGACAGGGGCACCCGTCATCTGTCACGGCCCCATCGGGAGATGGGGAAAGATCCACGGCTTCGACGAGACCGACGGCTGACCCGACTTGCCACTCACCAAGACAGGTAAAACCGGTCAATTGGACTCCGAGGAGGAGAACCAGTACGACCAGGAGCACATTTTCTGTTCGCCCTTTCAACACCAGCTATGCCTCTGAGTGTAACCCATATATAACATAGCCCCTCCCCAAAGCTACACATTCTTCGCCCCTCTCACTATCGTCAGGAACCTCCGACTCTGCCAGGCTCAGTTCGAAAGGCCAGTGCTTGTCAATGCTGTCCGGATGAGGTACCAGGTGCAGTCGTTTCCAGCCTTCCATGGCCAGCAGGGTTGGATGCCGATCCCAAACACCTGCAGCCAGCGTTCTGGATCAAATGAAGCGACCCTGAAAGATCGGCTGTAGCAGCAGGGTCGGCACTATGGCAGCCTGAAGACGTGCCGATCCTTCCTCACCCATAACAACGGCTTGTTGGTCCACACCCCGATGGTGAACACCGAGCGCCGCTCATGTCGACAGGTGAGCGTATGGCCATGCTGAACTATGGCCATAATGGTAAAAGCCAACGTGCGCGCCCGTGAGTGCCTGACCTTCGTAGTGTCATCGCAACATCCATTCTTTCCATTGTGAAGCAAGAGGCTCAGACTCAGTCTCACGCGAGAACATCTGCCTCTACACCGTGACACGTGCACACCCTTCCGCGTGTTCCTTCAGTGCGTGCTGGTGATCCGCACATGCTTCGGATAATTGTCCATACCCATCTGACAGAAGGGATGCTCCCCAACGTGTCTCTCGTGGCGCGGACGCTCGTGAAACTCGATAGACTTCTGCCCTTCTCGCCAAAACCTCGTCAGTGACTATGCCCGCCTCCTCCGTGACCTGGCATTTTGCTCTCTTTTTCCGGAACTGATACGCCAGCGAGAGGGGGTGAATTCCAGATGATTTTGTCCCCCGGCGCCAAGTTCGCTGCCTTGATGAAATGTGCATCCCCCTCACTCAATGCACCGAGCCGATACAGCACCATCCCCAGGTTGTAGTGCGCTTCGGCAAGATCTGCGGCCACTTTGATCGCCGCCTCGAAATGCTCTTTCGCCGTTGTCCATTGCTGTTGCTGATAGGCCTGAATCCCCTCATCGTTGTGACGAACCGCGGCGGCACTCGTGCCGGACGGTGCCGGTAGCATTGTCTGTGCGGACTTCGGCGCTGAGGCGCACCCGCCGATAGCCGATGCAGCCACCACAATGAGCAACACGTGAAACCAATGAGTATTTAATGACATCATTTTCTCCTTTCTTACAATCTAACCGGCCAGCCGATGGTGTTTAAAAAGATCCAGCGATCAGAGGACGAGAGAACTCCATGCCCTGGCCCTCGCGAACATGACTCGAACGCTCCCATGTTACGGCTCAATATTCCTCCGAATTGCCCATTTCAATATCCACTCTTCTCGGTTAAAACCACGCCCGCACGCCCACAACAAATCGAACCTGACTCGGGTCTCCGCCCTCTCGGCGCACGAGCGTGGCGGTCTCGCCGAAACTTCGGTCCAGGGACACGCCCACGTAGGGTGCGAACTCGCGTCGGATTTCATAGCGGAGACGCGCTCCGAATTCGAGATTGTTGAGCCCGGAGCCGGTGGTGAATTCTTCGACTCGTTGAATGGCCGCATTGGTTTCAAAGCGGGCCTGGAAGATCAGTCGCTGGGTCAACAACATGTCCTTCGTCAACGACAGCCGGGCAGACACCGCGCCGTTCTGATCAATGAACAGGGCCGACTCGAATTCGTAGTTGTACGGCACGAGTCCCTCGATTCCGATCACGCCGAGCCCACGGGTCACGTTGCGTCCGCGGAATGTTTGAGTCTCGACGCGGGGGCCGATTTGAAAATCGTAATACTTCTGGATGAACCGTCCATAGAGCAGCTGAAAGTCCACGTCGTAGTCCGCTTTGAATGCCGTATTCCGTTGCCCTTCGCTCTTGAACCAGACTCGGTTGTAGTCCCCGCCGTACCAACCCTCGACGTCCCACCGGTAGTCGCTCGGACTTTGACCTCCACCTGTGCTCGGGCGGTATTCGAGGACGTCGATGAGGGTGTATAGGCGGTTCTCCTGATCATTGACGGGAGAAGGCCAGCCGCGCTGCGGGGATAAGTTCGGCAACGTCCTTTCCTGTCCAGTGGAGGCATTGCTGCTCAGCCATGCACTGGTAGCGGTGAACCTACGAGAGGCGGTGGAAGAGGTGTTATTGGTCCCTTCTGACCAAGGTACAGGGAGGGAGGGGCCGAATAGAGCTTGCGCCCCGACGCCCCTTGCGCCGAGGCCTTGGCCCACTAAGCAGATCAGAACAATGGCGAGGACGCTCGCATAACATCTGTCACGAGGATATGGTCCGGTCATTCTCAGATACCTCGACGACTCGAAACATGCCCGCTTCCATGTGAAGGAGCAGATGGCAATGAAAGGCCCACCGTCCTGGCGCGTCTGCGGTAATAGCCACGGACACTCGCTCGGCCGGCTTGACGATGACCGTATGCTTGCGCGGCAGATACTCGCCCGCGCCGTTCTCCAGGTGCATCCACATGCCGTGCAGGTGGAGCGGATGTTCCATCATCGTATCGTTCACGAATGTGAAGCGCACACGCTCGCCATAGCGGAAGTGGATCGGTTCTTTGGCTTCCCAATACTTCTTGCCGTCGAACGACCACATATAGCGCTCCATGTGACCCGTAAGGTGGATCTCAATTGCCCGTTCCGGCTCGCGTTGGTCGGGGTAAGGCTCAAGGCTTTTCAAGTCGGTGTAGAGCAGTACCCGCCGGGGACTGTCTTCCAGCCCTCTCCCTGGCTCTCCCATGCGGTTCTGCGAATACTCGGCCACCGTTTGATTGCCGGAGCCATGATCGTCGGGACTATGCTTGACGGGCTCAGCGCCGGGAATCTTCGAGCGGCGTTGATCGCCCATCTCCAGGCCGGGCATATGCTGCATGCCCGGCCTGTTCTGCATTTCCGGACCATGCTGCCTATGTTCCATGTTCTGCGTACTCTGATCATCGTCAGGCGGTTTCATGCTTGGCATATCACCGGATGGGTCCATGCCGGGCATCCTCATGCCACCGCCATGAGCGTTCTTCTTCATGCCTCCCATGTCCATGCCCTTCATCTCCATGCCTTCCATCTTCATGCCCATGTCCTCCATCGTGCGGAGCGGTCTGGGTCGGTGTGCAGGAATCTCGGCGCTCATGCCCGGACGCGTCGCGAGCGTGCCGCGCGCGTAGCCGCTGCGATCGATCGTCTCGGCAAAGATGGTGTACGCGCGATCCTCGACGGGTTCGACGATGACGTCGTACGTTTCCGCCGGTCCGATGCGAAACTCATCCACCACGACGGGCTGGACGTTCTGCCCGTCTGCCTGCACCACCGTCATCTTGAGACCCGGAATGCGCACGTCGTAGAAGGTCATGTTCACCGAGGCGATGATGCGCAGGCGCACCCGCTCGCCTGGGCGAAACAGCCCCGTCCAATTGCCGGTTGGCGATAAGCCGTTCATCAGATAGGTGAAGGTGTAGCCGGTGACATCCGCAAAGTCTGTCGGATCCATCCGCATCCGGTCCCAACTCAAGTAGTTGGCCAGGGTCGGCCACAGGCCGGATCGTGCGATGTCGACAAAGAACTCCCGCGCGGTGCGCTTCTGGAAGTTATAGTAGCCGCCTTGTTTTTTGAGATTGGAGAGCAGGATGTCGGGTGATTCGAAGCTCCAATCCGAGAGCACCACCACATACTCGCGGTGATACTGAAACGGCTCCGGCTCGATAGGGTCAAGAATCATCGGCGCGTACACCCCCAAAAGCTCCTGACCGCCGGAGTGACTATGAAACCAGTATGTGCCGCTCTGTTTGACTGGAAAGCGATAGGTAAAGGTGGTGCCCGGCGGGATGCCGCCGAAGCTGACCCCAGGGACGCCATCCATCTCGGGCGGCAGGAGCAACCCGTGCCAGTGAATCGACGTAGGTTCCGTCAGACGGTTCGTGACACGCAGCGTCGCCTGTTGACCTTCTTTCAGGCGGATCACAGGCCCCGGTATCGTCCCGTTGATCGTGATCGCAGTCCCGGTTCGATCATCGACGCGGAATAGCTGCTCGCTGATGGTCAGATCGATGGCGTCTCCGCTCAGCGGAGTCTGTGAACCGACGTGCGATGTGGCCTCTGTCCAGGCGCAGGCTGGAATCAGATGCTCCACAGCCGCGAGCAGCCCCAGCGCCCCGGTGCGTTTCAGTAGAAGACGTCTCGAAATCAAGTCCGTTTCATTTTGTACGATCCTTTTGGGTGGCATGATGCTTTACCTTCGGTATTCAAGAATACGAGCCGGAAATGAGCGATTCGTTATTACGATGCTCTTTGTCTTCCCCGCAATGCTCACCGGACAGATGACCATAGTCGAAGGGTTCCCACGAGGATCAGCAGTATGCCGGCCAGCGGCAATCCATGGGCCAACGGCGCATGACGAAACTCAGAAATGAGAAACTCGAGACCATGCTGGGTCACGTCAATCACCATCCCAATACCAAAGAGCGCCAATCCAAAGAGAATCATGAAGTACGGCGTTTCAGAGGAATTGCGCATTTCAGCTCCCTTCTCGGGCTCGACCTAGAGCCCGTACGTTTCCCTTCTCTGCCCGATCGCACAGCCACATTAGTGGCTGTGGCCATGGCCGTCCGAAGAGCCTCCCCCTGACATTGATTTCGAGGGCATCGGCACATATGCCGGGGAACTCCAAATGACCTCGTTTCCTGGCGCTAAATTCGCCGCCTTCACAAAGTGAGGCCTCGCTTCGCCTTCGGCTCCCGTCCGATACAACACCATGCCGAGGTTGTAATGTGCCTCGGCGAGGCTCGGTGATGCCTTAACAGCAGCCTCAAAATGTTTTCTCGCAGCGGTCCACTGGCTGTTGTTGTAGGCTTCCACTCCTTCTTGATTGTGACGCGCCGCTTCTGGGTCGGTACCCGACGGTGCCGGTAAGAGATTCCCAGCCTGCGAGGACAAGCATCCTCCGATAGTCAGTGCTGCGAGTAACATGGTCGTCACGAGCATGTGTTTGGTCGCCATCGCACACTCCTTTCTGGTCAGTATTTGGCCCCACACTGATTGCCGACCCAGAAACTGGGTGTATGTGCTGGGTCACGGCAATAATCATCCGCACATAGCCCGAGTCCAATTGGCTACTTCATGACGGGTTCTCCTGCTCACAGGTAACTATGAGAAGTTGTCACCCTCCGATTTGACTCGCCCGGAGATCCTCCCCCAGAGCAGGCGGCATGCATACTGGATGACGGATCTGGCGGTCAGTGGCTGTGCCCGCCGTGCCCGTCGGACATGCCCGAGGATCCACTGGGCCTGGATGGCGCCGCCACTTTACCGAACGGAGGGGCGCTCTGGATCACGTCGTTCTCAGGTGCCAACGCCGCCGCTTGCAGGAAGTGACGCTTGGCCTCGGCATCTTTGCCTTGCCGATATAACACCATTCCCAGGTTGTAATGCGCTTCCGCGAGCGACGGCGCAATCTTGACCGATGCCTCGAATTGTTCTTTGGCACGATCCCACTGTTCCTGTTTGTACGCCTGAATCCCCCCATCATTGTGACGCGCGGCGAGGGAATCCGCACTGGACGGTGCCGATAATAGAGGGCCTTGCCAGAATAGGCACCCGCTGATTGCTGCGGCGACTATGAACAGGGTGATCATCTTGCCGACTCGGGTCGTCATCGCTGGACTCCTCTCATCGGGGGTAAAGATTGCGATCATAGCAGTCTGTCATTTCTACCCAATCGCCTAGTCTCACAGACCAGATACAAACTCACACTCCAATGATGCTGAAAAAGATGGAGCGGCATACCGACCACTGAAACGGAGTCCATGGTCTTCTATCCCACCCATTGCTGGGCCTTCTTGTGCATGACGGTTTCTCTTACTGTGCAAAGGTGACGATGAGAGATTGCCCTTCGAGGAACGTTCTATGGAGTGCCTGTTGGGCTCGGACCGCTTCTTCTTCCGAGGCCATTTCCACAAACCCGAACCGCAGGGATTCCCCTCTATGCCCTCTGATCACTCTGGCGGATAACACCTGTCCAAAAGGAACAAATAAATCGTAGAGCTGTTGATCCGTACAGGATGCTGGAAAACCATCGACAAAGAGTTTCTTCCCCATGTCAGCTCAAATTTCGTCTCTTCTGCGAAGACAGCCAAAGCCACCCACGTCCAGGCCCGCAAGGTTCGGCTTAGACACTGGTCCCATTGCTTTTTGGATTCCGAAGATAACGAAGCGCCTTTTCCTTCCAGGTGTCAGATTGCATGCCCGGCGCTAAATAACCCAGGAAGTTGTCGCCCTGGTCACAGAACGACAGGGTGGAATCAAGGCCCACCACATATCGCACATTCTCCTGCTGCACGAGGGCCCAACAGGCCAACGGTGACACCCAGACCGGATCATTCTTGTTTTCTTCCGGACGAATCGCATACAGCGCATTCCAGCCGTTAGCTGGGGTGATTTGGAGAATCTTGCGCTCTGACTGCATGATTATCCTCTCAATCATGTCCCTTCTCCTTCGTATCCTCTTCGAATGCGTAACACAGAGCACCGCCAATCGCGGACTGCGAGCGGAGTAAGTCGTCTGGCTCTTGATCGGCCACAACGTATCCACGATTCATTGAGCTTCTATGTCACCCAACCCGTCATGCTTGAAATTCAAATGTAAGGCCAGAAATCCTTCAAGAAGCTGTAAATCTTTTTTGTTTGACTCATGCTGCCTGGATGCTCGCCCTGTTCCCTCGCATCATGAACGCCAGACAGAGCAATCCAATGGCAATCCACACCAGTTCTCTCGCCCGTCGAAGCAAGGCGAAGGTCATCCCCGTCACGTCGCTATAGCCGAAGGCTCTCAACAGCAGCAGATTTCCCGCTTCTTGAGCGCCTACGCTTCCGGGAACGAAGAACGCCCCGCCCTTGATCAATGTACACAAGGCATCAATAGACAAGGCCGTCAACAGGTCAATCGGCTCTCCGAGGTACAGGAGAATCACATAGACCTCCATGGCTTCCACCAACCAACCGAACAGAAAAGCTGTGGTCGAGAAAAGGAACGGCGCCCGGGCGTGGGTGTAAAAGCTTATGATTGATTTATCGAGCGCGAGCAGTGTTTCGCGCCTGGCTTCCAGAGGGGCGACTCGAATCCGGCACCTCCCAAGCACCGTAAACAGTAAGGTGAAGAGACCCCGGCGTTGAATGACGACGAACATAGCGGTGGCAAAGGCCAGGAGGCCCAAACTCACGACGGCGGCCATGCCTGAAACATGACCAGCCTGCGTTGATCCGGAAGGGAGGAGGATCCATACCCCAAGACCAATGCCCAGCAGAATATAGACGATCTGAGCGATCGTCATGGCGGTTTTTGCGACGATGACGGAAGCTAAGCCCTCGACCATGGGGATGGAGTATTGTTTCAGCAAGTGGGCCTTCAGAGGCTCTCCTCCGACATAGGCCGTAGGTGTGGTTGCGTTCACGAGTTCACCTGCCGTCCGGATCACAAAGAGCCGCGAGAACGGTACAGCGACAGTGTGCTGTCCTAAGGTGAATCGCCAGCCGAGGCAATCAAGGAGATACATCACGGTGGAGGGTAAGAGCATCACCGCGACTCCCACAGCACCGAGACTTGCTCCGGCTCTGTAAATCCTGTCCGGACCGATATGGACGACGAGGCCAATCAAGGTAGCCAAGCCTAAAACAAGCAGGACCACCCTAACGGCACGCGATGAGAGAATTGGTGACATGGGTGCACCCTTTTCAAAGATTGGTAGAACGCGAACGGGTTCTCAAAAACGTTGGCATTGGCGCCTTGTGCGTTACCGACGTGGAGGTCCCCACTCAAAGCTCTCGATCCTCCACTGGTCGCCTTCCTTCACCACGATGTACAGGGCATCGCTCACATCGAGTCCGTATCCTTCGAGAATGCCACCAATGGTGGCGGTGGCGCCGTTCATGCTCCGTGACAGAAAGATACTATTGCGTGTTTCCGCGACGACGCTGTTGTTCTGGATCAACGCCACAAATTCGTTGAAGGACAGCTTGGCCTTCGCTGTGGAGGACAAATAGTCATACGCCTGGGGGTACTCTCCCTCGTCGATCGCGTGGAGTTGGGCGCGAATCATGTCAACAGGTTTCAAGCTTTGCCCCCACCAATAGCCGAAACCGAGCGCTCCGAGCACCACTAAGACACCTGCCGTCCGTTGCATGTGCCCCCTCAACGTGCGCAGCTCATTTCCCCCACCCTTGACGGGTGTGTATCGAGGCCCAGCACTAGACATGCCCCGGTGCGCCTTGGATGGCTGAATTCTTGAGTCTGAATTCCTCGATGACGTACGTCGGCATTAGTTTTCCGTCAGGTCGCTAGCTACCCCAGATACAAAGACTTCCTGCAAGGTTGGCTGCTTACGTCGCGCGTCAAACGATGCAGGAGCAGACTCGACAGGACGCAATCACACGAGCGACTCTCCACCGACAAGGTGAAGGCAGCTCCCTCATCTCCCTCACATGCGTTCTTCCCTGTTCTAGCCTGCTCGCACCCGGTTCAGCATTCGTAGGTCGATATCGAGTCCCATCAGCTCGACGTCAGCTAGTCTGCAAAGCGGCGCGGCGGGAGGGCGACCCAGCGCCGGTGACCAGGCAGGGACGCCTTCTCGTTGAGGTCATACCGGGACTCCATTTCGATCAGTCACCACGGGCCGGGACGGTGCAGATTTAATAGGTTGGAGGCTTTTCTTCACGTACCCGTGCCAGCGCCACATCATGTAAATCGCGGGGATGACCAGCAGCGTCAGGATTGCGGACGTGAGCATCCCGCCGATCATCGGGGCGGCAATCCGTTGCATGACATCCGTCCCCGCGCCATGACTCCACATGATGGGCAAGAGTCCGGCCATAATCGCCGCCACGGTCATCGTCTTGGGTCGCACGCGCTGCACGCTGCCCTCCAATACCGCCTCATAGAGGTCTACGTGCGTGCGCATTCGTCCTTCTTGGACCCGTTTATGATAGGCCTCATCGAGATAGACGATCATGAGTACGCCTGTTTCGGCCGCCACTCCCGCTAACGCGATGATGCCGACCCAGACCGCCACGCTCAGGTTGTAATCGAGGAGGTACAGATACCAAAAGCTACCGATCAGCGCGAAGGGCACCGACAACATCACGATCAACGACTCGGTCACGGAGTTGAAATTGAAGTAGAGGAGTACAAAAATCAGAAAGACCGTCAAAGGAACCACCAACCGAAGCCGCTCGGCCGCTCGTTGCATATATTCGTATTGTCCTGACCACGAGAGGATATAGCCCGGCGGCAACTTGACCGCTTTCGCGACGGCCGCCTTCGCGTCGTCAACAAATCGACCCACATCACGATTCGCCACATCGACATACACATAGCCTGTTAACAGACCGGCCTCACTGCGAATCGTTGCCGGCCCGCGGGTTCGGACAATATCGGCCAGTTGCGACATCGGGATCAGGCTCCCTTCCGGGGTCTTTACAAGAACCCTGCTCAACTGCGTCTCATCGTCGCGCAATTCTGCGGCATAGCGCATGTTGATCGTGTAGCGTTCCCGGCCTTCCACGGTCGTCGTAATGACACGTCCGCCGATGGCCGATTCGATCACATCCTGCACGTTGCTGATGGTCAGACCGTATCGGGCAATTTCTTCCCGCTTCAGACGGAAGTCTAAGAAAAAGCCGCCGGTCACCCGCTCCGCGTACACGTTGCGCGCCCCTGGAACCGTCTTGATCGTCATTTCCACGGCGGTCCCCGTCCGTTCAATGACGTCAAGGTCCGGTCCGGAAATTTTAATGCCGACCGGAGTTCGAATGCCGGTCGTCAACATATCGGTCCGCGCCCTGATCGGCATCGTCCAGGCATTGGTGACACCCGGAAGCTGGACTTTGCGATCCATCTCATCGATCAATTTTGCCCAGGTCATGCCCGGCCGCCACTGCATTTCGGGTTTCAGTGTGACCACGGTCTCGAACATCTCAAGGCCGGCGGGATCCGTCGCGGTATCCGCTTTACCCGCTTTTCCGAAGACCCGCTCGATTTCCGGAAACTGCTTCAACAACGAGTCCTGGATCTGCAACAAGCGACTCGATTCGGTCACGGATTGGCCGGGGAGACCCACAGGCATGTACAAGATTGTGCCTTCATTCAAAGGGGGCATGAATTCCGAGCCGAGTTTCTCATACACCGGAACAGACCCGACCAGCGCGAACAAGGCCACCAGCACTGTCACCCATGGGAATCGGAGTACCAACTTGACGACGGGCTCGTACGCGGCCACCAACAGGCGGTTGAGCGGATTTTTCCCAAGCGGAGTAATCCTTCCCTTGATCAGCAGAACCATCAGTAAGGGCACCAGCGTAATCGAGAGCAACGCCGCGAAGAACATCGAAAAGGTCTTCGTAAAGGCCAGCGGTTTAAAGAGGCGCCCTTCCTGCGCCTCCAAGGTAAAGACGGGGAGGAAAGAGACGGTGATAATCAGCAACGAGAAGAAGAGCGGCTTTCCCACCTCCTTCGCCGCCTCTATGATCACCCGTGCCCGCGTCCGAGACGACTGATCCGGCGCGTCTTCGAGACGCTTATGCGCGTTTTCAATCATGACAATGCCGGCGTCAACCATCGCACCGACCGCAATCGCAATGCCCCCCAGCGACATAATGTTCGAGGTGAGGCCGAGGTAGTACATCGCCAAAAATGAGAACAGAATGGCAATCGGCAGCGTCAGAATTGCGACCAACGCTGAGCGGAGATGGAAGAGAAAGACAACGCAAACCAGGCTGACGACCAGGATGACTTCGAGCAGTTTCTCCTTCAGCGTGGCGAGCGAGCGAAGGATCAGATCCGAGCGGTCATACGTGGGTACGAACTCGACTCCTTGGGGGAGCGACGGTTGGATATCGGCGATCTTCGCCTTGATCCGTTCAATGACCTTCAAAGCGTTCTCTCCGAACCGCATAATGACGATCCCACTGACCACGTCCCCACTCCCATCAAGATCAGCGAGACCTCGACGCATCTCCGGCCCCAGTGCAACCGTCGCAATGTCGCGGACTAAGATGGGCGTCCCCTTCGCATTGGTGCCTACGGCCACCTGTTCGATATCTTGAATGGATCGGACATAGCCTTGTCCGCGCACCATAAATTCGGCGCCGGCGAACTCGACGACCCGGCCTCCCACGTCATTGTTGCTGTCCCGAATCCGCTCCATGATGTCGCGAATCGAGAGGTTGTAGGCGAGGAGCTTCGTCGGATCGAGCTGGATCTGATACTGCTTTTCAAATCCTCCGAGGCTGGCCACATCCGCTACGCCAGGGACCGCCTTGAGCCAATAGCGAACATACCAATCTTGTAACGTACGCAGCTCCGCGAGGCTGCGCTTGCCGCTGCGATCGACCAGCGCATACTGATAGACCCACCCGACACCTGTCGCGTCGGGTCCCAAGACGGGGACCACGCCTTGCGGCAACCGCCTCAGCGCTCCGGCCATGTATTCGAGGACGCGGGATCGCGCCCAATACATATCCGTCCCATCCTCGAAAATCATGTAGACGAACGAATAGCCGAAAAACGAAAAGCCCCGCACGACTTTGATGCGAGGAGCCGAGAGCATTTGCGATACGATCGGATAGGTGATCTGTTCTTCAATGAGCGCCGGGTTTCTGCCTTCCCACTCGGTATAGACGATCACTTGCACATCCGAGAGATCCGGGATGGCATCCAGCGGCGTATGTAACAACGCCCACCCTCCCCATGCGGTGAAGAACGCGACACCTAAACATATGACGAACCGATTCTGGGCGCTGTATTCAATGATTTTCCCGATCATCGTGTGCCTTCTGTGCAGGTGTCTTCGTGCCGGCTGTCGGCGTCCTTGCCTCATGCTTCATACCGGCCATTCCCTCCATTGGCCCCTGTTCATTCTCGGCCGGGCCGGATGGTGCCGTGGACGGTTTTGAGCCCATGTCCATGCCATGCATGCCCATCATCCCGAGCGCGGACCGCAGCTGGCTTTCGGAATCGATCAAGAAAGCCGCCGACGTCACGACGCGCTCTCCAGGGTGGAGTCCGCTTTCAACCACATAGGCGTTCTCGACTTTGTCTCCCACTAGAACCTCTCGTGGTTCTAGCTTGCCCTGTCCTCTGTCCACAAACACGACTTTACGGCGACCCGTATTGACGACGGCTCCGTCCGGAATCGCTACCTGTGTCCCGAGTGGGATCTTGATCTCCACATTGGCATACATGTCCGGCTTCAGCTTTTTGCCGGGGTTCTCCAACTCGAACCGAACCTTGGCGGTCCGAGTCTTGGGATCGAGGGTCGGATAAATGAACGCGACATGACCATCCAGCTTCGTGCGGGGATCATAGGAGAGCGTGACCGTCGCGCCTTGGTCGATCTTGATCGAGGGCAACTCATACTCGTAGATGTCGGCTAGGACCCAGATGCTGGAAAGATCGGCGATCATATAGAGCTCGGTGCCGGGACTGACATACGTCCCCTTCCGCGCCTCCATCCGGATGACGGTCCCGGTCATCGGGGAATGGATGGGAAGAGTTTTCAACACTTTGCCGGTCTCCCCAAGCTCGCGTATGTGGTCCTCCGTAATATCCCACAGCTGGAACCTGCGCCGTGTCGCTTCGAGTAAATCTTTGGCGCCCCGAGCGACTTCTGGAAATTCGCTATTCCCCAGCTCCTGGACGCTCTGCAGTGCCAGGAGATACTCCTCTTGGGTAGCGACCAAGTCGGGACCATAGATAGTGAAGAGAATCTCCCCCTTCTTGACGTGATCCCCGATGGCGCTGATGGCGAGTTGATCAATCCAGCCGGCGAACTTGAGATTGACTCGTTCGAGGCGACGCTCATCGATCTCTACCCGGCCGACGGTGCGAATGACCTTTTCGAGCGGGCGCCGTGTGACCTCCTCGAATTTCACACCAATCGTCTGTAACCGCTCGGGCAGGATCGTCACGGTGTGCGAGGTACTCTCCGGAGAGGGTGCCGTGCTTTCGGTCGGAGCCTGCTCCGTGGATCCTGGCTTCTCACCCGGATGCTCTACAGCAGGCATAGCCTCATGGGTCGAGGTCGTCTCACGTCCCTCGCCTCGAGGTGCCGGCGTGGAATCTCCAGTTGTCCACCACCACCCCATGGCGAGCCCCACAGTCAGCAGAAGTCCCAGGCTGATATACAGAGTCCGAGGCATCATTGGCCGTGGGTTCCTTCCTGAATGACCTCGATCAACGGCCCACCTGTTATGGCTTCCAACCGCGCGAGAGCCTTCTCATGTGAGACCATCTCTCCATGGAGCTCCAATTCACTGTCTTGCAACGTCAACAGGCTATTCAAGAGCGTGAGGAAATCCACCTTGCCCACTGCGTAGCTCGATTGCGAGGCTCGCAGAGCAAGGGTGGCCTGTGGAATGATCGCATCACGCAGGATCATCACCAAGCGCTCTGCGCGCTGCGCCTGGACGAACGTATCCTTCACTTGAAACAGGACTTCCTGGCGCGTAGCCGTCAACTCCTCGCGCGCACTGCTCAAGCCGGCAGCCGCCTCCCTCACGCCTTGGCGTTGCTTCGTGTGGTAAAAGAGAGGGATTTTAATCCCGAGCATCACTTGATAGCCGTTGTCATGGATGAGATCGTTCCGCAGGCCTAATGCACTAATGTCAAAGTCAGGAAAGTACTGTCGACGTGCGAGCGAGACCGTTTGCTCCCCGCGTTCCACACCCTTTAGAGAGGCTCTCAGGATGGGGGAGAAGTCTTCGGCCCGCTGACTCAGGTCCGGCAACGGCACGGTCAGGAGCGTGACATGGATCTCCTCCGGAGTGCCGAGGAGCCCAGCGGGAGGACGATTCAAGAAACGATTGATCTCCGCGTGCAGACTCTCTTTTTGTTGGTCAAGTACGGCGAGCCGGTCGAGGACACGGGAACTCTCCACCTGAGCGCGGAAGATGTCCTGCTGGGCTGCTTGCCCCACACTATAGCGGGCCTTCGCAGTCTTCTCGAACTGCAACAGCAGCTGCTTGTTTCGCTCCACGATCTCAATGCCTTTGTGGATGAAATGCAGATCGAAATAGGCCTGCTTGAGCCGGGCGATTAACCGCAGCCGCGTCGCAACATATTCCTGCTCCAGCCGCTCGGCTTCCCGAGTTGCCACCTCCCCTCGGAGACGCAGTTTTCCGGGAAACGGAATTTCCTGCGCAAGACCATACATGGCCCCTTGAAGAGGCTCCATCATCGGCATCCGCTGGTAGCCGAGCTGAACCCTTGGATCCGGGAGCGTCTGGACTTGCGGCACGACGGCCTTGGCTGCTTCCCAGCGTTGACGGGCGGCTTTGATCTCTGGATTCGTTGCTTCGAGTTCTTCAATGAGACTCGGGAGACTGATTCTTGGACCGCTCGGGTTATGGCTATCCCCCTCGGGCAGGGAACCGTTTTGATCTTCGACCGCGAGCGCAAACGGCAACCCCGTGAGAAGGAAAAGAAGACCACCCCAAAAAAGAAGACACAGATTATGATGACGGAATACTCGTGTCATGACACCACCTCGGAGGGCATTAAGACAGAGAACTGATAATGATGTATCGCCCGCTCAACTCAAGGAAGCAGAGCGGCGAGAAAGAAATGGAGGTGTGGAATCAGATTCGGAGGACCGAAGAAGAATCTATGGAGAGAGGAACAATGGAAAACGCGTTGCTCCATGAGCACAGGGTCGGGACTGAGAGAGTTGTGAGATCTGTGGAAGGGCTGAGGAGGATCGTGGCATGATCAACATCTGCGACCGCGCTACTTTTTATCTGGCGTTCCGGCGACGAGGTCGCCGATGGCGGACACATGGTGGTTCCGTCCATCGGGCAGGTCATCACATCTTCTACGAGCGCCGACTCCTCTTCCGCTGCGGAAATCTCGGGCAAGACGCACATCGCCCCGATCACCTGACACAAGGTGAAAAAGAGCACCAGCGCAACGTACCGTGTATAATCTCGTGAAATCATGAGACCGAGCACCCCTCTGACAAACGCGCTTCCCTCAACTCTGAGCATGGTCTTTATCACTTCGTAGCAGTCACGTCAAGTCTGGCCCACTCACGGTAGTGGGTCAGTTTGAAAACTGAAACTCCCGCGAGGCGTCGCGTAGCACCAGCATCGCCGATCTGCAGAACACGGCGGCCACCAGCAGACCGATTACAATGTCAGGCCACGCCGAACCGGAGAGGCCGACTCCGGCGGCAGCTACAAGTACGCCCACATTGCCAATGACATCGTTGCGCGAACACATCCATGCGGATCGCATGTTGATGTCGTCGCCACGATGCCGCCAGAGTAGCAGGAGACATAGGACGTTGGCGGCGAGCGCCGTCACACCGACAATGCTCATAACTCCGCAGTCGGTACTAATCCATGGACAATCTTAACGACCACTTGGACAAGTGCGCTACGCCAAACGCCGCCATGATAAGGCCCTTTAGGAACGCGGCGCGGGCCTGCTAGATCACACCTCTGCTACTCGCGTACAGACTGACCCCGTAAACAATCGCATCACCTAACATATCAATAGAATCGGCCAGGAGTGCGGTGAAATAGGATAGGATTCCAGCAGCAGCCTCTACAAAGAACATCGTGACATTGATCCAGAGTACTGCACGAAAGACGCGCCGTTGCTGTCCTGAAATTGTTCTGATCGCACAGCACTCGTCCATTTCCCAATCCTAGCAGCAACGGGGGCCATGCAGCTAGCAACTACCTTTAGACAGTTGGCCCAGGAGGATAGAAATTCAAACTGACCCACGACCCCACTCACCCACATGTTGATAAAGCATGCGCGGTGCCACAGACGATGAAAACGGGATCTTTTAGTATGGCATACGATTCAGTAACATACGCGAACCTTCAGCTGAAACCATGAACCTCATAGATGGATCCTCTTGAGGCATTTCGGGTCAATCGTCCATGTCATACCGTAGCGAAGCGCCTCACACCTTCTCCTTTCGTCTCTCCGAACTCCTCACGCCACCCGTGCATGCCGGAGGCGGAGGCTGTTCGTCACCACGCTGACTGAACTGAACGCCATGGCCGCACTGGCGAGAATGGGGCTGAGCAGAATGCCGAAGGCCGGGTAGAGGATGCCGGCCGCGACTGGAATACCGACGACGTTGTAGACAAATGCCCAGAACAAATTCTGTTTCATCGTCCGCATCGTTCGCCTGGCTAGAAGAATAGCCGACACGACGCCGTGGAGATCGTTCCGCATCAACGTCACGTCGCTCGCTTCCAGGGCGATATCGGTGCCGGTACCGATCGCGAACCCGACATCGGCCTGCGCCAGGGCTGGAGCATCGTTGATGCCATCGCCCACCATCGCGACGACCTCTCCTGCCTGCTGACGGCGTCGGACCTCGGCCACTTTGCCATCCGGCAATACCCCAGCGACTACGCGGTCAATCCCGACCTGCCGTGCGATGGCCTCCGCAGTGCGTTGATGATCCCCGGTCAGCATCACCACTGTGAGCCCCATCCGGTTCAGCTTTTGAATGGCCTCACGAGATGTGGACTTGATCGGATCGGCTACGGCGATCAACCCCGCCAACTTGCCGTTGATCGCGATATACATCGGCGTTTTCCCCTCGCCGGCTAGACGTTCCGCCTCCTCTTTCGTTGCGATGAGATCCACCGCGTAATCGGCCATGAGCGCCTCATTGCCGACGGCAAGCGCGGCACCATCTATCACGCCAGTTGCTCCCCGTCCCGTGACCGATTGGAACGAGTCTGCCGTCGCCAGGGGCAGCGACTGCTCGTTTGCATAGCGCACGATCGCCTCAGCCAGCGGATGTTCAGAGGAAGCCTCGATCGAGGCGACCAGCCGTACGAGATCCTTTTCGGACCACTCCGTACCCAAAACCGGTACCACGTCCGTGACGGTCGGTCGCCCCTCGGTGATCGTGCCGGTCTTATCCAGCACGACGGTGTTGATCTGGCCGGCCCGCTGCAACGCCTCGCCGCCCTTGATCAAAATACCCCCTTCGGCTCCCTTGCCGGTCGCCACCATGACGGCAGTCGGCACGGCAAGTCCCATTGCGCAGGGGCAGGCAATGATCAGGACCGCCACCGCTGCGGCAAACGCACGCATGGCCGGCGCCTGGTCAGCCGTCACAAACCAGATCACAAACGTCGCGATCGCGAGTGACAGCACAATCGGCACGAAGATCCCGCTGGCCTGATCGGCGAGCCTCTGGATCGGTGCCCGTGAGCCCTGAGCCTCACGCATCAGCTTGACGATATGGGCCAGGACGCTGTCCGACCCCAGAGTCGTCGCGCGATACCGGAAGGTGCCGGTCCGATTGATCGTGCCACCAATGAGGCGATCCCCCGGCTGTTTCTCGACCGGCAGTGATTCGCCCGTCACCATCGATTCATCGACCGCGCTCGTCCCGGAAATAATGGCTCCATCCACGGGAATGCGTTCTCCCGGTCGCACGATCACGATCTCCTCGCCCTGCACTTCGTTCACGGGGATGTCGACCTCAGCGCCGGCCCGCACCACCCGCGCGGTGTTCGGTTGGAGTTCCACCAAACGCCTCAAGGCCGCAGAGGTCTGTCGTTTGGCCCGCGCCTCCAGCGCATTGCCGGTCAGGATCAGCGCAATGATCATGATCACCGCCTCATAATAGAGGTCCGGCAGCACGCCTCGACTCAGGAAGAACTCCGGCGCCACAGTCGCCAGCACAGAATAGAGGAAGGCTGCCCCTGTGCCGACTGCAATGAGTGTGTTCATGTCCGCCGAGTGATGTCGGAAGGCGGACCAGGCGCGCACGTAGAAATGTCGCCCTGCCCACCCCATGACCAGCAGGGTCAGCGCGAGCAGCGTGTACGAGAGTACCCATGGGGTGAACGTATAGAGCCAGGGAGCGACGGCACGGATGGCGGGCGTCATGGATTCCATGACCCATCGCATGAACGGATCGGCCACCGGTCCATGGATCTCCGCCTCGGCAGCCCCCATGAGCGGCATGGACAGGGCCATGGCCACCAGACCGAAGCTTCCACTCAATAGTGCCTTGCGCCTGAGTTCCCGATACTCTTCCTCCTGCGCCCGATCCTGGGCCTCCTGTTCATCGAACGCGGTCTGATCCTGCGCGGCAAGTTCTGCGCCATACCCGGTCTCGCGAATCGCCTCGACCAGGACCATGGGGGAGGTCGCCGTGGGATCGTACGTGACGACGGCGCTCTTCAGCATGAGGTTCACTGAGGCGTCGAGGACGCCAGGTTTTGCTTGTAGCGCCCGTTGTACCCGCGCCTGACAGGCGGCGCAGGTCATGCCCTTCACGGGAATCGTGACCTTCTCACGGGTGGTCGCTGCATTGGTTCCGGTTTCGTCCGTATCTGTCCGGTTCCGTTTCTCTATCAGCACCAAGGGAGTCGTGGTCGGCATGGTTTCCTCCTCGTCAGTCTTGCACGATGAGCCGACCGCGCAGCATGCTCATCCCGCAGGTGAACTCGAAATTGCCTGTCTGTGCCGGCGTCAGCTCGAGCGTGGTCTTTCGGAAGGCGGGCAAGAACTTGCGGACCCCGAAATCCGGAAAGACGATCTCTTCAGAACAACCTGACCGTTCTCGGCGGTCGAAGACGAGCCGGACCGGCCTGTCCCTCTTGACGCTTACGACGGCTGGGTGATAGCCGCCTTCAACCACAATGGCAACCTCCTGGACTCCCTCCCCGTCGATCCCGGCGTTCGACACCGGCTGTCGGGCCAGAAAGAAATACCAATTGATCCAGGCGATTGAGGAGATGCCGCCGATGATGACGATCCATTCCATCATGCTCATGCCACCCTCCTGACCAACTGGGCCTCATATCCCGCCTCGTTCATAGCCAGGATAATCTCCGTGGGAACGATTTCCCTCGGGTCATACACGACGATGGCCTCGCCGACCTTCACGCTGTGCACCTGCACGCCGTCGAGCCGGGTCAGCGCCTTCGTGACCTGTCCGACGCAATGCCCGCAGCTCATCCCGGTGATCTTCAGGGTCAATTCGTCCATGGCGAACCTCCTCAGTGAGTGGGTTTCGCGCGTCTCACAATCAAGAAACGCGCATCCTTCACCCCTTCAGACGGAAGAGGGCGCCAATTATTACAGTGTCTGTCGATACAATTGAGCTGGCGTGGGGATCAGGCTAGGACTCGTCGTTGCGGATAGTGCCGACAGGCTGGGTTATTCGCAGGTGCAATTCAGGCAGCCGTGCTTGCTGCAGACGCCGCAGGACTGTTCCAGGCTGGCGCGCAAGGCTTGACGGGCTCGGTGCAAACGAACCGTGAGATTGTTTTGAGAAATCTTTAACTCCTCTGCGACGCATTTCGGAGATTCGTCCTCGAGATCGATTCTCCGGATGAGCGCGGCATAGTTCGAAGGCAGCTTTGGAAGCAGACGTTGGAGGCAGGTGCAGACGGTGGCCTTTACCTCATCGAGTGGAGGCTCCTTATCGTCTCCGGAGAGAGTCAGTTCTTGGAGAAAGGCTTCATTGCGGCGAGCTTCTGCGCCTTTCGACCGATAATAGTCGATGAGTGTGTGGCGAATGATTTTATAGAACCAGGCCACCACACTTTCATCATTTCGTACGGAATGGTGACTTTGAACGGCTCGGATGAGGCTTTGTTGCAATAAGTCCTCCGCCAGAGTCTCGTCACCGACACGACGGCGTAAAAACACTCGGAACGCAAACTCATGCTCTAGAAGCCGTTGGATCATGTCGTTCAGGTGAGGTTCAGGAGTCCCGTTCGATGCGGTGAAGAAACCCTCGCCTTGTGGTTCTGATGGGTTCCTCTTATTCATGGAGTGCCTCATGATTCGTAGCCTACCGTCTCGCCACACAGTCGCGCAACAGATTCTAGACGTTCAGAAATGCCACGCAAGGCCAGTCTTCTTCTCTCATGCGTCAGAACCTCCATGCTCGCAACACAGCGCGGTCGTGCCTATGGGCCCACCCATCAGACATTCCTTGTAGACGCGATAGGCCTTGAGCGCCCACTCTTCCCCCGGACAGCCTTGCATCGTCATGGCCACTTCGAGGAATTCAATCAGTTCCTCCTGTGAGACACCCTTATCATAGGCCATCCTCACATACGCCCTGATACAGGGTTCGCAACGAATGGTGATGGAGACGACCATTGCTGCCAGCAGTTTATATTTGGCTGCGACCGCAGCATCCCGAAAGGTTTCCTGGCGCATGCGTAGTAAGCCGCCGGTGACCTGTGGACTTAAGCGACGTAATTCCGCGAACAAACTCTCGCGGTCTGTTGTCATCCTTTTGCCACTCCTTTCTTCGCACCGGCTTGTGTTTCGTCTTCGAGGCTCATCAAAATCGGACAGTGACCGGTGGGCCGGCCAACTCTGCAAGCCCGGATCAAACTGTTCAGCGCGCGGGCCAGTGCCTGCAAGTCGTCAACTTTGGATTCCACCTGCACGAGTTTCGCCCGAGCTTTCTCCAGCACCTCACCACAACGAGCCGTTGAGGCAACCCGGAGGGCGAGCAACTCAGCGATCTCGCGGAGCGTGAAACCGAGCGCTTGGGCGTTTCGAATGAACTGTAAGCGCCTAAGTGCCTCATTGCCGTAGAGGCGGTAGCCTGATGGCATGCGGGAGGTCGGCGGGAGCAGCTTCCGCCGTTCATAGTATCGGACCGTCTGAACATTGACGCCAACTTGCTTGGCGAGCCGTCCGATCGTCAGTTCAGTGGCCATGCCATCACCCCATTGCGAACAATACCCCCTGTACCATAGTACCGAGTCAAGGGATTTAGGACGCGCCGACTTGGATAGGATCAAACTTGCTCATGACTGACGCAATAAATTGGCGACCGGCGCACAGTAGACCGGTCGCCCGTTTATTGCCCTTTTCTGATTACGCAAAGAGGCCTTGCACCCACTGCCAGACGCGGGATGCCACCTCATACGGGCAGAAGCCGAGCGTGTCGACCCATGGACACATGGCGATCACCGCCTTTACGCTTCGAGCGCTGTAAACCCCGCCTGCCCAATGACTTCCTTCAGACGTTCTGCCTGGACCTTTGCGGGCTCATAGGTGACCTGGACATGTTTCTGGGCCACTTTGGGTTTCACCTCGCGGACTCCAGGGACTGCTTGCAGGCTCTGCTGAATCTTCGTGGCGCAGCCCTCGCAGACCATGTTGGGGATCAGGAATTCCCGCTCTGCCAGTGGGGCGTGCTCCGGCACCGCCTCGCGCTCTAGTTTCATCCAACGGATCCTGAGCGTGTTGAGGAGGATGGCAAAGATACTCACGACCATAAAGACGACCGCAAACAGGGGGGTGACATACCCGAACGCGGCGAAGAGCATCCCCACGATGTTGAAGAAGACGGCCACGACCACGTTGCCGGTCAACGTGCGGTAACTCGCCTTGCCCAACGTCAAGGCGTTCAGGACGTCATCTGGTCGGTCGCCGACCAGAATGACGCCGGCCGATTCAATCGCGACATCCGTTCCGGCCCCGATTGCGATACCGACATCTGCTTGCGCCAGGGCGGGGGCGTCGTTAATGCCGTCTCCCACCATCGCGACCTTCCGCCCCTCGCGTTGCAGCGCTTCAATGGCCTCGACCTTCTCTCGCGGGAGCAATTCCGCTCGGACCTCATCCATCATGAGCGTCTGGCCGATGGCTTCTGCCACGCGGCAGGCATCCCCGGTCAACATCACCGTCTTCAATCCGCGCTCACGGAGCTTCTCGATCAGCCGTTTCGTGCCGGGCCGAGGCGTATCTTGCAGGCCCACGAGTCCCAGCAGTGTGCCTCCGCGAACGATCACCACCACCGTTTTCCCTGCTCCATGGAGCCGGTCAATCTGAGTGCGGACGTCCTGAGCGAGCTTTACGCCGCGCTCCTCGATAAATGACGGCTTGCCAGCAAACACCTCTACACCTTGAACCATGCCTGACACCCCTTTGCCTGGCCAAGCCCGGAATTGCTCGATCGCAGCGGTGTGGACATCCTCCCGTTCCGCAAAGAAGTGGATGGCCTGACCCAGGGGATGTTCGGAGGAGGCCTCCACCGCCCCCGCCACCTTCAACAATTCCACACGGTCCGTGCCCATCGGGACCAGATCCGTAACCGTTGGCCGACCGTAGGTAAGCGTCCCCGTCTTGTCGAAGACCACCGTATTCACGATCGACAGTCCATGGAAGACCTCGCTGGCCTTGACCAACAGCCCGATCGCAATGCCCTTGCCGCCGGCAATCGCGGCCAGCATGGGCGTCGTGATCCCCAAGGCACAGGGATAGCCCATAATGACCGTCGTCAGCAGCACGAGGGTGGCCTGGGTGTAATCACCGGTTCCGAAGGCCCAGACCGCAAAGGCCAGGCCGGCGATGAGAAAGACGACGGGCCCGTAGTAGTTCATCAACCGATCGGCCAACAGTTCAATCGGCGGCTTGCGCTCGGCTATTTGGGTCATGAGCCGGACAATCTGGCTCAGGAAGGTCTCACTGCCGACTTTGGTCACTCGCACGATGAGCCGCCCATCCAAATTCAGCGTCCCCCCGATCACCTTCGTCCCAATCTCCTTGGCGGAGGGGATCGATTCCCCGGTGAAGCTGGATTCATCGACACTAGCCATCCCCTCGATGACCTCACCATCGAGCGGAATCCGTTCCCCTGGCCGGACCTCCACGATCTCGCCGGCCGTCACGTCACTGGTGAGCGCTTCGATGAACTGCTCGCCTCGACGAACCCGGGCTTTCGGTGGTTGCAACGACAGCAGCTTCCGGACAGCTTCGGAGGCCTTCTTGCGCACGTCGAGCTTGAAGTAGCCAAAGAACAGATGCAGCGCCATCAACCACCCCGCCACGGGCAGAAAGTTCGGCCAGCGCGGATCCACCAGCGACAGGCTGCCAACGATGAACGAGCCCCAGGCCGCGGCGGAGAGGAGCACGTTCGCGTTGATCACGCGTTGACCGATGGCGAGCAGCGTCTTGCGCAGGATGGGATAGCCGACCCACAGCAGCATGACGGCGGCCACCGCGAAGCTGAACAGAGCCCGCGGGTACGCCGGCAAGCTGAAGAGATTGAAGGGGTCCACGATCAGATCCAGCAGGGCGAGAGCCATGCCGATCCGTCCCCGCTGCTTGATCACCGAAAAAATCGCCTCATCCGTGGCGTACTGCTGCACCTCGGTGGAGGACACGTTGTACCCAAGCTTTTCGACCGCGGTAGCCAATTCCGCTCGGCTGATGTGCATGGTATCGGCTTCCACCAAGACAATCCCGTGGACCAGATTGACGAGTACGCTCTTGACGCCGGGATAGCGCTTCAGCGCGCGCTCGATGCTCATCGTGCAGAAGGAACACATCATCCCTGAGACTTTCATCTGGATGGGTTCGAACGTATTGTTTGCCATGTGAGCCTCCATTTACTTAGCTGAGTCGCAGAAAGATCCAGAGGTAATAGCCCGTGATCACCAGCAGCAGGCTGCCGGTGGTGACTTGAACCGCGCGGGACCACGATGGCTGACAGCGCAGCGGTATCGCCGCGCCCGAACACAGTCCAAACAGCAGGAAGGGGAGACCGCGCCCTATGCCATACCCCAACGCCAACAGGACACCATAGGCCGGTCGGTGTTCAGCGGCGGCGACGGTGAGCACCAGGAGCAGGGAGACGGCTGGCGTGCCGAGACTGAAGACGAATCCATAGAAGAAGGCACCAAGAAGCCCGGGCCGCCGCAGAGCCGTCACATCGGGCAGCGTGACCGACGGCCCTGCAAGGACCGCCAACGCGGCGACGAACGCCAGCGCCGCCATGATCAGCATCCACCACTGGCCAATGGCTTGCGTGGCGACAAAGCCCAAGACTCCCGCAAGTGCGCCGAGCGCGGTCAGACTGAGGACGAGGCCAGCAAAAAAGGCCATGGCAATCGGGAAGCCGCTGCCACGAGCTCGACTTTCCGCCGTGCCGACCACGCCGACGACGCCGAGGCCAACGGGCACTGTGAAGGGACAAATGGCGCTACTGAGCAGGCCGGCCACAAGGGCAATCCCGACGACCAACCAAGAGCCATGAAGGAGCACCTCGGCATAGGTCTTGAGAAATTCCTCGACGATCATTTGCGCTCCGTCTTTGTAGACTCGTCAGCCTTGGATCACTGGTAGAACGTGCTTGCACCCAGGTTCACTTTAAAATCCTGTACAGGGTCAGGGTAAATAGCACGGCCAGAGCTGGAAACAATATGACATCGAAGTACCCGGTTACCCAGCCCAGTCCTATGGCTCCGAGCGTCACTAGAAGTAACGGAGTGAAACCACAGAGCCCGGTTTCATCGTAGAGCGGACAGTCAAACAGGTGCTTGGCGATCTTCGCGACCATGGTGCAACCTCCTCTTCCCGACCAAGTTCTTCAGGATCGGGCAGCGACCAGCTACCGCAATCCGTGCTACTTGGCGAACTTAAAAATCACATTCATGAGCTCATCGTAGATTTCGTCGCCGCTCTTAGAGCGGATCGCCTCCGTCGCACAGTTCTCCAGATAGTTGCGCATCATCAACTTGGTGAGCCCCCGAAGCGCCTCCTGGGTTGAGGCCAATTGTGTGAGGATTTCGACACACGGACGTCCTTCGGCGACCATTTTTTTGATACCCTTGATTTGCCCCTCGATGCGATTGAGTCGCAGTGTGGCGTCGGCTTTGCGCTCCTCAGTAATGATCTGGGTTTTCTCGCCTAGAAATGGAATTTTCATCGTGTCCCTCCAAGTTAAATAGGAGTACCTGGTACCCCTGTACAATAGCCATACCGGGTATACCTGTCAAGAGGGCCAACTTTTACCATTATGTCGTCCCAGGCTGTAACAGGATTCAGGAAGGTCAGATCTCGGCTTGCTGAAGATGAAGCGGACAGAAGTGATCGAGGATGGAAACCTGCTTGCGCGAACGCTCACCATTCAGGAGCCGAGACAAGTTCCTGGCGCTGGGAAGATTGTGACATTGAGAGCAGTAGGTGCTCAGCAATGTCGCTCCGAGGCTTTCTGGTTCCGGAAGATCTTGGGGCCTGATGCCAGGCGGCAACATCCCGCCCATCATCTGCTGCATCATCTCCTTCATGTGCCCCTGGTCCATTATGCCATGGCCTTTCTTGTCGTCCATCCTCATCATCCCCCATCATGGGCATCATGCAGGACACAACGGCACCCATCAAAAACAAGCTTGCACCACTGAGGACCAACACCATTGTTGTGCATAGTCGGCTAGAAGGTTCGCTTCCCTGCATCATCGAACATTCTTCACATTTCGTGAGACTGACGCTCAGCACATAGCAGAAAGAGAGTCCGTTTTAACGCACGACAGCTGAAGTTCTCTTCTTCTCGCACATGCATTGTTCATGGCGGAGTTTGCATCTGGCCTTTGACCGGACGATAGAAGCGACCGAGAGTATATGGAGAGACACCGAGCCAGTACAGCACTTGCAAGGCCGTCCACAGTCCTAGGGTCCTCACCAAGCCACATCGTTCGATTCGGCGTGAAGAGGTCGTGACGGCAGCCGGACATTCGACGAGACGGCCCATGGCCTTCAGGGATTGCAGAAGCGCAACATCCTCGAAAATTGGAAACGGCGGGAAGCCGCCCATAGAGGTGTAGTAATGGCGTTTCACAAAAATCGCCGCGTCTCCATAACACAGTCCTACCTTATGCAAACGACGAAATAGCCAAGTCAGGAAGCGTGCACTGAATGTTGAGCCGGCGAACGTGACCGCGAAGCACCCACCAACGATGTCGGGACCTTGTAATGCCTCTTTGATATGCTCAACAGCGTTGGCAGGTGGAATCGTGTCGGCATGCAGAAACCATAAGATATCCGCCATAGCCAGACTGGCGCCCGCGTGCAACTGCCTTCCGCGGCCGCCTTGCTCCCGAATGACGCATGCGCCATGCCGTCGGGCAATCTGGACCGTCGTGTCCTGACTCCCGCCATCGACGACGATCACTTCTTTGTGGCCTCGCAAGCGAGCTATGGCGTGCAAGGTCGCGTCAAGCTCATCCGCTTCATTTAAAGCCGGGATGATAATTGAAAGTTCCGGAAGCGACTCTGCTTGGGATCGTGAGTGCTGTTGCGCCATGCGGCGCGCTCCTTCGTTCTTCAGCGATGCCACCTCGCGACGACCCAGAGGATCAACGGCGGGAGCAGTAACATCTGGGCCACCGGGCTGACGCCCACGGCAACTCCCGGAATGAGGGGCATCTGTGTGGTATAGCTCCACCACTTCGCCCCGTAAATCATGATCCATTCAAGCGGAATGATCATGACAAGCCCGGTAACGGCCATGAGCGCATACCCTCGCAGCCCAGGATGCTGAAACCATCCTGGCTGATCAAACCAGATCCACCCGATCCAGAAAATGAGCAGGACGAGCAAGCCGTCGCCGAGACTCATCGAGAAGCACTGCCACCAGGGAATAGGGGTTCCATCCCTTGCAACGTAAAGCGTGGACTGAGCGCGTTCCCAGGGATAATTGAAGACAACCGCCGCGATAAAGATGCGTGCTAGAGTCGTGGCTAATGGGGTCCTTGAAGCGTCATCCCACAACCGGCTCATCGTCCTCCGACGCCTATCACGGTCGCTCGCTTTGTTTACCTTCCTCGATTGGAGAAGAGCAGGAAGGCCTCCATGCTCTTCACCTGTCTAGGTGTACTTATTTCCCCATCAGCCCGACCACCTGTCGCGACACAGCCAGGGGACCGCACCGTCAGAGTGTTGCTCTAAAGAACCCCTACTTCTCAGGTCACGGAGACAGTGAAGTGTTCACGCCGTTCGGCTTCCCCCGCACGCATGATCTTCACCGTGATGTGCCATTCTCCTGCCATGCCAAAGTTCGCGTTCGCTTGATAAAAGTCTTTGCGAGCGTCGCTTGCTCTTCCGTCACGGTCATCCCCGGCATCATTGTGACGTTGAAGGTGACGACGGCATCTCTGATCGTTTCTCCCGATGCATCTGTCAGCTTCACACGTAACACGTTCTCCCTGTCGTGGGTTTCTGAAGAATAGTCGCGAAGGCCACCGTCAGATCTCCCACCCGTTTTTCGACCTTCGTTTTTTCGATCTTCGTTCCGGTCATCTCATGACTCCGGCCTTTGTCCCCCATGTCCATCTGTCCCTTATTGTCCTTCCCCATATCCATCTTCTCCATCGGCATCATGCACATACAGCCCGACACCACAGCAGGCATCAGGGACACTACAACAAACTGGGTTATGGATTTCATCGCACTGCCCTCCTTGGAGTGAGCATTACTCAGGGCTTCTCTAACGGGACGAGACGCTTCTCCGCTCCGACCTCGGCAGGTGCCTCGGCCGGCAGAGACCTGCCCCGCCACAAGGCATACAGCACCGGAATGACGACCAACGTTAATAGGGTTGACGACACCATGCCGCCGATCATCGGTGCGGCGATCCGCTTCATCACATCCGCGCCCGACCCATGGCTCCACATAATCGGCAACAGCCCGATCAAGATGGCCGACGCCGTCATCACCTTCGGCCGCACACGCTGTACCGCGCCTTCGATAATCGCCAGGTGAAGATCAGCCATGAAATGGAGCCGCCCCTCCCGATGCCAGCGCTCATAGGCTTCGTCGAGGAAGATAATCATGATCACCCCCGTCTCAGCCGCGACGCCGGCCAAGGCAATGATCCCCACCCAGACGGCCACGCTCAGGTGATAACTAAGGAAGTACAGATACACAATCGCCCCGATCACCCCAAATGGCACCGACAGCAGCACGATCAGACTCCGGGTGACGGACCGAAAATTCATGTAGAGCAAGACGAAGATCAGAAAAATCGTCACCGGCACCACGATCCTGAGGCGGGCCTTGGCCCGCTCCAGATATTGGAACTGTCCCCCCCACTCCAGTCGATAGCCGGGCTTCAGGCGGACTTGCTCGCGCACCACCCGCTGCGCCTCGGCGACATACCCGGCCAGATCCCGTCCCGTCACGTCCACGAACACAATGCCGGACAGCGAGCCTCGTTCATCGCGAACCGTTGGGGGTCCGGTCACCATCGAAATCTGGGCGAGCTGAGCCATGGGGATCGTCGCTCCACTCGGCGTCTCCACCAGGACACGTCTTAGGGATTCCGGATCGTCCCGCAGGGCCCGAGCATACCGGACGTTAATGGGATACCGTTCCCGACCCTCGACCGTCTGCGAAATGTTTTTCCCCCCGATGGCCGATTCGATGACGTCCTCGACATCCTCGATGGTCAACCCGTACCGGGCGATCGCATCACGATCGACTTGAACATCCAGGTAGTAGCCCCCTGTGACCCGTTCGGAATAGGCGCTGCGTGTCCCGCGAAGTCCTTGCAGCAGACTTTCGATCGTGAGCCCAATGCGCTCGATCTCAGCGAGGTCCGGGCCCAGGATTTTAATGCCGAGATTGCTGCGGATCCCGGTGGCCAGCATCTCCGTCCGAGTCTGAATCGGCATCCACCAGATGTTCGGCATCCCAGGGAATTTCAGCAGCGGGTCTAGCTCAGCAATCAGCGAATCCCAGGTGACGCCTGGCCGCCACTGCTCTTCGGGCTTCAAGGTCACCGTCGTCTCGGCCATGCTGAAATGGGCGGGATCCGTGGGTGTTTCCGCCCGGCCGACTTTTCCGAACACATGGTCCACCTCCGGAAACTGCTTCAGAAGCTTGTCTTGTCGCTGTAAGAGTCGTGTCGCCTCGGTCACCGAAATCCCCGGCAACGCCGTCGGCATGAAGAGGATCGTCCCTTCGTTGAGCGGTGGCATGAATTCGGAGCCCAGCCGTGCATACAAAGGAACGGTGACGGCCACCGCCAGGACGGCAAGGATGATGACGAGCCACCTGACGCGCAACGCACCGGAGACGATGGGCCGGTACAGTCGCAGCAAGACCCGATTGATCGGATTGCGCTCCTCAGGACTGATCTTTCCCTTCAGCAGCCATACCATCAAGAGCGGCGCAACCGTGATCGAGACAAGGGCCGCAAAGAACATGGCCGCTGTCTTGGTGAATGCCAGCGGCTTGAAGAGACGCCCCTCCTGAGCTTCGAGAGTGAAGACCGGCAAAAAGGAGATCGTGATGATGAGGAGCGAGAAGAACAGCGGCTTGCCGACCTCCTGCGCGGCCTGCACGATGACGGCTGCCCGAGAGCCTGAGCGACCGCCGCGCTCCCATTGCTCCAGGCGTTTGTGGGCATTCTCGATCATCACGATCACGGCATCGACCATCGCACCGATGGCAATCGCAATACCGGCCAAGGACATGATGTTGGAGGTAATCCCGAGGTAGTACATGGCGAGAAACGACAGCAGGATCGCGACCGGCAACGTCAGGATGGCCACGAGGGCCGAGCGCAGATGAAAGAGAAACAGTAGACTAATCAGACTGACGACCACGCTCACTTCAATCAGTTTTTCCTTCAGCGTGGCGATGGCTCGACGGATCAATTCCGACCGGTCGTAGACCGGAATGATCTCCATGCCCGGTGGGAGCGACGGGCCGATTTCGGCCAACTTCTCTTTGACCCGCTCGATCACCGCCAGCGCATTCTCCCCATACCGCATCACGATGATGCCGCCGACCGTCTCGCCTTGGCCGTCCAGTTCGGCCACCCCGCGGCGCATGTCGGGCCCCAGCACGACCTGGGCAAGATCCTGCACCGTAATCGGTGTGCCCCGCTGATCCGTCCCAACGGCGATCTTGCGGATATCATCCAACGACCGAATATACCCTCGTCCGCGCACCATATATTCGCGCTCCGTGACTTCCAGGACACGCCCTCCGACATCATTGTTACTCCGCTGAATCGCCTCGATGACCTTCTTGAGCGGAATGTGATACCCGAGCAGCTTCGTGGGGTCCACCTGCACCTGATACTGCTTCACGAACCCGCCTATGGACGCGACCTGTGCCACACCCGGCACGCTTTGCAACCAGTAACGCAGATACCAGTCCTGAAAGGTCCGCAGGTCGGCAAGGTCGTGCTGGCCGGACTTGTCGACGAGGGCATACTGAAAGACCCAGCCGACACCGGTCGCATCAGGGCCAAGCGTCGGCGAGACGCCCTCCGGCAGCTTTCCCTTGACCCCTTGCATGTACTCCACGACTCGGCTTCTGGCCCAGTAGATGTCCGTTCCATCTTGGAAAATGATGTAGACAAACGACAGCCCAAGAAAGGACTGGCCCCGGACATTTTTGACCCGGGGCGCCCCGAGCATCGAGGTAATAATCGGATAGGTGATTTGGTCCTCCACGAGGTCTGGGCTGCGTCCCGGCCACTCGGTGAAGATGATCACCTGCACATCAGACAGATCCGGAATCGCATCTAATGGCGTGTGATAGACGGCCCATCCCCCCCAACCCATCAGGAAGAGCAGCGCGAGCGAGACCAGAAATGTATTTTTTGTACTCCACTCGATGACCCGTTCGATCATTTTTCACCCATCTCGTTCCGAATGCCTCTGGTAAGACCGAAGGCCGGATGCCCTTCTCTCTGTCGCATCACGGGATGAACTCACGATGAGATTTGGCCAAGGTCTCAGCTTCTTTTTCTGCATTCCTATAGGCCGCGGCGAGGATGTGACATTGCTGGACAAAATCAACCTTAGGACTGCCGTGGGACATCATCCGCTGTGCTCGTTCTGGATCCCTCCGGTATTCCTCCACCATCTGGTCCATCTCCTTTGCCTTCTGGCGGAGCCTGGCTGCTTCATTCTCATACCAAGCGGCCAACGCCACATGATCATTCCTGGCTAACAGCTCAGCAGGAGGAGTGGCGAGGAATGAGCAGGCTGACAATCCCATCGCGACCAGCAATACGAACATGTTGATCAGTCTCATTCGCCAGATGCTTTCCATGATCGTCTCCTTCTCACATTCCCTGCATGCCAGACATACCCCCGCCGCTGCCTGCGGTGACGGGAAACGTTTCCTTCACATCGGCCTCGCCAGCACGCTGCACGGTGACGGTCAGGTCCCACCGGCCACCCATGCCAAGATTGACCTTCGCCTCATAGGCCCCGTCCTTACCGGGTTTCATCGGCACCGTGGCCGGCATCATACCCGGCATCGGCATCGTGTAGGTGAGCTGAACTGTTGCGTTGACCACCAGATTGCCTCCCTCACCTTTCAGGGTGACTCGGATGAGATTTTCGCCAATCCGCGGTGAGGCGGGTTCTGTCGAGAGCGCAAGAGTCAGCCCCCCTGCCTTCTTGTCTCCCGACGCCTTCGCCATTTGCGTCGTCTTCTCCGGCTGTGTTTCTCCCATTGGCATGCCACCCATGTCCATCTGGCCCATCTTCGCCTGTTCCATTTTGATGCCGCCCATCCCCAGCGAACCCATCATGTCCATGGCGGCCATGAGCTTGCTCTCCGAATCGATCAGAAAGTTTCCGGATGTCACCACCCGGTCACCTGCCTCGATCCCCTCCTGAACCTCATAAAAGGCTCCGATTTTTGGTCCCACCTTGACTTCCCGTGGTTCAAAAAGCCCTTCCCCGCGAACCAGAAAGACCTGCTTCCGCGTTCCAGAGTCCAGCACCGCCTGTTCGGGAACCGCGACTTGGTTTCCGCGATTGATCTTGAGCAGCACGTCTCCGTACATCTCCGGCTTGAGTCGTAAACCCGGGTTCGGTAATTCCACGCGGACTTTGACGGTACGAGCTTGCTCGTTCAGGTAGGGGTAGATGTACGAGACCCGTCCATAAAACGGTTGTCCTGGATACGAGGAGAACGTGATAGCGGCTTGCTGATCGACCTTGACAAACGGGACCTCGAACTCGTAGATCTCGGCATTCACCCAGACCGTCGACAAGTCCGCGATCGTGTAGAGCCTCATCCCGGGCTCCACAAACATCCCCCTGAAGACTTTTTTCTCCGTGACGTAGCCGCTGAAGGGCGAATAGATCGGTATCGCGGTCTTGGCCTTGCCCCTCCGAGCCAACTCGTCGAGCTGTTGATCCGAGACCGTCCATAGGCGTAACCGGTCGCGTGCCGCGTCCACCATGTGCTCCGCCTGCTCGTGAACTTCGGCAAGAGGACTGTCTTTCACCTTGGCTTGCGTTCGCAGCGCCAGCAGGTACTCATCCTGGCTGGCGACCAAGTCAGGGCTATACAGCGTGAACAGCGGCTGACCCTTGTGCACGACCTGTCCCGTATAGTCCACAAAGAGCTCTTCCACCCATCCCGAGACCCGCAGGTTGATATGCGTAATGCGTTCTTCGTTGTAGTCCACTCTGCCGACCGCCCGGACGGTGGTCTCCAGCGGACGTGTCTCGACCACGGCTGTCTTGACCCCAATCAACTGCTGTTTCGTCGGCGTCACCATGGCATAGGCCTGGGGAGGACCAGTTTCCTGGCTGGGAGACATCGGCATCCCCTGCAGGCTGCGCTCCTTCTGCTCCGTCTGGCTTTGATCGGACGTCTTCTCGTCAGGGGGAAGGACTTGGTGTCGCTCCCATCCGGTCATGAACCATGACCCGAGCGTCAGCATCACGATTCCAGCTCCGGTCGCGATCCACATGGTTCGTCTTTGACTCCACATTTTCGTCATCATGACATCCCTCACTCTTTACAATTCCGTGCCGACGACCTGTTCGAGCTCAGCTACGCGGGATTCGCGATCGACCAGCACTCGCCAGTACGCCAGTTGAAACTCCCGCAAGGCCCGGTCTGCGTCGATAAGATCTAGAAAGGACGTCCTTCCTGTGCGATAGCCGGCCCGCGCGGCTTCCACGCCCTGCTCGGCCTGCGGCAGCACCGTGGTCCGGTACAGCACCGCCACTTCCCAACTCGCCCGGACTTTTGCCAGCAGGTCCCGGATCTGGAAGCGGGTCAGGTTTTCCGCTGTGTGAAGGTCTGCGCGTGCCGCCACGACCGCCGCCCCAGCCTCTCGCACTCTGGCGTCGTACTTCGGCTTGGTCCAGAAGGCGAACGGCATGTTGATGGACACCACGGCGCCGAACCCGTCGTTCGCATTAAAGTTCTGGAAACGCTGGAACGCCACACTGACATCCGGGTAGTACTGGCGCTGGGCCAGCGCACGAGACTGTTCACTCCGCTGAATGGACAATTCGGCAGCCTTCAGTTCCGGTCTGGCCTGCACCGCCATCGGATACAGGTCCTCAAGGTCTTTCTCGAACCGCCCCTCACGCGGCTCCTGTGGAGGCCCCAACGGAAATCGTGGGTCCCGATCCAACAGTGTGTTTAGTCCACCCTGGGCGCTATCGCGACGCTGTTCCAGAATGGGGAGTTGCTGATACAGGGTGGAGAGCTCGACCTGGGCTTTCAATACATCGACCTGACTGCCCTTCCCAGTGCGGAACTTCGCAGTCGCGATCTCAAACAACTGTTTGAGCAGGTCGATTTGTTCGTGGTGGATTTGGAGCGCCTTGTGTGCAAAAAACAGGTCGTAGTAAGCCTGCTTGAGGCGGGCGATTAGGTCCCGTTCCTTCGCGCGCAAGGCCTGCTCAGTCATGTCGGCCGAGCGACTGGCCACTTCCCCCTTGAGGGCCAGCTTGCCTGGGAACGGAAAGGTTTGCGACACACCAAAGATCGCATTCTGCGTTTGTGTCACGTTGAAGGTCTGGGGGAAATTCCAGAGCTGAACCGATAGTGTCGGATCATCCAGCGACCGCGCTTGCGGCACCCGTTGCGTGGCCGCTTCAACTTGCTGCCGCGCCGCCTGAATTTCGGGATTCCGTGCCAAGACTTCCTGGATCAACCCTGACAAGCCCAACGTCGCTGGCTGAACGCGTTCATCCGCATCGGCATGGTATGGGAGTCCACCGACACACAGCACTCCGGCCATGGCCATCGTGAGGCACTGATGTACTGGATTCCATCTCATGAGAATCCTCCTTTGCATACTCTTGGGCTCAGCACCCCAACCGAACAACCGGCTCTCGGTGCGAACGACCGAGCAGAACGGCCTAAGTCGTTCAGCACGAAGAATGAGCAATTGGATTTAGAACAGGTTGAGAAAACTCAGGATGGGAGGATCAAATGCGAAGCACGATGGTGCTCGTCCGAAGCAGTTGAGACGAACTGTCTGAGGGGAAAGGATACTTGAGGATACCGTTTGTGAAGGGTAACGAGAGAAGAACACCCGAGACTGTTTCTCCGAACCAGACCATCTGGCTATCGAACGTGGGCTGGCTCTGACCGGACGCCTCGACATTGAACGTCTTAAAGGCGTCGCACACCTGCCGTGCCGGTTGCTCTGCAGGTGTTGAGCAGCCATTGCCCATCTCCGTGCTTGAACTGCTGCTCACCGGCAAGAGGCAGGCATAGGCGTTGAAGCTCAACACGAGAAGAAGCAGCACCAAGGTCGTTGAGAGGAAGGGACGGAAGCGGCGCATGGAGCATCTCCTGAACAAGGGAACCTTACCACTCTTTCAGTCTGCTCGCAAGAGTGGCTTGCCTTGGACTGTGACTCCACTGATTGACTTCACGAAGTCGACACCCTACCCTCTCGCTAAGTTGAACCAGCGCGCCTAATGTTCTGATTTGAAGTCAAACGGGAACAGGCGTTGCGCTGTGAGGCACATTCGATTCGATCCTCTCAGGCTGACCAATTCTTGAGCGTGATTCACACACAGGGGATGAAGTCCCCCGTATAAGTGCCTCGGTCAGGCTGATGGTTCCTACACTACTGCCATAGTCATAGGATTGCCGCCAGCGGAGTGACAGCCGGTCTCAGCAGTCTGATACTCTGACCGGAACGGAGAACTCCTCAAGGTGAGACCCTGTTACAAGGTTTGCGTCTTGCCTGGTGGGCCACACAAGCCATAGACCTGCTCAACATGCTTCGTTACCCGATACCCGTGGTCGGCGAGCATGTCGAACTCGGCCAAATCGATTCGGCGCAAAGTGGTCGGAAAGTTTGCCGCAAACGTAGCCGACTTGCACGGCAACTGAGCCTCTACCGGTGTACCAATATAAATGAACGCACCTCGCCCATGGCTTTCTTGGAGGTAGTTCGAAAAGGTTCGAACACGCAGTGCATGGGACTGATCTGACATAATGTCAGCGACGCGCTTAAGCCGGAATGGGTTCAGTGCGAAACATGAAAAACCAGATGGTAAAGGCCGTCCGGCATCTGACACGATTATAACGTTCTCAGGATGTTTGGACTTTCCACGTCCCGCATCGAAGAACGGCTCCAGCCCGAGGTTGTCATAGACGCCGCCATCGTATAGGTGCAGAGCGTTGTAGCCAATATCGATGGATCGCTCACTGCCTGATGGGGCATTCCATTCCTTTTTTTGCCAGTCAAAAAGCTTGGCATTCAGTTGCAGTGGTCCGAAGCCGCCAGGAAAGGCTGCGGAGACCGCCATCGCATGAGCAAGAGGAAAGTTTCCAGGGAGAGCGTAGCCTAACTGATAATCTCCGATGTCGCTGCGCTTGAACCGAAAGCGTTTGCCGTTCTCAGCCGTTGTAGCGTTAATGGACCACTCCGGTGTACGCGGTAATTCAGACAGTTTGAACCGAATATTCCATTCCTTTTCGATCGCCAACGCTAACAGGTTTGCACGAGACAAGATGAATGGAAAGTTTGCCGGATTGAGAAGCTGTCTCAATGCTCCCCACTGAAAACTTCTTTGGCACAACTTCTCGCGGAGGCTGGAGTACACCGCTGTCAGGAAGTGTTCAGAAGATGGCCACTGGGTTTGATTTTCCTGAAGTATAAGGCCTACCAGCAAGCTGCCACCTGAGACAGTTGAAATCCGATGGACCTGCTCTAACAAACATCGTTCAGCAAGAAGTCGCATGACTCCAAGGTGGAAGACCATCGCTCGAATGCCACCACCTGATAGAGCCAGGGCAATGCTTGGACATGAGCCTGACCTCATTGATCTACTGCGCCGTGCAGGATCCGAACATCGTTCTCTCCAACTATGAGTTGGACAGCAGGCAAACCGTCTTCTGCCATTCCTCGGGCGAGGTCACAGAGCTGGATCAAATCTGCCTTACTCGGTGAGGCAGAATGTCTTGGTGGATGGCTGTGCCATTCGCCGATGTAGCCAACGATTCCCGCGGTTCGTCTTGAAGCTTCGCGGACGGCTTCTTCCAAACCGACAATACCGCGCTCGAACCCTCCTGGACTCGACTTACTATCCGTCGGTGCAGGAAGAGCTGTAACGATAGTTACGGAAGAGACGTTGAAATCATAATAACCCAATAGCACCCCCCCAGTTTCGTTCGGAAGGCTCCCGTTTCTCCATGTGCAAAGTTGCTGGACTATTCCACTGTCAATGAACAACGCCATTTTCCCGATGTCCATGTGTATTTCTTGTGCAGGCGTAACATCATGCACCGCTAGTGAACTGCGCTCAGGATCGCGCTGCCATACTCGAATTAGCGCTCTCGGAGAGGCTGCCATGATTGGAATCTGTTCTGCCAATATGCTGGCATGACTCAAAACTTTCGAATAGGGAAGAACGGTTGACATGTCACGACAACTGGCTCCACTCCAAAAGGACCCTAGGTTGTCGTCCAGATGGTTCTGGCCCCATGATTCGTGAATCAAAGCGCGGTAGTACTGAGCCTCTAGGGTGCGCAATCGAATGTGTCGTTGTTCATCTTCAGCAAGCAAAACCGCATCAGTTCCTCTCGGGGTTATGAACACTGAAATATGTCTCCCTACTTTCTCTGTACCACTCATGATACGAGGGTATTCCAGTGTCGTCGACGCGTCGATAGTCAACTGTGCCGATGTCAATGCATTGGTAACCGATTCCTGTGATAAATCGCATGCATCTGCATACAAGGGAGTAATTCCACTGGCACCTTCCATTACGGCGTCATGCAGCTCTGCGACAACCGTGGCCTTTGGCTGGCCTATGTGTATTGCCAAGGCCGTATGTCTCGATAGGTTGTGAGGTTTAATGTGGTCATTGTCGATGACGGTCCACCGGCCCCAGCCACTGCGTCCCCAGATATTGAGTAAGGCGCTACCGAGTGAGCCAGCGCCGACCAACACGCCGGCGGGGCCATTGCCCGAGATACCTGATTGCCTTCTTGCAGATGACGTGTCGTTTTGTCGAAGAACCTCCATCGGGTAAATAGCCTCATCACGCCATTGAGTGGGCCGTTGGTCCCCTAACACGCCTTCGCCACTAAAATACTTCTTCAGCGACCTGCGACCCTCAGGAACTTCTACCAAAACGATGGCGCCGGTAAGGAGACCAAGATGGCGGACCCCACACGGAACCATGAAAGCTCGATGGAAGAACTTTTCGGGAAGGGTGGCCTCCGTCCTGGCCATCGGGATATGAAGTAAGATGGCTGTCAACGAGTTATCGGCGGACTCAGGCACTCCCTTCTCATCCACCCCATCTCGCAACGCTTTCTGCAGGTCGGGCAGAATGTCGATTCCATGGCGCGTCAGAATGTCCGCAAGTGCACCTAGTGTGGTTGGATCGTACTCAATGTGGCCATGCACGATCGGGGGTAGTGTGAATTCGATATGCTTGACGGTCCCTTTTGGTGGCTTGGTATGTACCTGAAGAGGTTTGAGAAAGCAGGTCAGTCCTTCTCCGGGGCGTTCTGGCCCCGCTACAATCACCGTGTGATTGTCCTTGCCCTCTTTGAGCTCATCGAAATTCCATGGCAAGACGAGTTCGTACTTGCTCGCAAAAAACAGTTGTTCGACCGGCTGATCCGCAGGATGAATTTCTCCTTTGGCACTCTTTTCAAGCCACGACTGGATTCGGCGCAAAAACTTCTGCGGTGTCCAAGAACGGGTGACCGAGGCCGGCGGTTCAAAATATAGACATAGGCTTCGTGGAGCATCTGGTGGACTTAAATTTTGATGCATCAGGATCGGAAAGTCTTTGCGAAGTGCATACACCTCCACCAACTGTTTTTCGTTTTCCAGAATGCACAACGCCAGGCGTTCCCTGTACTTGATACCGTGAATGTTACGTGGGGGTACTCCGTCTGATTCGACATCGACTACGATACACTCGACCTTTCGATCCGCACGCTTCAGTAATCCCTGGACGGAGTAATCGCGCTGCTGTTGGAGGGCGGCAAATATGCTCCGTGTGCGGTCAAAGGTGAATTCGTTGACGTCGGCAACAGGGGAAAACTCTGTCAGTTCGTAGTAGGTGTCGCCCATCATCCAGCTCGGAGAGGTTTAGAAGTTACGATCGCTGCAGCGCCGATAGATGAAGAACGTTGCCAGGTAATCCCGGCAGTTGTAACTTCGAAGATAAGTGGTTCCGGTTTCTTGGCGGTGGGCTCCTCCATCGTTACCACAAATTTGCGGCCACCCACTTCTTTTAAATGTCGCTCATAGGTTTTGCGCGCCTGTATGTGCGGTGGCTGTATTTCAAGGTAAGACTCCTTCAAGTCGAGGATCGGTTTACTGGAGCTGATGATGTACGCTTCGTTCCTCCCTTGCAGGAGCAAGTCTTTGACAAGAGGCTTGGGTTCCGTTTCTTGGGTTCCTTTGTCATCGCTTAACGCGAGATAGCTGCAATGATGGGGGATGTTGTAGAGATTCCATTCGAGTCGATCATCGTTCTTGTGATATCGAGTCGTATTGACAATGTCTTCAATGTCTTCCCACGCGGCATCACCAATATGAAGGTAGTCATAGTGTGAGTGATCTGAGTGAAACCGGATGTTGAAAATAAGCGCTGCGGAGTTCCGAATGATATCCCCTTCATCGCAATGCTTGATGAACGGTGAATGGCAGAAGAACTCGACTCCATCTTTCGTCAGTGAGAATCCGGGAACGATCGTGCCCGCATCGATGAACAAATGATCGCGTGCGTTCGCCGATTCGCCACGCTCTTTGAGCTTTGGTTCTAACCATTCAGCGAGTGCCATCGGTTTTGAGAACACCAGGATGTCCTTTCCCTCCAGCAACCGATACCGTGCTTCCTGGCGTAGAATGCAAAACTCCTCACTCTGTTCATCCCTTTCGGCCTCCTCAAGCAAGATGGCGGCAGGTACCCATAAACAGCGAATTTTGATACGCCCCTGACCACGATATTTTTCAGCGTGCTGGAGTTCAAAGAATTCAGTGCTGCCCTGAATATGGTCGCGGTCCGCATGTGTGAATCCCACTATGTCGAAATAGTCGCGTTCGGCCTGTTGGAGTTCTTCTTTGAGTCGCGCGTTCAGATCAATCTCTGGCGTTTCAGAATCTTCTCCATTCTGCCGGTGACAGTAGTCCAGCAGTATGCGCCGCCCGTTTGATAAGACGATTTGAGTTGTATCTCCGTTGCCAACGGGGTAGCAGATGACTTGATGGGTATCGCTCATGGCGTCCTTTCGCGTTAACCTCAATGCATGAGAGGTGCTGACAAAGTCAGAAATCCCCCAAAAGTAAATTCTGCAGGTCGAGACATAACCTGTCATCCGGTGTTACTGGTACACTCGGATTGTTCGTTCAACGTCTGTGCCGAATGTCTACATATAGGCATGAAATATGTTTGTCAACAATATATTGTGGTTTGACGACATTTTGTCATATGCCCAGCCTTTATCGAAGGCTTTTGTCACTACTCTGTTCAGCGAGTCACTTGAATGCTCAAGATGTTCTTCAGCTTGTCGATAGAGAGTCCGGGCATGTTGTATGGAGGACCAAGGTATGTCGCTTTTCCCCTGTCGAATATGCGAACGGCTTTTAAGCAAAACTGCTGAACAGTGTCCTGGTTGTGGGGAAAAACACCCGAATACCCAAAAGTATCAACGGTATTTACTTGTTCGCTATGTTATCCCTGGACTTCTATTCTTGGGAGGTGTGTTGTATGGGTGGATGGTCCTTTACCGACGTTGAATACCCAATGTCTGGACCATTGAAGCAAGCGCCTCAATATCATGCCGCAATCGTGCCGGCCGCCAGTAATACTGGAACTCCAACTGCGAACACGAAAGCCTAAATCGGAGGTCATAATCCTGATTGAAACAGGGTTCGAGACACCACTCGTACAATAATTGTGATGGTTGAGCAATTGGGTCTTCGCGAAGCAGGCGAGCAAATTCCCTGCCAATCTGGATCGAGGCTTCAAACGCCACATATGGGCGCATGGCTCTATACCAATGACCCTCACACGACGCGTACGTACGCATGAGACCGGTACGGTTCATGGCTGCTACCAATTGAACAATGCCTGGCTCGATGGTGGCATAGGATTTCAGTGGTCGTTCTACTTGAAGTAACGAAGTTATAGACTGCAACATATTCACCTCCCAGTTGATCTTCAATGAAGAATAGTGTGACTGAGAGTTGTGAGTTGCCAGGGATTCCTGCCAGGCTGAAGGCGCCATTGGCAGGGAAATTTCAACGAGCGGGAACAGCCGCGGATACGCTCAGCGATGTGCTAAATAGCGAGGTTGTAGCGTAGCTCCTTACTCAAGTCAGAAAGCTCTAAGAGCCAGAGCCAATCACTAGACTGGGCATGTGTCTATTCATCTACCCCAGAGGTCCCATTTCGTATCCGGAAGAAGGAATGAAACAGGTCTGCGCTGCGGATACATCCATTTCCGGACTATCCAGCCATTGGTGGGGCAGCACGCATCGAAGCGTAGGCCTGCCTGGTATCCTTAGCGGTTTATAGGTTGGAATGGTACCTACTCCTCAACGAGGAGCGACTTGATCAGAGGGGCGATCACCAATGCGCCGTTCTGTACCCATCCAGAGACGGACAAGATTATCGGTGTGCTTGGACCAGATGAGGATAGCCACTAGAAAGGCGAATAACACGAAGAGCCAGGATTGATGAAACAGCAGCGCCACAATTGGAAACAATCCAAAGGCCATAAGTGCACCCCCGGAAGAATATTTCCACAATAAGACCACTCCTATCCAAATAACCATGAGGGTGAGCCCGACCCAGGGGGCGACTCCCAGTACAGCTCCTAACGCCGTGGCCACGCCCTTCCCTCCTTTGAAATTCAGAAAGACGGAATGGAGATGCCCAACGATAGACGCCAGAGCCACGAGCAGAATAGCGGATTCTTGGTGGAACAGTAGAGTACCTATCCATCCGACGAGCCATCCCTTCCCAATGTCACCGATCAACGTCAGGATCCCGGCCTTTTTCCCACCGACCCGCAAGACATTGGTGAATCCCACATTCCGGCTCCCCGCCAGCCTGGGATCAGGTGAGCCCAACCATCGTGATACGACGACGCCGAAAGGAATCGATCCTAAAAGATACCCTCCAATACTTGCCAAGAACACCAACCAAATCAAAGAGCTCTCTCCAAACACGATTCGAAATATTCTAAGGATTTACTAGCCTGTTGGCTAAAGACTCGAAGGTATCGATCCTGTTTCCTCGTAATTGAGAGAAACATTCTGGCAAATCTGTTTTCTCTAAGGATGATGGGTTCGATACGCTCTTGGACAGAGAGCGTGACCGGAACAGCAGAGAACGTCCAACTCATTCGTCGCTTTTTCATAGAAAAATCATGGTCTTATCCTGCCGCATCTTTGTAAATAAAATTACTTCCGACCGCGCCTCTGTCAACAGATTTAGTTCGCCCAATTACCTGTTACTGTCTGGGCAAAGTTTTCATACATTCTTGGATAATCAAGATCTTGCGAGATTCGACATGTAAGGATTTTGCATCTTCGGACAACAACCGGACCAGATTGTCTTTGTGCCTTACCCAGATTAATAGGCTGACGACACAGGCAAACCCGATGAAAGTCCAAGACCGGTGAAACAGCAACGCCACAATTGGAAACATGGCAAAGGCGAACAG